>Ga0058696_1001093_pt1 | contig 10785 bp, 9 predicted proteins | sample AgamicMgSfrz_FD_55077 | JGI IMG/M metagenome (GOLD analysis project Ga0058696, IMG submission 55077) | Agave microbial communities from Guanajuato, Mexico - Mg.Sf.rz | ecosystem: Host-associated > Plants > Phyllosphere > Phylloplane/Leaf | place: Guanajuato, Mexico | collected 2012-05-30 | reverse complement strand
AAAATGCTGATTCAAACACTTAGAGAGCTTGAAGCCAGTGGACTTGTGAGCAGAAAGATGTATAATCAAGTACCGCCGAAGGTTGAATATTCATCCACTGAACTTGGAGACTCTCTTAAACCTATCTTGCAGGAGCTCTGTCAATGGGGAAGCCATTATGCGGAGCAAGAGTATGCAGAAGGTGAATTTGAAATCTCACAACCAGAAGAGGCTTCTTAATGAGGAAACCAACTTATAACACCTTATATGTAAGGTGTTTTTTTGTTGCACTGGGATGAGGTCATTTTAATTCGAAGTAGATGGTCTCGAATTAACGTTGGTTACCCAGTTCGGAAACTCATTCGACTATGCAATCACAGAGCAAGCCTAGGTGAAAGCAAACGAACACGGCACCATGATGGTCCGAATTCGTTTGTCGCTTTTCGTGCTACGTCGACGGCGGGCATAGGCATCAGCATCGCCAAAACATGGCTTCTCCTCAGCTCCCAAAAGTCACGCTGTGGTCAGGATCGGCCTGCACATCGTGGGATGTCAGCGCCTCGATCGCTACCAGCGGGTTCCAGTAATCCCAGTAGTGGGTGATGAGCGCGTCGTCATCAGTCCGAACGACGGAGATGCACGTTTGCTCGTACGGCTTGCCGGTTGGTAGCGCCGTTCCCGTCGAGCGGAATTCGGCGATCACCAGATTCGGATCGACGGTCTCGTGGAACACAAGGTCGACGAATTCCACGTCAAAGGTCTTGGGAAAGTTGCTCATGTGAGCAAACAGTGCGTCTCGTCCCGTTACTCGTTTGGGCACACCGGCCGGCGCATACGGGAACTCGAGCACCGCGTCCGAGGCAAACAGCTTTAGCCATTCGTCGACGTGTCCTGCAGCGGTAAGACGCAGGTGCTCGGTCAGGGTGTGCCGGGCAGCGGCGCGGCGGGTGTTATCATCTTTTTTCAATGTCATGTTATGTTCACTCCTTGGATAGTGGTTGGTATTCGACTGTTCAAAATATACATAAATAAATTATCTTCTTCATACCCATTGGTATTTATCGCTTTGTTCTATAAAACCACCACCCTTCAAATATAAATGACAGTCAGTACTTACTGTCATTATGTGGACAAAAAAACTTGGGATTAAAGCCTAAGTGAATATCTACACAACTTATATCCTTTTTACACAATTATCGATCGCTGCCAACAGTATTTTATCCATTGTTGCTCAAATTCCCACTCCTACTTCTTCGATCTCCCTTTCCTTTGACTGTCAGTGGTGACTGTCATTTTAAGGACATGTTATCTTAGTTTATATTATATGTCAAGGCTCATTATAAGAACTCTGGCCTCAGGATCCGCCTGGCTCAGTATGCTCTGACCCTTTACCCACAGCTACTCAGATTGTTTTTGAAATAAGGCGGTATTGAGCCGCTGCTGATGGAACCCAAGTGTCTTTTCCTTAGAATCATGTGAACGATAACCGGTCCGAGTTTGTTGAATTAACGCTTTTAACGACACCTCTCGATTTAATATGAGGCGTCTTTTTTTTCATTCTTCTCATTTATATTTGACAATGTTATGAACTTTAGCTACTATAACAGCAATGACAGTGTTTACTGACATGATTAGAAAAGAGGAATGAAGATGTCTAACAATACAAAATTAAGCAGTAGGGAGAAATTAATGACGGCTGCCATTGACTTAATCTCAAAAAAAGGCTATAGCAGTGTAACAACTCAAGAAATTGCTACTTCTGCTGGTTTAAGTGAAAAAACATTGTTTCGCCAATTTGGAACGAAACAAAACTTATTAGAAACAGCCTTTGACCATTATCACTATTCAGAAGAAATGGCCAAGATATTTAATGAAAGGCTCGTATGGGACCTACAAACGGACTTAACATTGATCTGTAGAACATATCATGAAATTATGAATCGTAATCGAAAAATGATTATGATTAGCTTGAAAGAAGAAGATAATTTACCTGGCTTCAGAGAACGAACAATAAAACATCCTCGTCAACTGATGGAGGTTTTGACCAATTATTTTAAAACTATGTATGATAAAGGAAAATTGATTGAAACGAATCCTGAACTACAAGCTTTTTCATTTATGTCCCTGAATTATGGTACATTTATAAATCATCTGAATGCAGGATCTTATTTTCCAGATTTCTCATTAGAAGATATTATTAAAGAGTTTGTATGGCTATTCTCTAGGGCCTTAACTCCCTAGTTTTTTTCAATGTTGCGACAGTAAGCACTGACTGTCATTTGTTTGGTTAGTCATAGAATCGAGGAGAATTTAAATGAACAGCAAAGCTGCTACAACAAATAAAACAGGACAACTTTTACTCCGTGTTCTAGTCTTCACACTTATCATTTCAGTTATGAACGGAACGATGTTTAATGTGGTATTGCCAGTAATCAGCAAGGAATTTGAACTCACCGCATCACAAGTAACTTGGATTGTCTCAGGTTACTTGATTGTGTATGCCATTGGCACAGTAACCTATGGGAAATTATCAGATAAATTTAGCATTAAAGCTTTAATTACGTTTGGTCTTTTACTTCTCGCGGCTGGGTCCATTATGGGTGTGGTGGCTACACAGTATTGGATGATTATCGTTGCGAGGATCTTGCAAGCTGCTGGTGCGGCTGTGATACCTGCGTTGGCCATGATAATTCCTGTTCGTTTTTTTTCACCTGAGAACCGTGGTCACGCTTTGGGAACTTCTGCAATCGGTACTGCTCTTGGATCAGCACTTGGTCCCATTATTGCTGGATTCGTCTCGAGTGCTTTAAATTGGAAATTTCTCTTTGTAATACCTCTGCTCTCTCTAATCACGTTACCCTTTTATAGAAAGTATTTGGAAGATCAGCCAGTTACAAACGAAAAGATTGATTATATTGGCGGTATTCTGTTGGCAGGAACAGTATCCACTTTCTTACTGGCACTTTCACAATCAAATATCTGGTTCTTATTAAGTGGATTAGTCATCTTAGTTTTGTTTATCCTGCGAATTCGCTATGCTTCCGTTCCCTTCGTGAATCCAGTGATATTTAGAAATAAAGAATATTCGATGGGGATGGCCATTACATTTGTACTCATCGCGGTTGGGTTCGGCATCCCATTCCTGACACCGCTTATGTTATCGAATGTTAATGGTCTGTCTCCTGCATTAATTGGATTCATAATGTTGCCTTCAGCCCTTTTTACAGCGATTCTTGGTCGAAAGGGCGGAAAATTAGCTGATGAGAAAGGGAATCCTTTTCTACTGTATACTGCCTCAACACTGCTTGTTGGTGGTTTTATTATTCTCTCTTCAGTCGTGGGGATGTCACCTACGTATACTCAAATTTTCCTCACACTAGGTGTACTAGGTCAATCTTTTATGCAAATTGCTATGTCAAACACCATTTCACGTACCTTGCCTAAGAATGAAATTGGGATCGGTATGGGGTTGTTATCGATGTTTAACTTTATTGCTGCAGCAGGATCTACGGCTGTCATTGGTAAGGTACTTGACGGTGGAACAAGCACTGTTCAATTAAATCCGTTTGTACATGATAAGGTTGCTTTTGTGTACAGTAACATTTTGCTGGCTCTAGCCGTGATAGTCGTTGTAATGACAGTTCTTTATTATTATCAGTTTGGACGTAAATCCAACAATAAATAAAATAACAATATATTTGAAAGGAGATGAAATCAACGAAAAATGTGATCTGAAAATTATTAAGTTTAGATGGAAAAATAATTCACGTTAAAGAATTAGTGCCGGCTTTTTAAAACAAATATATGGAGGTAAACTATATAAAAATTGCAGCAGTAGTTGGAAGTTTAAGTAAGGATTCTTTAATCTTAAAATCGAAAGATTTATTTAAAAGCGGCACAAGCATGATTTCAAAGCTATTCTGGATTTGCAAGAGATTCTTTTCTACACCAAATTATTGTTTTCTATGTATTAAGCAGGGAGTGCTGGTTTCCAGTATTAGATAATTTCATTTTGACACTTTAATTTTAAGCATCAGCCCTATTTTAAATTGCAAATGCTTCTTCAACTAAGTGCCCCGTTTGTTTAAGTGAATATATTCACAAAGTTAACACAACAAAATCATTACCTGCACAGTATCGTTGAGATGTGCATTAATTTTCTAATTCCCAAATTGCTTTTTAATCCTTAATCAATTGTTCTTGAAAATATATTGTCCTTTCTTTATTTTCAGTTGAACCACTTTCAAAATTATCTTTTTCTTCTTCAAATTGCCTTTTTAATTTAATTTCTAATTCCCTTAAATCGTATAGAACAGAACCGACAGCGGTAATCTTTCCTAAGCATTTTATTATGGAAGTTTTAGAATTCCATATTTAATACGGAATCGCATAAAAACTATCCAAAAAACTCCTTGAGCTATCCTGCCCTTTTTCTTCCATAAGCTAAGTTTTCACTTATTACAGGAATGCACTTTAGTTTCATGAAAAAATGATTAAAGTTTAGAAACTCTTCCTACACATAGTGGATAAGAGAAATTAATTTATCCCCTACCACATAAAATCTCCCACTCTTTCCACTTCATAATATTTAATTCAGGTCTTGGTTGGTCATCTAACATAGCAATAAATTCTATTGTATGGCCATCAGGGTCATCAAAATAGATAGATACAGCAGGCATAAAAGGAAATACTAATAAATCTTCAGAACTCTCTCCAAAAAAGTTGGTTGTCTCGATTCCTAATGTAGATAAATAATCCTTAGCTGAAGAAATATCTTCTAAATCAACTTTAAAAGCAAAATGTTGTCTTTGTACTAAAGAGCTTGGGTAATTTTCCCGGATACCTAACATCGATTGCCCTGGTTGTCCAACCCAATAAAATTTGGATTTTCTCTTAACATCCTCGTGTAAAGGAATAATATTTAATAGTTTTTCATAAAATTCAGCTGATTTCTTATAGTCACTTACATTTATATGTGTTTCAAATATCCCTTTTATCAATATCAACAACTCCATTTTTTACTCTCTAATGGTATTATTAAATTATTGAATAATATAAAATATTATTCAACTTAACTGCCTAACCTGTTTTCAAAGTTTGTTAAGAATTACACTTACACTAAACTGCCACTTTAACGCCGTAAGAGATAAGAAAAAGCTTCCCTTTTATAAGGAAACCCCCCTATAGTTTAAATGCATTCCTTCACAATTTTGATCGTGAAATACCCCTAGAATATGGAATATAATTGGAATTTTAATAGATAGAGGTTTATCTGGAAAAAACAAGGCAAAGTATGTGATATACTTTGCCTTGTTTTTTAGGAATATGAATGAAAGGTTTTCAATTGAATAAATTACCCTATGACTTATTTATATTAGGATGATAAAAATTAATGTAAACCCAAATAAAAATTGTTAAATAAAGAAAAGTTAGTGTTTTTATGTCTAAACTTTTCCGTTTATAAGAAAATTTTTCAATGTATGAAAAGCAGTATTTTCATCATCACCATTTACTAACAAAGTTATTTCTTCCTCATTTTTCACATTTAAATCCATAACTCTCATGATATTTTTCCCATTAGAATATTCACCATTTTTCATAAGTATTACAACACTATTAAAAGAACGAGCTTTATAAACGAATACTGTAGTGTTTCTTGCTTGTAGCCCACGGGGTAGCATGACAGTCAACTTTGTTAACAACATAATTACCACCTCTTATATACTTAGATTAAAGAAAAACATTGATNTACTTTTGAAACCTTGCTTTACCATATTTGAAAATAGTACCTTACATACAACAATCCACTCTTAGAATACATCTATATCTNTCCGATTCTCTATACAGCTTTTTAATTAAGTACATGTATATATATGTATTCAATTATAAAGCTGTTTTTCTTGTCTTGAGGGATTCAACATATTGTTTCTTAATAGGATAACAATAAAACTTAAGATTACGGATAGGATTCCTACTAATACTACGTATGGTGTGCCCATTTGTGCTATCAATAATCCCCCTGCAGCTGATCCAACCGTTGTTCCTACATTACATGCTGAAATAAATAAACCATTGGCAAAATCAGGAGCTTCTTGAGCTATGGATGAAATCAAATATTGATTAATATTAGCCATGATTCCTCCAGCCAATATTCCCCAAAGGAAAGTGATTATTACCACAGGAATAGCAAACTCTCCAGTAAAGAATAAAAGAATATAAACTACACTCAATAACAAAGGAAAAGTTAAGACGGACTTAATAGGATTATTAGTAAGTAGTCTACCTGCAACGATGTTTCCAATTATATTAGCTCCACCAAAAACAAATAACGTTAAACTGATAGTATTAGAAGTCATTTGCGTAACAGTTTCCAGGTATTCAGCAATATAACTATATACACCGAATACGGAGGCATTTAATAAAATAACAGCTACTATAGAAACCCATATAATAGGTTTTTTTAATACAGCAATTTGTTCACCGTAAGATTGTCTTTCTTCAACAGACATAGATGGCACAAAAATCAATGTAGCGACCAATACGAAGGCATTTACAATTGCAAAAAACGCCATTGCCATTTCATACGAAAAAGCACTATCAATAAAACTTGCAATCGGCACTCCGGCTACCATACCGGCAGATATTCCTATAAATACTTTAGAAACAGCTTTTGGAGCTTCTTCAGGTTTTACTGAGGAAGCGGCTACGGTAAATGCCATAGAACAATAAACCGGATGGAAAAGAGCTAACGCAATTCGAATTATTAATAGAATGGTAAAGTTAGTTACAAATACGGATGCAATGTTTCCCACAACGAATACAGTTAATACAAGTAACATGACCTTCTTACGATTCATTCCGGAAAATAATAACGGCATAGTTGGTCCGGATACAGCAATAGCAAGTGCAAAAAGACTCACCGTTAATCCTGCTTGAGAGATGCTAACATTAAAATAATCGGAAATGGAGGGCAATAACCCTATAACCCCCATCTCTGTATTTAAAATGCCGAAAACACCTACTGTTAATATAAAAATCAACAACTTATTTTGTTTAGCCAAAATTAAACAACTCCTAACTTAAAAAAATGTGTTTCTTAAACATAAGGAACTGGTTACTTGCTCCTATTTATTTTAACTACGTTCCACTATTATTACAAATACTCATTTCTTATAACAAGATATGCTTAATTAGTATTTCTAAGAGAGAATGATGGACTCTTCCTGATGTATAAATTTCTATTTTTAATTATATCTATCAGGTACCTTATGAGATTTAATAAGAGTAATCGAGAGGCTAGTTGGAAGAACTATAGTATGAAAGGTCGAATCCCTATGCAATAAAATACTGCCCCAAAGTTCATAAGTGGGGCAGTAAAAAAATTTTATTTTAATTAAGTTATCGTACCAAACTTAAATTTGGATTCCTTTTTTCTGGAGTATTCAAAATTTAATCGCTATCTTGTGTTGTTACATCATGATTAATCGATTTGTTTTGTAACGTACTTCAACCATAACCCACTATCATCCAGTTTTTTGACTTCTTTCAAGAAGAAATTTACTGGCTGCTGCTTTGTTATAAATGCGCTCGTCTCAAATAGTGTCACAGAATTAGATGTGCCATCTCCAATTGGAATTAGAATCAGACTCAATTCATCAATTAATCCCTCATTCAAAAAGGAGCCATTTAAAAAGCCTCCTCCTTCTAGCATTAATGCCGCAATTTTGATTCCAAACCTGTTATTATAGGAAACTGATTTTCTTGTTACCTTATCGCTTAACTTAAAAATGTAGTTTGACATTCTAGAAAACATCCTTTCTTTCTGTAGCCTTCCCTTCGTTCGTTAATTATTCTAGCTTCACCTCCAACGCATAGCAAATACTTATATCTTATATCAATATATGCCTTATAAGCATTTCTGAAAAATTATCTTAAAACTTGATAAAGATTAAATAGGTGTATCACCGAGTTTCTCTCTTTCTGCCAAGTCGCTAGAATCCACAGTTGAAGGGATTTTATTAATACATGGTTGAATAATTGGTTATCTTCTTTTAATGCAGCTAATTCTAGTTCATTATTTGTTATTTTTATTCCATTAAAGAAAAATGTGAATCCCGACTAATAGATGGGATTCACACAGCGAATTCACTCATGAACAATTAACACACAAAGCTCTATACTCTGTTAGCACTAACCTTATTTTTTCTTCAGACTTTCTTTAAAGAAGGACTCTAGCTTGTCAAAAGGGATTAAGTTTACCCGGTCGTACAGATCTACATGACCTGCGCCAGGAACAATGTAAAGTTCCTTCGGTTCGCCAGCTAGCTTGTAGGCATCTTCGCTAAACTCTCTGGAATGAGCATTTTCACCTGTGATGAAAAGCATCGGACGAGGAGAAATAGTCTCTATGTCTTCGAACGGGTAAAAATTCATAAACTTGACGTTAGTGGTCATTGTCGGGCGTGTGGTTACTTCAGGTGAAGAGCCCTTGGGAGTGAATTCACCTCTTGGAGTACGGTAGAAATCATAAAACTCACGCTGAATGGAATCTGTGTTTTCATTCAGTTCATGTACTACCCCTCCGATATATTTGGTATCACCTCCTGTGAACTCCACATAACGCTTCTCCGCAGCCTCTTCGAGAATTTGCTTTCTCTGCTCTAGAGTCTGTGAGTTTTTGATCCCATTACGGTTAGATGCACCCATATCGTACATACTGACTGTCGCAATTGCTTTCAAGCGCGGGTCGATCTTAGCTGCGCTGATGGCAAATCCCCCGCTGCCACAAATCCCGAGAACACCAATCCGCTCCCTGTCAACAAACGAACGAGTGCCCAGAAAATCCACCGTAGCACTGAAATCCTCAGCATAGATATCCGGCAAAACAGCGTTGCGAGGCTGTCCCTCACTCTCTCCCCAGAAAGACAAATCCAGGGACAAAGTAACGAATCCCCGCTCAGTCATCTTCTGGGCATACAAATTCGAACTCTGTTCTTTTACAGCGCCCATAGGATGTCCGACAATGATCGCGGGACTTTTGCTGTTCTTCTTCAAACCTTTAGGTATATAAAGATTCCCTGCAACCTTCATGTTGAATTGATTGTTAAACTCAACCTTTTTCCTGTGTACCTCGTTGCTTTTGTAAAAGTTGTCTGCTCCATTGGATAAGTCCGGTGTGGATGAAGCNCTAACACTGGTCCAGGATGCAACAATGGCCGCAGTTAAAAGCAAGCCTAGTGTTATCACTGTAAGTACACGCTAAATGATAGATTTTTTTTTCATTTTAAAAACAACACCCTTTCTTATTTTTCTTTTGAAGAATGAGTTGCTTACTTCACTCTTACGGTTTAACTCACCCCCTTTATTATTAATCTAGCTGAGCTATACACATATAACAAATCCCTATATCTTATAACAAGACATGCTTGATAAGCATTTTATAAATGGTTATACTAAAATATTATAGAGGAGGAATGTTACTTGGAATTTAGAGTTTTACGATATTTTCTTACTGTTGCAAGAGAAGGAAACATTACGAGAGCTGCAGATTTTTTGCATGTTACACAGCCAACTCTGTCAAGACAATTGAAGGATCTGGAACAAGAGTTAGGAAAAAAACTATTTATTCGTAGTAGTCACAGTATCATTCTCACGGATGAAGGAATGCTTTTGCGAAAGAGAGCAGAAGAAATTGTTGATATGGTTGATAAATTAGAGGCAGAATTCAACTCCATGGAAGAAACTATTAGTGGTGATGTCTACATAGGGAGTGGGGAAACAGAAGCCATGAAACAAATTGCACGAGTAGCAAAAGATTTACAATTAAGTTATCCAAATATACGCTATCACCTCTATAGTGGAAATGAAGATGACGTAACTGAACGACTTGACAAAGGATTGCTTGACTTTTGTATTTTAATAGAACCAGCTGATTTGTCAAAATATAATTATATTACTATCCCCGCCAGAGATGTTTGGGGCGTAGTTATGAGAAAAGACAGTCCTCTTGCTTCAAAAGATACCATTCAACCGATTGATTTGTTAAATGTTCCTTTAATCTTTTCAAGACAGGCTATCAAACAGACATTATCTAAAAATGAATTTGTGGATTGGTTTGGTGAAGATTTTGAAAAGTTGAACGTTGTGACTACATATAATCTTCTATATAATGCTGCTATTATGGTTGAGGAGGGTATCGGTTATGCAGTAACTATTGATAAACTAGTGAATACGTCTAACGACAGTAACCTTTGTTTTAGACCGTTAGAGCCAAGACTTGAAGCTGGTTTAAATATTGTTTGGAAAAAACATCAGGTTTTTTCCGCAGCAGCAGATATGTTTTTAAAAGAAATTCAGTCGAAATTTAAAAATCCTTTATCAGATGTTTAAGAAATACTAATTATTGAAATAAGCCGTTTCCAAAATCGAAACGGCTTTTACTAAACTTGTCTAAACAAAAGTCTGGAGTAGTTTCATACATGAAATGCTTGGATTGGTTGAACTGATCTGAACCTTAATACCAATTAATTAATGAATGCTTAACTGTAGCCAAAACTAATAAATACTCATCAATGGTTATTCTACAACGAAAACAAATTTTCCTTGTTAAGCTAAACTGCTATTTTAGTGCCAAAGCCCCGGAAGATGTCATAGTAGGACTAGTGGAGAAGCTCGTTACATGAATGGATAGCAGCAAGAAAATTCTAAGGTACTCCATATTCTTTTAAAATTAGTAATTCCTTAGATACCATGTAGTAAAAGTAGGATAAATGGACTGCCTGGAATTTGATAATTTTTACATTTATT
>Ga0058696_1001090_pt1 | contig 10796 bp, 10 predicted proteins | sample AgamicMgSfrz_FD_55077 | JGI IMG/M metagenome (GOLD analysis project Ga0058696, IMG submission 55077) | Agave microbial communities from Guanajuato, Mexico - Mg.Sf.rz | ecosystem: Host-associated > Plants > Phyllosphere > Phylloplane/Leaf | place: Guanajuato, Mexico | collected 2012-05-30 | reverse complement strand
CCTGGTGCAACCAACTTTCCGTTCGCATCAATGATTTCGTCTGCTGCCGTCTCCAATTTTGGTGCTATTTCTACGATAACTCCGTCTTCAATTAGAATATCCTGTGTAATAAATTCCCCTTTTTCATTAAGCAACTGGCCATTTTTGATAATCATTGACATGTACATTTCCTCCCTCAACTGATTGTAAAGATCTTTTTAATACTGCCATGCGGATAAATACTCCGTTTTCCATCTGTTTAAAAATTCTCGACCGTTCGCATTCCACTAATTCGTCGGCAATTTCTACATCCCTGTTAACAGGGGCAGGGTGCATAATGATGCTGCCTGGTTTCATGCGTCGTTCTCTTTCTATCGTCAATCCATACATTTGGTGGTATTCTTCACTGGTCCATGATGTACTGCCATCATGCCTTTCATGCTGAATTCGCAGGAGCATGACAACATCAGATGTTTCAATCGCTGTATCAACATCCTCGTAGTTTGCTTCCTGCAGCATGCTGTCGTCAAACCACTCTTTAGGACCTGAAAAGACTACATTTGCACCAAGCCTTGTGAGCGCATCTGCATTTGATNTGGCAACACGGCTGTGCCGGATATCTCCTATAATGCTTATTTTTAANCCTTGGAAGGATTGAAATTCCTGTTTAATTGTCAAAAGGTCGAGCAATGATTGTGTCGGGTGATTTCCGCATCCGTCTCCTGCATTAATGACAGGGATTTTGATTTTGCCGATTAGTTCTTGAAAGTAATTATCTTCCTTATGGCGAATCACGACACCATTTACGCCAATGCTTTCCAATGTTCGGATGGTATCATATAATGTTTCTCCTTTAACAACACTTGAGGTAGTCGTTTCAAATGGAATGACTTCAAGTCCCAGCTTCCTTTCAGCTACTTCAAAGCTNCATTTCGTTCTTGTGCTTGGTTCAAAGAACAAATTTGCTAAAAACAGCTGCCTTTCTGGCTTCCATTCCTTTCCCTCTGCAAATGCCTGTGCGCATTTCAGTATTTCCTGTATTTCCGGCACGGTAAGCTCCGAGGTTGTTAATAAGTTTTCCATTATTTATTGCCTCCTTTATGGATTCCGGGCAAAAAAATAGCACCCATTTATTGAAAATGGGTGCTAAAAGTTGAATGTTCGCGATTTTTGATCCTGTTTTAAGCCTGCCTAAACAAGCGGATCCTTTTCGCCTTAACCTTCAACACCCTTATAAGTCTCTCTGTACTTGTTTAAAAGGTGTACATTATTTAGTTTCGTCTACTGCTTCTTCTTCAAATAAGTCGTCTGTCGCCTTGTCTCTTCCTGGNAGTACAAAGTTCAGGATAATCCCAAGGATTGCTGCAAGTGCCATTCCNTCTAGTTTAAAGTCTGAACCGATATGAATGGATGCTCCGCCAATCCCTGTAACTAAGATAACGGATGCAATCACAAGGTTGCGATTTTTTGAGAAATCCATTTTTGCTTCGACTAAGATTCTTAAGCCAGAAGATGCGATGATACCGAACAACAGGATGGATACTCCGCCCATTACTGGTGTTGGAATCGATTGTATTAGGGCAGTGATCTTACCGATGAATCCGAACAGGATTGCAAACACTGCTGCTCCTGCAAGAACATACACACTGTATACTCTCGTAATTGCCAAAACCCCAATGTTTTCACCGTAAGTTGTTTTTGGCGGTCCACCGATTAGGGAGGAGATTAGTGTTGCACTTCCGTCACCTAAAATACTGCGATGAAGTCCTGGGTCTTTAATATAATCTTTTCCTACTACTTTACTTAATACAAGCTGGTGACCGATATGCTCAGCAAGTGTTACAATGGCAACCGGCACGAACAATGCCAGTATGGCGGTATCTAATGTTAAATCATAATCTCTGAAAGGAAGAATGAAATCCGGCATTGCGATCCATTTTGCATCAATAACACCTTGGAAATCAACAACNCCTACTAGTAATGCGTACAGGTAGCCAACGATAATCCCTGCAAGAATCGGAATGAAGCTGAACACTCCCTTACCGAAAATAGTGAATAGGATTGTTGCAAGCAATGTGACTAATGCTACTGATAAGTACAAAAGGCTGTAGTGTTGATCTGGTGTTCCGTTATTTTCATACATCGCCTGGCCAACTGCTGTTCCAGCTAGTGCTAGCCCGATAACCATGATTACTGGTCCGACAACAATCGGCGGAAGCAGGTTCATAATCCAACGGTAGCCGGCTTTTTTAATAATCAATGCGACAATTCCGTATACAAGACCTGCGATGAATGTTCCGATCATCGCTGCTGCCGGTCCGCCAAGCTTTTGTGCCGCAATCATCGGTGCAATAAAGGCAAANGATGAGCCTAAATAAGCAGGAACCTTAAATTTTGTTATAAGAAGGAATGCTAGTGTTCCTAATCCGCTTGAGATTAAAGCGATAGCTGGACTTAATCCAATTAAGTATGGAACTAGTACTGTTGATCCAAACATGGCGAATAAGTGCTGTAAGCTTAATGTTATCCATTGGGATGCGTTTGGTTTGTCTTTTAGACCGAGTATTGGCTTTGTTTGATTCATTTTGTTCCCTCTTTCCATCTATGGTGCAATTACTGGTTTGTTGTATTTAGTATACGCAATTTCATAAAAAAACCCCTTTTACGCATGGCAAAAAGGGGTTTTTGAGCAGGCGAAACAACGCCTGTATCGACTCCCCCTTCGCAGCCTCTCAGGACTGCCATTAAAAAGGGCTATATTTAATTTTCGTATATATTTACTTCGTCTTGTCCATCCACTTCATTGAGCTCTACAACAATTTTCTCTGAACTGGATGTCGGAATGTTTTTGCCGACATAATCAGCGCGAATCGGAAGCTCCCTATGTCCTCTGTCTACAAGGACAGCAAGCTGTATTGAAGCAGGTCTGCCTACATCCATAAGGGCATCCATTGCTGCACGAACTGTTCTTCCTGTGTACAGAACATCATCGACAAGGATTACCTTTAGATCCTCAATGCTTGTTGGGATATCTGAACCTTTTACGAGCGGCTCTTGATTTTCCGTTTTTTTGCTTAAATCATCGCGGTATAAAGTAATATCCAATTCTCCTACCGTAATGCTTTTGCCTTCAATTTGCGAGATTTTTTCTGCAAGGCGGTTTGCAATATAAATACCTCTAGTGCGGATACCGACCAAAACACAGTTTTCAATCCCTTTATTCTTTTCAATGATTTCGTGTGCAACTCTNGTTAATGCTCTTCTAATTGCTTGGTCATCAAGGACTAATGCCTTTTGCGACATTTTGCATCACCTTTTTTCTTAAAATAAAAATCCTCCCACCATGTTTGGCGAGAGGACAGACCGATAGCATACAAGTTGCTATCTACTAAAAAATCCGATACCTTCTCAACCTCACAGGATTGATTTAAAGGACTTATTTAATTAAGTTAATCTTATTATAAGGCTCGAATTTTGTCAACGATTATTTCTGATATTATCTATCAGCTCTTCAAAATCACTAGGAAGTGGTGCTTCAAATTCAATATATTCGCCTGTGCGTGGATGGTTAAAACCAAGTATGCCAGCATGAAGCGCCTGACCGCCAATGTCGAGCGTTTTTTTCGGACCATACTTAGGATCACCTGCAAGCGGGAAGCCAATATATTTCATATGAACACGAATTTGATGCGTTCTTCCTGTCTCAAGCTGACATTCGATGAAAGAAAAATCCTCCATGCGCTCAATTACGTGAAAATGTGTAACAGCATGCTTGCCTTTATCGACAACGGCCATTTTTTGGCGGTCCTTTGTGTCCCTTCCAATCGGTGCATCAACTGTTCCATAATCATGTGGAATACTGCCATGGACCAATGCTTTATATTTTCTAGTTACTGTCTTTGCCACAAGCTGGTTTACAAGACTTTCATGGGCAGCATCGTTTTTAGCAACCATTAATAAACCTGACGTATCCTTGTCGATACGGTGGACGATTCCTGGACGCATTACGCCATTAATCCCGGACAAATCCTTACAATGTGCCATCAAGCCATTTACAAGCGTACCTGTTACGTGGCCAGGAGCTGGATGAACGACCATTCCCTTCGGCTTATTGACAACAATTACATCACTGTCCTCATAATAAACGTCTAAATTCATTTCCTCAGGTAAAACGTCAAGCTCTGTCAGTTCAGGAATTTCAATTGTAACAACATCATTTAATATTCCCTTGTATTTCGTCTTAACACTTTTGCCGTTAACTAACACATGGCCATCCTTGATCCATTGCTGCACTTGTGTGCGCGACCAATCATTGTTGATAGTTGAAATGATTTTATCTATTCTTTCACTTACTTGTTCACTCTGAATGATATGTTCCTTTTTTTCCATTTTCTTTCTCCTTCTTTGCTGCTTTTTCCTCCTTTAGCATCACAATGATAAGCAATATAACACCAATTACTAAAGATGAATCTGCAATATTAAATATAGGAAAATCATAATTGAAGATATACGTATTAACGAAGTCCACTACATACTGATGTCTGATGCGGTCGATAAAATTACCAATCGCTCCTCCGAGGATTAATCCTAAGGAAACTCCATACAACAGCTTGCCTTTTGCACCTTTCTGGATGAAATAAATGATGCCTACAATGACAACAGTTGTAATAATATAGAAGAACGCCATTTGTCCTTCCAAAATACCCCAAGCAGCACCACTATTACGATGGGACGTAATATAGAAGAAATTCTCGATTACCGTAATGCTGTCTCCGAGTTCCATCTTTGTTGCAACAAGCCATTTTGTCCATTGATCCAATGCAATGATTATAAGTGCAATTATGTAATAAAACACTAAAGTTTCCTCCAATTCTCGAGTCTCCTTTAGCATTTTAGCATAAACTACTTAAAAACGATAGCTTGTGCCTATTTGCAGCTGTTTTTTCTAACTTTCAACTTCTTTTCTTTTGCTTTTACTTTTACTTTTAATGCAAGGATTTTCTGTAGTAGGATTGCATGTATTCCAAGTCTTTTTTTGATTTGATGGTAGGAACCAGCTCCAATATTTCAGCAGGAATCAATTCACCGGATATTTCACATGTTCCAAATTGGCCATTTTCCAATCTTCGCATGGATGCTTCTACATCCAGCAGCTCTGCTTCAATATAGTGGTTTATTTTTGAAGATCTTTTTACTCTTAATGTGGCTTCTAATTCTATTTGTGTCATACGGAGTTCGGTATAAAGCTTTTCAACGTCTAGGTTCATGGCTAAATTCCTCCGTTTCTAAGTTGTTACAAATAGCTTTTCCAAATAGACCAGCAAAAACCGGCTTAACTTTTTACAACCATAACAACAATTTACGGAGGTGGAAGTTTTTTTTAGTAAAAGGAAAAACTCCCTTGAATAAAAAAAGGCATTCCGGCAAATAAGCCGAAATGCTTTTTTAATTAATAATTTTCTGCTACTACACTGGCACAACGAGCACATAATGTTGGGTGTTCTTCTTTAGCACCAACATCTGTTGTTACTGTCCAGCATCTTTCACATGTTTCTCCATCTGCTTTTTCCACGAGAATTGCTGCATTCTCCAATTTCACAGCATTTTCTGGAGCTTCGTCATAGCTGCCAGCAACTTCAAAGCCTGAAACAATAAACAATTGCTTTAAGCTTTCTTGGATAGAGTCAAGTAATGTTTTACCGTCTTCATGTACATAAAGGGATACTTTAGCCGCAAGTGATTTACCAATCACCTTTTGGTTACGAGCCTCTTCCAATGCCTTCAGAACATCATCACGCAAGACCATAAACTTGCTCCATTTTTCTGTAAGTGCTGCACTGTTTTCATATTCCACATATTCAGGGAAATCTGTCAGCTGAACACTTTCTTCCTTAACAGAAGTAATATGCTCCCAAACCTCGTCAGCAGTATGCGGAAGGATTGGTGCCATCAATTTCACTAATGAAATTAAGCTTTCATACAACACTGTTTGAATAGATCTTCTTTCTTGATTATCAGCTGCTTCGATATAAAGGACATCTTTTGAGAAATCTAGATAGAAGGAGCTCAAATCAATTGTGCAGAAATTGTTGATATCAGAATAAATAGTAGAAAACTCATATTTATCATAGGATTCTGTCACTGTTTTAATCAGGTTATTCAATTTAACAAGCATATATTGGTCAACTTCGCGCAAGTCTTCATAAGAAACAGCATTCTCAGCTGGGTTGAAATCAGCAAGGTTTCCAAGAAGGAAACGGAAAGTGTTTCTGATCTTACGGTATCCTTCTGTTACTTGCTTCAGGATCGCATCAGATACACGCACGTCTGCTTGGAAATCAACAGAAGCTACCCATAAACGCAGGATGTCTGCACCAAGTGTATTCATTACTTTCGCTGGTACCATTACGTTACCAAGGGATTTACTCATTTTTCTGCCTTCACCATCAAGAACAAAACCGTGGCTAAGCACGCCTTTATATGGTGCTTTTCCTGTTACAGCAACTCCTGTGGACAAGGAAGAGTTAAACCAGCCGCGATATTGGTCAGAACCTTCTAGATACAGGTCTGCTGGTCTTTGTAAATCATCTCTTTCTTCTAAAACAGACTGATGGGAAGAACCAGAATCAAACCATACATCCATGATATCTGTTTCTTTTGTAAAGTTTCCGTTCGGGCTTCCAGGATGTTCAAAACCTTCTGGTAAAAGGTCATTTGCACTTCTTTCAAACCAGATGTTTGAACCATGCTCCCTGAACAAATTAGAGATATGCTCGATTGTTGCATCTGTAATAATGCTGTCGCCGTTTTCCGCATAAAACACAGGAATTGGCACACCCCATGCACGCTGTCTGGAAATACACCAGTCTCCGCGGTCACGAACCATATTGTACAATCTTGTTTCACCCCATGCAGGAACCCATTTTGTTTCCTTAACAGCATCAAGTAAATCTTGTCTAAAGTCTTTAATAGACGCAAACCATTGCGCTGTTGCACGGAAGATAACTGGTTTTTTCGTTCTCCAGTCATGTGGGTATGAGTGTGTAATAAATTTCAGCTTCAATAAAGCTCCCGCTTCTTGTAATGCTTCTGTAATCGGCTTGTTTGCTTTATCATAGAATAAACCTTCAAATCCTGGAGCCTCGTCTGTCATAATACCTTTGTCATCAACTGGACAAAGAACATCAAGGTTATACTTTTGACCAACAATAAAGTCGTCCTCACCATGACCAGGTGCAGTATGAACACAGCCTGTACCAGCATCTGTTGTTACATGCTCCCCAAGCATTACTAAAGATTCACGGTCGTATAATGGGTGAAGTGCTTTAATGTATTCTAATTCGGAACCTTGTACCTCTTGAATAACAGTTGCTTCTTCCCACTCTACTTCTGTTTTAACAGCTTCAAGCAAGTCTTTAGCTACTAAATATTTTTTGCCTTTTTCTTCAACAACAACATACGTTAAATCAGGGTGAACAGAGATACCTAAGTTAGCAGGAATTGTCCAAGGCGTTGTTGTCCAAATAACAATTTGAACATCTTCTGCAAGCACATCTTTGCCATCCTTTACTTTGAAGCCAACATAAATCGATGGAGATTGCTTGTCTTGATATTCAATTTCCGCCTCTGCTAAAGCAGATTCACTTGTTGGAGACCAGTATACCGGCTTTTTCCCTTTGTAAATATAGCCTTTTTTCGCCATTTCGCCGAATACTTTAATTTGCTGTGCTTCATAAGCTGGATTTAGTGTGATATACGGGTTTTCCCAATCAGCACGAACACCTAGACGTCTGAATTGTTCTCTTTGGCTGTCAATTTGACCAAGTGCATATTCTTCACAAAGCTTACGGAACTCAGCGATTGTCATTTCTTTACGTTTAACGCCTTTGTTTGTTAATGCTTGTTCAATCGGCAAACCATGCGTATCCCAGCCAGGAACATATGGAGCTTGGAACCCTGTCATAGACTTAAAGCGAACAATAAAGTCCTTAAGGATTTTGTTCAATGCATGCCCAATATGGATATCACCGTTCGCATATGGTGGTCCATCATGCAAAATAAACAGCGGACGGCCGCTTGTGCGTTCTTGAACTTTTTCATAAATATTCATTTCATTCCATTTTGATTGAATGTCAGGCTCACGATTTGGCAAGTTTCCTCTCATTGGAAATGCCGTTTTTGGCATGAGCAGTGTTTCTTTATATTCCATTGATAAATCCTCCAATAAATAATCTAAATTCATGCTGACGTTTAGGGAAGGTTAAAAAAACATAAAAAACCCCCTCATCCCAAAAAGGGACGAGAAGGTTTTAGACTCCCGCGGTACCACCCTTATAGATAGAAAAACTATCCACTTAAGCATTTTATAACGGCAATGAACCGCCTTTTCTTACTGAATTTCAGAAAAGGACTCAAGGGTGATATTCCAATTTCCGCTTATGCCAGGCTTCCACCATCCCCGGCTCGCTATTTATAAGCAAACAGCAATTGTACTGGTCCCTATCAACGTACACATGAATATTGTTTTGTGTAAAAATTATAGGCTATTAGCAGATGCTTAGTCAAGCTATCTAGAATTATTTCGTTGAGTTCAGCTCAGATGCATCCAACTCATATTCCAGCAGATGGTCCCAATCATCATTGTTCAGCAAATCAAGCTGTGCTTCAATCAGCATTTTAAAACGTGTACGGAACACTTTTGACTGCTTTTTAAGCTCTTCAATTTCAAGGGCAATCTTTCTTGCCTTAGAAAGTGATTCATTAATGATACGGTCTGCATTTTTTTCTGCTTCTTTAATGATCAGCTTCGCTTCTTTTTGTGCGTTTCGCTTTACTTCCTCAGCCGCTTCCTGTGCTACAACGATTGATTTGTTTAACGTTTCTTCTATATTATTGTAGTGGCCAATGCGGTCATCAAGCTCAATTAGTCTTGCATCTAGTTCTTTTTTCTCACGAATTATATTTTCATAGTCCTTGATTATTTGATCTAAAAACTCATTTACTTCATCTTCATCGTAGCCGCGGAACCCTTTGCTGAATTCCTTATTGTGAATATCCAACGGTGTTAATGGCATAATGCCACCTCCCAAACTTCAATTTCTTTATGTATTTTTTCGACAGCTTTTTCCTGTTTTCCTGCATTATTTTAAGGAAAACGCCAAAAAAACAGGAAGTAAGACAAATTATACTGTTTGGAAATATTGTAACATAGATAAAGTAAAAATAACTATCGAATTTTGGTATGATAACAAAATTTATCATGTTTGTTATATAGGACAAATTATTTTAATTTGCCGACCACAACACGCCATTTATCTTTTTTTGTTTTTCCTTCAAGCGATTTAATGACAGACCTGCCATGTCCTCTGACAGAGATAACATCGCCTTCCTCACAGCTAAAGGAAGCATTTTCAACAGCTGCCCAGTTTACTTTCACAAGACTTGATGCAATGTAGACTTGGGCCTTTTGTCTCGAAATATTATAAATGGCAGCAATCGTCGCATCTAGCCTTAAGGAGGCTAGTGTCGTGCTCATCTCCACCCATTCCTCTTCTAGGGCAATTACACTATCCTTATCGATTAGTTTCAATTCTACCTTTGCCTTTCCAATCGACTCAAGCTGAAGACGGATGTAATCTTCTACGTCCTTGCAGACAATAAGCTGAACATCCCCAGCTTTAATAAGGATATCGCCAAACTTACTTCGTGACAGACCTAATGACATAATGCTTCCGAGTACCTGTGGATGCTCAAGTCTTACGAATTTTTTCGCATATGCAATTTCGTATATCGAAAGCTGAAAATCGTCTTCTGTTGGTTCATAATAAGAGGGATACAATAAGGCTCTTTTCCGTTCAGATGCTTTCGTACCACCTGCAAAAGCAACCTTCACATCACTATTTTGTCCTATTATTGTGTTCACAATCTTTTGTTCACGAGGATCTAAAAAATCTGTCAATTTCGGTGCATAGGAATCTTCGACATATTGGCGCCAGTTTATGACTTGATCGATAAATTCCTTTTCCTCTGGCCGAAAATGCTGGTATATCGACATACATACGGCTCCTTTTATTTAATGTATATAAATGACTGCATGAAAAAAGGGCTTATGAAAGCCCTGATTTTTAAACCCAGCTGAAAATTTGAAAAACACCCATTCTGGCTAAATTTAATACAAAGATAGCCACAATTGGTGAGATATCAATCATTCCAATTGGCGGGATTATCTTTCTAAACTGCTCTAAATACGGTTCACAAATCCGCGCAAGGAACGTGCCAATCCATGTTTCTCTTGCATTCGGTATCCATGACATAAAAATGTAAATAATCAGCGCATAAGAGTAAAAAGTAATTAACTTAGAAACAATTGCCAGGATCAAATCCATCTAATTTTACCACCTCGCATTTTCAAATTCAGTTTCTTGAAGAAGCTGAGAGATATTGCCTGAAACTTCCACATTATCTGGTGTGCATAAGAAGATGTCCGTGCCAACCTTCTGGATATCTCCCCCTATAGCATAAACTGTCCCGCTTAAAAAATCGACTATACGCTTCCCTTGCTCCTTGTCGATTCTTTGCAGATTAACGACAACTGCACGTCTGTTTTTCAATTGGTCTGCAATATCCTGTGCTTCTGCATATACTCTTGGTTCAACCAAAAATACTTTCGAAGATTTTTGCACACTTTGCAGGCTGACAACATTTTGCTTTTGTTGNTGCTGTTGAGCAGGTTGCTGCTGCTGTTGTTGCTGTTGAAAATAGGACTGCGTTGGCTGCTGCTGTCTCTGGTTTCTCACTGGTTCTTGCTCCTGTTCGTA
>Ga0058696_1001089_pt1 | contig 10817 bp, 10 predicted proteins | sample AgamicMgSfrz_FD_55077 | JGI IMG/M metagenome (GOLD analysis project Ga0058696, IMG submission 55077) | Agave microbial communities from Guanajuato, Mexico - Mg.Sf.rz | ecosystem: Host-associated > Plants > Phyllosphere > Phylloplane/Leaf | place: Guanajuato, Mexico | collected 2012-05-30 | reverse complement strand
CACCTGAGCGCACGCGAAGTGACGATCCTGCGCGCGTATGCGAAATACCTGCGGCAGGTCGGCTCGACCTTCAGCGACGCATATATCGAACGCGCGCTGACCGGCAATCCGGCGATCGCGCGGCAACTCGTCGAGCTGTTCCTGCTGCGCTTCGACCCGCGCATCGGCGACACGCGCGACGTGCAGGCCGAACGCCTGCTGAAGGCGATCGAAGGCGCGCTCGACCAGGTGCCGAACCTCGACGAGGACCGCATCCTGCGCCAGTTCCTCGGCGTGATCAACGCGACCGAGCGCACGAACTACTTCCTCGCCGACGCGAACGGCGAGCCGAAGCCGTACCTGTCGTTCAAGTTCAACCCGGCGAAGGTGCCCGGCCTGCCCGAACCGAAGCCGATGTTCGAGATCTGGGTGTACTCGCCGCGGGTCGAGGGCGTGCACCTGCGCGGCGGGCGCGTCGCGCGCGGTGGCCTGCGCTGGTCGGATCGCCGCGAGGATTTCCGCACCGAGGTGCTCGGGCTGATGAAGGCGCAGATGGTGAAGAACGTCGTGATCGTGCCGGTCGGCTCGAAAGGCGGCTTCGTCGTGAAGAACCCGCCGCCGCAGAGCGATCGCGAAGCGTGGATGCGCGAAGGCATCGCGTGCTACCAGACGTTCCTGCGCGGGCTGCTCGACCTCACCGACAACCTCGCCGGCAACGCGATCGTGCCGCCGCCCGACGTGGTGCGCCACGACCCCGACGATCCGTATCTCGTCGTCGCCGCCGACAAGGGCACGGCCACCTTCTCCGACTACGCGAACGCGATCTCGCACGAATACGGCTTCTGGCTCGACGACGCGTTCGCGTCCGGCGGCTCGGTCGGCTACGACCACAAGAAGATGGCGATCACCGCGCGCGGTGCATGGGAATCGGTGAAGCGGCACTTCCGCGAAATGGGCGTCGACACGCAGGCCACCGACTTCACCGTGGTCGGCGTCGGCGACATGTCGGGCGACGTGTTCGGCAACGGAATGCTGCTGTCGCCGCATATCCGGCTCGTCGCCGCGTTCGATCACCGGCACGTGTTCCTCGACCCGAACCCCGACCCGGCGACGAGCTTCGCGGAGCGCCAGCGCATGTTCGCGCTCGAGCGCTCGAGCTGGGCCGACTACGATACGTCGGTGATCTCGGCGGGCGGCGGCGTGTATCCGCGCACCGCGAAGACGATCCCGCTGTCGCCGGCGGTGCAGGCCGCGCTCGGCATCGACGCGCACGCGCTGCCGCCGACCGAGCTGATCCGCGCGATCCTGCAGGCGCCGGTCGACCTGCTGTACAACGGCGGCATCGGCACCTACGTGAAGGCGGCGCGCGAAACCCACGCGCAGGTCGGCGACCGCGCGAACGACGCGGTCCGCGTGAATGGCGCGGACCTGCGCTGCAAGGTCGTCGGCGAAGGCGGCAATCTCGGCTGCACGCAGTTCGGCCGCATCGAGTTCGCGCAGCGCGGCGGCCGCATCAATACCGATGCGATCGACAACTCGGCCGGCGTCGATTGTTCGGATCACGAAGTCAACATCAAGATTCTGCTCGGGCTCGTCGTCTCCGACGGCGAAATGACCGAGAAGCAGCGCAACGCGCTGCTCGCGGAAATGACCGACGAAGTCGGCCTGCTCGTGCTGCGCGACAACTACTACCAGACGCAGGCGCTGTCGATCGCGGGCCGCTACGCGGTCGAGCTGCTCGACGCCGAGGCGCGGCTGATGCGCTGGCTCGAACGCGCGGGCCGCCTGAACCGCGTGATCGAATTCCTGCCGACTGACGACGAAGTCGCCGAGCGGCAGGCCGCGAAGCTCGGCCTCACGTCGCCGGAGCGTGCGGTGCTGCTCGCGTACAGCAAGATGTGGCTCTACGATGCGCTGCTCGAATCCGACGTGCCCGAGGACCCGCTCGTGGCCGCGATGCTCGTCGACTACTTCCCGAAGCCGCTGCAACAGCGCTTCAGCGAGCCGATGCGCCGCCATCCGCTGCGCCGCGAGATTCTCGCGACGCACCTGACCAACGCGCTCGTGAACCGCGTCGGCTGCGCATTCGTGCACCGGCTGATGGAGGAAACCGACGCGAAGCCGGGCGACATCGTGCGTGCCTGCATCATGGCGCGCGACGTATTCGACCTCGATGCGGTGTGGCGCGATATCGATGCGCTCGACAACCGCGTCGCCGACGACGTGCAGGCGCGCATGTTCGTCGATGTCGCGCGGCTGCTGGAGCGCGCGGCGCTGTGGTTCCTGCGGCATCTGCAGTCGGGCGCGGTGGCCGACGGCGGCGTCGCCGGATTGATCGCGCGTTGCCGCGACGCGGTGCAGCGGATCGCGCCGCAACTGCCGTCGCTGCTGCCGGCCGACGATCTGGAAGCGCTGTCCGAGCGGCAGCGCGTGCTGGTCGACGCCGGCGTCGACAGCGCGCTCGCGGTACGCGTCGCGAGCGGCGACATCTCGGCCGCGCTGCTCGACATCGCCGAAGTGGCGGCGACCTGCAACCGCAGCCTCGAACTCGTCGCCGGCGTGTATTTCTCGCTCGGCACGCTGCTCAATTACGGCTGGATCGGCGAACGCGCGGCGAACCTGCCGACGCCGACGCACTGGGACATGCTCGCGCGCGCCGCCGCACTCGCGGAAGTCGCGCGGCTCAAGCGCACGCTCGCGACCAGCGCGCTCGCGGAATCGCCGGATTCGACCACGCCGGACACGATCGTCGGCGCATGGCGCGCGCGCCGCGAGGCCGCGCTCGCGCGCTACGAGCATCTGCTCGCGGATCTGCGCGCATCCGGCGGCGCGAGCCTCGCGGTGCTGCTCGTGGTCGTGCGGGAAATGGCCGTGCTCGAACGGGCGTGACGAGCGTGACGGTAGCGACGGCTCAGACCGTCGCGACCAGCAGCTCTTCCGCGTGGTTCGGCGGCCGCAGGCCGTCCGTGCGATCGGCGAAATAACGGCGCGTCAGCTCGGCGGCCGACACGTGTTCGGCCTTCGCAAAACCGGCCTCCAGGGCAAGCGCCCGGATCTGGTCCGGCATGAAGAAGCTGATGAACGGCGTGCCGCTCGCCCGCGCGCCCTTCGCGGCCATTTCCAGCCCCGGGCGCACGTCCGGATCCGCGTTCTCCAGCGGCAACAGGAACGTCATCGCGAACGTCGAACCCGGCGCGAGCGACGCCACTTCGCGCAGCGCGGCCGCATTCGCTTCGCGCGTCAGGTACATGCTGACGCCGGTGGACACCACGACCGCCGGCTGGCCGGCATCGAAGCCCGTGCCGACGAGCGCGTCGCGCCACGACTGCTTCGCCTCGAAATCGACCGGCACGAAGCGCAGCCAGTCGGGCACGCCGTAGCCGAGTTCGACCAGACGCCGCTGCTTCCAGCGCTGCGGCGCCGGCTGGTCGACTTCGAACACGGTCACGCACGATGCCATCTCCGGCCGGCGCTGCACGAAGCTGTCGAGCCCCGCGCCCAGGATCACGTACTGGCGCACGCCACGCGCGGCCTGCTCGGTCACGAGATCCTCGATGAAGCGCGCCCGCGCGACGATCGACGCGCGAAACGGCCGCGTGAACTGCGGGTCCATGTCGCCGCGCTGCTGCCAGCCGGGTTCGGGCGCGAGCAATTGCAGCCCGATTTCGTCCGTGAGCACATGCGGCGGCGCGTCGAGCTCGACGTGCAGCGCGCGCCACAGCGCGACGCGCGCAGCCGTGCTGTCGGGCGCATCGTCTTCGCGGTTATCCGTCATGTCGACCTCGCGCGCCCTGCTTGCCCGGCGCCTGCAGGCGCCACACCCGGCCGTCCGGATCGCGCACGGTCATGTCGCGCGTGCCCCAGTGCGTGTCCTCGAACGGCGTGACGACGTCGACGATCGGCTGGGGCTGCACCGCCTGCTCGTCGGCNACCTTGAGCACGACCTGCATGTCGGGCGGTTCGCTCGGCGGCACTTCNGCGATGAACAGGAACGGACCGTCGCCGCTGCGCAACTGNCCCGAATGGTGATCGGTTTCGAATTCCAGCTTGAAGCCCAGCGCCTGAAAGAATTTCGCCGACTTGCCCCAGTTGTGCGTGGTCAGATACACGGCTTCGATTCGTTCGGATGACATGCTCACTCCTCCTGGTTGGACGGTCCCGCGCCGGGCGGCGGCGCGGCCAGATACGCGCGCAACGCGTCGGCCACCAGCGCGGACAGCGATTGCTCCGTCTCGATGGCGCGATGCTTGACCTGCCGGATCAGGCCGAGCGGCAGGTACACGTTGAATTGCTTCACTTCTTCGTCGGTCATGGATACTAGTATGCTAGCAATCTAGCAAAAGTCAATCGAGAACGATGGCGGCATGGGTGCAGGGGCCGCCGTCGGAGGTCGTGCGTCCGCGTTACTTTGCGGCGCGCGCCGCGAGCCGCTCGAACAGCGCGTCGAGATCGAATCCCGCCGTATTGATGCCGATCGTGTCGCGCAGGCACGCGGCCCAGTCGGCTGCGTTGTCGAACGTGACCGTGCGCCCGGCACCGGCCGCGTCGCGCAGCGTCAGCACGGTGTTGAGCAACGCCGCGCGGCCGTCCGGCAGCACGCGGCACGCGATCAGGTCGTTCACGAAGATCGATTCGGGATACGTCGACGTGAACCAGTTCGCGGCGTCGTAATCGATCCATTCCGCCGGCTTCAGCGAGAAGCGGTAGGTCGTCTGCCAGCCGTCGGGAATCTCGAACTGCATGTCGAATTCGCCGTCGACCGGCGCGTCGATCACGCGAAACGCGCCGTGCGGCGTCAGTTGCCGCTCGCCCGGCACGAAGCGCAGCGGCGCGGTCAGCGTCGCGCTGCCGAAGCCGATGTCCGCGAGCCANGCCGCGCCGTCNAGGTCGATGCGCAGCAGCATGTGCGTCTGCGCGGTGACGATCTCGGGCGGCCGCATCCAGCGCACGCGCGCGATCAGCGGCGTCACGCGAAAACCGATCGTCGTGAGCGCGGTGTAGAACAGCTTGTTGAGTTCGAAGCAATAGCCGCCGCGGCGGCGTTCGATCACCTTGTCGACGAGCGCGGGCAGGTCGAGCGCGACGCGCGCGCCGGTCAGCGGATTGAGGTTTTCGAACGGAATCGCCTGCGGGTGCAGCAGATGCAGCCGGCGCAGCACGTCGAGCGTCGGCTCGGCCGGGCCGTCGTAGCCGATGCGGGAGAAATAGCGCGAGAGGTCGAACGAGTCAGTCATGAACCGGCACCGATAAGGGAACACGCCACGATAGCATCGCGCGAAATCCCCATGGTGTGCGGGACTATTGTGCGTAGCCGGCGCGCGCGATGCCGGCCGCGCATCGCGCTCGCACCGGCACCGGCACCGGCACCGGCACCGGCACCCGCGCTACGTTACGGCAGCAGCTTCAGCGCGGACGACGCCACCGACGGCACCGAAATGCCCTGGCTCGTCGCGAACTGCACGGCCTGGCCGAGCGTCGCGGCAAGCGACTGCAACTGGCCCGGCGCGCTTTGCGCGATATACGTCGCGGCCTGCATGTTCTGCGGATTCAGGCCCGACTGCAGCAGCGACGCGGCGCTCGTCGAGCCGAGACTACCGAGCCCGGACTGCAGCTGCGAATACTGCGTGAGCCCCTGCCCGAGCGACGCGAGGCCGTTGCTGAACGCCTGCTTGTCGATCGGGCCGTGCGTGGCGCCGCCGCTCGCGAACGCCTGGCCGAGCGCCTGCGACACCGATTGCTGCGCGCCGCCCATCTGCGACAGCGTGGCCGGCGACAGCGCATCGCCGCCGGACAACTGGCTCGCGGCCTGTTGCGCCTGCCCGGCCGCCCCCGTCAGCCCCATCGCCGATGCGAGCGACGACTGGCCGTTCAGCACCTGCTGGTTCGCACCGACATAGGCCTGCAGCAACTGCGCGACACCGCCCTGCGCAGGCGCCGCCTGCTGCTGCCCGCCGCCGAGCAGCGACGCGCCGATCGACTGCAGGTCGAGCTGCGCATGCGCGGCACCGCTCACCAGGAGGCCGAACGCGATGCCTGCCGAGGCCAGATGCCGGCCCGTCGCGCGAATGTGCTTCATGTGTTTCCCTCGTGCCCGAATTGTCGAGGCGATATTGTCGAAGCGCGTCGCGCGCCGCCGCAACGACTGAAACACATCGAAACGAAATCAGGGCGCGCCGCTGCTTGCAATTCGGCGACCGACGCACCCCGTCGCGCAGATTCGCGCACGTTTGCCGCACGATGTCGGGCACGCATCGCGATTCTTTCTCGGGTTGCATCAATGGATGCCGGTTCGGGCTTGGTCCGGCGCGCTTCGCGTCGAGCGATGCAAAGCGAAACGGGCAGCTCGCCGCCGCCCGTTTCGTCACCCGTCACCCGGCTACCGGCTACAACCGCCTGCCGGCCGCGCCATCACGCCGCCATCCACGCCGGCACGCGCCGCGCCACCCAGTCGGCCGCCTGCTCGTAACCGTGCGCGAGCTGCAGCACGGCGAGATCGGCGCGCGGGCGCCCGATCAGTTGCATCCCCATCGGCAACCCCGCGTCGTTGAAGCCGACCGGCACGTTGATCACCGGGCAGCCGGCCAGCGTCCACGGCACGACCGTTTCCATCCAGCGGTGGTACGTGTCCATCGCGCGGCCCGCGATCTCCTTCGGCCAGCGCTGCTCGACGTCGAACGGGAACACCTGCGCGGTCGGCGCCGCGATGAAGTCGTAGCGGTCGAAGAAGCTCAGCACCGCCTGATGCCATGCGGTCCGTTCGACGCTCGCATCGAACACCGCCGCGCCCTGCAGCGCGAGCAGCCCTTCGACCTCGTAGATCGCCTCGGGCTTCAGCAGCGCGCGGCGCGCCGGGTCGCGATAGTGCGCGAGCAGCCCGCCGCCCGACAGCAGGTGCCGGTGCGTGAGCCACAAACGCCAGATCCGGTCGGGCGCGAACGCCGGCAGCGCGGCATCGACGTCGCAGCCGATCTCGCGCAGCGTCGCCAGACCGTGCTCGCACTGCGCGAGCACGCCGGCCTCGGTCGCGAGATAGCCGTTCCAGTCGCCGACCCACGCGATGCGCTTGCCACGCAGCTCCGCNTNGAGCGGCTGCGCGAACACCGCCGGATCTTCCGCGAGCGACAGCGGATCGTTGCNGTCGTAGCCGGCCTGGATCGCGAGCAGTTGCGCGACGTCGCCGACGGTNCGGCCCATCGGCCCTTCGATGCCGAGCTGCTGCACGAACACGTCGANGCCTGGCCAGCGCGGCACGCGGCCCTGCGACGGACGGAAGCCGACGATGTTGCAGAACGCGGCCGGNTTGCGCAGCGACCCGCCGAAATCGCTGCCGTCCGCCACCGGCAGCATCCGCGACGCGAGCGCCGCCGCCGTGCCGCCGCTGCTGCCGCCCGCGCTCTTCGTCAGGTCGTACGGGTTGCGCGTCGCGCCGTAGACCTCGTTGAACGTGTGCGAACCGAGCCCGAACTCGGGTGTATTGGTCTTGCCGATGAAGATCGCGCCGGCCGCGCGCATCCGCGCGACGCCGACGGAATCGGCCTGCGGCACGTTCTCGCGGAAGATCGGCGAGCCGTAGGTCGTGCGCAGCCCCTTCGTCATCGCCAGATCCTTCGGCGCCTGCGGCATCCCGTGCAGCCACCCGCGGTATTCGCCACGCGCCAGCTCCGCGTCCTTTTCCGCGGCTTCCGCCAGCAGCGCATCGCGGTCGCGCAGCGCGACGATCGCGTTGACCGCGCCGTTCACGCGCTCGATGTGATCGAGATACGCACGCATCGTCTCGACGCACGAAACCGCCTTGGTGCGGATCGCCGACGAGAGTTCGCCGGCCGACAGGCGCACGATCGGATCGACGGAAATGGAAGCGGGAGCGAGAAACTGCGGGGCGCCGTGCGGCATGCGGGGTCTCCTGGAGTCGGAATGGCGGGCCGCTTGACGGCGCTCGCTCCCCTGCCCGCCGGGAGGCCGCCGCGCCGCGGCCGATGCTCTACTCTACGTGACGCCGAATCCTCGACCTCCGATATTTTCCGCCGCGATTCATTGAAGATCCGACTAAATCCGGGCGCCCCGTGCCGAACTGCCCAGACCGTCACGCTGGATGAAATCGTTTATGCGCATAAACTTAAATTTCTTATATTTTTAATCGGCGCACCACGGGACCGCGCGTGTTGACGACATTTTTATGCGGCCAGCCGATCTCTTTAGATCGTTTCGCGCGACCGCCCGCTACGCTGGAAGCACTTCGTTTCCGGGTTCATCGTCCATGCTCAAGCTGCTGGTTCCGGTCGGTCATTCACCGCGCTCGCTTCAGGCGGTTCGCCATGCGACGTTTCTGTATCGCGAGCGCTGCGCGTCGGAGGTCGTGCTGATCAACGTACAGGCGCCGCTCGAATCGACGCGGCTCGAGGCCTGGCACCCGCTGTCGCGGTTGCGTGCGATCGAAGAAAAATTCGCGGCCGGTGATCTGGGGATGGCGGAGCGGATTCTGAAAGAGGCCGGCGTCCAATACACCGTCGTGGTGAAGGTCGGCCCGGTGGCCGACACGATCGCGGCCGTGGCAACCGAAACCGGCTGCGACGAGATCGTGGTGGTCGCGCCGCGGCATGATCCGCTGCATACGTTGATGGCGGTGTTCCGGCGCAGCGTGATGGCCCGGCTGGTGCGGATTTCGAACGTACCGGTGACGGCGGTGCAATAACGGGAGCGGCGGGTCGTGCGTGCGCATGGTGCGCACGCTGTCGCGCGGCCCTCAGTCGATGGCCTTGCGCCAGAACACGAAATAGGCGGCCGCCGAAGACGCCAGCAGCAGGATGGCCCACATCGGGGCAAGACTGATCAGCACGGAAGAGACGTTCAACATTTGGATTCCTCACTATTTCGACAGCGATATTCAACACCTGCGTGCTTGCCGGACCTGACGCATCGACCTCGCCTCGCGTTCCGTCAAATCATGCATTCATGCTATCGCCTTGAACGGTCGCGTGACCGCCGCCGCCCGCCCGCACCCTGACATTCNTCAAACTCCCCGCATTGCCTGCCCGTCGAACGGCGAAGTAAAAAACAGGACGGGATCGCCCTGCTCCGCCACCGCTTTCAGCAGACGTTTACCGGGGGAAGCCCCAAGTGCTTCGCCGAACGTGTCCGCGTACGCTTGAGCGACGAGGAGACGAACCATGAGACGAGCCGTCCATATCGCTGTTTTTGCCCTGCTGGCGTATCTCATCGGCGATCGCGCGATCCTGCACGCGCAGGGCCGCGACGCCAGCCCGCTCGCGTGCGAGCAAGGCGCCGCGCAGGTAAAGGCCGACGCGCTCGGTCGCGGCTTCGGCGAAGCCGCCGCCGGCAGCCAGAGCGAGGCCTTCATGTCGGGCTGCCTGGTGACGGGCCGCGGCAATCCGGACGTCGCGATGGCGGCGCGCTGACGCGTATCATCATCCGGCGGCGAGCCAGCCACGCCCGAAGTCGCGGGCGCGGGCGCGGGCGCGGGCACCGGTTCGCGCTGCCCGCCGCCACTGCCCCGATCGACATTTCGACGGACGTCACCGTCCGCCCTCCCTGCCCGTTACGCTCAACATGCCCCATTCGAACACCGAGTTGATCCAGCGCTTCTACACGGCCTTCCAGCAGCGCGACATCGACGCGATGCTCGCGTGCTACGCCGACGACATCGTGTTCAGCGATCCCGCGTTCGGCGAACTGCGCGGCGAACTCGCGCGCGACATGTGGCGAATGCTGGTCGCGCGGGCACAGGAGTTCTCGCTGACGTTCGGCGAAGTCGCCGCGGACGACCAGGCCGGGCGCGCGAAGTGGAGCGCGCAATACCGGTTCGCCACGACCGGACGAAGGGTGGTCAACCGGATCGATGCGCAATTCCGGTTTCGTGACGGACGCATCGTCGAGCATCGCGACCATTTCGACCTGTGGCGCTGGGCGCGTCAGGCGCTCGGGATGAAGGGCGCGCTGCTCGGCTGGACGCCCTTCATGCAGCGCGCGATCCGCGCGCAGGCACGGAAAAACCTCGACACATACCGAGCCAAACGAAAATAAGCCGCGCGCCGCGGCCGCTTCGCTACGGCTTCATCGTCGCGTTGATCAGGTCGTAGGCCATGTCCGGCGCCACGCCGTCCGGGTTCTTGAGGCCATTCTCGCGATACCAGCTTTCATCGGCTTCGGGATGCGGGCCGGCAAGGCCGACGCGCCCTTTGCCGTAGCGGTACGTGGCGGCCGCGATGTCCTTGTTCGGGTAGATCGCCAGCACGATCCCGCCGGAGCCGAGCGGCGCGACCGGCAGCCTCGCGCCGTCCTGGTAGTAGATCCAGCGCTTTTTCCCGCGCCAGACGACCGGCGTCACCGTGTCGGCGATGCCGTGCAGCGTCGAACCCGGCCGGTCGACCTCGGAGTCGATATCGCCGGCAACCAGCCCGAAACCCTGCGCGCCGGCCAGGTACGCGCCCATGCAGAGCCCCAGGTATCGGCCGCCGTTCGCGACGTACTGGCGCACGGCCCTGATTGCATGTCGGCCGATGCTGGCTGCCGCGCCTGGAATGTCCTGCCCGCCGCCCGGCTGCACATAGAGCGCCGCACCGGCCAGCGCCGCGGGCGTGATCTTGAGCGGTTCCGCCGGGCCCACGTAGATCACCCGGAACCGGTAGTCCGACTCCCGCAGGCGGGTGGCGATGGTTTCGGGGCATCCGTCGCACGCGGCCGGACCGCGATAGACCAGCGCGACCGGCCGGCTGGCCGCGTCGCGCGCTGCGTCGCCGGTCGTGGCCGCGTGAACGGCCACTGACGCGACGAGCGCCATCATCAGGAAAATCGCGTCTCTGGAGCGCATGTCGTGAATC
>Ga0058696_1001085_pt1 | contig 10825 bp, 7 predicted proteins | sample AgamicMgSfrz_FD_55077 | JGI IMG/M metagenome (GOLD analysis project Ga0058696, IMG submission 55077) | Agave microbial communities from Guanajuato, Mexico - Mg.Sf.rz | ecosystem: Host-associated > Plants > Phyllosphere > Phylloplane/Leaf | place: Guanajuato, Mexico | collected 2012-05-30 | reverse complement strand
GACTGCATGGACAGGTATACCCAAGAGAACATCACGGATGCCAGAGCAACCACGGTCATGCCCCAGAAAATATTCGTGTAGGCTGACGATAGGGACAGTTGCTGCATCGCAGTCAGAGCCACACCGGTTACGGCCACACTGAATGCACCGCTGAAGAACTGGCTGAGCTGGAATAGGCCCATGCCTGCGCCCACCTGATCCATGGTCAGGTTATTGGACAGTTCGTTGGAAACGCTGGTTGTGAGAGCAGAGAAACCTACACTCAGCAGAATATAAATGACCATAATGGCATAGATGCTGTTGTCTGCAAACAGAGCGAACAATCCGGCGGCAGCCAGCAGCAGCCATGGTGCAAATCGAAGCAGCAATGTATTGCCGTGCCTGTCAATCATTCGGCCAATCCGGTTGGAGAGCAGCATGGAAACAACTGCACCAGGGAAGATAACAAGTCCGGATTGGGCTGGTGTCAAGGCGTACAGGTGAGCCAAAATTTGCGGCAGCAGGAACAGAGTCGAGAAGTTGTTGATGTAGGAGACGATCCCGAGCGAGCTGAGCATCATATATTTTTTGTTTTTGAACAGGGCTGGCTGAACAAAAGGATCGACCGCACGGCGAATCCGCAGCCAGAACAAAAGTAATGCTGCGACACCAACAACGAGAGTTACCCACTCACGTGAAGTAAGGAACAGAAGAACCCCTGTGGTTCCGATCGCTAGAAGCAGTGCGCCCAACAAGTCGAAGGACCCCTTTTGCGGCATCTCACTCGGAAGCAGTTTGAAGAACACAGGGATCAGGAATAACGTTAACCCCGTTACAATAAAGAGATCATGCCATCCAAGGAATTGGGTAATACTTCCTCCGATGACAGGACCGAGTCCAAGGCCAAGGGAACTGGCAGACATAATCACGGCCATGGATTTACCCCGTCGGTCACTTGGAACGTAACGGGTGATGAGCACGATGGCAAGTCCCGGCACGGATGCGGCACCCGCTGCCTGAATCAGACGTGCACAGAGCAGGATAATGAAGTGATTACTGAAGAATCCCAGAACGGATGCTGCACCAAGCAAAGTGAGACCGGTTGTAAACAAGGTCCGAATTGGTACAAAGTCCGATAGGCGCGAAAAGGTAATCGACGATATGGCAAAAACGATGGAATAACCTGTAACGATCCAGGAAGAAGCAACGGATGAGAGCTGGAATTCGGCTGCAATTTTGGGCAGGGCCAGATTGAACATCATCGTATTCATGACGACGAGAACAACTGTGAAGCCGAGCAAACTTACAATTAACCCTTCCTGTAGTCCGGTCGTTCGTTCCCCGGATGATGCGGTTGCAGTGTTGTTCATGAAAACCTCCTTGATAAAATGTGTAATTTCGCAATATTTCAGAAACGGTATGTAACATTTGCAAAATGGGATATACAGTGAATCCCATGCCTGACAGCAGGGGTTACATTGACGAAATTAGAATTAAAGTTCGATTGGTATCGAACATTAGAAATATATCATGGAATTGTGCTAAAATACAATGGATAGTCTGAAAAAAGGAGACTACATCATGAAAATTTTGCATCATCCTTCAGTAGAGGATATTGAACTTTCTTCCGTGTTGTATGCTTTGAGCGATCCAACCCGTCTTGGCATTGTTGTGGAAGCAGCCAAGAGTGGAGAGCAGCCCTGCAGTCACTTTAATGCACCTGTTGTGAAATCCACGATGTCCCATCATATTCGCACCCTGCGGGAAGCTGGCGTCATTCGAGTACGTGTGCAGGGTACCCAACATTTCCTTACACTGAGAACGGAGGATCTGGAAGCACGATTCCCAGGGCTTATGCAGCCTTTATTGCAGGCTGCTGATCAGGCGTCCACCCATCATTCCTAAAACTTGTCCTTTCTTCAGGCTGAAGAGGGGGCATTTTTTATTCCCATGAGGGAAATCTCCCTTAATACACCTGCTTATTTCAACCTCTACAAGAAAAAATATACAAATTTTAATTTTGGGGTAATCCGGAGCCCCCATTGTTCCGAATATTATAATAGATGGTCTTTTTTGGGTGATGGATATTGAAGGACAACAGGGGGCGGGAGTATGGTGCATAATCCGGAAACCATTCAGGAATGTATCGAAAAGGCACGGCAAAGGCTCTACCAGATCGCAAATTCACATGCGGAATTAATGCATCCGGAGGTCATTCGTCAATCGATGATTCTGGATGAGTTAATTAATGAATATAACAAAGCCATTCGGTTAAACAGAAAAACACCCCGAGACGGAAGCCCCGGGATGAGATGATGCGACAATGGTTCGCATTCGTTCTATTCTTTTACCGCCCCAAGCACAATCCCTTTGACGAAGAAACGCTGCAGGAATGGATACACAAGCAGGATCGGCAGAGCGCCAATGAAGATCTGAGCCGCATTGACCGTACGTTGAGACATGTTCTGAAGCTGCGTTGCATCGACGTTCATGTTGGAGAAGTCCTGCTGTACGATAATGGTCTGCATCAACGTAGCCAGCGGATATTTAGAAGCATCGTTCATATAGATCAGCCCGTCAAACCAGGAGTTCCATTGGCCTACCATGGTGAATAGCGAGATCGTCGCAATTGCGGGCATGGACACAGGCAGATAGATCCGGAACAAGGTCGTAATATGGTTAGCTCCATCAATAAAAGCCGCTTCTTCCAGCTCTTTCGGAACGTTACGGAAGAAGTTCATCATCAGAATCAGGTTCCAGACCGCAACCGCTCCTGGCAAAATCAGTGCCCACAGCGTGTTGATCAGCCCCAGCTTTTGAATCAAAATGTAGGACGGGATCAGCCCACCGCTGAACAGCATCGTGAAGATAAAAAACCAAGCATACATAGAGCGTCCCTTGAAATGAAGACTTTCCTTCGATAATGGATATGCCGTCAGGATGACCAGCACCATACTGAGCAGTGTACCAAGAACGGTACGCTGAACCGAGATCCAGAGTGCACTGAGAAAGTTGCTGTTCCCAAACGTTTTGGTATAGGCGTCTACCGTAAAATCAATTGGCCAGAGCGTGACCAGATTGGCAGAAGCGGCCGCCTTGCCGCTGAAAGAAACGGCCAGAATATGAACGAGCGGCAGCACACACAGCAGTGAAACGGCCGCAATGAAGAACAGGTTGAAGCCATTGAATATCCGGTATCCGGTCGTTTTGTGATACACCTTGATTCCCCCTTAATGCAGTATGCTAAGCCCCTTAGAAAATGCGGTAATTGGCGATTTTGTAAGCCATCCGGTAGGCGGTAATGACCAGGAACATCGCGACGAAAGACTTGAAGAGTCCAACGGCCGTGGCGAAGCTCATTTTGCCATTGAGGATACCCATCCGGTACACAAACGTGTCGATAATATCGCCTTTCTCATACACGAGCGGGTTGTACAGATTGAAAATCTGATCAAATCCTGCATTCAGAATATTACCAAGGGACAGCGTTCCCACCACGATAATCATCGGCACCAGGGCAGGGAGCGTAATGTGCAGCGTCTGCTTGAGCCGTGTTGCCCCATCCACCTCGGAAGCTTCATAGAGAGCCGGATTAATCCCCGCAAGCGCAGCCAGAAATACGATCGTGCCAAATCCGAATTCCTTCCATACATCACTGATGACAACCGTTACCCGAAACCAGTCACCATCTCCGAGAAAGAAAATCGGTTCAATCCCTGCAGCTGCCAAGACCTGATTCACCAGTCCGCCCTCTGGGGACAGCATGTCGAGCAGAATGCCGCCAAGGACAACCCAGGATAGGAAGTGGGGCAGGTAGACAAGCGTCTGCGAGAANCGTTTNAACGTAGAGTTTCGTACCTCATTCAGCAAAATGGCGAATANCACCGGGGCCACCAGGCCGGCCACAATTTTCATGGAAGCAATCAGCACGGTGTTCCAGATCACCTGTACACTGTCCGGATACTCGAACATGAACCGGAAGTTGTCCCATCCCACCCATTTGGAGCCAGTGAATCCAAGCCACGGTTTGAAATCCTGAAAGGCAATAATAATGCCGCCCATGGGTACATAGGCGAACAGCAATGTGAGCAGTACTGCAGGCACCAGCATCAGGTGCAGCGGCCATGTGCGTTTGAAGTTCCAGCGGGTGCGTTTGCGTGGATTGCGTATCGCCTGCCGCACCGGCGTGTTGGTTGTTAATGGTTGTTCCATAGCCATCAGTGTCCCTCCTTATGTATCGTCCAGCCTCCGCATCGTAAGGCATTTCAGCCTCGGCAAAAAGTGGAGCAACTGAATTATAGCAACGGAAAAGGGCGTGCTATAGACCAACATTTCAAGGCGAATGTTGATTTGTTAACCTGTTGAGGCAATTAATGATTTCAAAATCAATATAGATATGAAAGGGTTTTCAATATAAAATAGGACTTCGGTAACGTTCGATCATATTTCCGAGACAGGGTGAAATGATGAAATTCACAGTATTTGCAAAAACGGTCATTCTGCTGATCTGCCTGCTGGTGCCNATCTTGCTGCTCTATACCTATGCCAATCAGGCGAATGTGGACATGGTCGTGGAGGAAAAACAGCAGTCAAGCTTGAACCAGTTCAATTATTTCAGCTCCCAGGTAGATAAAAATATTGAGCAGCTCTCGCTCTATGGGCTTACCCTTCTGAGAGACCCCAGCATACTGCATTACCGTTACATGACGGAAACGACCAGCCAATATGAGAAGAACAGCATTTATCTCGACATTCTCGACAAATTATCGTTGTACCAGTCCACCAGCCGCTGGAAGAACGACATTACGATCCTGCTTCCGCAGGCAGAACTGGTGTTATCCACCAAGGCAAGCCGAACCGTCTTCAATGAGAACATGCTTAAATTTCCCCAGCCTGGACAATGGCAATTGGATGACGGAGGATTCACTTATTTCTTCACGGACAACTACGAGTGGAATGCCAAGCCAGCGACGACGGGAGTTCGTACCGTGATGGAAATTAATTTTGATCCGATGAATATTGTTGCCATGCTGGACGACTTCAAGGAGGCACAGGGAGGAGATCCCTTTCTATACGTGCCAGGCAATGACCCTTTATTAAACCGCAGCGCAGACCCTGATCTGGTTCGAGCCATCATGGAGAATATGCCTTTGAACGGGCTGGGCAGCGAGGGGAATCATCAGCTGGAGGCGGGAGGCAAGCAGTATCTGGTCAGTTATGTTCGCTCCAAACAGCTTCATGGCATCTATGTGAATCCCGTCGTGCTGGATGACCTGCTCACCCCGATGGATAAGAGCCGGAACATGTTTATCACGTCCATACTCCTGCTGCTGGCCTTGAGCATTGGGGCCGCATTGCTGCTCTACCGCAAAGTTCAGATTCCCATCTATCGCCTGATGCAGGGGCTGCAGCAGATTCGCAAAGGCCAGCTGTCGACTCGGATTCCGGTGGATCATTCACGCGATGAATTTGCATACCTGACCCAGAGTTTCAATCATATGGCGGAACAAATTCAGGAATTGATCGAGAAGGTGTACGAGGAACGCATTCGTTCGAGAGAAGCAACGCTCAAGCATCTGCAGTCACAGATCAATCCGCACTTCCTGTACAACTGCTTGTTCTATATTAAAAATATGACCCAGCTCGGCCATTCGGAAGCCGTTATTGCGATGTCGCTGAGTTTGGGAGATTACTACCGGTACATCACCCGGGATGAGAATGACATGACGACCGTGGAAGAGGAAATTCGGCTGCTGGACAATTACTTGTCCATACAGCAGATGCGAACCAATCGGTTATCCTACGAAATTGCCGTACCGCAGGAGCTGATGCAGCAGCACATTCCAAGGCTGCTCATTCAGCCGATTGTGGAGAATGCTGTCATTCACGGCATTGAACCAAGCGAAGGCAGTGGCCATATCGTGGTGACCGGGATGTCGGCCAAAGAGCCAATCGATGGCAAATCGTTCATCCGCTACAGTTTGTTTGTGGATAACGATGGGGTGACGTTGAAACCCGAAGAGATTGAAGAACTGGAACGGGAAGTGAATGAGCCTATGGGCGAGGAGATCGGTACCGGCACTTGGAACGTGCATCAGCGTCTGGTTACGCGATACGGGCATTCATCTGGTCTTCATTTTGCAGCAATTCCTTACGGGGGACTTAGTGTTGAAATACGATGGTTTGAGGAGGAACAGTCTCATGATGAATTTAATGGTCGTGGATGACGAGCACTCGGCGGTGGAATCCATTGCTTCCTCTATCGCATGGAGGGAATATGGCATCGGTCAGGTATACAAGGCGTATTCGGTCAAGGAAGCGCTGCAGCAGATGGCTGCCCATCAAGTCCATATCATCATTACGGATATCCGCATGCCAGGCTTGTCGGGACTCGATCTCGTTAGTCATATTCGGCAAAAGTGGGAGCGGACCAAATGCATTATTTTATCAGGACATGCCTCTTTTGATTATGCGAAACAGGCCCTTAAACATGGAACGGTAAGTTACCTGCTTAAGCCGGTGCGTGATGAAGAACTGATCGAAGCCGTGCAGCAGGCCTCCGTGCAGATACGGCTGGAAGGGGAGAAACAGCAGCTGCACCAGCGCGCCATGTATTCGGTAAGGGAACACTTGCCGGAGAAAAGGGCGGAGTTAATGAAGGATGTGCTGCTCGGGAGCAAGTTTGCCGATGATGAACTGGTGAGTAAGCTGGAGCAATTGGAGATCGGCTTTCGTCCCCAGGATAAAATGCAGCTGCTGCTGATCCGCTATGATGATCCGCAGCCCACGCATAAGGCATTTCGATTAATGAAATACGCCATATCCAATGTGGTGGAGGAGATCTTCAGCAGCAGCTACCATCTCTGCCATACCGATGATGCGTATGATGATCTGGTGTTCATGGCCAGTCCGAAACAGGTACAGTCTGAACCGGAACTGCTGATGGGAAGGCTGGGCGAACGATTGATTCATAGTGTGAAGCAGTATTTGAATGCCACGATCTCGTTATCCGTCAGCAAAACGGGGCGTTTTCCGCATCAGGTACCGCAGCTGTATCATCAGGCTGTAAGTGCCTTGCGGAAGCAGGCTGAAGCAGGGAAAGGATTGCATCTGAATGCCGCAGCCGGCTCGCACGGAGCCTCATTAAAATCACTTGCTGCGCTCTATGAACCACCTGGCCTGACAACGCTGCTGGAAGCCGGGAGAATGGACGATGCACATCGNAAGATCGATCAGATCTTTGCCGAGCTATCGGGAAGTGTATTTCCGGAGCATGTCTACGTTGCTTTTCATTATCTGGCTGCCGCTTTCTCTTACATGGCTCACCGGGAAGGCAAACAGTTATCCGATGTGCTTGGGGAACAATATCAGCAGCTGCTGAAGGATGGTTATGGTGTATCGCTGCGCAGTCTGGAGGCATGGACCCGAAACGTNATGCAGCAATGGACAGAGCGTACCCAAGACTCGGGNCAAGAGGGTGGGTCCACCCTGATACGGCAGGTGCAGCACTGGATTGANCATCATCTGGGAGAAGACCTGTCCCTGCAGGTCATTGCGGGAGAGGTGCATCTGCATCCGGTGTATTTGTCCAAAATGTACAAACAGTCCACTGGCGAAGGCATCAGCGATTACATTATTCGCTCCAGAATGGAACGCGCTGTACATTTGCTGAAGCATACTGGAATGAAAATCTATGAAGTCGGCCAGGAAGTGGGATATAACAATACCCCTTACTTCATCCAAGTGTTTCGCAAACATTATGGCCTGACACCACAGGATTTTCGGAACGGTTAACAAATCAATATGAACATTGAAATTGTGATATATGTTTGCCTCCCCGGCTGCACTATCCTTTTCATGTAAGGTGCATTACGCATTAAATGATGCGAAATGCAGAAGGGTATTCAAAGTTACCTGAGGAGGGGTTTGTTCATGTATAGAAAGATGATGACGGCATTGCTTGCATTAACGATGGTTGCTGTAACAGCATGCAGTTCGGGGGCCAAGGAGGAGCCTGCCAAGGAAGCGGCTGCGCCGCTTGCGATGCAGGACGGGAAGTACGAACCAGCGGTGCAGATGAGCTACTTGCGGGCCTGGAACGATGATACGAAGTTTAAGAACGGGGAAACGGCACAGAGCAATGTGCATACCAAATGGGCCAAGGAGCGGCTCGGCATTGACCTGACCACACCGTGGGCTGTGTCAGTGACCAATGACGCCTTTTATACGAAGCTGCGTCTGTCCCTGTCGGCCAACGAAGCACTGCCGGATATCGTCTCGATCCGTGGGGATTACAATCTGGTGCGCGAGTTGATCGAGTCCGGCAAATTCGCTGATGCAGGTGCACTGTTTGATAAATATGCATCCGACACATGGAAACAGGCGTCCGAATCGGCACCGGAGGAATGGTATCCCTACATGTATGAGGGTCAACGTTACGGCATTCCGATCTTCGACTATGCCTATAACGGCGATCCGGTGATGTTTATCCGGGAAGACTGGCTGAAGAAGCTGGGACTGGAAGAACCGAAAACGATCGATGAGCTGGTTGCGGTCATGGATGCATTCACGAATCAGGANCCGGACGGCAATGGNAAGAAGGATACGTATGGTTTGACCGTCGGCATGAAGAATGCCCTGAATACATGGATGACGGAGTCCGGCTGGATCTTCGGCATGTACAACACGATGCCGGGACAATGGAATGAGGCTGAAGACGGAACACTGCAATACGGCTCGATACAACCCGGAGTGAAGGAAGGCCTTGCTACAATGAAAGATTGGCTGTCCAAAGGCTATCTGCCCAAGGAAGCTGGCGTATACGATGAGATCAAGGCTGCAGAGCTGTTTACGGCAGGAAAGGCCGGGATCATCGTGGGTCCGCACTGGATGCCCAACTGGCCGATTGATGACGTGAAGAAAAATGTGGACGGTGCCACCTATAAAGCCATTGCTCTGCCAACCGGCCCAACGGGTGAGAGTCATCACCATGGTTCCGGGGCAAGCAACGGGGTTGTGTTGATCAACAAGGATATGGCTAACCCGGAAGTGTTCTTCACATATCAGAATTATCTGTTCGATAACTTTGCCAATCCGGAAGTGGGCAGTGAGTTCGAGCATGGATTTGCTCAAGGCTATGACTTTGACATTGTAGACGGCAAAGTTGTTGGCGAGGCTGAAGTGAAAGATGGCGTATCGCCGCTGAAATACACGATTACCTATGACGGTGCGCGGATTCCGGACCTGATGATGGATACGCTCGCAGAGCTGGCGACAGGCAAGGAGCCCGAGACGCCTTTTGAGAAAAATACGAGCATCGCCAACAAACCGGAAGTGTTTGCTGCAGCTCAAGTTGTGGTTGCCCATAAGGATGATGCGATCAAGAACAAGTTCACGGGTGCGCCTACCGACACGATGAAGATGAAGAAAGACGCACTCGACAAGCTGGAGAAGGATACGTTCAGCAAAATTATCTATGGCCAGGTTGGCATTGAGGAATTTGATGCCTTTGTAACGAAGTGGAAGTCCATGGGTGGCGACGATATTACCGCCGAAGTAAACGAATGGTTTAAGACCGTGAATTAATACGGTGAAACGTTTATGGTATGAATTGAATGATAACATTGACATAAGAACGGAGAGGACAGAAAAGACCTGAAGAAGCGAAGCGTTTGCCTTTATCACCGGATTTCTTCCTCTATTCATTTAATCAAAGAAATCTGGGGATAACAGCAATCGGAAGGTTTTCTGTACTCGCAGTGGCAGTATGTACAATCTTTCTCTATTCATACGAATGGAATCAGAATCAGAATCATACTAAAGTATTAAAAGAAGAAAACGTGTTTCGTGAATACACCGGATTTGGGCGGGGAATGGCCTAATTCCGGTGTTTTTGGTTTGGATATAGGATGCCTAGACATGGGCAGGAGAACAGAGTATTCCTTTTTCTCAGCGAACAACCGTGCATAAGTCTCATTGTTCCAGGTGTGCTTGAGAGAGTAAAATAATAGGTGTTATGCGAACGTCAATACGTATTTTCACTGTCATGATTTATGGAGCGATCCTGAAGGAATAGAATATGAGCTTAATTTAATAGAGTTCGATTACGAAAGGCAGGAGATTAGATGAGTACACTTTATGATCAGGCAATGGAAGAGATGATCGGGGCCATTCATGAATGGTTTGATGAACAGGAGAAGCGAAGCGACTTGGACAAGGTAGTGAAGCGAACCACGCTGCAGATGGGGATCCTGGGTGATGTTTTACTGGATTACAGACCTGGACGTACGACGGTTGACAGCCTGGATCTCGGTTTGAATGATGGCTTGAACTCCAAGAACGCAGGTTCATTTACGGAAGAGCAGGTGCGAAGCGAAATTCAGCCTCAGCTTGCTGAAGTGATCCGGAGAAGAATGGATGAGCTGGGAGATACACCTCTGATCGACTATCATTTCACCTTTCGCGGGAAATTTCCAACGACCGAAGGGAAGCTGCAAGTGACGCTGTTTGAATATATGAACGAAGAGAAGAAAGAGCGGCTGCTGGAACGCATTCATACCTATGTGGAACAAAAGCTGGAGAACGGTACATATCCTACGAAGCCGCTGGATTCTTTTTTTCTGACACGTCATTTGCTTGATCCAGAGCTGTTTCCGAGTCCAAATATTGCATGGATTATAGCTCAATATGACCGCATTCAGGAATTGAATAANGGGCGTCAGGATGCCCTGGCGGAGCATCGCGGCAATATCATTCGTGCATTGAAGGATTGGGCAGAGAATCAATTTTTGCCACAGTATTATGATATTCAGTTATCGGAGTATAGGTCGAACGAATATGCACTCAA
>Ga0058696_1001083_pt1 | contig 10836 bp, 8 predicted proteins | sample AgamicMgSfrz_FD_55077 | JGI IMG/M metagenome (GOLD analysis project Ga0058696, IMG submission 55077) | Agave microbial communities from Guanajuato, Mexico - Mg.Sf.rz | ecosystem: Host-associated > Plants > Phyllosphere > Phylloplane/Leaf | place: Guanajuato, Mexico | collected 2012-05-30 | reverse complement strand
GTGCGGCGCGAACGATCTTCGCGCCGCGGGTACAGGCGCGTCCTTAGCCGGGCTCGCCGGGGGGCTGGGAGCGGATCGCGACCGGCGTGGACGATATCAACACAAGACGAGAATTATTACGATGAAAAAGCAGAAGACGATCGGGACGGCATCGAAGATGCTGCTTGCCTGGGGACTGCCGGCGCTCGCCGGCGTGTCGCTGACGGGCGTCGCGCACGCCGACGACGCAGCGCCGGCGCCGCTGACGGTCGCGCAGGCGGCGCCGGCCGCGCCGGCCGCCGGATCGGGCGCATCCGTTGCGCAGGCAACGACCCCGAACGCCATTGTCAACGCCGAGGCGACCCAGGCCGTCACGCCGCCCGACGAGCCGTCGGCGCAGTCGAAGTCGAACGGCTTCATCGCCGACAGCCATCTCGACTTCCTGTTCCGCAACTATGCGGACGTGCTCGACAACAAGGGCGGCCCGCATCGTCATGCGTGGGTCCAGGGCGCGATGGCGAACTTCGAGTCGGGCTACACGACCGGCCTGATCGGGATCGGCTTCGATGCGTCGTTGTATGCGGCGCTGAAGCTCGACGGCGGCCAGGGCGCCGGCAGCATGGTGCACATCGCGAAGGGCGGCGGCGGCGGCAACCAGCTCGCGTGGGCCTACCCGGGCATCTACGACATCAAGGCGCGGATCTCGAACACGGTGGTCAAGTACGGTCTGCAGGCCGTCGACAACCCGTTCATGGAGCAGCACGACAACCGTGCGCTGCCGCCGACGTTCCTCGGCGCGACGCTCGTCAGCAATGAATTCAAGAACGTGATGCTCGAGGCCGGCAGCTTCACGAAGACCGACGCGCGCGGTCATACGACGCTCACTAACCTCACGACGCAATACGGCGGCACGCGCATCAATCGCCTGACCTACGTCGGCGGCACGTGGGACTACTCGCCGAACGGCGAAGTCGCGCTGTACGCGAACCAGGCCGACGACGTGTGGCACCAGTACTACGCGTCGGTGAAGCACAGCATCGGCAGCCCGCAGACGATCAAATGGACCGGCTTCGGCAACGTCTACTCGACGCACGACACGGGCGATGCGCTGCAAGGCAAGATCAACAACAACGCATACAGCCTGTCGCTGGCCGCACAGCATGGCCCGCATGAACTGCTGCTCGGCTTCCAGCAAGTGCTCGGCGACCAGTTCTTCGATTACCTGAACGAAACGAACGGCATCTTCCTGGCCAACTCGATGGACGTCGACTACAACGCGCCGCACGAAAAATCGCTGCAGCTGCGTTACACGTTCTACGGCAAGGACGCCGGCCTGCCGGGCTTCAAGGCGATGGTGTGGGGCGTGACGGGCTGGGGCGCGGACGGCAGCGCGGGCGCGGCGAACGATCCGAGCAAGTCGAGCATCTACTGGAGCAACGGCGCGCCGGTGCAGGGCCGTCACCACGAGTTCGGCTTCATCCCGTCGTACACGTTCCAGAGCGGCAAGCTGAAGAACACGAAGGTCACGTTCATCGCGATGTGGCACGCCGGCTCGGCTCACTACTCGGACGCGACGAACACCGAGTACCGTCTGGTCGTGAACCTGCCGCTGCACGCGTTCTGACGGAAGGGGGCGCAAGGCCCCCTGTCTCGCACGGCCGGNCTGCGATCGGNGCGATCAGGCCGGCTTGTGCCAGCCNGCCACGGGATCGTTCGCGGCNGGCATCTCTTCCACGAGCGACGTGAGCTGGCGGCCGGTATCGCGCCATGCGTCGAGCCCGCCGCGCAGCGCGAGCGCATCGGTGAAGCCAGCATCGAGCAGGCGCTTCGCCATCAGCGCGGCCGTCACCTCGTTCGGGCACGAGCAATACACGACGAACTTCTGCGTGAGCGGATAGCGCGCGACGATGTCGCCGATCTGGCGCTCGTCGGCGAACTGCGCACCGGGAATCGTGAACGGGTCGAGCTTGCGGTGCTCGGGCGAGCGGACGTCGAGCACCACCGGGGCGGCGGCGTCGCGCAGCAGCACGTCGAGTTCGTCGACGCCGATCCGCGCGTTCGCGAGCTGGCGGATCAGCGCGCGGCGACGCATCCAGCGCACGGCCGCATAGACGGCGAGCAGCGCGACGATGACCAGCAGCACCGCGCGGCCGAGGCGGCTCGCGCCGGCGAACAGCCAGTCGATCTGCCGGTAGAACACGAGGCCGGCGCTCAGCCCGACGATCGTCCACAGCGCGGCGCCGAGCGCGTCGTAGCCGGCGAACGTGCGATAGCGCGTGCCGAGCGCACCGGCCATCGGCACCGATACCAGCGACAACCCCGGGATGAAACGCGCGACCGCGAGCACGCGCACGCCATAGCGGCCGAAGAAGCGCTCGGTCTTTTTCACGCAGGTATCGCGCGACAGCGACAGCCGGCAGATCGTTTTCAGCGTCGTGCCGCCGTAACGCCGCCCGGCGACGTACCAGACCGTGTCGCCGATCAGCGCGCCGAGCACCGACAGCGCCACGACCGTCACGAGCTGCGAGCCGATCATCGCCGGGTGCATCGCGGACATCGCGCCGAACAGCACGAGCGTCGGCATCGCGGGCACCGGCAGGCCGACCGCCGCGGCGAGCACGTTGGCGAATACGAGAAGCGGCCCGTACTGGGCGACGAGGTCACGGAGCATGACGGCTGGCCGAAAAGGAAACGCGTGGGCGGGAAATGCAGATGCGCCGATTATCGGCCTTTTTCAAGGCAGCGGCGGGAATGACGCAAAGCGCCTGACGGCGGCAGGGGGATGTGGGTGAGCCGGCGCGTTGCACGCGGCTCACCGTTCGGAATCAGGAGGGCATCCGGGCGAGCGATGCGGCGCCGTGGTTTTCGCCGGGCAGCTCGGCGCCGTGCGAGCGGATCGCCGCGATCAGTTCGGCCGGCGTGATTTCGTAGCGGACCTCGCGGTGGATGCCGGGCTTGCGTTCGTCGATCTCGATCAGCAGCACGCTCTTGCCGTCGCCCGTTGCTTCGAGCCGGAGCGAGCGCAGTTCGCGGCCGTCGGCCGCGTCGTGTTCGGTGAGCAGGGTCATTGCCCCGGATGAGCCGGTAGTGCGCATCGAACCTATCCTCGTGTCGTGTCGTGGATGCCGTGGCGGCAAAGATGTCTTTGTTGAATACAGCTTGACGCAGTTTAACGCGAACGGGCCGCGACACGGAGCATTTTCGTGGGGACGAAAAGAGGGCTATACCACCGATCCTTCTGATGTTTGAGCCGCGCCGGGCGGGCGTTTCCGCCGGATCGGGCACCGGCCGAAACCGGTACCCGAACGGCGTTCGCGGCCACGCCGGCGCGGGCGGCGACACGCGCTGCGCCGCGCGTCGCCGAGGCGGCGTCAGAAGCGGTCGGCGAGCCCCATCGCCGGGTCGCTGACCGAGTGACGGCCGGTTTCCACGCGGCCGGCCACGCGGCGCGAGAAGCTCGCGTCGCTGTCGGCGGTGACGATGAAGTCGTACCAATGGCCGGTCGAGTCGAGCTTCCAGTGCAGTTCGGACTGGTCGCCGGCGCGCACCGTGACGGTCCATGCGGTGCCGGTGCCATGGCCGTTGTCGTTTTCGTTGCCGTGGCCATGACCGTGGTCGTCGTTCCCGCCCCGCCCGGACAGCGGCCCGTAGACCTGGTTCGACTTCACGGTGAAGCGCACCGTGCCGCCGCCGTCGTTGCGCAGCCGCAGGTGGAGGTTGCCGCTCGCGCCCGCATAGCCGACGCGCACTTCCGGATGCGGCGTGCGCGCCCCGGCCATGCGGCTCAGGTCGCCGGTGAAGCGGCGGTGAAAGCCGTTCGGGCCGAGCACCCACAGGTCATATTTACCGCCATCGTCGGCACGCGCGGCCCAGTCGCCGTGCAGCCGCTTGCCGGGCTCGACGACGTAGCGCCGCGGCAGCCGGTCGAGGTGNAGCTTGTCGTAGACGTGAAACACGGCGGCGGCGNGGCCGGTGTTCGCGAACTTCAGCGTGACGGTGCCGGTNCCGGCATCGGTGCGCGCGCTCGCGTGCAGTTCGTACGGCAGCGCGCGCGACGGACGTACGCCGGTCGCCTGTGCGGGCGGCGCGGGCGTGGCGGGCGGCACGATCTTCGGCGCGGTTTGCTGCGCGGCGCTCAGCGCGTCGACCTGGCTTTTCGTCGTGCGGCCCGCGAGCGTCGGCAGCGGCTCGTTGTTCGGCGTGCGGAAATTGAACGCACTCGTCAGGTCGCCGCACACCGCGCGGCGGTACGCGCTGATCTGCGGTTCCGCGACGCCGAAGCGCTTCTCCAGGAAACGCAGCGTCGACGTATGGTCGAACACCTGCGAGTTGACCCAGCCGCCGCGGCTCCACGGCGACACGATCCACATCGGCACGCGCGGGCCCGGGCCGTACGGACGGCCATCGACGGCCGGCTGGCTCGACGTGGCCGGCGCGAAGTCGTGGTACTCGGCCGCGACGTCGGCGGCCGACAGCGTATGGCCGCCCGCGAGCGTGCCGTCGGCGTTGCGCGACGGCACGGCCGGCGACGGCATGTGATCGAAGAAGCCGTCGTTCTCGTCGTAGTTCACCAGCAGCACGGTCTTGCTCCAGACTTCCGGGTTCGCCGTCAGCGCGTCGAGCACGGCCTGCACGTACCAGCCGCCCTGCGCGGGGCTCGACGGCCCCGGGTGTTCGCTGTACGCGGACGGCGGGATGATCCACGACACTTCCGGCAGCTTGCCGTTGCGGATGTCGTCGCGGAACGTTTCGAGAAAGCCGTACGGCATGGTGTTGCCGAAGCCCTTCGCGAGCGGGCTCAGCGGATCGTCGATCGCCGGATCGTAGAACGCGCCGGCCGCCGTCACCGGCTGCGTGATGTCGGTCGACGCGACGTACGCGGGCCGGCGCGCGGCCGGCATCTGCTCGATCGCCGCGCGCCAGTGGCGGAAGCTCATCATCTCGTTGCAGCCGAAGTTGTCGATCAGGCTCTGGTAGACCTTCCAGTTCACGCCGGCCTGTTGCAGCCGGTCGGCATAGGTCGTCCAGGTCCAGCCCTGGCTCGACGGGCCGATGTCGTTGCCGCCGTTGAACTGGTTGTTCAGCGCGGCGATCTTCACGCGGCTGCCGTCGGCCGGGCTGATACCGTTCGGGCCGTTGGTGCCGCTCCAGTAGAACAGGCGGTTCGCGATCGTGCCCGTGTGCATCCCGCAGTGGTAGTGGTCGCACAGCGTGAACGCATCGGCGAGCGCGCGCTGGAACGGCACTTCGGCCGCGTCGTAATAGCCCATCGACAGCGGCGTCTTCGCGTCGGGCCAGCGGTTCATCCGGCCGTGGTCCCACGCGGCCTGCGCGTCGGCCCACGTGTGCGGCGTGCCGCCCGCGCGCTGTGCGTTGCCCTGGCGCGCGTCGAGGTGATACGGCGTCACGGTCGCGGCGGGCGTCGCCTTCGTGTACGCCTGGTAGAACACGTCGCGGCCGTTCGGCGACGGCACCGCGAAGCGGTCGCCATAGCCTCGCACGCCCTTGAACGTGCCGAAGTAGCTGTCGAACGCGCGGTTCTCCATCATCAGCAGCACGACGTGCTTGACGTCCTGGATGGTCCCCGTTTCGTGGAAGGCGGGAATCGCGAGCGCACGGCGAATGCTCGGCGGAAACGCGGACAGCGCGGCGGCGGCGAGGCCGGAACCGGCGGTCTGCTGAAGGAATTTGCGGCGTGACGTCATGGCGTTCGTGTCCTGTGAGGGTGGGAGCGGTCGTGCGTTCGTCTGGTGGTGCCCGGGCGTCGTCCGGCCCCGGGGCGATCGCCGATGCGTGCGCGGTCGGGGCGGCGGCCGCGTGTCGCAGCGGGGCACGCATTGCGCCCGACACGCGACACGCGACACGCGACACGCGACGCCCGACGTCGCGCGGATGCCGCGGCTTCGTCGTCGAGATCCCGCGCGCCGCGCGCTCGTGATGCGCGGCGGCAGGTGCCGGCACACATACCAACCCGGCGTATGCGGGACTGCGGCGGCGCCCAGTCTAGGGCGTCGACATGACGTCGACGTGATGAAGAAATGACATCGCATGTCGCGCACGTGACGTTGCGTGCGCAACGATTCGTTCAGGTGCGATGCGGGGTTGAAGACGGTAAGAAATTACCGATCTCCGTGGGCGTGACCGGTCAGAATTTTCCGGATTTTCGTGGATGGCGCGCGCGTTTCGTTGCGGATGCAACCTGACTGGCGACGGCATGACACCTGTGTTTCAAATGCGTGAAATCGGCTAAGCTCGATGCGTTGCTGCGCGCCTGCGCAGTCCGCGCCTTCGGCGTGACTTTTCGGAACCGGCCCACCCATGACCGATATCAGAATCCGGCACAGCGAGACGCACGACGTCGACGCGATCCGGCAGATCGCCGCGCATCCCGCGGTGTACATGAATACGTTGCAACAGCCGTTTCCGTCGCTCGAAAAATGGCAGAAGCGGCTCGACAGCGTGCGCGAGCACGGCATGAGCCTCGTCGCCGAAATCGACGGCACGGTGGTCGGCCATCTCGGCCTGCATCCCGAGCCGAATCCGCGCCGGCGTCACGCGGCGGCGCTCGGCATGATGGTCGACGCGGCCCGTCACGGGCGCGGCATCGGCGGCCGGCTGCTCGCGGCCGCGATCGANCTCGCGGAGAACTGGCTGAACATCACGCGGCTCGAGNTGACCGTGTTCACCGACAACCGCGCGGCGATCGCGCTCTACGAGAAACACGGTTTCCGCATCGAAGGCGAATCGCCGGATTACGCGTTGCGCGACGGCGTGCATGCGTCCGTGTATCACATGGCCCGGATCAAGGCGCGGCAATGAAGGGCTGGCCGTCGCCGACGTGACGGCACACGCCGCACGTGCTGCCGCCCGTCATATCCAATCGAGAATTCGTTCGTTTTCCTTCGGCTGTACCCGTCGTATCGTCGAACGATTTGCCGGTCGCTTCGGCCGGCTTCGCTTTTCCGTATCGATGCATGCGCGGCGCTGCCTGTCGGCCGGCCTCATCGTCATCGCTTCACGGCCCTCGTTGCGTGCGCGGCATCGCCCTGAAACCGTCTTTTTCAACGGAACCCGCTTCGATGAAAACCGTTCTCCGCAATCTCACCGCCGCCTGCCTGTTCGTTGCCGCCGGTGCGGCGCTCGCCGCCGCCACGCCCGCGGGCGCCCCGGTGGCGAGCGCATCGCCAGACGGTGCGCATCTGCCGCCCGGCATCGCGTGGCAACACGGCGACGTCGATGCCGCGTTCGCGCTCGCGAAGCGCGAGGGCAAGCCGCTGCTGCTGTACTGGGGCGCGGTATGGTGTCCGTCGTGCAACCAGGTGAAGTCGACGATCTTCAGCCAGCAGGCATTCAAGACGCGCTCGTCGTTCTTCGTGCCCGTGTATCTCGACGGCGATACCGAAAGCGCGCAGAAGCTCGGCGAGCGTTTCAAGGTGCACGGCTATCCGACGATGATCCTGTTCCGNCCCGACGGCACCGAAGTGACGCGGCTGCCGGGCGAAGCCGATCTCGACCGCTACATGCAGGCGCTGTCGCTCGGGATGACGGCCGCGCATCCGGTGCGGCAGACGCTCGCGACGGCGCTGAAGAACGGCGCGTCGCTGACGCCGGACGAATGGCGCCTGCTGGCCGACTATTCGTGGGATACCGACGGCGCGCTGCCGGTGCCGGCCGATCGTGTCGCGCAGACGCTGCAGTCGCTCGCGCAACGCGCTCGGGCGGCCGGTGCGAAAGCCGAGTCGGCGCGCTTCGCGCTGAAGTCGGCGGTGGTCGCCGCGTCGGACGACCCGACGCAGGCCGGCGCGCTCGACAAGGCAGCGCTCGCCGATTCGCTGCGCACGGTGCTGCACGATGCCGCGCTGTCGCGGGCCGATTCGGATGTGCTGGTGGCCGCGCCCGCGCGCGTGGTCGCGTATCTCGGCGGCGACGACGCGCAGCGCACGAAATTGCGCGGCGCGTACGACACGGCGCTGGCGCGCCTGTCGACCGACACCACGCTGTCGTCGATCGACCGGCTGATGGCGCTGCACGGCCGCGTGCTGCTCGCGCGCGGCGACGCGCGCAAGGGCGCACCACTCGCCGCACCGGCGCTCGCCGATACCGCGCGCAAGCAGATCGCCGCATCGGTGCAGGGCGCGGCGAATGCATACGAGCGGCAGGCGCTCGTCAGCGAAGGCGCGGACACGCTGACCGACGCGGGGCTGTACGACAAATCGGATGCGTTGCTGAAGGCCGAGCTGCCGCGTTCGTCCACGCCGTATTACTTCATGTCGGGGCTGGCCGCGAACGCGAAGGCGCGCGGCGACAAGGCGGCCGCGCTCGACTGGTATCGCAAGGCGTACGATGCAGCGAGCGGCCCGGCGACGAAGCTGCGCTGGGGCGCGACCTACTTCGCGAATGCGGTTGAACTGGCGCCGGACGATTCGGCGCGCATCGAAGGGATTGCCGCCAGTGTGCTCGCGCAGGCCAACAAGACCCGGGACGCGTTCTACGGCGCGAACCTGCGCGCGCTGACCAAGGTCGTCACGCAGCTGAACCGCTGGCGCGGCAGCGGCGCGCACGATGCGTCGGTCAGGTCGGTCGTCAAGCAGTTCGACGGCGTGTGCGGGAAACTGCCGGCCGGCGATCCGCAGGCGGCGGCATGCACGAAGCTGATCCAGCCCGTGAAGGCGTAACGACGCGCGGAAGGATCGTCGGGCGGGCTGGACGACGGATTACCGGCCCGATTCCGACGATGCGCCGCGATCGCTGCCGTATCCGGCGTCGTGCTCGCGGGCGATCTTCGCTTCGGCGGATACGATGCTGGCCGGATAGAACCAGTCGCTCGACTGGAAGCCGGCCTGCTTGAGCGCCTTGACTTCGGCGTGGACCTGCGCGCGCGTGAGCGGCGGGTTCGACTGGGCTTGCGCGGCGAACGGGGCCGAGACGGCCAGGGCGATGGCAACGGCTTGGATCAGGCGCTTCATGATCGGGACCTCCACGATTCCGGTGAATCGCGGCGCTTCGTTCGTCGAAGCGCCATGCGACGTTGAAACCAGTGTAGGCCGGGGCGGCCGCGCGAAAAATGCGATCGCGCCCAACGCAGTGTTCTGCTGCCGGTAACAATGGGCGAGTAAGGGCGCAGGCTATGCAATGACCGGGGCGACCGCCGGGCGCGTACAAGCGCTGCGGCGTGGATTTGGCCTGATTCGACGGGGCAGCGAAATGAAATCGGACCGGATGCGCATTCCGGAATCCGTTCCGGTGCGCATGCGGCCCGATCTTGAAAGGCGAGGGCAGGCGGCGAATGAAGCGCCGCCCGGGATGCCGACGCTTACACGAGCCCCGTCGCGTAGTACACGGCGATCACGAAGAACACGGCGAGCGTCTTGATGATGGTGACCGCGAAGATGTCGCGATACGACTCGCGGTGCGTNAGGCCCGTGACCGCGAGCAGCGTGATNACCGCGCCGTTGTGCGGCAGCGTGTCCATGCCGCCGCTCGCCATCGCGACGACCCGGTGCAGCACGTCCATCGGAATGTTGGCCGCCTGCGCGCCCTTGATGAACAGGTCCGACATCGCCGCGAGCGCGATACTCATGCCGCCGGACGCCGAGCCCGTGATGCCTGCGAGCGAGCTGACCGACACGGCCGCGTTGACGAGCGGGTTCGGGATGCTCTTCAACGCGTCGCTGACGACGAGGAAGCCCGGCAGCGCGGCGATCACGCCGCCGAAGCCGTATTCCGACGCGGTGTTCATCGCGGCGAGCAGCGCACCGGCGACGGCGGCCTTCGAGCCGGTGGCGAAGCGGTCGCTGACGCGCTTGAAGGCGGTCAGCACGACCAGCACGATACCGAGCAGCAGCGCGGCCTCGACCGACCAGATCGCGACGACCGTCTTGATCGACGTCGTGACCGGCGCGTGCACGCCCGGCAGCACTTCCGGCGCGACCGTGTACGACGCGGCGCCGTACCACTGCGGGATCAGCTTCGTGAACGCGAAGTTCGACACGCCGACGAGGATCAGCGGCAGGATCGCCAGCGCGGGATGCGGTAGCGCCTTCGCCTCGACGCGCTCCGGCTCGTTGACGAGCGACGTGCCGTAGCCCTCGCCCTTCGCCATCGCGGAACGGCGGCGCCATTCGAGATACGTGAGGCCGACGACGATGATGAACAGCGAGCCGATCGTGCCGAGGGCGGGCGCGGCCCAGGCGGTCGTCTTGAAGAACGTGGTCGGGATGATGTTCTGGATCTGCGGCGTGCCGGGCAGCGAATCCATCGTGAACGAGAACGCGCCGAGGGCGATCGCGCCCGGCATCAGCCGTTTCGGGATGTTGCTCTGGCGATAGAGTTCGGCCGCGAACGGATAGACCGCGAACACCACGACGAACAGCGAGACGCCGCCATAGGTGAGCAGCGCGCACACCGCGACGATCACCGCATTCGCGCGCGAGCGGCCGATGTAGCGGATCGCCGCATGGACGATCGACTCGGAGAACCCGGACAGTTCGATCACCTTGCCGAACACGGCGCCCAGCATGAAGACCGGGAAATACAGTTTGACGAAGCCGACCATCTTTTCCATGAAGATGCCGGAGAAGACCGGTGCGACGGCGGCGGGTTCGGTCAGGAGCACCGCGCCGAGCGCGGCGATCGGCGCGAACAGGATCACGCTGTAGCCGCGATACGCGGCGAACATCAGGAACGCCAGCGCGGCGAGGACGATCACGAAAGACAAGGGAGTCTCCTAAAAGCTTGGAATGGCTTTGGTTGTTGTTCGATCGCGCGATGCGCCGCGGACCAGTTCGGGTTCGTGCAGGTTTCGTGCCATCGGCCGGATTGCGCCGCCGGACATGGGTCCGCAGGCGGCCGGCGGGC
>Ga0058696_1001080_pt1 | contig 10859 bp, 9 predicted proteins | sample AgamicMgSfrz_FD_55077 | JGI IMG/M metagenome (GOLD analysis project Ga0058696, IMG submission 55077) | Agave microbial communities from Guanajuato, Mexico - Mg.Sf.rz | ecosystem: Host-associated > Plants > Phyllosphere > Phylloplane/Leaf | place: Guanajuato, Mexico | collected 2012-05-30 | reverse complement strand
GAACCTGATGAAAATGAAGTTGAGCCAGATGAAAATGAGGCTGATGAATCGACACAGACAGAAGATTCTGCTGACCAATCTCAACAAAGCACAACAACACCATAAAAAAAAATCGTTCTCCTATAGGGGAACGATTTTTTTATTTACGCTTAATCATTTTTATGGCAAACTGTTTTTCCAATTCTTTAAATAACTCATCCAGCTGGCGATAGGAATGATAGCCGCCTGGTCTTGATAGGATGTATAAAAGCCTCTCCAGACCGTTAAACGGCTTTATCTTAAGTTCTTGTGCGAATATACCATCTTTAATGTTAACAGGCATATCATTGGACCAATACAAGCATTCCAAAAACAACCGGATGCCTTTCTCCATAAGAACAACCGTGTTCTTTTTATCCCTGCTTTTAACGGCTTCCTCCACTTCTGAGCTTATCCCTTTCCACAAGATAAAAACAGCAGAAACACATTCTTTTACATTCTCTGCTTGCCAAGGGAGCATAGTTTTATGGCCATGATAAAAGGCTGCATCATGCATAAAGGGACGTTCTGCCTGAAAGGACTCAGCACAAATCACCTCTATTTTTTCGTCTTCTGATTTAAGGGATTGATGCTTCAACTCATTAGGTATATCAAGGAGAATGGGGTTCGTCATACAAGAACACCGGCTTTTTTNATTCGCTTTTTACCTTCTCTGCATTCTGTTAGAAGTGGGCATACCTCACACTGCGGGTTTTGGGCTTTACAATGGTATCTTCCAAAAAATATCATTCGATGATGTGTAACAGACCATTCCTCTTCTGGCACTTTTTTCATTAATGCTTTCTCTACCTCAAGCACAGAGTCCTTCCAACGACAAAAGCCTAATCGTTTGCTAACTCTTTCCACATGGGTATCAACAGCAATCGCCGGAATATTATAGGCAACAGACACAACAACATTAGCTGTTTTTCTTCCAACCCCGGGAAGATTAATCAATTCATCTCTATCCTTTGGAACCTCGCCATTGTATTTTTCTAAAAGCATTTGACACAGCTTTTGAATATTCTTTGCCTTATTTCGAAATAAACCAATAGAACGAATATCATCTTGCAATTCTTCTAATGGCACACTTAAATAGTCCTCTGGTGTTTTATATTTTTGAAATAGGTTTTTTGTTACTTTATTTACTAAAACGTCGGTGCACTGGGCGGATAAAGCAACCGCGATTACTAGTTCAAATGGGTTTGCATGCACAAGCTCACAATGTGCTTCAGGAAACATTTCACCCATTACATCAAGACAATGTCTAATCTGATCTTTTTTCAGCATTTTCTTCAGCCCTTTTTGCTAGTTTTCCCAAAGAAGCAGCTCTTTGGCTATAGATAATCTCTATTAGTTTTCCTTTNTAAAAAAAGCAGAGACTGCCGTTCCCTTCTCCTTATACCACATTAGGAAAAGAGAATTCCAACAGCCTCCTTTTGCTTTTTTATTGCTCCAGCCAATTATAAAATTGAACAGATTTTGTTTTTGGTGCCTCTGGCTCTTGCTCCTTATTACTTCCTTGATAAGAACGGAATTTCTTTCCATGGTTCTGCGCCTGTTGGATTGTTTTGATTCCATTCTTTTTCCATTCAAATAATATCCTGTCAATATAGCGAAAGTTCAGCTTTCCGGAAATAACAGCCTCTTTTAAGGCAGCTTTGATGATGACCGTATCATGATGATCATCGTCAAGCCACATTCCTAATGTCTCTATTTCGAATGGAGACAGCGGTCTGCCAAATTCCTGTTCAAAGCATGTATATAAATCTGTTTCTTTTTTATGATCGACATCCACTTCTTCTTTTCTGTCTGCCGCTATATATTGATCAATTAATTTTTCCCATAGTGGCTCAATAGAATATCGTTCAAAGCGGATGCCAAACTCATTAACACCATCAATGATCGTAATATAGCCCCGACGAATAAGCTGACTTAACATTTCATGGCATTCAACTGAGTCTATCGACATATTTGCGGCAATTTCGGAAGGGGTAGGAAATTCCTTGCCTTTGTCCAAAAAAGCTAGAACTTGAAGCAAAAGAACTAGTTCCTTTTCATTAAGTTTAAGTGTGTGATAATGGGTTAGAAGTGTGGTTGGAATATGGATGTTTCCTTCTTGAAGCCATTTTAACATTACTGATTTATTCATTTAAACACCTCTAATCTAGTATACCAAATTCATTAGATTGCTTGTATCATGGATTCACAGGCAATTGAAGGAAATATTTTGGGTGCTGCTTCCTAATAACAGACAAAAGGAAAGGGAGAATGCATATATTATCTTAAAGATTCAATAGATGCATTCTGCCCTTATCTGTTTTTTATATTATGGATACAAACGGTTCAGCAATCTTGGGAATGGAATTGTTTCTCTTACATGTTCCACACCGCTAATCCAAGCAACTGTTCTTTCCAAGCCTAATCCAAAGCCTGAATGTGGAACAGAGCCATATTTACGAAGCTCTAAATACCATTTATATGTTTCTGCATCCAATTGATGCTCCTGTACACGCTGTTCAAGCAAGTCCATGTCGTGAATACGTTCTGAACCGCCGATAATTTCTCCATAGCCTTCTGGTGCAATCAAGTCAGCACATAAAACAACATCATCTCTGTTCGGGTCTGGCTGCATATAGAATGGCTTTAATGAAGTTGGGTAATGTGTAATGAACACAGGCTTATCGTATGTTTCTGCAATTGCTGTTTCATGCGGAGCCCCAAAATCATCTCCCCATTGAATATCATCAAAGCCTTTTTCATGAAGCAAGCTAATAGCATCATCATAGCTGATACGCGGGAATGGTGCTTTAATTTGCTCAAGCTTTGACAAATCTCTTCCTAATGTTTTCAATTCAAGCTGGCAGTTTNCTAAAACCGATTGAACAATAAAGGAAACATACTCTTCTTGAACTACAAGATTATCCTCAAATTCATAGAAAGCCATTTCCGGTTCAATCATCCAGAACTCAATCAAGTGACGGCGAGTTTTCGATTTTTCGGCACGGAATGTCGGACCAAAGGAGAAAACCTTTCCTAATGCCATTGCAGCAGCTTCCATATAAAGCTGTCCGCTTTGAGACAAGTAAGCATCCTCATCAAAATACTTCGTTGCAAATAGCTCTGTTGTTCCTTCAGGTGCGCTGCCTGTTAAAATTGGCGGATCCACCTTCGCGAAACCATTTTCATTAAAGAACTGATATGTCGCACGNATGATTTCATTTCTAATCTTCATAACCGCATGCTGGCGTTTAGAACGAAGCCATAAATGACGGTTATCCATCAAAAATTCTGTTCCGTGCTCTTTTGGTGTGATTGGATAGTCGACAGATGCATGGATCACTTCAACTCCAGATACAAGAAGCTCGTATCCGAATGGAGAACGCTCGTCCGTTTGTACCTTTCCAGTCACATAAACGGAAGATTCCTGTGTTACAGATTTAGCTGCTTGAAAAACTTCTTCTGGCACATCACTTTTTACGACTACACCTTGTACAAATCCAGTACCGTCACGCAGCTGTAAAAACGCGATTTTTCCACTTGAACGTTTATTGGCAATCCAAGCGCCGATTTTTACTTCTTTATCAACATGTTTAGGTAATTCAGCTATAGTTGATTTAATCACAATATACTCCTCCAAAACCGATAAAATCAAAATTTTATATGTAATAGCAATGCCTTTAGGCAGACCTTTTTTTAAAGAAAAAAGTAAATAATCCACTCTTTTCCTTTAAGGCAGTATTGCTAAAAAAGCAATATTTTTTGCAGATATAAAGTCTATTTTTACTTGCTATCTATCATTACATTATACCCTTCTTAAGTTTCACAATCAACATAATCGCTAACAGGAGCGTATTTTGAGAAAATTCTGTTCTTAAATAAAAAAACGACAAGACNCAGCTTGCCGTTTTTTNNTATTATACTGTTTCTTTTGCTGCTTTGCTTTCGACAAAATGATGGATTCTGTCCACTGCTTTTTCAAGCAGCTCCAAGCTTGTTGCATAAGATAAGCGAATATAATTGTCCGCACCGAAACCAGAGCCAGGAATAACAGCTACAAGCGCTTCTTCCAGCAGGGCACTTACAAATTCATCTGTATCTGTGTAGCCTGTCAATTTCACAGCCTTCTCCACATTCGGGAATAAATAGAAGGCTCCTTTTGGCTTAAGGCAAGTAACACCAGGAATATCATTCAATTTCTGATGAATGATATCCAGTCTTTGACTGAATGCGTCTTTCATTTCCTCAACAGAATCCTGTGGTCCCTCATATGCCTCAATTGTTGCATACTGGGAAGGTGTTGTCGGATTGGAAGTGCTATGGCTTGCAAGGTTCGTCATTGCAGATATAATAGCTTTGTTTCCTGCAGCATAGCCGATACGCCAACCTGTCATGCTGTGTGATTTAGACACACCGTTTATAACGATTGTAGCTTCTTTTAACTCTGGTGAAAGGGAAGCAATGGAAACATGCTCGTTTTCACCATAGACTAACTTTTCATATATTTCATCTGAAATGATCAGAACATTATGCTCAAGACAAATTTCTCCAAGTGCAAGCAATTCTTCTTTCGTATAAATCATACCTGTCGGATTGCTTGGTGAATTGATGATAACTGCTTTTGTTTTTNCAGTAATTGCTGACTTTAGTTGGTCAGGAGTAATTTTAAACTCATTCTCTTCTAGTCCATCCACATATACTGGCACACCATCAGCAAGCTTTACTTGCTCCGGATAGCTCACCCAGTAAGGAATAGGAATGATGACTTCATCTCCCTCATCCAACAGCACTTGAAATAAAGTATACAAACCGTGCTTAGCACCATTTGTAACGATGATTTGATTAGGTTCATAGGCAANACCCTGATCTCTTTGAAGCTTATTGATAATCGCCTTTTTCAATAGTGGCAGACCTGCCGCCGGCGTATACTTAGTATGACCTTCATTCATGCTTTTCACAGCAGCTTCAATGATATTTTGAGGAGTATTAAAATCTGGTTCGCCTGCCCCCAGACCGATTACATCATGCCCCTCTTCTTTCAAGGATTTTGCTTTTGCTGTAATCGCAAGAGTTGTTGATGGTGTTAAAGCATTTACTCTTTTTGCTAATTGAACATTCATTGTTTTTCTCCTCCAAATATCCATTCTCCGAAAAATTCGATTTATTCCAGCGAGACTCTGACAAGGGAGCAGAGTCGGTCAGGATGATTAAATTATAGATGCTAGGNAAGNATTTGTCTAAATATTTTCAATATTTCTAAGTAATTCTCCTGTTTCAAAGTCAAAATAAAAATAATTTATCAAATCATCATCGGTATGTGCGTATACTTCCCAAACCGGAATACCCTCAAGCATGCCTAGTCGGACAGTATCAATTTTTTTGAGTTCCCTCTCCGATGATATTTTATTAATAACCGCTTGTTTTGTCAGCCCATCTTTTTTGTTTTCAACAGTAATACCATGGGTCTTCTCTTCAATCCAAACAATTACATCTTCTTTATCCTTGTTTTTCCCCTCTACAACATAGTAGCTATCATTACCGTTATAAAGCGAAAATTTATNAATACTCACAACCCCAGCTTCTTCTTTTGCGATTTTTTCTGCGGTCTCCTCTGCTTTTGATACAGGCTTATATGCTGTTACATATGTATAGACGACAATGCCCAGCACAATCACGACAAGCCCAGCACAAGACCAAATCCATTTTTTCATTTCATCACTTCTTTATATATGTTTTTTTAGTTACTAAGGATCAGATGATAACCTCTTAACTAATCCTTAGTATAAGGAGTACTTGTATATTTCGTCTATTATTTTATCACAAGACGAAANNCATTAAATCCATTCGTTAATAAAAAATTCAATATCATCGAGTTTCTTTCTAATCAACGGCACATGTGGAATTGATTTCAAAAACGTCTCCCCATAAGTTGTTGTCAAAATCCTTCTATCAAGTATCACGATGAACCCTTTATCTGTTTCAGTCCGAATCAGTCTGCCGAAGCCTTGCTTGAATCGAAGTACCGCTTCAGGCAAGCTGTTTTCAAGGAACGGATTGCCTCCCAAAGATTTGATACGTTCGTTTTTAGCTTCATTCAAAGGCTCATCCGGTGAAGAAAATGGCAGCCTAACAATAATCAAACAGGTCAAATCTTCTCCCGGAATGTCAATACCCTCCCAAAAGCTGTTCGTTCCAAGAAGGATGGCTTTATCGTAGCGCTGAAAATTTCTAGTCAGCCTCATCCTGCTTCCAGTCGTGATGCCTTGAGCAAGAATAGCATAATCAGGAAGGCTTCCTTTTTCTTTTATAAGCTCATATGTTTTCTTCAGCATTTCATTGGATGTGAACAAAATCAACATACGTCCGCTCGTTGCCTGTGCGATTGTCACAATATGTCCTGTTACTGCCTCTATATACTCATCAAGCGGTACATTATTAATCTCCGGCACTTCATCTGGCACTATCAGCCTGACCTGCTTGTCATATTGAAACGGAGAAGGAATCTGTTTTTCAACATGGTTTGTTTCAGCAAGCCCTAATGCTTTTACATAATAATCAAAGCTGTTATTTACAGTTAAAGTCGCAGACGCGAACACAACACTTTTCTTTTTTGCGAACAAATGCTGTAAAAGCAGCTCTGATACGGAATGAGGCTGAGCATAAAGCACTGCTTGATGGGGAAAGCTTTTCCAATCAACCTCAAGCCATGTTATATTTTCTTCCTCTCGCAAAAAAATCTGGCGCAGTGTCAGCATGTATTTATCCCATTCTTCAAGGATTCCTTTTATTCTATCCGCTGCCAACACTTGATTCATGGGAAGTGCGGATATATCGGTTTTTCCATAAAAAGCTTCAAGTGATTGTAAAAGCGCGTTTTTACAATCCTTCAGTAAAAAAATAAATCGCTCTGCGACAATTTCAATTTGATTCCATTGAATAGATCCGTCTCTTTTAATACGAATGCTTGCTTTACTTGAAGACTTATTTGCAGTCCTTTTAACATATCTTAATATTGTCCTAAACAGCTCATCAAGCTCCAATAGAAGATCTGCTAGCAGTCTATTCAGCTTGATTTTTTCATCATGAACCTCATCAAAATTGGAGAGCAGTTTATAAAGCAGCTGTTTCTGCTCGTATGTTCCAATAGCTTGGAAGCTAAGCTTTGCGCTGACATAGGAAAACTGGTGCCCAAAATGCTTTATGGCATTTTTCTCAAAATGATGTCCTTCGTCAATTATCGCATACTCATAATTAGGCAGAAGCCCCTTGTCTGCTGTAAGATTATTAAGCATTAAAGCATGATTTGTGATGATAATATCAGCCTTTTGTGCCGCATTTCTTGTACGTCGGTAAAAATCCTTTGGAGCCCATTCTTTAGAAAAAGGCAAGGAAAAGTTGCCGTTATTTTTTATTTTATGCCAAAACTTAAGGCCCCCGCTCGACAGATTCAGTTCATCCTTATCACCTGTCTGCGTTTCTGTCAGCCAGATTAAAATTTGCATTTTCGTTAAAACGATATCGTAGTTGTCATCCTGTTCCTTAAGAGAAACCTCAAACTTATCTAAGCTGATATAGTGGTTTCTTCCCTTCAGCACAGTGGACATGATAGGAAATGGAATAATGCTCTCAAGGATCGGTAAATCCTTGTGAGTAAGCTGTTCCTGCAGCTGTGTTGTGAAGGTGCTGACGACAATCTGCTTCTTTTCCTTTTTGGCAAAATAGGCTGCTCCAAGCAAATAGGCCAATGATTTGCCAATACCCGTTCCAGCCTCGATTAGCCCATGCATATTCCCATTAAAGCACTTAAGAACGTCTTGAATCATTTCTTGCTGACCAGCTCTTGTAACATAGTTCGGCAACACTTGCCTCATTCTATTCTCAATATCTTTTTCGTTAAACTCTATGTAATCCTGCAAATTCTTTTTTGCAGCTTTTTCCGTGTCTTCCAGTTTGAGCGCCAATCCTCTGTATATCTCCAGCCCTTCACGCATAAAAGAATTCGTTTTCTGCTGTTTGATAGCTATTTGATCCAGAAGCTGGTCCAGATCGCTTTTTAATGCACCGCTCAAGCTTTCTAATTGCCTAATTGTTTGCAAAGGCAGTTCTTCTAGTTTATTTAACATAATAAGCAACAGCTCTGCTGTTACATACGCATCACTATCAGCCTGATGTGGACGGTCATGCTCGATGTTTTCCTGAATTGCCAAATCTGTCAGCTTGTAACTGTCCGCTGTAGGAAACAAAATCCTAGCCATTTCCACCGTGTCAATTATCGGTCCATAAAACCCTTCAAAACCGGCCTGTTCCAATTCATCTGACAAGAATGACAGATCAAACATTACATTATGTGCAACAAAGTAGGCATCCTTAAGTAAGGACTGCACCTTTTCTGCAATTTCATCAAATAATGGCGCCGACTCCACCATCTCATCATTTATGCCAGTCAGTTCCTCTATAAAGGGAGAAATTGGCTGCAGAGGATTCAACAGGGAGGAATACTCCTCTACTATTTTCCCATCCTCAATCACGACTGCCGCGAACTGAATGATTCGATCTCCTTTTTTTGGTGAATTCCCGTTTGTTTCCAAATCGACCACCACATATTTATTCCCCATTACATCCACCTCTAACTTTCAGTCATTCAAACGGTATCATAAAATAGAGAAAAGGAAAAGAAATTACTGCATATTTATTGTCCAATAATACCTTTAAAAGTGTTCTTCAACCGGATTGCTCTGCCTGTATTCCCATTGAAATGCTAAAACAGGCTGCAAAAAGGCTTTTTGTTCCTCTTCTCACGCATTAATAGCTTTTACAAATGCGCAGAATAATAACAAAAAGCCTGTTAATTTTAACTTTACAGAATTGTCTTTTCTGGCTCCTGGCTCAGCAGTTCTGCAATTCGATTGTTTTCTCCCATAATGGCAACCTTTGGTTTATGAAGATGTGCTTCTTCATTCGTCATAACTGCATAGGAAATGATGATAACTGTATCACCAACCTGCACTAGTCTTGCTGCTGCACCATTTAGACAGATTGTTCCACTGCCCCTTTTTCCTGGAATAATATATGTTTCCAGGCGAGCGCCATTATTATTGTTAACAATCTGTACCTTTTCATTTGGAAGCATATCCACTGCATCCAGAATGTCCTCATCAATTGTAATACTGCCAACATAATTCAAATTTGCTTCTGTCACTATCGCTCGATGGATTTTCCCATTCATCATTGTTCGGAACATGTGCTTGCTCCTTTTCCAATAGCCATTTCATTTATATCAAAAATGATATTATCAATTAATCTGGCGTTATTAAAGCGGACAGCCACTGCAATTATAAGCGAACCTTCCCAATGGCTCGGTTCTTGCAGCTCAGGATATGTCAGGATTTCCAGATAATCAACTTTACCGTTCGTATTTGTCTCAATCCTTTTACTTAACGAATCCGTAATAGCCCTGGCATCATGATTACCCTTTATCAGCTCTTCTCTTGCCATGGAGAGTGTTTGATAAAGAATGCCTGCTTCTTGCCTTTCTTCAGGGGACAGCTTCACATTTCTTGAGCTCTTCGCAAGTCCATCCTCTTCCCTGACCGTTTGAACGGCATGAAGGGTAATTGGAAAATGAAAATCCTGTATTAATCCATCAACAACAGCAACTTGCTGTGCATCTTTTTTTCCAAAGTAAACATTATCAGGCTGAACAAGATGGAACAGCTTTGTCAGTACTGTGGCAACACCGTCAAAATGGCCTGGTCTTGTTCTGCCACATAATACATCTGCTCTTTTCTGAACATGAACTGTGACAGAAGGTGTGCTCGGATACATTTCTTCTGTTGATGGCATAAACAAATAGTCGACACCCTCATTCTTTGCTGTAAGTTTATCCTGCTCTATATCTCTTGGATAGGATTCCAAGTCTTCATTTGGACCAAATTGAAGCGGATTGACAAACACACTTAAGATCAGAATGTCATTTTCTCTTCTCGCTTCCTTTAATAAAGCACGATGACCTTCATGTAAGTATCCCATCGTTGGTACGAAGCCGATTGTTTTTTGCTGTTTCAAGCTTAATGTCAGTTCCTGCAGTTCTGCCTTCGTTGTGATAATTTTCATCGTTTTCCTCCATATAAACCATCCAATACGCCTTCATTCATCGTGTAGCTGTGCTTTACTTCCGGAAATTTGCCCGTTTTTACTTCTTGCACATAATTTATAAGCGCCTGTGCAATCGGCTCATCTATATTTGTGTATTGCTTAACAAATTTGGCAACCCTGTCAACACCATATGTGAGCATGTCATGATAGACGAGAACCTGACCGTCTGTGTCTGCACCGGCTCCTATGCCAATAGTAGGAATATTAATCGCTTTTGCTGCTTCCCTTGCAAGCTGCATTGGAATACATTCTAAAACGACCGAAAATGCTCCTGCTTCTTCACATTTCTTCACATTTTCGAGCAACTCTAAAGCGTCTTCCCTGCTTTTCCCTTGTACTTTATAGCCCCCTAATACACCGACAGACTGGGGCGTTAAGCCAAGATGTGCCATCACTGGAATTCCTGCATTTGTCAGCAATCGAATTTTATCAAAAACATCATTTGCGCCTTCCAGCTTTACAGCATTTGCTCCTGTTTCCTGAATAAGCCTTGCTGCATTTAGTAAAGTGTCTCTGTCTGAAAGATGATAGCTCATGAAGGGCATGTCAATGACGATAAAGCTATTTTTCGCTCCGCGTCTGACCGCTTTTCCATGATGAATCATATCCTCCATCGTCACATTAATAGTAGACTCATAGCCAAGCACTACCATTCCAAGAGAGTCACCGACAAGCAGCATATCAAC
>Ga0058696_1001073_pt1 | contig 10899 bp, 9 predicted proteins | sample AgamicMgSfrz_FD_55077 | JGI IMG/M metagenome (GOLD analysis project Ga0058696, IMG submission 55077) | Agave microbial communities from Guanajuato, Mexico - Mg.Sf.rz | ecosystem: Host-associated > Plants > Phyllosphere > Phylloplane/Leaf | place: Guanajuato, Mexico | collected 2012-05-30 | reverse complement strand
AAATGAGAATCATGTCACCGACCAATGTCAGGAAGGTCAGCAAGGTGAATTGTCGCACCGTAAGGCGATCTTTAATCAGCATCGTACTTGTGCTCCTTCAACATGTGATCAGTTGGATATCGATTTTATTCTTTTCTTGAATACCATGACAAGCATCAGCAGCCCCGGAAGCAGAATTCCAAGAGTGGTATCCCAATCTACCCAATATGGAACGATGGTAATGACAATAAAGGTCAGGTTAGGAGCCACTACATTGGCCATTCCAAACACCAGCATGCATGCTGGCAAAAGGAGAACCCGATAATGTTTAAGCTTAAAGAGCTCTGCTATTCCTACCATGAAAGCAAACAAATAAATCATTGCTTTGAAATAGGTGGAAATCAGCCAGGAGGTAGCCATAATGGCCTCGATACGTTCAAAGAAACCTCCGATACTAATTTTCTGAGATAAAATAAATGATGCATAGATACTGTGCTGAGTCAAAAATGCACCGAGCACTAACAATGATATGGTAACTAGCATCGCCAGCATTAAGTTCCCCAGGCCTGCGGCAAAGATCACGTCCCGGGTTCGATGAGCTTGTCTCGCAGTGTAAGGTAAAATCATAAGAATGGGGATGGTCTCACCCACCGGATAGATGATGCTTACAAGGATACCCTGCATAATGGAGACTGTGTCAGTGTCAGTAACGGGTTTTAAGTTACTGACATCCACTTTGGGCAAAAGGCAGAAAGAGAGGACTAGGATAAATACGATTACGATCGGAAGCAGCAGTTCGCTTGTCCGTCCCATGGTTTCCAGGCCTTTATATGCTCCCCAGCCAATGGTAATGACAAACATTAAAGTGATGATGCGGATGGGTGTATATTGAAAAATTTGGCTAGTCATAAAATCCCCGACTTCCCGTGTGTGTGTGGAAGTCCCAATGAGAAAGAAGAATAAGTAAAAGCATGACAATAATGTCCCTGGCCAGAATCCCAAATGCTTACGTGCAATCTGAACCAGGTTTTCACCCGGATTCATATTGCCCAGTTTAAGGAACATGGCCATGAGTCCCATACCAAGCGGAATTCCGATGAGGGCGCAGATCCAGGCATTTTGCTTCGCATAGGACGTGATGACGGAGGGATAGATGAGCATCATATCTCCAATAACCATCATGAAAGTCAAGGTTGCCAACTGCCTTGTTCCAAGCCGTCCTTGCTCCAGCATCCGTTTAACCCCCTTTCCTAAGTTCCGGTGATATTGGCCAAAAATTGATTCACAGGTTCATAAATCCACATAATGATGTAGAGGGGACTTGGAAATTCCCATAAGTTTGCTGCGATCACGCTAAAGAAGGTGGCAACAAGCAGCATGCTGCTGTATACTGCGGTTTCTTTCCACTCCTTACGGCGGATTAGACCAGGAAGATCGATCCAGCCTACGATAACTCCCACAACAATGACTGTGACCGTGATCATGCCTGATCTCACTCCTTCATTTCATTTTTGAATGAATTGTCCAAAGTTCCCGTACGTTTAATCTGTACGTTGGCTTCGTACTTTACGTCCAGATTGTCGAAGTACTTGTTCCAGTCGTTCTCGACCTTTTTAAAAAGCTTGGGATCGGCATGGTATACTTCCTGCCCGAATCCAAAAATATCGGCATGGTATTTTCGCCTTACGGAGTTCACCGAAGTCTGCATGAGCTCGATTAGTTTCTCCTCGCTCTCCTCTTCTAGTTTTCTGAGTGTTTCCATTGAACCGATTTTGACACCGCATTCCACAGCAGCGATGGAGGAAACATTCTCAAGCTTGATATGAATAACAGGTTTCCCGTCCACGATTTTGGCTTTTCGTTTTGTCGAGGTGCGCAGTGCTTTGAACGTTACTGCTCCGCCATTGCCGCAAGGAAGATGACTTACCGTGGATACCACATTGTCCCGGATGTAGTTATATCCTTTGGATTCATCCTCGGTTAACCAGCCAATCAGCTTATCTTTTCTAAATACACTTAATCCGGTAGTTTGAAGACTGGCTGGAGATCTGATGGAAGAGATATTATCCTTGCTCCCGCTTATCTTCTGATTTCCGATGATCTCTACGCCGGTAATTACAGGCTGAATACCAGGGGTTAGCATATTATCAACCAATTCGTCTCCAGTGACGGTGGTTGTAGGAGACCAGGTTTTGGCGGATACGTCTAGGGAATTAAACAGCTTCTCAGCGGGGATATTTTCCAATGGCGTAAGCAGATCAAGCACTTTGGAAGCCGTGGTCTTGCGGGCAACCATGACATAATAATCAGGCCGTACTGAAGGTTCCCGCATCAATGCTTCCATAACATCGTATATCCCGTCTTTGCGGGCATATTCCTCTCCGAAGACAAGAATACGCACATGTGCCATGAAGATACGGCGCGGGCTGGTCTCGGTCAGCTTCTGAATGGCTTCAAACAGTGTAGCGGCAGTAGCCTGATATTGGGTAACGGGGGTTCCTTTGCCGCCTCCCGATTTGGAGGATACCTCATTCGGAACGACTACCTGGGCGCTAACCTTGACTTGATCTCCATCCTTATCGACACCCAGACCCAGCATAATTCCAAGGTCATTAAGTTCCTTGCGATCCCAGCATCCGGTAAGAAGGGGAAGCAGAACGGCAAGAGATAAAACCAGTCGGATGCATTTGTTCATACGGTGTGCTCCTTGCTGCGGTCAGCGTTTCATTTTTTTGTTGGACTGCCTGGTTTTGTTTGGTGTACCTGTACTCAGCGGGCGGGTTTTCATGTGAGACCAAGGGACACGGAAGATCGTATCCTTCAGATCCTTCTGGACCAAAGGAGCAAATGGTGACATATAGGGTACTCCAAAAGAGCGAAGGCTGCAGAGATGAGTTACTGTAATGAGCAGAACGACCAGAATGCCATAGAAACCAAAGGCAGCAGCCAGTATCATCAATACGAAACGCAATATGCGAACCGAGATCGATAATCCATTCTCCGGAATGACGTAACTGGATATCGCGGTAATCGACACGATGATGACCATCGCTGCAGATACAACCCCCGCATCAACTGCCGCTTGACCAATGACAAGCGTTCCCACGATGGAGACAGCCTGACCGACCGTTTTTGGAATCCGAATTCCGGCCTCTCTCAAAATTTCGTAGGTAAGTTCCATTAAAATGGCTTCAATGAAGGCTGGAAAGGGAACACCTTCACGCTGGGCGGCCAGACTAATCAGCAGGTTCGTCGGCAGCATCTCCTGATGGAAGGTAGAAATGGCGATGTAAAAGGATGGAGCAAGCAGAGCGATAAAAAAGGCCAGATAGCGAATCATTCGAATCAGTGTACTAATGTCGGCACGCTGATAGTAATCTTCTGCAGATTGAAAGAAATGCACAAACAGTGCTGGAACCAGTAGTACAAAAGGGGTTCCGTCCACAATAATGGCAACACGTCCTTCCAGGAGTGCAGCGGACACCGTATCAGGCCGCTCACTGTTATAGACTGTCGGAAAGATCGTCCCGGTCTTGTCTTGAACCAGTTCTTCGATATATCCGCCTTCCAGAACACTATCGATATCAATCTCATCGAGCCTGCGCCGGAGTTCTTCCACCACTTCCGAATCCACGATATGTTCCAGATATAATACGGCAACTTTGGTCTTGGTCACTCTTCCGACTTCTCTTTCTTCAATCCACAGATGAGGATCACGAATTCGTTTGCGGATCAGGGAGGTATTCGTACGCAAGTTCTCATTAAAGCCTTCCATAGGTCCGCGTACGACTGTTTGGGATACAGGCTCGGTAACAGCCCGGTCTTCCCAGCCGGCTGCTCCGATTTTCAGGCCTTTGGTGGAGCCTTCGATAAGCAGTACTGCCGACCCCGATAATAAGGCGTTAAGTACATCCTGAATATTGTCTACCAGCAGCACATCACTGGCAGCAAGGATGTCATTTTGGAGATAGCTAAGGCGTTCATCTTCTGCCGAGAACCCCGGAAGATCATGTGTCTGAAGCAGAGATCCCAGGATGGCCTGATTCAGAATCTGAACATCGACCAACCCATCGATGTATAACAGAATGGATGGCCACTTATGTAAACATTGGAGTGGGCGAATCATCAAGTCATTGCTCTGACCCATCACTTGTTTGCAATATTCCGTATTTTCAATCAGATTGGGTGAAATTAGCTTCTGTTCTTGATCGCTCTGTGCCGCAGAACTCATAACTTTCACCTCCTTACCTCCCTATATTTGCAAGTTAGTATGACCTGGATGAATTCAACTTATGACAAAAAAAGAAGTGATGCCAAAACAAACATATACAAAAGTAGATTGCCAATTTCATTTATTTAGATTAGTATCTAATTAGATTTATATCTAAATTTAAGGTGTGATATCGTAATGACATTCAGTTTAGGTTTTAAACGCTTGCTGCACGCAGAACCCGATTACAGACAGCTTTTCATGGCGGGATTGGTGAACGGAATTGGAGATCGATTCAGTCAGGTGGCCATGCTCGCCTTGATTCTTGGAACAACCGGTTCAGGTCTCGCTGTAGGTCTGGCACTTGGGTTAAGGGTGTTTCCTTTTCTTCTTCTGGCTCCGTTAGGGGGTGTATTAACACTTCATTTTAGCCGGCGATCGATTATGATCGTTACCAATCTCCTAAGAGTACCCGTGGCTTTAAGTTATTTGCTTGTGCACCAAGCAGATGATCTATGGATTCTCTATACAGCGAGTACGCTGCTCGCTTGCGCTGAAGCAATCTATGCGCCTGTCCGCAAATCAGGAATCCCCTTGCTGGTACGTTCGGAAAACCTGCATAAGATTAATGGGCTCGAACAGGTCATGAATGGATCTGTTCTCATCGTGGGAGCTTTTTTGGGTGGTATCGTCTCATCTGTCATGGGTCCTCAGGCTGCTTTTGTAACCAACGCACTTGCTTTTCTGTTTGCCGCTGCTTTGATTCGCAAGATGTCGTTCCCACCACTCAGCACGAATCAAGTCGATGAAATGGTGGGGAGGGAGCCTGCCCGGAAGCATGCCGGGATTGCTCGGATGCTGTGGCAGTTAATCTGCTCATCTGTCCCTTTGCAGATCCTTGTTGCGTTTGAGTTATGGGTTCCTGTTATTAATGGGATTGATAATGTTCTGATCAGTGTGTATGCGATTGAAGTGTTCAAACTCGGAGATTGGGGTGTGGGTTTGTTTTACGCAGCACTGGGGATTGGACTTGTGCTTAGCAGTTGGGGGTCTCGTTATTTGCAGCTGTGGCTGCTCCCTGGGGTTGTAGCCTGTCTATTCATTGAAGGCTGTTTATTAATGCTGTTAAGTGAGGCTAGGCTCGCATCAGCTGCTGTCCTGATGTATATTCTACTGTCCTTTATGTCGGGTATGGGAAACACATGTCTGGATACGCTGCTAATGCGGGAAACCCCGGAGAAATACCGCGGGGTTGTCTATGGTTTAGTGACGGCATGCAGCAGTACGATGCTTGGGTTATCCATGTTTGGCGCAGGGATACTTCTGGAGGTGTTGGAACCGCGTAGACTTGGTTTTGCAGGGGGATTGGGATTTGCAATGATTGCGCTCTTGCTCGCAGCCTACGCATGGATTCGTGCACGGGAGGTTTTCAAAATGAAATAACCAAAAAAGAGTCGCACTGGTGACGACTCCGGGGATATGCTTCATTCTGCATTCTGTTTTTGTCTAATTGGAGAGGACTTGCGAACGGAGCGTTGTCCCCAAGCTTTCCGGTAGCGGTACAGCACGGCGGCGATCAGTAACAATCCAATGCCTGCAACGATATAAGCGGCATATTGATGCGCAAGATGGAACACGGCGTTCCACTGTGGACCAAATACTTTTCCGATGCCTAGAAATAACACAACCCAGAACAGTGCACCCGAGTATGCATATAGAGCGAATTTGCGAAAGGGAACAGCCGCTATACCTGCGAAGTACCCGGTGAAATGACGAACACCCGGTATGAAGTATCCGATGAAAATCAGAGCATTACCATACTTGGCAAACCACTTTTGCGTTTTATCCAGCTTGTCCTGTTTGAATAGAAACCATTTTCCGTAGCGGACGATGAAGGGCAGGCCGGCCTTGGCCCCAATGAAGTAAGTGATCGTCATGCCGATTGTCGTTCCCAAAAAGGCAAGTACGGCAAGAATCCCGAAGTCCAGTTGTCCTTTGTACGATAGGTATCCTGCGTAAGCCATGGTTGTTTCTCCCGGGAAGGGAAGAGCGATAAATTCCAGCAATAAGCCAAAAAACAAAACGCTGTATCCATAGGATCCAAATAGATGCTGGATCTTTTCAAGCAATTCCAATAGATTTCACTCTCCTGAAGACAGGGGAATCGGATGACTCTCCATGCTGTCCTTTTTACGATCAATGCAGCCAGCCGTCATATGAAACGTTTGCAGTGCTTATCCCCGTAATAGCAGTGGTTCCGGTAATAAGTGCCTGTTCATTATGCTACCCAATCCCAAGCCAAGAATCAATCATGTGCTAACCCAAATTGTGAAAAATATAAAACAGAAACGCGTCTTTTTTCCGTAAAGCCTCCATATAATTCTAACAAATCTGCTAAAGTCTATCAGCAGAATCACTAGAGACGTTGGAGGATGATTCGTAAATGATGCGGAGAACGGATTTCAGAGTGGTGGAAAAAGAAGAGCAATCCCTAAAAGCCCAACCCATACATAAGCATGCATCCCCCGCATGGCCATCTTGTCTGCTTCGTCTTGCGGTGATGATATGTGTATTTGCTTCTTATGCCTGGACGGCATATCCTTCTGAAGCCGCTGGCGCAGAAGCCGTTGTTCCTAAGAAAGAGAGCAACAGTGAAAAGGTAGTCTATCTGAGTTTTGACGACGGACCAGGCAAGCATACCCGTGAAGTATTGGATATTTTGCGCGAGGAACAGGTTCAAGCCACATTTTTTGTCCTTGGAGAGCAGGCAGAACGTTATCCTGAACTGATTCAGGCCGCAGTGGAAGAGGGTCATGCTCTCGGCAATCATACGTATAACCATCATTATGATGAACTGTATAGTGATTTTAAATCGTTCTGGAAACAGGTGAAGCAGACGGAAGAAATCGTGAACCGCATCACCGGATTCCGCCCAAACCTGGTACGGGCGCCTGGCGGAACATATGGACATTTTGATCAAAATTATTTCGATCTGCTCGAATTGGGTGGGTATACCGTGATGGACTGGAACGTGGACAGCGGCGATTCGAAGCGCAAGGGTGTGCCAGCGAAAGAAATTTTGCGTAATGCCACCAAGGTGCCTGCGGGTACCAGCTCAGTCATCGTGTTAATGCATGATGGTGGAGCTCATGCCGAGACGGTCAAGGCACTACCGGGAATTATCGAATACTACCGTGATCACGGATATCGTTTTGACACCATGAACGCGGAGAATCAACCTGTACAATTCCGTGTTCATCCTGAAGGAAAATATAAATCTCGCAAAGCACCTGGCGCCGAGTGGGTTACGGAACATGTGAAACCCAATCGTAACCTATGGCTAACCGGCAAGGAACTTAAGGTAGAGGTTGGCCTTGCTGCTGCCACATTGAAGCAAGGGGAATTTCGCGTGGAAGATCAGCGGATCATGGTGCCATTACGACCGTTTATGAAAAAGTTTGGCGGCAGCATTCGCTGGGATGTGGAATCCAGAACGGCGACTGCGGTATGGAAGGACAGAGTTATCCAGGCGGACAGCGTCCGCGGGGAACTGAAATCCACATCAGCGAGTCTATCGAATGATAGAACGATACAGGGAGCAGTGCAGGGGCAGGGNGGAACGATATGGGTTCCGCTGCGAGAACTGCTGGAATTAATGGGGCTGGATGTATCTTCGCTGCATTCCAATGAATCCGAGTGGATCGTGAAGGCCAATATGCCTCTCGCAGCAGCGTTAAACTTCTATTTGTACAGAACGATATGAATTAACGAATCCAGACAGGACTAATCTCTCTACTTCCGGGCAACAATGAATCATAGATTACTATGACTCTGAAATGCCAGAATGGAAGGAGAATGAGGGAGATGTCGTATATTCGAATGGAACATGAACATGCGGTCGAACTGCTGAACAGGGTGATCAAGCGGGTCGAGAGTGTGATTATAGGCAAAAAACAAGAGATTCAATATGTCCTTACTGCAATGCTGAGTGGGGGGCACGTGCTCCTGGAAGATGTACCGGGGACAGGAAAAACGATGCTGGTTCGGGCTGTCGCATCTTCATTGAACTGTTCCATGGGCCGTATTCAATTCACCTCCGATGTCATGCCAGCAGATGTTACAGGTACATCCATGTATCACCCTCACACGCGTGAATTTACATTCCGGCCAGGACCTGTTATGTCCAACATTGTACTGGCTGACGAAATCAATCGGGCGTCGCCCCGGACCCAGTCTGCCTTGCTGGAAGCGATGGAAGAACGGCGAATTACGGTGGATGGCACGACACATGCTTTGCCAAGGCCGTTCTTCCTGCTGGCAACGCAGAATCCTCTGCAGTTTGAGGGCACGTATCGTTTACCCGAAGCGCAGCTGGACCGTTTTCTCATGCGAATTGGACTCGGTTACCCGGAACCGGAACAGGAAGTGGAACTGCTAACCAGAGTACACAGCAGAGAATTGCTGGATGAACTCCGTCCGGTGGTGCTCGCTGAAGAAGTGGTTGCGATGCAGCGTGAAGTCAGACATGTGCATGTTGATCCCGTAGTCAAACAGTACCTGGTGGCGGTTGCTGTAGCTACTCGCAATCATCCGGCCGTGAGGCTCGGAATCAGTCCGCGCGGAACGCTGGCCTGGATGGCTGCGACGCAGGCATATGCCTATCTGCAGGGGCGAAGCTATGTCATTCCGGATGATGTAAAAGAAGTGGCTGTGCCTGTGCTTGCCCACCGAATCGGGTTGAAAGCCCAGAATAGAACGGAGGCATTTCGTGGGCAGGAACAGGTCGTTCAGGATGCCTTATCCTCTGTTCCCGTACCTGTGCAAATGACAGCTCAGGGAAGGAGCCGGCGATGATGACCGCGCCTGTCCAATGGTTGTTCCATGCGGTATTGGCAGCAGCTTTTGCTTGCCTTTACATATGGCATGGAGGCAAGGCAGCACTGTTTTTGTCCATTACGGCCTCTCTCATCCTGATTAGTGGTCTCGTCATTTATCTATTGGGACCACGCCGAATTCTCATTCGCCGGCAAATGAATTCGGAACGGATTATGGTTGGGGAGATGGTGCGTGTTCAGGTGCAAGTGGAGTTCGAATGCCGAATTCCACTGCTTTGGATCATGCTTTGTGAGGATACGCCCGCTGGTGTGCATCGTAAATTACTTTTTCCGGGAATGAGACGCAAGTTTGCCTACCAATATCAAATGTCCGGCTTGCGAAGAGGGTTGTATCAATGGGGTTCAGGTCGATTGTACTGGGGAGACGTATTCGGCTGGAATACAGTCTCTGCGGAAACGTCGGGCAGTACTCCTCTCGTTGTTGTTCCATCTGGATCAGCGTTCGGAGATGGTGAGTCTGCAGCATTCTCGGCTATAGATGAAGGAACTTCGGCAAATCCAAAAACCGGTCAGGGTAACCGAAGTCCCGAGTTCCGGGAGTATCAACCAGGAGATCCGCTGGGACGCATTCACTGGAAAAGCACGGCCAAGACGGGCAAGCTTCAAACCTTTTTGCCTGAAATATCTGAATCAACGTCGATAGGTATACTGGTGTATGAAGGCAGGACTGGATATGAACGACGAATGCAGGGGGCGAAGGAGCATCCGGCGTTTGAACGTGCCGTTAACATGGCTGCCCGCTGGGTGTTTACAGCTGTTCGCGATGAAGTTCCCTATCAACTCTGGAGGACGGGGGAAGAGACTGGCCCGGATAAGCACCAAAGGTGGTTAAGCGATCTGATCCATGCGGAGCATGTAAATCTGTCACTGGACAGCTTGGCTCAGGCGAGCATATCCAGTGCTGACTCATCCGTTTCATCTCTGGTGCATACAACTATGCTGGATCAGTGGCCAGCGGGGACACGAATTATTGTCCTTACTGGCAGGCTGGATGCCGTGCTGACCGGCTGGGTGGTGGATGCAGCTGAGTTGGGACATGAGATAGAAGTGCAGTTAACCGAGACACCGGTGGTTGAGGATGACCAATGGACGGAACAGCTTCGTCTAAGCGGGGTAAGAATCAGCACAATCGGAGACCATTCAATGCCTTCCGTTGGAAAGGCGGGTGTCTCGGATGTGGGAGCGTAATCATGGTGATACGGCGGCTGTCCAGTCGGCCGAAGACGTTTCGGTACTCGGTCCGGACTCCACATCCCAACGTCTTAAGAGAGAGCCTGCCGTGTATAGAATAAGCATTTCTGTCTTTCTGCTGCTTCTCTCTCTGGAATGGATTTACCCGATTACTTCCGCGGGACAACCGGGAAGCGAGCGTTTTCTGGCGGTGATGGCCGGACTTACGGGTGCGCTCCTGATGGCGGGATTACTGCGTGTAGGCTGGACGTTGGGGATATTGCTTCGACTGTTTATGGCTCTGACAGCTCTATGCCTGATGTATGGGGGGAGTGATCCTGCCGGATGGGCTCTCGGATACCCGGGAACTTGGATGGAGGATACACGCTCATTGATGGAAAGTGGGCGCTTTTATTCCATCAGTACGGAGACAAGAGGTTTGTTGATGATGTGTGGATGGAGCATGCTCATGGCTTCCGTGCAGTCTCTTGTATTGATGCGGCGAAGTGTGATGCTGTTCGGCAGTGCTTCCCTGCTCTACTTGCTGCTTCTGGAAACCTTGGCCGGGCTGGATGTCTACGCCTCTGTAGTACGCTCCGTCCTTTGGATTCTGCTGATCCAGGCCATATTGCAGCTGCTTCGTCT
>Ga0058696_1001065_pt1 | contig 10935 bp, 5 predicted proteins | sample AgamicMgSfrz_FD_55077 | JGI IMG/M metagenome (GOLD analysis project Ga0058696, IMG submission 55077) | Agave microbial communities from Guanajuato, Mexico - Mg.Sf.rz | ecosystem: Host-associated > Plants > Phyllosphere > Phylloplane/Leaf | place: Guanajuato, Mexico | collected 2012-05-30 | reverse complement strand
TCATAATGATTCCATAGGCGTTGATATAGAAGAGGTCAAAGATTTCAACATCTATGAAATTGCCAAAAGTACTTTTAGCAGGGAAGAACTAATGTATTTAATTAAATCACCCAAAGCTAATCAAATCGAAATTTTCTTTAAAATGTGGACGCTGAAGGAAAGCTGGTTAAAATGTATAGGTTCAGGTTTTTTGGTTCCCCCAAATACTTTTTCAATCTTGAATAGAAGGAATCGTTATAGTTTAGAAATACCAACTGAGGAATTTTCAAAATTAAAAACACTAGGTTTAAAAATTGGAAATACGTCTGACTATCGTTTTAAGTTGTATCATCTTGGACCTGGGTATCCCATAAGTGTTTGTATTAATAACGGAAATGAAAATCATTTCGAATTCCCTGATAATATCGATATTATAGAATTGAATAGTTTAATGAATGAGTTGAAAACACTTTGAATAACTTTATATTACTATATAGAAGTTTTAAAGCGTCGTTCATGATTTTCCCTGAAGCTTAGAAATGAGGCACTTTAACATGGAAACCATTGCCTAAGAACAAACGGTAAGCCCTATTTGTTTTCAACTTCTTCAATTGTTTTACGCCTCGCTGAATGGAATCATATTAATAAAGCAACGTCATCACCTCAAGCTTTATTCATTCTATTTTTAAAAAATGAAGACTTTAGGCAATTCTATCTAAATGGTAAAACAATGTTGAGTGGAACGTAAGGTGCGAGACGCCTGCGGGAAAAGCGAGTGCCTGGAGTGGAAATCAATGTTCAAAATGTGCAACCGAAAAAAAATGTAGACAAACTCAAATTTCATCGAGTTTGTCTACATTCCGAAGGCAGAATATTTCTGCCTTTTTTTATATTTTCTCCGATATACTCTGTCCAACTTTTGAATTATAAGCTAATATACTTTTTTGAAAGAGCATGAAAAATAGGAAAGCGCTTATTAAGGAAGAAAAAGCAGCGACCAGAAAAGCTCCCTCATGCCGAATTAATGGTACAAATGCTAGTAACTGTGGAGCAAATATTCGACTTATTGAATAGCGTATATTTGCCGCAGCAAAGTACTGTGCTTTTTGGTTAGCAGGCGCAATGCCAGCAATGTAAGAATCCTGTGTACTAACAACAAGTAATTCAGCTACTGTAAGGATTAAGACTCCTATAAAAAAACCTATATAGTTTTGAGAAAAACCAAAGATAACCATGGAGAAAGCATACAAAATACTGGAACCTACAAACCCAAAACGGGTGCTATACTTTGAAGAAAGTCTAGCCGCCATGCTGCCTAAAATAATTACCAAAATCCCATTCGTCATTAACAAAGAAGCATAGTTTTGAGAAGCATTAATTGTAAAACCGAATATTGATGTACTTTCAGATAAACGATCTAGTAAAGTTGACGGAAGCAATATTTCTAACTGCATGAAAGCTTGAGCTGCAAATACACTTGCAACAACAAAAATTAAAAGACGTTTATCTTTTCCTATAAGCACTACTGCTTTTGTAAACTTACCATTTGCATTCATTCTTTCTTCATTACCTAATTTTCTATTAACCTGAAATTCCGGAGTTTTCCATAGTGATATATATACTAAAGTCAGTACAGATACCAAGGATGTTCCGATAAACCAAATTGGCATGGAATCAAATATAAAACTTCCTATAAGTGGACCAAGCGTCACCGCAACATTAAATATCTGGTAGGTGAATACATAAGCTTTTTTTTGTTCCTTTTCATCGAGCCAATCAGATATATAAGCTCTTCCTGCAGGTATATATGAAGAATAAGCTATACTCATTAAACCGAAGCTACCAAACACCATTATATTGCTTCCAGCTATTCTTCCAATGATAAATAATATAGTCGCAACCAGAAAACCTATACTTGAAGATATCATCATAGGTTTTCTTCCTATCCTATCTGCAAAGATCCCACCCCAAATACCTGATATTACACCCAATACTGAAATTATGGCTAAAGCAAAAGATGCTAGGTAAGGGTTCCAGGCATCGTTTAAATATAAAACAATAAATGGAAATAGCATATAAAATAAAGTGTTTTGAATACCCTCAGCAAAAAATCTCCAACGCATATGATTTTTTTTCATACTAAAAACCCTTTTTCCTTAGATTTATACATACCTTATAGATGCAACTTGTTCCATAATGATCTTAGCAACATTTTCAGCATTTGGAGATTTATAGATCGTAAAATGTTGAGCTGGAACTGAACGCACTGTTAGTTCCCCAGCCAAGTAATTTTCCCAACCCACAGTGGTATCCTGCTCATTTTCTTCAGCTCGTATAAACAGAACTTTTCCATAAAAAGCTCCTGATATATTGTAACGATGAATAGCGACATTATTTGCTTCCCAAATTCCCAAGCCGCTCTTAACATCCTCAACTTCTGCGTCCATATGGAGATGACCGCCATCTTTTCCTAAGTTTAAAAGGAATTCCAATAGTTCCCCTTTGTCCATATGGGTTAACTCATCCGGATTAAACTTATCATTAGCTCCATTTGTAAACTTTAATGCATATGATTTAACAAACTCCATTTTGTCGAAATCACGAGCTTTACTGAAATGACAGTCTAATAATGTTAATAAACCAACGTCTCTTCCTTCAGCCTCAAAGGAACGAGCTATTTCATAAGCCACATTACCACCGAACGAATAGCCCGTAATATAATATGGCCCTTCATGTTGAACAGATAGAATATAAGAAGCATATCGTTTAGCCATATTTAATAAATCATCTTCATATTTATCACTTTCAGGAATCTCCGCACTTTCAATTCCCCAGACGTCAAACATTTCATTTAATTCCGCAGCCATTTCTTTATAACACCAAAGTGCTCCGCCAGCTGGGTGAATAAACCATATTTTTTGACGGTTCTCAGCTGGTGAGACGTGNACTACGCCATTAGGTTTAATGGAGTTTGTTATAACATGNGCTATTCCTTGTATAGTGGGATAATCAAATACAATAGATACTGGCAAAGTTAGCTCGAATTGCTTATTTAGTAGAGCAATAAATTTCATGGCCAATAACGAATGGCCACCTATTTCAAAAAAGTTNCTATTTATATTGTCGTCTGAGTTTCTGAAGATATCCTTCCATANGTTCTGAACTTTCATTAATGTTTCTTTATCCGCATGATAGTTTTTGTCATTTTTCAATGTTGTAGCTTCAATACTATTTTCCTGGATTTCAAATTTAGTGGTTTCATCAGCTATTTTTTGCATTTGAGAGATCCATTCTTGCTTCACTTCCGAGATTACATGATCCGTAAACAAATCGTTACAGTATTCTATTGTGAATGTTGAATTCTCTCCATCATGTTCTATGATGAAACTAAGATCGCATTTGGAAGTATCACTTAAAACCGATTCCATCTTAAATTGAGTATAGGGTTGTTTTTTCAAAAATCTATTATATACAAACATAACTTGAAATAGTGGCCGATAGTCACTATTTCTACTCTTTAGAACAGCAGGAATAATTTTTTCAATGGGAATATGCTCGTACTTTATTATCTCGGCATAATCCTGTGCAATCTTTTCGGAAATACTTTTTAATGTAGCATCCTCAGTAAAGTTTATTCTAAACGGAACAACATTAACATAATTCCCAATTGCTTCAAAATCCTGTTCGTAGGTTCTATTTGCTACCGGTACCCCCATGCANATATCCCGTTGACCACTCATTCTGGCAAGGACATAAGCTGCCATTGCTAGATGAATGGAGAATTCTGTAATTGATGTATTCTGACAAAAAGAAAGTATCTTTTGCTCTAGTTCTTTTGGCAGCGAAAACTTTATATGATTACCATTTATTGTTTGGGTACTCCCCTTCATCATACTTGTTGAGAATCTTGATTGATTTGGAATCTGTTCTAGATACCCCTTCCAAAAATTAAGACCCTCACTAAAATCCATTGAGTTTTGATGATGTGCAAATTGGAAGAATGCAGCATTCATTTCCGTATTTTCCACTAGATCGGTTTCAATAAGTTCATGCAACTCATCTACAAATAACTGAGATGACCAACCATCAACTATTAGATGATGGAAAGTTAATAATAGATATTCCGCCTTGTCAGTACTAAATAATGAGGCACGAAATCCTCCCTTATTTAATTCAAACTTCCTTTCTGCTTCAGTTTGAATTACTTCCCTTAAGCCCGTTTCCTCAACTGAACGTTCACTTATTTCGGAATTCAGCGTACTGTCATATTTCTGTATATATTCACCATTGTTTGTTAATATAATTCGTGATGATAAAATCGGATGTCTTCTTCGTAAATAGGAAATTGCTTTTTTTATTTTTGTAGTTTTACCTTTTTCAAAGTTTAACAGAAACGCTATATGATATTGAGATGCTCCTTTTTCTTGTTCAAAGAATAGTATTCCCTGTTGTCCCAACGATAATGGAGCTTCAAGATTAGCATCAAATTTTTGATTTATCTTCTCCAATTTCTTAGGTTCTACAGTATCCTTGCCATTCTTTGAAATATTCTTTTTCAGATAATCTGCTTGTTTTCGAATTGTTGGATACAAGAAGACAAATCCATGTGTTAACGAAAGTTGAAACTCAGCGGAAAGAAGGTTTGCGAGTCGAATTGCCAGTAAAGAATGCCCTCCTGCTGAGGCAAATGCAGTTGTAGCAGAATGAACTTTTTCTCCTAAGACATCTTCCCAAATATTTGCAATGACTTGCTCCCATTTATCATGAATTCCGCCAAAATCATTATTACTTCTAAAAGGTATTAAAGATAATTGCCGCCGATTCATTTTCCCATTCTCTAAATAAGGGAAACTATCCATCTGGACAAAAAAATTAGGAATCATATAGGAAGGCAAACGTTTTTCAATATAGCTTCTCAACCCAAGCTCATCCCAAGACTCAGTATCACAACGTATATAAGCTACAAGCCATTGCTCTTCGACTTCTTCACGAACCTCTACAACTATGTCTTTAACGAAAGATACTTCTCGTATGGTTTCTTCAATTTCACCAAGTTCAATACGAAGTCCTCTTAACTTTATTTGTAAATCTTTACGACCTCGAAATTCGTAATGACCATCTTCTCTAATATAAACAAGATCTCCAGAGAGGTAAGACAATTGACCTGTAGAAGGGCATATAACAAACTTTTCTTTTGTAGCATCGGGAAGACCAAAATAACCCAAAGCTAGACCCTCACCGGAAATCAGTAGTTCCCCTTCGCAACCAGTACCTAATACATTCAACTCTTCATCCACAACATGTACTGAAGCATTATCGATTGGCTGTCCCAAATCGATTTCTCTAAAAAGGTGATTTTCACCTGGCAAACAAACTCTATAAGTAGTATCAATTGCTGCTTCAGTAGGACCATATAGATTTATAATCGGTATTGGTAAACTCTTTTGGATTTTATTTACTAATGATGTTTGCAATGACTCACCACCGCAAAACAAAAGGCGCAATGATGTAAAATTGGATAATGATTCTTGTTCTGACAGTAATTTAAGTACAGTTGGTACAAACTGTACAACTGTTACTTTATGCCTTTTGATATCAGTTGCAATATCAAATGGGTTGGATGAACCGATAACCATAGTACCACCAGACGATAGTGGTGCAAATATCTCCCAAACAGAAGCATCGAATCCCGATGCAGTTTTTTGTAAAAATACATCATCTTCAGTCCAAGAAAATTCTTTTTGCATCCATTGCATATGATTGACAATGGCACGATGCGGAATAACTACACCTTTTGGTCGTCCTGTAGAGCCCGATGTGAAAATGATATAGGCAGGTGTTTCATTATTAATCAGAACCATTGGAGGATCTTCCGCCCTAATTTTAGAATGCTCTCTTAAATCTATTGAATTCCGATTAAAGGATAAATCCGGAACGGAACCGTCAGTCATTAATACATTGACTTCCGCTTTATCAATACAATATCTCAGTCTATCTAATGGATAAGAAGGGTCAAGTGGTACGTAAGCAGCACCCGCTTTTAGCGTTGCAAGCATGGCAGCTATTGATGAAATGGATCTTTCTGCTGCAATGGCGACCCGGTCTCCTTCGTTAATNCCCTTTTTTACAAGCAAATGGGCGAGAGCATTTGCCCAACTATCCAATTCCTTATATGTTATAACNATATCTTTATCCTTTATTGCAATGTTATTGGGATATATAGTTACCATAAGTTCAAAAGCATTTTGAAGAAACCTATTATTCATAATAATTTAGCGTATTGGAAAATCAATAACGCTGTCCTCCTTTGGGCAACTTAGTATGTATTATAAAATTCAAAACTATTAGAGGAAACAAACCTGTCGGGAGCTAACTCCCGACAGATTTATTATTTATCCGTTTACAATGCAATCCGTACCATCTACATAGTGCTCTTTATGTTCTTCTAAACTCCACAAATTAACGGTTTTCATTATCCAACGAGTCCTTTGCTTTTCCACATCCGTGATTTCTTCAACATCCTTACCATGAATAGAATGATTGTTNGACAAGGAAATGAATTCACCCGCTTTTAGTAGGTGCGGAGCCTTTAATTCATGTAGTAAAACTTTTATTTTATCTACAACTCCCTGGGCTTCTTCCGTAAGACCCACTGTCCGATTTTCAAAATATGCAATATCAAATTCTTCTTCATTCAATAGGATGGCGTGATTTTTTGCACGCCCTAATTCAGTACGATTACCATATGTCGATAAATCATCAAAAGGTGTATAGAAGAGTTCTTGACGCATCAAGTTTAAATCAGAAGGATCAAGTTTCTGAATTAAATCAATATTTTTGACGAATGTTGTAAAGATTTGATTTCCTTCATAGGCCCTCATTGATAACATATTCACAAAATCAGGCCGAACGAAATGATTTGCTAAATCTTTATGGAATCCTAAAGCCACCAGTGCTTTTTGTGATTGTGTTTCTGATAAAGATTTCATGGGATAGATATCTTGAAAGACATCGCCATCATTTACATTTATATATCCAATAGCTGGCATTTCCATGACTTGAGCATAGAATTGAAGAAAACCTTCCCCAACATAGGTTTTTTTAAGCTCTCTTTTTGATTGAACTGGTGATTCATGGTCAAAAATAGGAACATCTTTATCTATAGGGCAGTTTTGTAGGTATAAGTAAGGTTCTTCCTTCCAAATCCTATTACCGGCAGCTTTTATTTTTTCCACAATATCTTTTATTTCAACATCGTTTTCGACAATGTTTTCGATTTCTGAACGAAAGGAAGTGTAATCTTCATAAGGATTACATTTTAACTCCAAAAATTTATTTGTAAGAAGTTGATTCTCTGCATCTGTAAACACATAATCAACTTTTAATTTATTCTTCGTACTTGCATTAGTATCTACACCCATTAACTTAGCTCCAATCTATTGATTTTATTTTTACGCAGTAAATCACTAAAGTCTAGATGTGAAAAAATCTAGCAATCTTCTGAATAATAGGGCCCTATTAATATGTAAATACGTAATATGATTGCTGGTGCTACCAAATTTTAACACGATAGTTTTCAGAATTCAACGAATGTTAAAAAAATAAAACTTCTTGCTCATTACCACTCACATTAGAGCTTTCATTCTTAATATGGCAATGTCATCATTCGTCATTTTCTGAACACCTGGCATGGCAGTGTTACATGAGATCAAAAGGAGGATTTTGGTGTTTTATAACCTGATTTATGGTGATGGACTGCCTGGTTGATAACAGTTAAATCTTGAGAAATACAAGAAAATGCCTGAGCTTATATGTCATTAAGACAGGACATCTAAATCAACCGGGCATCGAATTTTCTACATTTTTTGAATATGTGTAGAGTAATGAAGAGTAAGTAGCATTCCTCTATTGACCTGATCGAGTAATGATCCTAAAACCCTGGGATCAGAAAAGCAACGTTGCGACTTTCTACCTGGTTTGATCACCTTAAATGGAACAGGAACTTAAGGACTGTAATTTTGATTGGATAAAAGTAATCACCTAAGTATATATTCCGTACTTAGGTTAAAAAATGATGCCCCTAACCAAAATGGCAAGCTAAATATATTCTATCGAGGCGTCTATTGAGCCACGTAAAATAGCCCTCCTTCATATACATGGCATCAGTTGGCCATGGTGAACGATCCTGTTTCAACAAANTGGNACATCCAGAAAAACAATGGNAGGTAATCTAACAAAGAGGAAGATTTTGTATAAATTCATTAGTATAATTGATGAAATTACAATAAGAAAGGAAAGATCACTTATGCATGCTTTAAAAAAGAATGCCACATGTATCCTTGAAATCAGTTATCTGTATATACTGTTCTTTTTTTCAGAGCTACAAACTACTACTGCAAGCTTTTTAAAAATTAAGTAAGAATTATGTAATTAAAACCTCTTGAATGAACCATGTTAAAAGATCCTCAAGTTTTCGAACATTCCCTTACGATTTTTTTATCTTCATAATTAGCACTTTCAACCGTCATAACAGCCAACTTGTACGCCTTGTCTGTGCAAGATCGCAAGATCTGTTCCAGATTGATAAACTGGATGCCCGACAAGCGTTTTAAGACATTAACTCAGTCCTCTGTAACTCCATTCCAATCAACCTGACTTGATATAGGGCTGAGCTTTTTTCAACAGGAAATGATTACTCTACCTATCCTCCCTACTGAGCTACTTTACTGGCCGAGAATGAAAAATATTACAAAGTTGTTCCTTTCAAGTGAGAAACATAAGTTCTCCAAAAAGGGACAAACTGTATTTGAAAAAGGAAAGGAGATGTGAGACATGACAAAAAAATTCAATAAAGGCAGCCGTAACCAAAATTCGCCGGAATTACACGGACAAACCCCTGTTAGTGGGGACAACAGCAAAGGAAATAAAAGAAATAAAGATCAAAGCTCTAAATCAGAGTAACTAAATGAAACAAACCGGTCATATTCAGACCGGTTTGTTTCATTTGCAGGCACTCTTCATTGTTAAAAAGAACAATTCTCAAAGGTCCCCTTCTAGCGATCATTGAATTATCCTGTGTAGACTGGACCAACTTTGATTCCAAAAAGCCCAATGCATTAAAAGCGTTCCAAACTGTAAATGGAGTGCTGCAAAACTGACCCCAGTAAAGTTTTAATTGGAAGGAATTCGTTTTACAAAATTAAACCGGATGTGAATGTGAAAATTCATGTTGAGCTAGCTATTTAATTCTTTTTGCATTAGATCTTCTGCTCTAGTGTTGATGTCTCCAAATCATCAGTATCTTGATGAGTATAAGTAAAGTTTTTTGTCATCAAACTGACCACCACTAAAACAACAATGTTAACAAATAGGGCGATAATACCCACATTCAGGTCTTTTATTGCTTGAGGAAGATAAGGAAACAGTTGACCAATTTTTATATTCCCCAGTTCCATAATGGAAACTAGCACTCCTCCTGTAATAATCCCTGCAAATGCTCCATGTTTGGTTACAAAATTATTTCTCATCAAACTGGCGAAAAAGGCAGGAGCAAGTTGTGTGATGAAATTATAGGCGATTAACGCGAGACTAAAGAGGGTATTTCCACCCTGAAAGGTCAAGTATATCCCTAAAAGAGAAATAAGCGGAACCATGTATTTTACCAGTTTTGCAATCTGTTTTTCCGTTGCTGATGGAGTGAATACGCTATATACATTTTTCGAAAGCAACGTTGATATAGACATCAACAGCATGGAACATGGAACTAGAGCGGCTAACACGCCTGTACCACCGATTAAACCCACAAACCATGGATCAAAATCCTGTTTAGAAAGTTGCAGCAAGATCAGATCGGCGTCGCTTCCTTTTAATCCTGGTGTCTGTAAGATAGCGGCGAATCCAACAAAAAAGGCAAACAATAAAATCAATTGGTACAATGGCATTAGGATTGCATTTTTTCTTAAGGCTTTCTCGCTAGAGGCAGCATAAATAGGAGAAAACCCGTGCGGCCACATATAAAATCCAATAGAGCTTAATATAACGGTCGATATATACCACGATACGCTCATTCCTTGATCTGGGAGTATGGTAAAGTTCGGCTTTGCCTGTTCAATGGCCTCATACATAGGCTGAAGCCCGCCATAATAATGCATGGGGAAATAAACCCCTAGAAATACGATAATGCCCAGAATCAGAATATCCTTCAAAATAGCTGTCCTGGCTGAGCCATGAATACCGGAAACCATTACAAAAATGGTAACACCTATTGCTCCAACCCAAATGGCAGCTGTAGAAGAGATTGCCCCATATGATGTTGCAAACACGATATATCCTAATCCCTTCAATTGCAGGACCAAGTAGCAAGTACAAGCTATAACACCTATAACCGCAACAAGTACACCAAGATAGGGACTTTGATATTTTTTTACAAAAAAATCAGATTGGGAAACTAATTGATGCTTCTTTGCATACCTCCAGATTGCCGGAAATGTCCAATAGGAGATGACTGTAGCCAGACAGCCATATGTGACAATACTAAAGATGGAACCACCTTCCCCATAAGCTGAGCCACTTGCACCTAAAAAGGTAAAGGTAGTATACATTTCACCTGCGGATAAAAGGAAAATCAAAAGGGCTCCCATTCCGCGGCCTCCAACCGACCATTGTTCCAAGTTCATTTCTTTCCCTTTTTTAGCCTGGATACCGATCAAAACGGAAATGACGAAAAAAAACAGGATGAAAAAAACGGCAATATTCATCTTGAATCTCCCTTCTGATCAGCAGGATCCAGTAGATAAATAACCCACATTATACCTGTAGTTAGCACAGACCAGAGTACAATCCAAAAATGAAAAAATGGCATACCCAGAACATAGGGAGTCACTTTATTTGTAAACAAGGCGCCTACGATAAAACCAAGAAACGGGATAATTCCGAGCCAATATATTTTTTTCATTC
>Ga0058696_1001064_pt1 | contig 10937 bp, 5 predicted proteins | sample AgamicMgSfrz_FD_55077 | JGI IMG/M metagenome (GOLD analysis project Ga0058696, IMG submission 55077) | Agave microbial communities from Guanajuato, Mexico - Mg.Sf.rz | ecosystem: Host-associated > Plants > Phyllosphere > Phylloplane/Leaf | place: Guanajuato, Mexico | collected 2012-05-30 | reverse complement strand
CTCCTACGAAGTATAGGGCACTCGTTCTTGTCAATGGTCACAGCTCGTGCTGTAAGTATAAAAGCCTGGTTTGGCAGGAAGTGAAGTAGGTTTCTTTTTCCCTCTCCTCAACTTCTTTCGGCGAACAATTCCTATCCTAGCTTTGCAGCAGGGGACCAAAACAACCGTTTAACTAGCCCTTTTTCTGCCGGGTCCGAAACTAAAAAAATTAGGTGGCTACCTGATCGTATACAAGTAGAAACTAGTCATTTAACAACGCTTGATCCTGCTTCTTTCATGGTCCCAGGTTGGAACGAACCTATCTAAACCCATCTATCTTCATTCGAAGAATTTTTTATCCTTATACTTACTTATATCTATTCTTATTATATGCTTATATTCTAGATTATATATTATAGATATTATAAATATCTAACTAATATTATTTGTTTAAGTTTAACCAGCTGATAGGCAACTCCCATACTGTTATTTTTTCCTTTTTATTGAAAGAGCTAGCTTATATGATAGTTATGAATGGATAAATGCAATGATTGATCCCACAGCACTTTATTTTTATTTAGCAAGCCATACAGTAGTACAGACTATAATATAGACAAGGTCTTTGATTTATATACGGATAGAGATTCCCTTCGGGGCGACTAGGGAGATTTTTATAAGGAAAGGAGGCATCTATAAATAAAGCATGGCCGATGGGATTAGACCTGAAGATAATACCTTACCTCGGAGCCGAGGGGAAGTCCTTTATAAATTAAAAAAAAAATGTGGTGTCTTTGGATCTAGCTAGAAAGATAAAAATGTATGGTCTATCATACACTTTTATGAAGACCAAGGTCCATCAAACGCGTTACGTTATAAGAAAAACCTGCGAAAGAAAGTCTTATAACATCAACTTACGGGAAGAAATGCTTCCCTAGCTGCTTGCCGGAGAAAAACGAATCCTTAGATATTTTGAATTCATCCCGGATAAAGGCTGAAACCTATCCTACCCCGCGCTTTAGTCTTCTCGGATTATCGTTCCGATCTACCTCCTGGCATTGATAGCGATTGATCGACTTCCTATTGAGAAGCTTTTTATTCTTTCCTATTCTATTCCAGAAACTTCTTGACTAAAGAGTTAGGAAGCCAAATCAGATAGGGAGTTCTTCGGTCTTGGTCTCTCACTGAGAAAGCTTTCTTTCTAACTAGAAAAGTTTGGTAATATCATTTAGACCGTCATATCTCTTATATGTGGTCCGTAAATGGTATCGAAAAATGGTATCAACTAGTACAACCCCACATTTATATATAGGAAGATTGGTAACGTACAAAATGGAAGCTCGAGAAAGAATAGCAAAACCTAGTTCACTCGCTGAGTTTTTTTAAAGCATAAAACATAAAAGTAGAAGGGCTTAGAGTAGCGGAAATTCTCGGTTATCTGTGAATAGATATTCTTTAGGTTCGATACGGCTACGATGTAGATATCTACAATTACGTACACTACAAGTCTCTTTAGAACGAACGTAAGAGATTAGCACACTATATCCCGTGTAACTACGCGACAACGCAGCGGCTTGCAGCTCTAGGACGGAAGTGGCTAAGACCCGTGAGGGAAGAGGAAAAGAATCGGCTGGAATAACCTGGAATAACCAGGTAAAGTATCATCTTCCAACGGTGAATCAACAAGAAGAGTTACATTCTCTCATTAAGCAATCTTGCATTCCTAACGACCTCTAACTCTTCTCTTTTTGTTTTCGTAGTGAACTTATATCTACCTACGGATTTATGGCTTTCAACTTAACTACACTATTCCTCCGGACGGGAATGAACTAACAATATCAGAGTTGACGCATTCCTTTTGATATCTCCCATGGCTTTCTAACAGCCTTTACCCCAGATCAGAAAAAGGGATATGGCAAAGAAGGCTATTGGACTAGATTACTCCGGATTAGTCATTTTAGATTTTATCAATAATAATATAAATAACAGGACGGGGACAAAAGGAAAAAGGAAATAGGAATTCATTCTCCGGAAGGGCTTTCTGACTTTACGTGCTTTTTTCAAACTTCAATCTGCTCGGTCTAACAAAATAGAAAGACGAATTTCTGCGCAGAATTCGTTAATAATTGATGCCAATGGGTCTTGGGCCCCGGATCCAATACCGGATGAGCTCAACCTGCTAATTATCAGCAAGATATCCTTCTTTTGGTATTCTTCTTCATCCGGATCAGGGAATCGTTTAAACGGGGCTAAAGGGCTAGCAGCCCCAATTCTTTCTACTTCCAGATCAACAAAGGGCTGTGTGCTAATCCAATTAAATAGAGAAAAAGCACAGACGGGCATCCTCAAGCGGTAACTCCTTTCTGTCCCATCGAGTTGTGCAGTGACTTCTGGGATCAGAAGACTGGTAATAATTTCCTTGCTTCTCTTCGAACTACTTCCCCCGCAACTACGCAAGAAGACTAAGTGGGGACAGAACGGGCACATTGCGTGATCGTCTTTTCTTTTTTTGTGCGGGATCTTTGGCTAAGACATAGGGCGCTATAAAAAGTTAGAAAGAGTTCGCTTTGAGCTTCTTTCCGATCCTACCTTAGCCAAAGCAGGAGGTGGGTGGAATAGACAGGAGAGCTAGTAAGAGTTCGAAAAAAGGAGTGTCATCCAGTAGCGCTATTGCACTAAGTTAGAATCCCATGCTTTTGAAGGGTTTTCTAATTTATTATTATAGAAATATAGAAATGGGCCTAGCGACTCCTATTCCTTGTCTACTATATCTGATATCTGATTCAGCTGGGTTACACGGACCGGAAATGAAGATATGATACTTCAACTTCAGCATCAACTGCTGCAACTGATGATATGCATAGTTGGATTCCTCTCTAAGGCAGCTGTGCCTGACGCTTATAATGGAACGAACGAAGCTTTCAACTGCAAAATAAACGTCACATGCTTTCTCTTTCTCAGTATACTAAACTAACTCAGTAGAGTAAGGGCTGTGTAAATAGGAATGTAATCTTTCACGCTTAGCTGTGCACACTAAATAGAAATAAGACAGATTAATCCCCTCAAGCTCTAACTCTTTGAGTTAGTTAATTACGCTTGTTTTTTCAAAATTAGGTTAAGGAAGTTTCTTACCTGGGTTAAGAGAGGAGTTAATATCAACAAAGAAAACGACGAACTTCGAACCTCGTTCTTATCAATCCGACTATGACGGATTTCCGGATGCTTCCTGTTATCTAATACCTACTAGCCAGCAGAATGCCGCCCCCGCTCATTCAAAGGTCGTAGTGTTTTCCTCCTAGTTGCCTTGAATCCCCGGTAAGTTCTTATAAAGGTCTTAGCTTAGGCCTTTCGTAAGACATGCGAAAACGTAAGAACTAGTACCGCCTTGTAATTCCAGTCTGAACTCGCTATATGACTTCTTGCTTGCTACCTTAGCTGAAGCAGGGACGACAATCGATTAGGCTATAAGAGTGGATGCTAGCAACTTCTATACTTGCTTCTTTAAGGGCCTCTGTTGTATTGCAATAGATCAATTCTGACTTTCAATCGACTAAAGCTCTTACTCTTCTACGTCTTCTGATGTAGTTATGTTTGCGCTATAGGAAATGAGAAGGCCTCTTCAGGTCATCATATGTGATTATCGTTGGAAAAGTAGGTTTGCCAGTAATGACATCTAAGTCGGCACTTTCCGAAGTATGTTACCAGTTAGCGTCAGAGGAGGCGGTACTCGGCAAAGCAGACAAAGAACACAAGGCAAGCAAGAACAAAGGAATGCCTTACCTTTTTTCGTCTTTCAAAGGCTTATGCCTAATTGTTTTGGGTAGGAAGGCATTAATCTTCCCCTCAGCCTCTACAAGATCAGATGAAGGGATTGCGTCATCGAGGTTGCTTGAACTTCCTCTGTCTCAGTGTAACACTTCCCTGTAGCTTGAAGAGCCTACAAGTACTTACTCTTTATGTTACCCTGGAGTTGGAAGACGGGACTAGCTTACATATAACCTTTCGTAGTGGCATTTCTGCCCCTTCGTATTCCTGTTTGAGGGCAACTTCGTCCACTGAAGTATGGGCTTTACCAGCCAGGGCAAAATATCTACTCATTCCCCGAAAGCTAGAAGTCTCTTATCTGCCTTCTCCGACTATTTCAGTAGGGATGTGGTTACCCGGTGTTGGTAATAGATTCAAAGGGAAGATACTACAGATCCTTTTTACCTTCCGAGGCTTTTTTCTTGTTTGTTTTAGTGTGCCGTTACGATCCCAACATGATTACAAAGAGAGAGCGGCACTGCCGTAGCAGATCATCTTATCCTATCTTACCCTAAGGGTGAATCTAAGGTAGGCAAGTAAAGAAATAACATAGATAAGAGCGCTCATCTCTTTACAGTTGACATTTGAGATGGATAATGTGCCCCGTTATCTTTAGAACCGAAAGGAGAGAGAAAGACTTAGGTTACGCCAGCGGGACAGTAAGGTCAAGCTCTTCTTCTGATTTTCTGCTAGGCATGTCAGTATGAAAGCAGTAAGTCTTTTCACTCCTAAAGAAGAGTTCAGTAGCCCATAGGTATGGAACACGAAGGCTATAATAATCCTTTCTTTTAGGAGGTCTGGCTTTCGTCAGTCAATAGCAAGAGTTATCTCGGCCCCCCCCACATTAATAGATGTTATTAGTGTTTTTTCTTTTTTCCCAAAAGGGAAAATGTTTTCTCTTTCTTCTGTCTCAGCTCTTGTCTTCTCCGAGACGAGTGCAGTTAGCAATTCGAAGGAAATAAGAGTTTCTGCTTTAAACTCTTTCTCACGACTGTGATGGACAAAAAGATTTTGATCCCATTTCGGGAAATTCCTTCGTAATCCCAACACCATTCTTATATTATGATATTTCTACTTGGAATCAATCCGGACTTGTTTCACTCCGCCCGCCCAAGGTGATTAGATTTATTCTAAGTCCCGGGTTTCCTAACTAAAGAGAACTTGGAAACTTCATAAAGTGTTTTTCAGAACTCCCGGCCTACCTTTAAATCCGGTTAATGGAGCTGAACTCGGTCTGTTGAAGTATGAGAATCCCTTAGTGATTTTCTTTCGTCAGAGTTAGGCCTCTGTCTTCTGTCTGATATACCAGATCCGCTGAAGGAGGTCGGTGTAGTATTAAAATGAAAAAGAAAATCTAATGAGTGAATTCTTGCAGCTATGTCAATCTTCGACCGATGCTGCTTCTGAGTTATATGATGAGTTCTTTGCTACTTCTTTACTCCTGTCGGGAGCGCTATAATCTAAATACTAATTATCTGGCTTCTATACCATCTTCTGTCTGACTTCCGCCCAGATCGGATGAATGCGGGTAAAGACGAGAAATGGACAGAAAACCCTCAAATTCGAAACCTATCCATATGATCTTTCGAGGCACTAACACTACGTCATAGCATGAGGAAACTTTTCCATTTCTGCCTTAAGTATATGGGATGGCAACAACATGCGATTAATCTCCGGGAAAGCTTACACTCCACTAACTCTCCATCGGCCTTGTAACTCTATCAGAGGATTAACGGATGAAGCAGGAGGTGATTCCCCGGAAATAGTTATAGAATAAGAATACCTTTGACTTGGCCCCTGGGTTATTGGATACGCTTTTCTGGGATCAAGTAGAAGAATCTCTACTACGGTTGATACTTCCTCCCTACCGGGTGAATAGAATAGAAGATTAACTGGTAACAGAAAGGGGACATTAATAAGTCAATACTGAAACGAAGTCACTCCAAGAAGAGCCTGTAAGGCAATTCTAAGGTTTTGCCTGACGCTTCTACAGGAACGCGTTAAGAGCTGTAGCTTTCACTTCCGAACTTGCCCCTGAGCTAGAATCGGGACTAGCAAAATGGATAGATTGATTGATCTTGGGCACCGCGCCTTTGACTTCTCTGCTTGGGCTCTTTCATAGAAATCGGAAGCTAGCTAACCTTAGCTACTGGTATTTCATCCACGGTAAGGAAGATGAATTTCATCGCTGGGGCGAAAGCCAGGCTGATTGGAGGATTGGAATGGGTCCTTTGTTCCCTAAGGAAGTTGGCAGGGGAGACCAGCGAGGGAATTGAAATAGATTAGAAAAGGCTTTCGGATGATAATCCCCGGAAGGAATCATAAGTACGATGGTAAGTCAAACCTAACACAATTGAACTCGGAATTTGAAAGTGTAACTGATTTACTTCCGTGCTCTTTGGCCCTATAGGCTGCGCCTCCTTCAGGCCTGTCAGAGCCTTTGCCTTAAGACTTTCTTTTTACTCACCTTTTAAGGCATTGACTAATAAGTACCTTCCTCTCTTCCCGGTAGTAGGATGAGGAGGGATTGGTGCAAAAAGAGATTTCCTTTCTATTTCTAACTCTGGAATCTCAATACAAACACACAAGTATGCTTTATAGCAGCTCAGGGGGCTAAGCCTTCTTCCTTTATATTCGTTAGGAAGGGGACATAGATAAGACCAGCAAGCATTCTTGCCATGACGCTTATAAGGTAAAATCATCTATCATCTATGGTCTTCCGTATCCGTTAAGAGGAAGCTCTGTCATCTCTAGGCCTCCCTTTTCATTCATAAGTCAGACTAGGCCGGCCGTAAGATTACCCTTCTATTCGTACTATCTTCCCAAGGTTATTCCCCCCGGTTCTTAGGAGTTCAGAGCCCCAGTTCTTAGTTCTTAAAAATAGAGCTCAATCTGGAAAGGCGAGATTTATTTAGTCGAAAGACTGATCTTTGGCTTCCGACTTCTTATTGGTCTAGTCTTCTCTTTCGTATTCGTGGTGCTCATCCAGATCTGTATAAGTAAGGGCTGCTATTCTAAGACAACTACGCACCTCATCAGGATCATATTCTATTAAAATGAAAGCAATTTCCACCTATGGGATCTGATTACCTTAGTAAGTTATCGGTGGAATGCCTTATTAAATCTAATCACTGACTTCTGAGGAAATACCATCTATATAATCTATATAGAAAGTGAAAGTAACGGATTTCGAATTATATAATTCTAGTTAGTATTGACTTATGAATCCCTTCTGAATCCCCAAAATAAAAGGCAGAGATTATCTATCTGAGGCACATAGCCTGGCCGTCTCTACCAGAAGATCTGAAGCTGGAAGTTAAATAGTATTATTTTTGTTTTATTCTTCGAGAAAGAAGTAAAGAAGTAGGAATCTCCCCCTGCGCCTTCCATTCCTCTAATGGGGTTGTAGCCTCAGTCTTCGTCGTTCCATTTGTCCCCGTCCCAGTGAGACTTATAGGTCCATGTACTATCTCCATGACTCACCGTCCCTAGTGATATCAGAATGAAAGGTGTAAAGATATTGAAGCGAAAGCAGACATGCTGCTCACTGGCGTCATCGGACTGTCTCTACCTTTTTTTACTCCTGATACTGGTTGGAAGCTTGAAAGAGGGAATTCTCTGATCTGATCTATGATCCGGAAAGTGCGATAGTCTTTTTTCGATTCTTTAATTGGAACATCAAAGGGCTATTCATAAACTGAAACTTTCTTTATTCTGACCTCTTATTGTCGGAGATAATCGGAGATATATTAGTATTCCTCGTCATTCCTTTTGAATAAAGCTACGCTCCTTCAAGCTTTATCCTTTTCATAGAATCGCACTTTTCAGGCCTCTACCTTTTTCCAAGACGCATGAAAGCGGTTTCCAGCGCTGCTGGGCAGAAAGACATGATGGCATGAAACTCGATTACGTACGCTGATTGTTCGTCCACTTCAAACGCTCAAAACAGACCATTTTCCGTGTGAAATGACAGGGATTGGGTTAAAAAGGGAATTCCAAGCAATCTACGCAATTTCCGGGTTCAGTAGTAGGAAAGAAGGGGACCTCTCAAACAATTTAATAAATTAATGTTCTAGGGCATCTTTTTAGAATAATAATGTTCGCATTTTACCAGGCTTTTTGGACGTTCCATGATTAAACCACTGCGCGGCACTTTCGAGATGCCACCTTGTTTCTAATAGAAAAAAGTATGAGAAATTCCATTTGACTCGGGGCGATCCAGTCACCCGGAGAAGAGTTTATTATTTATTTCAAATTTTCTTTTTTGTTTTAGTACTCTTTTCACTACGCCATCTCAGCAGCTGTGACTTGAACTGCGTTGAGATTTTCTTCTAGTTTCATGGCACCGGAAATGGATTAGGGTGAGCCAGAAAAGGAGATTCAAAGATCGAGGATCTGAGTTAAGCCGCCTCGGGCTGCTAGCCCAAGAGAATGAAGGGAAGGACGACCTACCATGATACTTTGAAAATGAATCGACTGTTCTGACTGATAATTAGCTCTTGCAATAGATTCATCGCATAACTTTCTTTCCTCGACAATAAGGAATTAAGTAGTCACAAAGGACTAGTTGACTTAGAACAAAAAGATCAATTCACGTCCTCTGATAAGAATCTCTCAGATTCGGTTTCAGAATCTTTAGCAGCCGTTACAACGGATTAAGAGCAAGATTCTCGATGTCAAACCCCTGCTGTTGGAAGGTTTGCGGGAAGAATTGGACTTTGAGTTCTTTTTACTGTTCGAGAATGCCTTACTTCATCCGCAGAAAGAGAAGTTGCTGTTTTCGTCTTTTCCGCTGTTATCAGGCTTACACAGCCGGAGCTCTTTTGCGGGAGAACGGCTGTTATGTTAGCTGCTTATCGGGCTTTCTTTTTCACCTGGAATTGAACTGTAAGAGAACCAATCCATTGTCTTCTTTTAGTCAATATATGCCTTTCCAAAGCCAAACGGCATAGAAGGAAGCTGAATAAGAGCTCGACGCCTTCTGACGTTCCTGTTGATGAGAACGCAATCACATCCCTTTCTGTTGAGCAGGATCGGCTTCCCCGATCGATTCCCCGCAACAAGCACCGTTTAGACAGACCAGTTAGTGAAGTATGCCAATTCAAACTTCGCATGACTTTCTTTTCCTTTCCCTTTCAGGAACGAGATGGCTTATTTCGTTCACATCGAAATTTTGTTTCGTGAGTTAGGTCACATATATAAAGAAGGAGTCTTTCGAGCAGGACTCCAGTAGTGTGGAACTCTCAAAGGCTATGTCGGCACTTGCCGCGTCCTCTCCACAACTTGATCCTTTCGACAGGAAAGAAAGTCATTATAGATTGAGTTCCTCAGCCTGACCCCGACAGAAGTTCAGTACAGGAGGTCGGCTAGCTCCGTTCTTCCCCTGGGTGACGAGCGAAACATCGACCTCTCCACCTGCTTTCCACCATAGGGAGACACATGACGGTGGGTGGACAAGGAGAGTTGGCCGTCTAAAAGCTCTCTCTTCGCAAAAAGAGCAAAAATCTTGGGCGAGGGAGGGAAACTTCTCAGTTGAAAGGACGGCTGCGATCCTATTTCAAACTAAACTAAAGGATTCTACCTTTTTCCACTTTTTCGGGGAAGGAAAGTTTTCAGGAGGATTGAAGAAAGGGGGAAGAAAGAAGGTTAGAGTAAGGCTGTTCTCCTCGTTCAAACAAAGAACTTTGTTATTGCCCTCGGCAGGAAAAAAGCACTTCACAACCAACTTCAACGGATGTTCTTTTGTGATAGACATTCAATCAACGGATTCAAAGGCATCGGAGTCGAAAGTCTGTTTGAGAAGCCCTCTTAGGACTCTTTTCACTCTTCTCTGAGTGCCTTCAACAGTGCTTAGGTAGCGCTCACTGCGGGATAGTCAGCTTACTTTATTATTCGAGAGCGGCCTTCAATAAGCTTGTTAATGCATATCTGCCCGCATATGGAAGTAATTCCATTCTTCTAACTTAACTAATCACTGGATCAGACGATAAAGGAATGGATGGGATCAAAAGAGCTCTCAATACGATAGAGTTATTGATGATGAAACTTGCTGTCTTTGTGAGTTGCATCCAGAATCAGTGTATCACCTCTTCTGGGATTCTTCCTACAGTAAAGTCGTTTGGTCTATGAAGCTTGAAAATGGGTTGATTTAGACTCCCACTCGAAACTGGCAGAAAAGAATTCATTGCACAAATCCCTTCAAACTATAGTAGCGGCTAGCTCACTAAGAGATAGAGACGCAGCTTCTATAATAATTATATATCTATATATATAGCATAGCCCTTTTTCTGATATTGAGATTACGTCAATCCTATTCTTTCAGTTCCGAAGAAAGCTAAGCGATTCCTTCTCAACCTGGGCGATGCTACCCCGAGAAGTGCTCCTCGACAGATTCCATCTCCGCTCCTGGGATCGAGCTAATCTTTCTTTCGCTTGGAATAAGCATTATGCTTTGTCTACCAATTCCTGTCAGAGTTCTTAGAGGAGAGCCTTAACTCCAGCTGAAAGATGAGACGAGACTAGAATTCTCCTCCCGCCCATATACCAGACCAAAATGTTCGAATTAGAAAAGAGCTTTCTCACGTCCATCTATCAGTCTTATTTCCTCCAGCTCCCGCTTTTGCTATTGTAGCAGCTCCGGCCTTTGCCTCTGGGTCGGGGGGTTTAGAAAGAGTCAAGTTACGTTTTATGCCTTTTAGGCAGTGAAAAAGCAATCGATCGTAGGACCCCTTCAAAGATCTATCTATCTCTATTTTCTAAAGTAGAAGAAAGAAAACTGTCAAGCAAGGAAGGCGCAGTAAAGAAAGCCTTATGCTGGGCTTAAGCAAGCGTCTACGCCTAGTAGCATACAGAGCGATGTGTCTCGAAGGAGGCAAAGCCCCACTCTACCACACAATCTATATGCTTTCTAATCCCACGCGGCTTTCGTTTTCTCTTTTTTTTCCGGCTGGCTTTGTTTTTCGATCAATGCCGAATTACCACAATCTATTAGCTGTCTTTCCCAGTAACCTTCAAGACCGTTGTTTCCTCAAAATCCAATCTATTGCAGACTCGTCGGTCGCTTTTAGGACGCCTCACCACTAAAGACCAGCTTCACAGGTGAGTTTCCCACGCCCCACATAGGGAGTCAAAAGCCCCTTTTTCGAGGCTCTGGTTTC
>Ga0058696_1001051_pt1 | contig 10985 bp, 12 predicted proteins | sample AgamicMgSfrz_FD_55077 | JGI IMG/M metagenome (GOLD analysis project Ga0058696, IMG submission 55077) | Agave microbial communities from Guanajuato, Mexico - Mg.Sf.rz | ecosystem: Host-associated > Plants > Phyllosphere > Phylloplane/Leaf | place: Guanajuato, Mexico | collected 2012-05-30 | reverse complement strand
AGCTGGAAGGCTGCTAATGCTGGAACATTTTCCGTTCCAGCTCTACGTTTTCTTTCCTGTTCACCGCCAAATAAACGAGGTGAAAGCTGAATGCCGTTCTCTAAATAGAGAAAGCCAATCCCTTTTGGCCCATTGATTTTGTGAGAGGAGACGGACAACAGATTAATATGCTGCTTCTTCACATCAATATCCTCTACACCGTATGCTTGGACAGCATCTGTATGGAAAAGCGCTTGATGATCTAATAGCAACTGCCCTATTTCNGTGATAGGCTGAACTGCTCCGACCTCATTGTTTCCATACATGATTGTTACAAGAATAGTATCGTCTCTTAATTCCCTTTTCAACACATCAAGATCAATAACACCAAATTCATTAACTGGTAGATATGTGACATCAAAGCCTTTCTTCTCCAGCTCCTGACAGGCAATTAGTACGGCATGATGCTCAATTTCAGTTGTAATAATATGCTTGCCCTTATGCTGGTAGCTGTCTGCTACACCGAATATGGCATGATTGTCTGCTTCNGTCCCACCGCTTGTAATAATAATTTCCGTTTCTTGTGCCCCGATGCTCGCAGCAAGACTGTTTCTCGCATTATCAATAATTTTTCGGGCTTGTCGTCCGAAAGTATGGATACTTGAAGGGTTACCATAAGCTTGCTGCATTACTTCATGCATTTTTTCAATAACTTTTGGATGCATCGGCGATGTTGCCGCATGATCCACATATATATGTTCCAACATCTTCACCTACTGAAATTTATTATTCTAAAAATCCAACTATCTTATAGTAATAGGATAGTCAAATACTTGCCAACTATTTGCTTTTAGCAACAACTTAAATATAGAACATGTAGGATTCAGAATCGCCTTCTTCTTTATGGTTCGCCAAATCCTCAATTGTAGTAGAATCAAGCACGTCCTTGACCGCATCACGGATTTTCATCCAAAGAGCTTTTTTGGCAGGCTCCTCATCCTCGATTCCTTCAACAGGNCTAATCGGGCCTTCTAATGTACGAATGATATCCCCAGCAGTGATGTTTTTNGGGTCATCGCCAAGCACATACCCTCCGTAAGCTCCTCTAATGCTGCGAACATAGCCTGCGTTGCGAAGCGGCGCGACAAGCTGCTCCAAATAATGTTCAGACAAATCATTTGTCTGGGCAATTGACTTCAAAGAAATTGGGCCTTCTCCATGCTTTTTTGCTAATTCCATCATAATTGTTAAGCCGTAACGGCCTTTTGTTGAGATTTTCATATATCTGCACTCCTATTATTCACAATTTTTTTATTTAATTGATGTGATTTTTGAACTTTCGCCAACAGCATATCTGTCCAGCTTTGGCATTGCGGGATACTAACTCCAGCTATTTTTCCAATGATAACGGCATAAACCACTGTGCCCCAAAAAACAGGTCCGCCCATCAGCCAGCCTGAAAAAAGTACAATTGCCTCCATAATAAATCTTGTCGTGGAAATACTCATCCCAAGCCTTTGTGATAAAACAAGCATAAGACTGTCCCTTGGACCAGCTCCGAGTTTAGCGGAAATATATAAGCCCATGCCATACGCCATAATGACTAAGCCTAGTAAAAACATCACACTTCTACCAAGTAATGCTTCTGGTGTCTTCATAAACGGCATAAGCAAAAACAAATCAATAAAAAGCCCCACTAGCAGCATATTAAGAAATGCGCCGGCTTTCGGGATAGTTCTAGACAGAACAGCACTGACAAAAAGGACAAAAAAGCCGACTATTATCGTCCAGCTTCCGATCGTTAACCCAAGTTGGTAAAATAAGCCGATGTTTAGTACATCCCATGGTGCAGATCCTAAATCTGCTTTAATTAAAAGGACAATGCCAAATGACATGATAAGCAGGCCGACAATAAATATTACCGTTCGCCATGTGAGCTGTCTTGCATTCAATAAGGCACCCATATTATTATCCACCTTTACATATTTACGTTAATCCGCAGCAATTCGAACATTATGCATTATAACATATTTTTGTCTGTATGCCGCTTGCATCACAAGTTAGATACTTTCCATTATAATAATGTTATATCCTATCTATTCAATAGGATATCATATTTCTGCATTTTTTTTTGATAATACATGCCTTTATGTGAATTTCTTTTAAAATTATTTGTCCAGTATAGCAAATAGGCAGCCTCCAATTGTAAGCTGCCAACTGTATTATTTTATATCTCCATTCAGCCTCAAAACGCTTAATGCCATTATTTTTACCCCATTCACCAAGCTGTCCAGCTCAAATGACATATTAGGGTGATGCAGCCCTGGCTTAAGGTCTGTTCCTAGTCCGATCATTGTCGCTTGAAGATGCTCCATGCTTTTCGGATAAAAATGAAAATCCTCACCACCTGGTGTGACAGGCGGAGAAACTAACCCTTTTTCTCCAAGCACTTCTTTTATGCTTGCTGAAACTACATCTTCCATCATCGCATTATTACTTGCAGCAGGCATTTCTGACAGAAGCTCAAGCTCTACCTTTGCACCATTCGCTTCTCCTGCATGATAAATACTTCTCTTTAATTGATCGATAAGCTGATCCATTGCTTCATTCGTTTGCGCACGCACATCAATACCAAACTCTGCATAATCAGGGATAATATTAAAGCTTTTCCCTCCACCTTGAACAAACGTCATTTTCGCAGATGCAGGTATGATTGGATTTAGTGGAATAGAACGTATTGCCATATTGATGGCAGTAAGACTGTCAATAACATTTATCCCCAAATGATAACGTGCAGCATGTGCCTGCAACCCGTAAATTCGCCCTTTAAATGAAGCAGCTGCTCCATGATAAATGGCAGGTGATGCTTCATTAAACCTCATTTCTTGAATTGGTCGCAGATGAAGTCCCAGTAAATAATCAACATCATCCAAAAGGTTTTTATGTACGAATGAAAGTGCTCCAGCTCCTTTTTCCTCTGCCGGCTGGAAGAAGCTTTTAATCATTCCCTTTGGCTCAACGCCTAATTCCTTTAAGCACTTAAGGGTAAAAAGCACGATTGTCATATGTGCATCATGTCCGCAGGAATGGTTCGCTTTCCATGTACCGTTCACATTTTGCCATAATGCATCCATATCTGTACGCACACCAATTGTCGGACCTTTGCCATTTCCCCATAACCCGACTGCTCCTGTCTGGTCAGAAAATGTCTTATACGGTATGTCAAGTGCATCAAGCTGCTTACAAATAAATTTAGTTGTTTCTTTCTCCTCCCAGCTGATTTCTGCATGCTCATGCAAATAATGGTACATTTCTTTCATTTCTGCTGCTTTTTTGTCAACCCATTCTTGTACTTTCTCTTTCAACTATTTATCCTCCGTCTCCTTGTTCGATGCTGCATGTACCGAATATTCTGTATTTTAAACGTGCACAATCTTCTAAAAGAAGAGATTGTGTACTTCCTGCTAACATAAAAGTATTATATGTCATTAGTATATATCTTTTTTCCAATCATGTACTTTTTAATTACTTGCTCGTTTAATTTATAACCGATTCCGGCACTTGTCGGAACAGCTATTTTTCCTGGAGCAGACATTTCTACCTCAGGCTGGATAATATCCTCCTGCCAATAACGGTCAGATGCCGATGTATCGCCGGCAATCGTAAAGTTTGAAAGAGCGGTTATGGCAATATTATGCGCTCTGCCAACACCTGCTTCAAGCATCCCACCGCACCAGACAGGGATATTGTTTTTTTTGCATAAATCATGAATTTTTTTTGCTTCTGTCAAACCACCGACACGACCAATCTTTAAATTGATGATTCTGCAGCTATCAAGCTCAATCGCTTTACGAGCATCTTCTGCTGAACAGATGCTTTCATCCAAACAGATGGGTGTGTCCAGCTGTTTTTGCAAGACTGCGTGGTCAATCATATCATCAAATGCCAAGGGCTGTTCGATCATCAATAGCTTTAAGGGATCCAATTTCTTTAAATGGTCCAAATCCTCAAGAGAATAAGCCGAGTTCGCATCCGCCATTAGCGGAATATTAAACCCGAATCTTTCTCTGATTTTAGTCAATGGCTCCAAATCATAGCCTGGCTTAATCTTAACTTTGATTTTTTTATAGCCCTCCGATAAATACCCTTCTATTTTGAGAAGAAGATCATCGCATGACTTTTGGATACCGATGCTTACACCAACATCAATACTCTCCCTTGTTCCCCCAAGAGCATTTGCAAGGGATATTTTTCTTTTTTTGCTATAAAGGTCCCAAACTGCACCTTCTAATGCAGCTTTTGCCATATTATTTCTTCTTATAGGCGAAAAAATGGCAGAAACATCGTCAGGGTGATTTATCTTACTGTTAAACAGGAGCGGAATTAAAAATTCCTCCATCATATAGGCGGAAGTCCCTGTAGTTTCTTCTGTATACCCTGGATTTGGCATAGCAACAGACTCTCCATAGCCAATATGCTCGCCACTGAACATTTTAATAAGATAGAAATCCTTTTCTGTCAGTCTGCCGAAGCTTGTCTCAAACGGATGAAGCAAAGGCATCTTTAAGTGAAGAAGCTCTATTCTGTCAATCTTCAATACTGCTGCACTTCCCTTATTGTTTTTTCCCGCTATCTGTCCGGAATCCTGCTAACCGTTCATAAATAGCCTTGAGCTTTTTCTCTTCTCCTGCCTCTGTCGGCACATAATACTTAGTGCCCTTTAGCTTATCTGGTAAATAGTCCTGATTAACCCAGCCCCCGAAAGTACCAATTGGATAATCATGGGGATATACATATCCTACATGTCCTAACACCTTACTCCCAGCATAGTGACCGTCACGAAGATGCATCGGGATATCCCCAACATTGCCGCTTCTTACATCAGCTATTGCTGCATCAAGTGCTTTGTATGCGGCATTTGATTTAGAGGATAAGCACATTTCCACAACCGCAACAGATAATGGAATTCTTGCTTCAGGAAGGCCGAGCCGTTCGCTGGCTGTGACAGCAGCAAGGACATTGTTTCCGACAGACGTTTTGGCTAGTCCAATATCCTCGTAGGCGATAACAAGCAGTCTTCTGTTGACTGCCACAAGATCACCGGTTTCGAGCAAATGAGCCAAATAGTAAAGAGCAGCATCAACATCGCTGCCACGGATGCTTTTTTGCAGGCTTGACAGCAAATTGTAGAAATGGGAGCCCTTCTTATCTCCATACACACCGACTTTTTCAATCATCGCTTCAACCATCTCGTCTTTTATAATAAATTTGCCATCTTCCTTGTCTGAAGAGTAGACGATTGATTCTAAAAGTGAGAGATTTTCTTGCGTCACCATTTGTGCCTTGCGCAATTTTTTTAATTTGTTCATTTGTAATCTCAATAGCAAAACTGCCAAGGCCGCGTTCTTCCTTGATTGCTCGTGTGAGAAGCTCCTCAATATCTGTATCTGTCAATCTTTTTAGCTGCTTGATCTGGCCGCAGCGGCTTCTGATAGCGGGATTCACATCGTGATAAGGGTTTTCTGTTGTTGCCCCAATCAAAACGATATCTCCTCTCTCCACATGTGGAAGCAAATAATCCTGCTGGGCTTTATTAAAACGATGAATCTCATCAAGAAAAAGCAGCACCTTGCCTGTTAGCCTTGCTTCATCCACAACTGCTTCCACATCTTTTTTGCCTGCTGTCGTTGCATTTAAAGCAATAAAGGGCAAGCTTGTTGTACCGGCAATCGCAAAGGCAATGGAGGTCTTTCCTATACCAGGCTCACCATATAAAAGCATCGATGGTACATAGCCATTTTTAATCATTTTATATAAACTTGTTTGTTTACCGATTATATCTTGTTGCCCGACAACCTCATCAATTGTCGTAGGTCTCATTCGATATGCTAATGGTTCTCCATTCACTGTACTCACACCTTTTGTCGCACTTCTTTGTTAACTATTATATCGCAATTTCATGCGGAAACGAAAAGTTTAGACTTTAAAACAAAAAAGCGGAATGGCATCAGCCATCCGCTCCTAAAATACTTATGCAGCTACATCTCTTTTCTTGAACACTATAAATGCAAGAAGATGGAATATCAAAAAATACACGCAAAGCATTACAATGGAGAATGTCATCGTCATCCCTTGAACTATTGGTGCACCTTCAAAATATTGGCTTAAATCTGTATTNGCAAATAAGATGTACTTTGCCCATTCAAACTTTGTTGCAAGCAAAAATGTGACCGTACTGCCCATAAACATAAGGAAAATGGAAATTCCAACAGCAAGGGAGCTGTTTCGGAATACACTTGAAATCATGAATGCCATTGTTGTTATCATTAATAAACTAATGGAGTTGAGTCCGTATGATATTAATAAATGCACAATCATGTTTTGTTCTGTAACAGTTCCATCATGATAATTCAAATAAGGAGTACTNNTGTCAGGGAAACCGAATAATATTCCTCCGAGTATTATTGAAAAGACAAACAGAATTAAAAGCAGGCAAATCCCAAACAGCAATACAGTCAAATATTTAGACATTAATATTTTTGCTCTGCTAATCGGGCGGATAAGCAGCAGCTTCACCGTGCCCCATGTAAACTCATTTGCGACAATTCCTGCAGCAATGATAATGGTAAANAAGCCTGCAAAGGAAATAAGCTCTGTAGTATCTGACACAAAGTCCCATGCCGAATAATCTACATTCGTTGAGATATTATGCTCTATCCTGTATTTATTAATAGCAATCTGTTGTCTAGTATAGTCAATGGAAGTTGGGTCAACTGTACCGTCATCAAGCTGTTTTTGATATTCCTTGATTTCAAGCTCGAGGCCCTGCTTCCAATTTTCATTATCGGGGACTGACAAGCCATACTCCTGATATTTAGTTATAGCACCGATCGCTATTGAACTCAGCAGCAATAATACGACCATCACATGTGTGGCAGTGCGCTTCCATATTTTCACCCATTCATTCTGAAGCAGCTGCAGCATTATAATTCCCCCTTATCATTGGTCACTTCTAAGAATCTATCTTCGAGTGTTTTCGATATCTCTCTTATTCCAAAAATAGAAATATCATGGCCCGCAAGTAGTTTGACCAGTTCAGGAACCTGCTCTTTTTTTACCGGTACCTCCAGGCAAGATTCATTTTTTGTAAGCTTTAAACCTGGCAAATGCTTTGCGATTAAGTTCATCGCATCATCCAAACGGTCCAGTTCTAGCTCATACAGCTTTTCTGCATTGCTGACAAAATCCTTCACAAGCTGAACATCTACAAGCTTGCCTTGCTGGATAATACCGATTCTGTCACACATCATTTCCATTTCCGATAACAAATGACTGGAAACAATAACAGCCATTCCTCTGTCTCTTGCAAGCATTCTTAAATGATCACGAATCTCTCTTATCCCTGCAGGATCAAGACCGTTCGTCGGCTCATCAAGGATCAGGACTTTAGGATCATGCAATAAGCTTTGGGCAAGCCCCAGCCTTTGTCTCATGCCAAGTGAATACGTTTTGACCTTGTCATTGATTCTGTCGGTTAGGCCAACAAGCTCGACAACCTCTGCTATCTTTGCTTTACTAACTCCTTTTATCATCCGCCCATAATGCACCAAATTATCATAGCCAGANAGAAANTTATACATTTCCGGATTCTCCACGATTGCACCGACATGCTGGACTGCCTTTTCAAAATCTTTTTTGACACTATTGCCACAGATAAAAATATCTCCGTCAGACATGCTGATAAGTCCTACAATCATACGGATTGTTGTCGTTTTCCCTGCACCNTTTGGGCCAAGAAAGCCAAANACTTCTCCCTCTTCGACATTGAAGCTTAAACGGTCGATGATTTTCCTGCCTTTAATGATTTTTGAAACATCTTTCAGTTCTACAACACTTGCCATACTAGCTCCCCTCTCTATAACTGGTTAATATTTTCTCTCATCCACTCAACAACAGAAAGTCCATATTGTTCTCTAAGTGTTTCCACATGAAAATGAGCTGCGAAATGCCCTTGATTTATGACAACCACATCATCCAAAAGCGGTTCGATTTCGGCTATTTCATGTGTGGCAATGATGACAGTTTGTCTGTCAAAATCAATATAGTGAAGCAAGCCCTTTACAATTGACTCTCTAACCATCGGGTCTAATCCAGAAAATGGTTCATCAAGCAATAACACAGGCACCTTCCTGCTTAAGCTGATAACAAGCTTTAATCTTCCTCTGTTTCCCTTAGACAGCTCTTTGATCTTTTTATCTTTATCGAGCGCCATGTAGCTTATGAGTTCATAAGCTGTTTCCATATTTAAATCCTGAAATTGCGAGGCGGAGAAATGAAGCATGTCTAATACAGTAAAACCTTCGTAAAACATATCTAATTCGGTTAAATAAGAAACGTCAGCAGCGATTCTCCGATTCGCTTTTTTGCCGTTGACACTTACACTTCCTGAGGTTGGCTGGACAAGTCCTGCGATCATTTTCAAGGTAGTTGATTTCCCACTCCCATTAGCTCCGACCAGTCCGTATATCTTGCCTTGTTCGAAGGTGAAATCAATGTCTTGTAAGGCTGTTTCTTTCCCGTATTTTTTTGTGACTTTTTGAAATGAAATCAAGACTTTTCCTCCTTTCTTTTGTTCAAATGCTGGGTCAGTTCTGTTATCAGTTCTTCCTCAGACATGCCAAGCTCTTTCATATTCGCAATAAACCGATCGACGATATCAAACTGCAGTTTTTTCTTCACTTCCTCCAGCACTTCCCTCTTATCAGTGATGAATGTCCCCTGTCCTCTTTTCGTTTCCACAATATGCATCCTCTCCAACTCACTGTAGGTTCTTTGGATTGTATTTGGATTTACTCCTGACTCAATGGCCATTTCTCTAACAGAAGGAAGCTTTTGCCCCTCTTTCAACTCCTGTCTTGCAATTTGCTGCATGATTTTATCAACAATTTGCATATATATNGGCCTTGATGCTTTAAAGTCATCAGACATTCACCTTACACCTCCACTTTCTTGTCTAAAGCCCAAGAAGAAAGCCAGAAGAGCAGAATAGCTGTCAAACAATAGCCAGCTAGAACAAATANGGATATATCCATCATTTCAAAGCTTGCTTGGAAGGAATTTGCCCCTGTTTCCATATGAAATANGTNTCCAATATTCAACATCCATTTTTCTTTTAAAGCTTGAACAAAACTAATTTTCCCGANTAACCCAGTTAACATTTTCCATAAATACCAGATTACAATAAGAACAAGCCAGCGGAGTTTTTTTAAAGCTTGAATTCTTGCGATACTGTGATAAACAGTCCAATAAAATATGACCCAAATGCNGATATAAAACGATATCACCCAAATTGCAACAGCAATCATGACAATATCACCAGTAGAAAACATCTCGTTGAACTCTGCTAATGAACTAATACTGATAATCGTAATAATCGTGATAAGGATAGTCGAGCACATAGACAGCAAGGAACAGGCTGTCAGCTTTGACAGCAATAATTTCGCACTGCTTTGCGGATTATGAAGCCATAATTGTGTTTTCCCTTCCATATTAAGAGATGTCAACAGTGATCCAGGTAAATAAATAACATGTGCAATGATTAAAGCAAACGAAATCACTCCAACAAGCATGCGGGTATCGTAATAGTTGGAAAATATCCAACCTGCAGCAAAAGCTATGACCATAAAAATTAAAATCGTGTAAAAATAGCCGATGGAAATCTTTATATCCTTTCTCAATAAGCCCTTAAAAGCGTTCATATATCTCTCCCNGAAAAAANGTATTAGTGTACTATCAAAATAGTACACTAATACATTTCCATAATCAATAGGTAATTTGTCAATTTAAACCAGCTGATTAAAAATACAAAAGCCCAGGCTGCTCCCAGCCTGGGCTTTTCACTTATTAGTCGTTAACACGCACTATTTTAATATCGCCTAACAATTCTTTTACAACATGACTTGCCATAANCAAGCCAGCAACAGAAGGAACAAATGCATTCGAAGATGGAGGCATTTTTGCCTTGCGAATTGGTGCATTATCTTTGCCGACCACTTTACGAACATCCTCCCTAATAACAATCGGGCTCTCATCAGAGAANACCACTTTAATTCCTTTNCGTATGCCTTCTTTTCGCAATCGAAGACGAACTACTTTAGCAATTGGATCNGTATGCGTCTTGCTGATGTCAGCAATCTGGAAACGAGTTGGGTCCATTTTATTTGCTGCACCCATGCTGGAAATGATGGGAATATTTCTTGTTAAGCATTCCTTCATCAAATGAATTTTATAAGAAATCGTATCAGACGCATCAACAACATAGTCTAAACCGTATGCAAAAATTTCTTCATACGTTTCTTCCGTATAAAACATTTTCAATGCAATCACTTCGCACTCTGGATTAATATCAGCAATACGTTCCTTCATTATATCTACTTTCGGGCGTCCTACAGTTGATAATAGTGCGATTACTTGGCGATTGACATTCGTGATATCAACATCATCCTTATCAATCAAAATCAATTTGCCGACACCAGAACGAGCTAAAGCCTCCGCAGAAAAGGAGCCTACTCCCCCTATGCCTAGTACTGCAACCGTGCTGTTTTTTAACTTTTCTAATCCCTCAGTACCAATTGCTAATTCATTTCTTGAAAATTGGTGCAACATCTATTTCTTCAACTCCATTATTANATTTACCGTCAAACAGGAATTGGCCATTCCTTTATATCCATTTATGATTTCTAGTATTATCTACTCTTAATTCTAGTATTATCTACTCTTAAACCCTTTTGTACTATAACATAAAATGTAGACAGGTTCTAGCCCTTGTCTTTTTTAAGCACAAAGGAAAAAGGCTGGGACAAAACAAAAAATAACATTTCTAAACACGAATAATAAAATTACATTTAAATTTGAAGCTTTTAACTATAAAATTAGTTCGTTTCATTGCGCGCTCGTCCTCGCGCTTTCCGCGGGGAGGTATGGAGCCTCCTCGTCTTCGCCTGCGG
>Ga0058696_1001050_pt1 | contig 10990 bp, 7 predicted proteins | sample AgamicMgSfrz_FD_55077 | JGI IMG/M metagenome (GOLD analysis project Ga0058696, IMG submission 55077) | Agave microbial communities from Guanajuato, Mexico - Mg.Sf.rz | ecosystem: Host-associated > Plants > Phyllosphere > Phylloplane/Leaf | place: Guanajuato, Mexico | collected 2012-05-30 | reverse complement strand
GTCAGCTGGCTGCTATGGGCCATCCAATCTATATCTTCTTCCCTGATGAAAGTCCTGTTTTCATTAATTGAGATTCCTGCAAGAGTCTGAATCATGTTGACGGCTTCCCTGCCATTTCGGGCATAATCCGAAATCGATTGCAAGCCTTTTTCACTGATGGTGATCCCGACTTTATCTGAGGCATTCTTAGCCACGGCGATTATTTCTTCCCGGTCCAGTTCACGGAAAAACACTTCTATGCATCTTGAACGTATCGCAGGCGCGATTTCATTTGGCGTTCTTGTTGTAGCTCCAATCAACCGAAAGTCAGCCGGAAGCCCATTTTTAAAAATATCATGGATGTGAGTGGGAATATTTTGATTTTCCTCTTGATAATAGGCACTTTCCAGAAAGACCTTACGATCCTCCAATACCTTTAACAATTTATTCATCTGTATCGGATGGAGCTCCCCTATTTCATCTATGAACAGTACGCCTCCATGAGCATTGCTGACTGCCCCCTGCTTTGGCTGCGGAATACCTGCCTGTCCCATTGCCCCGGCTCCTTGGTAGATTGGATCGTGCACAGAACCGATGAGCGGATCGGCAATCCCTCGTTCATCGAACCTGGCTGTGGTGGCGTCCAATTCAACGAAAACAGCCGAATTCTTAAAAGGGGACTTGCCATTTTTCTTCGCCTCTTCCAAAACAAGTCTGGCAGCTGCCGTTTTCCCTACCCCAGGAGGACCGTAAATTATCACATGCTGGGGATTCGGCCCACATAAAGCAGCTTTTAAAGATTTAATCCCATCTTCTTGACCGATGATTTCATTAAATGTGCTTGGTCTAACTTTTTCTGCCAATGGTTCTGTTAACGAAATCGATCTCATCTTCCGTAATTGGTCCATCTCCTTACGTGAATCACGGTCAATGGAAACTTTTTGTGTCCGCTGGCCTTTCAATAAGTTCAAAAAATACAATCCAATAATAATCCCAAAAAACAGCTGGATAAACAACGCCAATCCTGTCCAATTCATCTTATTCCCTCCTGCACTCTCCTAGTTTGTCATTTCTGTTAGTATCTCCTTTGGAAGGGCGAAATTATCCAAGAAATTCGTGTTGAAAAATTGGCGTTTTTATCCTAAATACAACAATTTGAAAAAAGGGAAAAGAAAAAGACTGCCAGGATGAACTGGCAGTCTCAGACTGTAAACAACTCGAAATTAACTGGTTTCACCCTACTGTTTTGAGGTTTTAACGTTGATTTCCACTACAGGCACTCGCTTTCTGCGGGGTCTCCCCTCGGACGCGTATTCCCGCAGGAGTATCCTACCTTCCGTTACAATCAACTTTGGTCTAAAAACAAAAAGACTGCCAGCATTAACTGGCAGTCTTTCTTTTCCTTATAAATCAAGCAGATGTTTTCTTTTCTTGTCCTTTGATGGTTGTACCGTCTTTAAGGACGAGCTTTGGAGATTCATTTTTCGAAATCGTGCTGCCTGTGATTACACATTTTGCAACATCATCACGTGAAGGCAGATCGAACATCACTTCAAGGATGATGCCTTCGATGATGGAGCGCAGACCACGTGCACCAGTTTTGCGTTCAATTGCCTTTTTAGCAATTTCACTTAGCGCTTCCTGTTCGAATTCCAATTCAACATCGTCAAGCTCAAGTAACTTTTGATATTGTTTAACAAGGGCATTTTTCGGCTGTGTAAGGATTTCAATCAAAGCCGCTTCATCCAATTGCTCAAGAGTCGCAATTACCGGAAGACGTCCGATGAATTCCGGAATTAATCCGAAACGAAGCAAGTCTTCAGGAAGGACTTTGGAAAGCAATTCTTTTTCTGCAATATCATCCTTTTTCACGTCAGAGCCAAAACCAATGACTTTTTGACCAAGACGGCGTTTGATGATCGGTTCGATGCCGTCAAAGGCACCGCCGCAGATGAACAAAATATTGGTCGTATCGATTTGGATGAATTCCTGATGTGGATGTTTACGTCCACCTTGAGGCGGAACGCTTGCAACCGTTCCTTCAAGAATTTTCAATAAAGCTTGTTGCACACCTTCACCAGACACGTCACGTGTAATGGAAGGATTTTCCGATTTACGGGCAACTTTATCGATTTCATCAATATAAATGATGCCTTTTTCCGCTTTTTCCACATCATAATCAGCTGCTTGGATTAATTTGAGAAGGATGTTTTCAACATCTTCCCCAACATATCCAGCTTCCGTCAAGGAAGTGGCATCAGCAATGGCAAAAGGAACATTCAGTAAACGTGCCAATGTTTGCGCAAGAAGGGTTTTCCCGCTTCCCGTCGGTCCAATTAGGGCGATGTTACTTTTAGAAAGCTCAACATCGTCGACTTTGCTATTGGAATTGATACGTTTATAATGGTTATAAACAGCTACAGCCAAAGATTTCTTTGCCTGTTCTTGTCCAATTACATATTCGTCAAGAATTTCGCGGATTTCCATAGGTTTAGGAACATCTCTGAATTCTACTTCTTCATCAGTTCCCAGCTCTTCCTCGACGATCTCCGTACAAAGTTCTATACACTCGTCACAAATATAGACACCTGGACCAGCAACCAGTTTACGGACTTGTTCTTGTGTTTTACCGCAAAAAGAACATTTTAACTGTCCTTTTTCATCATTAAATTTAAACATGTACGTTCACCCCTTTAAATACTCTTCCAACTCTATTACATAGCGGTACCTAATCGTAAAGAAAAAAAACTAGGCACACATCTGCTTAAACATTCCAAAATCCCTAGTATGTTTTGCATTTTATCATGTTCTTGGAAGTTTAGTAACAAAAATGCTCACGGTCCGAGTTGTTAAATAAGTACAATAATCAATCAATATGTATTTGCCCTTTACCAGCATGCCCAAAACTTCGGATTTTTAAAAGCAGGATTTGCTGTATAAATATGTATATGCGGTATTAGAACTAATCTACACCGAAATCCAAAAAAAATCAATCAGGAAATAACCGATATTTAAAATTTACACTAATTCTCAATATGTATAAAACAAGGCACGATTACTCGCGCCTTGTTTTTTTAAAGGAAATATTTAAATCTACTTATTTATAAAAATTATTTTGCGTCAACTGTTTTGCTGTTTTCTACCAAGAAGTCAATTGCTTTCTTAATTTTAAGATCGCCTTTGATTCCATCTAAGTTTCCAAGAGCTTGTTTGATCGCGTCAACTTCCATATTGTACATAGTAGCCATTTGTGCAAGTTCAGCTTCTACATCTTCGTCAGTCGCTTCAAGTTTTTCAACTTCTGCGATTGCTTCAAGAGTAAGGCTCGTACGAACTTGTCCTTCAGCTTCTTCTTTCATTTGCGCTTTTAAAGCTTCTTCGTCTTGACCTGAGAATTGGTAGTAAAGTTCCAAATTAAGACCTTGAGATTGGATGCGTTGAGAGAACTCATTCATCATGCGGTCAACTTCGTTTGAAATCATTGCTTCAGGAACGTCGATTTCTGCACCTTCAACAGCTTTACCAATTACAGTGTTTTGAATGAAGTTTTCTTCTTCATGTTTTTTGTCATGCTCTAATTTATGTTTTGTTTTTTCTTTAAGTTCAGCCAAAGTTTCCACTTCGTCGTCGACATCTTTCGCGAACTCATCATCCAACTCAGGAAGTTGTTTTGTTTTGATTTCGTGAATTTTCACTTTGAATACTGCTGGTTTACCTGCAAGTTCAGCAGCATGGTATTCTTCAGGGAATGTAACTTCGATATCTTTTTCAGCGCCAGTTTCAAGACCGACAAGTTGCTCTTCGAATCCTGGAATGAAAGAGTTTGAACCGATTTCCAATGAATGGTTTTCTGAAGCTCCGCCTTCGAATGCTTCACCATCAACGAATCCTTCAAAGTCAAGAACAACCGTATCGCCTTCAGCAACTTGTCCTTCTTCTTTAACGACAAGTTCAGCTTGACGCTCTTGTAAAGTTTTCAATTCGTTTCAACATCTTCGTCAGTTACTTCAGTATTGAATTTTTCAACTTCAACACCTTTGTAATCTCCCAATTTAACTTCAGGCTTAACTGTTACAGTCGCAGTGAAGATCAGGTTTTCGCCTTTTTCCATTTTCTCGATGTCGATTTCTGGACGATCTACAGGCTGAATTCCAGCTTCTTCGACAGCATTTGCGTAAGCATCTGGAAGAATGATATCAAGCGCATCTTGGTAAAGTGATTCTACGCCGAATTTTTTTTCGAACATTTGACGTGGCATTTTACCTTTACGGAAGCCAGGTACATTTACTTGTTTCACTACTTTTTTGAAAGCTGCGTCTAAACCTTCGTTTACTTTTGCAGCGTCAACTTCAATTGTTAGTACGCCTTGATTACCTTCTTGTTTTTCCCATTTTACAGACATGTGTTTCCCTCCAAAAATCTATATACTTCAATAATAAGCATTGGATGATTATGCTTTGCAAGTGTTAACAAGTCATCCTTCAAATATACCCCCAAAATAATGGGGAAATCGTCAAAATTAGACGAATTATACATTACAACCACTACATTATACCACAGGATTAATCTGTTACAACAGCAATAGCTTAAATAATAGGATAAGAAATTTCTTCAATTTCTTTTATATAGGAAAGAATATCCGCAACGCTTTCCTCATCTGCCTGGTAAAGTTCCGCTAAATCCCTCACGGAAACTTCCCCAGTCATGTACTCTTCCGCCAAGGCATGGTAGGCAGCTGCCCATGCAGGCAAGCTTTCAGGTCCTGGTTCAAAAGGAAACAATAAAAAAGAATGACGTTCAATCAAACTATGGACCATTTCATATAAGCTCGGATTATCCTGACTGATTTCCTCTTCGGCCAGTCCGGTCACCAACTTATAGAAGTCCGTCTCCTTCAAACTTTTCAATTCCCTTGGGATGACCGACTTCGATTGATTGAATTTCCTCACCGTCATTTCCTCGTTATACTCCTGGTCGATAAGGATGTTAAGGAGCATCGTTTTGAAGAAAGGATGTCCCTCATCTTTTTGTAGAAATTCTTCGATTTGAGGGATAAATGGTCGAATATTGATATTCGTGAGTTTTGAAATGACCATAAGCATTTCATTATCCGTTTTCCCTTCAAAAAGTTCATCTTCCTGCATTTCCTCTGAAAGCTGTTGATTTTGCCTTTCTTTCTCTTCTTTTTTATCCTCAAGGGCCCTTTTACTGAACTGAAGCATCTTTTCGAAATGTTCCTCTTTATCAAAGGGAATTTGGTTTTCTTCAAANAGCAGTTCNATCGTCGTGACCATTTCCTGATGCTCGCCTAATTGCAGCAGTACCATCAANTAAATATTGATCAGTTGAAAATAGTCGCCGATGCCTTTATTCAGCATCTCTATACACAACTCTTTTGCCTCCTGGTAATACTCAAGTTCAACTAGTGAGACCACCAGTCCCATGCAAACTTCATCATTTTCGGGCTCATACTCCCTGGCTTGGCTGAAAAGCTGTGCAGCCGCTTTAAAGTTCCTGTTACCAAGCTCATCCAGTCCTTTTACAATCAGCCTCTCACCGAGATTTGGAAAGGCGATAATCTTTGTTTCTCCGGCCTTCTTTTGGTTGTTCTCATCATCCATCCTATTTTCCGCCTCACCGTTCGCTTTTTGAGAAACAGTTTAGCATGTAATAGCTGGAAACACAAAAATTTATATGGGCGGATACTTTCTTTCCCCGATAAAAAAAATCCCGTATCCTTTCAAATAAGAAAGGAGAACGGGAAATGACTTTTTTCTATTAAATACTCGATACAGCCTTTTTTTGAGATTCATAGGCAGAAATCTCTTTATCATATTGAAGCGTTATCGAAATTTCATCCCAGCCTTTGACGAGCATTTCCTTCCAATATGGATGAATTTCAAAGCTCGTTTCAAACCCTTGACCATCTTTCAATGTCTGATTGGGAAGGTCGATAGTCAGCTCATAATCAGGTGCCGACACTCTCTCCATTAAATAGTTTACTTCAGTCTGGGTCAAAGCGATGGGGACCATGCCATTTTTCATGCAATTACTTTTAAAGATATCAGCATAAGACGGAGCGATGATGATATCGAACCCGTAGTCTTTCAAAGACCAAGGGGCATGCTCACGGGACGAACCGCAGCCAAAATTTTCACCTGCTATTAATATGGACGTGTTTTGATTATGGGGCTGATTCAATTCAAAATCAGGACGTTTCTTCCCAGTTTCATCAAAACGCCAGTTATAGAATAAAAATTCGCCAAATCCGCTTCGCTCAATCCTTTTTAAAAATTGCTTTGGAATGATTTGGTCCGTATCCACGTTTTTACGGTCAAGTGCCGCCGCTCTTCCTTTATATATAGTAATGGGTTCCATTTTCTGCACCTCCGGTTAATTCGTATTCTTATTGGACTTGTTCAGTTCTTTTCAGATTCCTAATATCGACAAATTTCCCATGAATGGCGGCCGCGGCAGCCATAGCCGGACTAACCAGGTGTGTTCTTGCTCCAGCTCCTTGCCTGCCTTCGAAGTTCCGATTGCTTGTGGAGGCACAATGCTCGCCGGCCGGAACCACGTCAGGGTTCATGCTCAGGCACATGCTGCAGCCCGATTCGCGCCATTCGAAGCCCGCAGATTTGAAAATCTCATCCAACCCTTCATCTTCCGCTTGCCTTTTGACGCTTTGTGAACCGGGAACGACCATCGCCCGAACCCCTTTTTGAACAGTTTGGCCATCGATCATTCCTGCGGCTTGCCGTAAGTCCTCAATGCGCGAATTGGTACACGATCCTATGAATACATGTTGTACGGGAATTTCCGTGATCGGCATCCCTTCCTCAAGGCCCATATACTCAATGGCCCGATTCAGTTCCTTAGGATCCATGATATCCTCTGCGAAGGTAGGTACTTTTCCGTCCACGCCACTAGCCATTCCAGGATTTGTCCCCCAGCTGACCATTGGTGAAATCAGGCTGCCATCAAGAATGATTTCTTGGTCATAAACAGCATCCTCATCACTGGAAAGTGANTTCCAGTCCTGAACACATNGCTCGAACTCTTCTCCTTTCGGCAAATATTTACGGCCTTTCAAATAAGAGAACGTTGTTTCATCAGGAGCTACCAGNCCTGCTCTTGCCCCGCCTTCAATCGACATATTGCAGACCGTCATTCTTTCTTCCATTGACATATCCCGGAAAACTTCCCCGCAATACTCAATGATATGTCCCGTACCGAAATCGACGCCGAATTTGGAAATTACATATAAAATGACATCTTTCGCCATCACGCCATGACCAAGCTTGCCATTAACCTCAAGCTTCAATGTTTTGGGTTTTGTTTGCCATAGGGTTTGTGTGGCCAAAACATGCTCGACCTCACTCGTACCGATTCCAAATGCAATCGAGCCAAACGCACCATGCGTGGAAGTATGACTGTCCCCGCAGACAATCGTCATCCCTGGCTGTGTAAGCCCTAATTCAGGCCCGATAACGTGAACGATACCTTGATCCGGACTGTCTAAATCAGCAAGGCGGATACCGAACTCCTTACAGTTTTGCTCAAGCGCCTCTAGTTGTTTCCTTGCAATATCATCCTCGATGAAATANCGATTAACGGTTGGCACATTATGATCCATTGTCGCGAAAGTACGATCGGGTCTCCTGACTTTNCGTCCTTTTAATCTCAATCCTTCAAATGCTTGCGGAGAGGTCACTTCATGAATATATTGAAGGTCTATATAAATTAAATCCGGTTTATTCTCCTCTTCATTTACAATATGGCGATCCCATATTTTCTCTATTATCGACTTACCCATCACTATCCCACCTCGATCAATCTTGTATTTTTTTTAAAAAACACGGCCTAATGTTAGGCCGTGAAAGAAGTTTATGCATAAGCTCCCATGATGTTGGAAATGGCTTCCTGGTCTAAAAGGTTTGCTTTTATTTCGGCAATCATCTCTGAGGTAGACGTAATAGTCGGTTGGCCATTTGCGATATCGCCTGTTCTCAAGCCATATTCAAGGACCGTTTCCACCGCCTGTTCAACTGCTTTCGCCTCATCTTCCAAACCAAAGGATAGACGCAGCATGGAAGCCGCCGATAAAATCGTCCCAATCGGATTAGCCAGGTTTTTGCCTGCGATATCCGGGGCAGAGCCATGAATCGGTTCATATAGATTAGGACCATTAGTTGATATGGAGGCGGAAGGAAGCATTCCAAGCGAGCCAGTCAATACCGACGCTTCATCGCTTAAAATATCACCGAACATATTCTCCGTCACGATAATATCAAATTGTTTCGGGTTTTTGATCAATTGCATGGCTGCATTATCAACAAGCATATGTTCAAGGATTACATCCGGATAGTCCTTGGCAATTTCTTCAGCCGTCTCACGCCACATCCTGCTGGATTCAAGAACATTCGCTTTATCCACGGATGTTACTTTTTTCTTGCGCTCCGATGCTAATGAAAAAGCAAGTTCGATGATGCGCTTCATTTCGCTTTTCTGATAGAAAAGTGTATCGACGACCGCCTCTTTCCCTTCTTTTTCAACGCGCTCACTTGGCTTTCCGAAATAAAGGCCGCCAGTTAGTTCCCTGACAATCACGAAATCCACATCTTCAATGAATTCCTTCTTAAGAGGAGAAGATTCCGACAAGCTGGAATAATAGCTGATTGGACGGATGTTAGCATAAAGATTCAAATCTTTTCGGATTTTCAACAAACCTCGTTCCGGTCTTAGGTGCGCAGGCTGGTCATCCCACTTAGGTCCTCCAACGGCCCCTAATAATACCGCATCGCTGTTTTTACAAATCTCCACTGTTTCATCCGGCAGGGGTGAACCTGTGCTATCGATGGCCCCTCCGCCAATCTCACCATATTGAAATTCAAAATCGTGTCCATATCTTTGGGCAACGGCTTCGAGGATTTCTACAGCGCCTCTTGTTACTTCTTTCCCGATGCCATCTCCTTGAAGCACCGCAATATTCCTTTTCATCGAAATCTCCCCTTCCTATTGTAATACTGCTTTTTCTTCCAGTTCCTTCATGATGATCACACGGTTAACAGCGTTCAAATACGCTTTGGCGGATGCTTCCAAGACGTCCTGATCAAGACCCCTGCCGCTTGTTTCCACTCCGTTATAATCAATTTTCACAAAAACCTGTGCGAGGGCATCCATTCCGCCCCCCACCGATTGAATCCGATAGTCCAGCAAGTTGATCTCTTTGCCCAAACATCTTTCAAGCGTGTTATATAGGGCTTCTACACTTCCTGCACCTGTAGCCGCTTCCTGAATCTCTTCATTATCGCCTTTTTTCAGCGTGACCGTTGCAGTCGCCGTTTGATGGGTGCCATGTGAAATCTGTAAGGAAATCATGTCATAGAAACTGATATCCGTCGCTTTCTCTTCAAGCACCAGCGCAACGATATCTTCATCCGTCATGGTCTTTTTATTATCGGCCAATTCCTTGAACTGGACGAATAATGAGTTCATTTCCTCATCCGTTACCGTAAAATTCAACTCTTGTAATCTTTCTTTGAAAGCATGGCGTCCTGAATGCTTTCCTAAAACGAGTGAATTGGACGAAACCCCGACGAGTTCAGGTGATATGATTTCATATGTCGTTTTTTCTTTTAACACGCCATCCTGGTGAATGCCTGATTCATGTGCGTAAGCATTGGCACCAATAATGGCTTTATTAGCAGGAACTTGCATTCCCGTAAGGCGGCTGACCAAATCACTGGTCCTTTTAATTTCATTCAATACAAGACCCGTTTCCGCTTGATAGAAATCTTTACGGATGTANAGTGCCATGGCCACTTCTTCAAGTGCCACGTTTCCGGCACGTTCNCCAATTCCGTTGATTGTGCCTTCGACTTGCGTAGCCCCGCCTTCGATGGCCGCCAATGAATTGGCCGTCGCCATTCCAAGATCGTCATGACAGTGTGCAGATAAACTAACTTTTTCAATAGAAGGAACATGTTCACGAAGGTATCTGAAAATGTTGCCATATTCGATTGGAGCTGCATACCCTACTGTATCCGGGATGTTAATGACCTTGGCACCAGCCTGAATGACCGCTTCAACGATTTCAGCCAAATAGTCAAGTTCCGTNCGGCTTGCATCTTCTGCAGACCATTGTACGATCGGAAAACGCGCTGCTCCGTACTTAACCATTTCAACCGACCTTTCAATCACTTGCTGCTTAGACATTTTCAACTTATATTCACGATGAATGGGCGAAGTGGCGATGAACGTATGCAATCTTGGTTCTGCGCCGCCCCTTAATGAATCCCAAGCTGCATCGATATCTCCTTTTACAGCACGCGCCAGCCCTGTGACAGAGCTGTTTTTGATTTTGCGCGCGATTTCCTGTACGGAGTTGAAATCCCCTTTGGATGCTGCCGGAAAACCGGCTTCGATTATATCAACACCCAATCTTTCAAGCTGATAAGCAATTTCAAGTTTTTCGGTAAAATTCAAATTTACACCGGCGGATTGCTCCCCATCACGAAGTGTGGTTTCAAATATATTAATTTTTCGCAACGGCTACCACTTCTTTCTCTTTTTGTTGAGGTTTTACGAATGGCATCATTTTTCTTAATTCACGGCCAACCACTTCGATTTGATGTTGGTTTTCACGATTATTGATCGCATTGAAGACTGGACGATTCGCTTGGTTTTCCAAGATCCATCCTTTAGCGAACTCACCGTCTTGGATGTCTTTCAAGATCGCTTTCATTGCCTCTTTCGTAGTTTCCGTCACAACGCGTGGTCCAGAAACGAAATCTCCCCATTGAGCTGTGTCAGAGATGGAATAGCGCATGTTTTCCATACCGCCTTCATACATAAGGTCGATGATTAACTTAAGTTCATGCAAACANTCGAAATATGCTACTTCCGGNTGATATCCAGCTTCTGTCAAGGTTTCGAATCCAGCTTTCACAAGGGCAGTCAATCCGCCGCAAAGTACAGCTTGCTCTCCAAATAGATCCGTTTCCGTTTC
>Ga0058696_1001046_pt1 | contig 11021 bp, 8 predicted proteins | sample AgamicMgSfrz_FD_55077 | JGI IMG/M metagenome (GOLD analysis project Ga0058696, IMG submission 55077) | Agave microbial communities from Guanajuato, Mexico - Mg.Sf.rz | ecosystem: Host-associated > Plants > Phyllosphere > Phylloplane/Leaf | place: Guanajuato, Mexico | collected 2012-05-30 | reverse complement strand
AGGGTGTGAAAATGTAATGAAATCGGTATTAAAAAGCATACTTATTTCCTTTGTTTTTTCTGCAGTAGGTATGTGTTGGTTGCTGTTCTTATTATTCAAAGGGGATGGAGACTGGTTATTGTCTTGGATAGGCGTAGTAATGGCATATTTATCTTTATTTACTTTAATAGATTTATATTGTAAAAATACATACGATAAAAAAATAAGTAAATGGCTTATAAAAACAGCGGTGACTAGCTTTAGTTTTGCTGTATTAGGAATCTCATTTTGTATCATACACGAGCTATTAACACCATGGAGTCTCAGTTTAATGGTGTGGTATTGGTTGGTAATGTTAGTATTATTTTTAACGACCATAATATCATTAGTCAGTCTCGTATTTGTTAATCGTAAAAATCACAATTTCACCGTTGGATATAGAATGCTTATACTTCTAAATCTACTACTTACGTTAGGACCAGTATTATGGCCACTATTACTTTCTATTATCGGAAATGGTATGAACGCTAGTGCAGGATGGTAAAGGTGAATATAGATTAGTTACTTAAATAAAAAAGAACGTGTTTACATAAAAGTGAAAACATGTTCTTTTTTTATTCATTTTAAAATAATTAAGACAAGGTGAAATAAAAATAGGGCAGTTAAGGGACTGTCCTTATTTTTTATGCCCTTTTTATTTTCATACATAATTCTTTCTCAGCTTAGCGCAACAAAATTTGAACGTAAGTATTTCGTAAGGAATGGATAAGAAAAAAGAGAGTTTTATCATATAGGATAAAAGTATAGCTTGAATCAATACGATATGAATAGGGGAGAGAAAACCTTATGAAAAAATGTAATTCAATGAAGTTAGCGAGTTTGACAGTTTTATTAGCGGGTACTACTCTATTTACACCTGGTTTTACTGTGAAAGCAGATTCTACTCAAAGTATTTCTAATTCNTCACAAGTACATGATCAAAAGAATCGGAATGGATGGAAACAAGTAATGCAGGAAACAATACAAATTGGGGCGCCAGGGGTATTAGCTAAGACGTCTAATAAAGGGAAAATTAATAGTTATACTGCTGGTGTGGCGGATTTAAATACAAAGAAACCGGTGAAATCGGATTATCGCTTTCGGATTGGTAGTGTGACGAAAACTTTTACCGCCACGACTGTTCTTCAATTAGTAGGAGAAAATCGCGTACAACTTGACGATCCAATTGAAAAGTGGCTGCCGGGTCTTATACAAGGAAATGGGTATGATGGAAATCAAATTACGATACGACAACTTTTGAATCATACGAGTGGTATAGCTGAATATTTAAAGTCAAAAGACGCTGACATAATGAATTCGAAAAAAACGTATACAGCAGAAGAAATAGTGAAAATAGGCCTTTCTCTGCCTCCAGATTTCTCGCCGGGTAAAGATTGGTTGTATTCAAACACAGGATATGTAATATTGGGAATGCTAATTGAAAAAATAACTGGTAATAGTTATGCGGAAGAAATTGAAAAGCGAATAATTGAACCTTTGGACTTGTCAAATACGTTTTTACCAGGAAATTCACCCGTCATCCCAGGAAAGAATCATGCTCGTGGGTATGTGAAAATCGAAGAAACGAGCGAATTGAAAGACATTACGGATTATAATCCGAGTTTAGCTAATGCAGCTGGAGACATGATATCTAATGCAGATGATTTAAATAAATTCTTTTCATTTTTACTCAGTGGTAAGTTACTGAAGGAACGAGAGCTAAAAGAAATGCTTACTACAGTTCCTGTAGAAGGAAAAGGGGTTGGTGATGGATATGGTCTTGGAATCTATGAGACTAAACTTCCAAATGGTGTCTCAGTTTGGGGTCACGGAGGATCAATTCCTGGGTTTATGACTTTTGCTGGTGGAGTAATTGGAGGCAAGCATACATTTGCTGTTAATGTTAACTCTTTAGGTCAGGTTGATATTCTTACACAGTTTGATAAAATGATGCAAGTTGAATTTAATAAATAGATGAAAAGAAAGTGAATGGGAATTCGCTATAGTTGTAAATAAAAGATATGTTTTTTAAATTTAACAAATAAGGACAGTATTAACATTCAGGCGATGGCATCAAGTATATGTAGAACATAAATACGATACAAGTGCGATTCAATCTTATAGTTTAGCATAAAAATAAAAAGGATGTCAGTTGCATGACATCCTTTTTATTGCAGATCAAAGAGGTATGTTTNATGTTTGTAAAATTGTTATTTTTTNGATTATTTCATATAATGAAAGATATAGCGGCTATACAGGGGAGTTATGAATGGATAATACTTCAGTTTGTTAATTATTTTTGTTTTAATAAATAAAAGTAAATTGATTTGGAGTGAAATACATTGGGACAAAATCAGTTTAGATGGAGTAACGAACAATTACGAGAACATGTTGAAATAATAGATGGTACAAAAAGCCCACACAAATTATTAAAGAATGCAACATACTTAAACTCCTATATGCGTGAATGGATGCAAGCAAATATTTGGATCTATGATGACCGTATTATATATGTAGGAGAAAAGCTGCCAGCGCAACTACATGAATGTGAAGTCATTAATTGTGATGGAAAGTATGTAGTTCCTAGTTACATAGAACCACATGCACATCCGTATCAGTTGTATAATCCAGAGACATTAGCAAATCATGCGATGCAATTTGGGACAACAACTTTTATTAATGATAATTTAACTTTATTTTTCACATTAAAGCGTGAAGAATCATTTCATTTATTAGATGAATTTACAAAGGTTCCAGCTAGTATGTATTGGTGGTGCCGTTTTGATGGACAAACTGAACTGCAAAACGGTGAATCTTTATTTAATAGTAAAGAAATAATAGAATGGCTGAAACATGAAGCAGTTCTGCAAGGCGGTGAGCTAACAGCATGGCCAAAGTTATTACATGGCGATGATGAAATGTTAGATTGGGTGCAGGAAACAAAACGATTACAGAAAAAAGTGGAAGGACATTTCCCAGGAGCATCTGAAGCAACTTTAGCGAAATTAAAACTGTTAGGTACGGATTGCGATCATGAAGCGATGACAGGGCAGGAAGCGTTAACTCGTCTTATGCAAGGTTACATTGTTTCTCTTAGGAATTCTTCCATACGCCCAGATTTAGAAGTTTTATTGAAGGAATTGCTGGAATTAGGTGTTAAGCAGTTTGATAGATTCATGCTTACTACAGATGGTTCACATCCTTCATTTTATGAAAATGGAATGACAAACATTATGATTTCTACCGCGATAAAACAAGGGGTGCCGGTAATAGATGCTTATCATATGGCAAGTTATAATATTGCTCGTTATTATAACATGGAGCACTTACATGGTTCAATTGCGACAGGTAGAATTGCTAATATCAATATTTTAGAAAGTAAAGAAAACCCGGTACCAACGAGCGTAATTGCAAAGGGGCAATGGGTGAAGCGTGACGGTGTAAATACACATAAATCATTACATATAGACTGGAATGAATGTAAAGTAACTTCATTAACATTAGATTGGTCCATAGAAAAAGAGGATATGATTTTCTCTAATAATACGGGTATACACTTATTAAATAACGTTATAACAAAACCATACGTTAGTGAAATCGACTTAGACTGTGATGAATTGTCCATAAATCATGATGAATGTTTCCTTATGATGATTGCTCGTGATGGCAGTTGGCGATTGAATACAGTTGTGAAAGGTTTTGCGAAAGAATTAAGGGGCCTTGCTAGCTCTTATTCCGGTACAGGTGACATCATTCTTGTTGGTAAGAGCAAAGATGATATGCTTACTGCTTTTCATAGAGTAAAAGAGCTCGGCGGCGGGATTGTAATCGCTGAAAAAAATGAAGTGTTACATGAAATTAGATTACCATTACTCGGGATTATGTCTGAATTAAAAATGAGAGAGTTAATACAGAAAGAGAAAAAGATGGTGAACTTACTGCAAGAGCGAGGTTACGCATATAACGATCCAGCATTTACAATTTTATTCTTTTCTGCGACGCACTTGCCATTTATACGGGTAACACCGATAGGGTTATATGATGTGAAAAGTAGTAAGGTAATTGCTTCGCCGGTGAATTTGATAAAGCAATATTAGATGGAAAGATCCTATAAAAGATTTATTTTATAGGATCTTTCTCATTTCTAGCATAAGAATATTGTAAGCCTCAAATGATATAGTATATAAATCATTTGAGGTGATATGTAAATATGAAAAAAATATTATACATTTTAAGCATATTTATTCTGTGTGTATCAATACAACACGTTGTGCATTCCCAATCTGATGCACCGGAATTATCTTCGGATTGTATTGAAGAAAGAAAAATTCGAGATGAAAAGCATGTGAAGAATATAATGCAGGACATTAAAAACACATTTAATTTAAATATTGATGAACATAGTTTTTGGGAAGTTAGTAAAAGAAACTTGGAGGCTGCCCATTTGATGTATGGTGGAAGGGAAAATGATTCTTATTATAATTCGCTAACTAAAATTTATGATAGTGGTGGATTTAGCGAGCAGCCTAGCTTATTTGTGAGTGCGCAAGAAGCATTTTTACTTTATAAAGAAAAAGATAATATCAATGTAATGAAACGTCTAAAACTAGATGTTGAAAAAGGGGAATGGCTCGTTATAAAAACGAAAAAGAAGAAAGGGAAAAAAGTGAAATTCAAGCCGTTGCAATGTGAAAAAGATTATATGAAAAAGAGAAATGAGTACCATAATATAAAATGAAATAAAGGAAACTTTGAAGGAGAAAAATTTCATTAATCGTTGTAAATGAAGCGATAGAAACCCCTAGTAATTTCGCCATAAAAAAACGTCATTTTTAATGATTAAAATGACGTTTTTATTTATTTTTAAAGCTTTTGCATTGCACTTTCAATCTTTTTCACCAAATCATCAGACACTGTATGAAAATACCCTAAAACTATCTTTCTAATATCATCGGAAATAATCTTTAAGTCACTAGCTAAGTTTTCAGCAAGATGTTCTTTTTCTATTGGTTGTAAATTCGTATAAAATTCACCAGCTTGTGTAAAGTCATCTTGTTTCGTTATAGAAGTCCTTTTAAGTTTACCTTCAACGTACCTTCCGTCACTGCTTGTTATTTGATTAACGGGTGTCCAATCTTGCTGTTGGTTAATTGCTAATTTACGAAATTCAGGACCAATTCTTCTTCTTTGGGAATCACTATAAATGTTAGCACGTCCTTGTAGCATTTTATCATCTGATAGTTCTGCACCGTCCAGTAAATTAGAAGGGGAGAAAGCGACTTTTTCTACTTGTTCCATATAATTTTCAGGGTTTTTATTTAATACCATTTTGCCGAATGGTATGAGAGGATACGCTTTTTCATCCCATATTTTTGTATCATCTAAAGGATCGAAAGAAAGATGTGCTTCATCTTTCGGGTCCATGAGTTGGACGTATAAACCATATTCTACTGGCTTACCATTTTCAATTGTATTATATAGATCTTTCCCGCTATAATCAGGGTTTTCGGCAGCCAGTTTATTTGCTTCCTCACTAGTAATGAATTGTACACCTTCAAATGGATACCAATGATACTTTACATACTTTCGCTTACCTTCAGTATTTCTCCAAACATATGTATTTACACTATGTCCTGGGATGCGGCGAAGACTTTTGGCTGTACCAGCATCAGAGTACAAACGGACAACGAAATGAATCGCTTCGGGTGCTCTAGCGACAAAATTCCAAAATCTATTAGGGTCTATTAAGTTATTTTTAGGTGAAGGTGACAACGCTTGAATTGTTTCAGGGAAACGCATCGGATCGCGAACAGAAAAGACAGGAATGTGATTACATAATAGATCGAAAATACCTTCTTTTGTATAAAATTTTGTAGAAAAACCGCACCATAACAGGAACTTTCTCATTAGAATGTTGTAGAAAACTTAGTTTAGTATGTTCAGACATTGGATAGATCGTTTGAAAATAACCGAATGCACCAAAACCCTTTGCGTGAACAGGTCTTTCTAAAATTTTTTCGTGAATAAATTCTTGTAATGCCTCGTGAAGCACACTATCTTGCTCTAAAACAGGTCCACGTGAACCAACTGTTTGAGAGTGAAATATAGCTTGTTCATTACGTTTTCCATTATCATTAAAGTCTTTCCCTAGTAAAGATTGCCTCTGTTTATCATAGTTTTCATCCATCAATATAGCCTCCAAATCTTTTTGTCCATTGTTACTAAATATGATTTTATAGACTTGATTATGTATGACAGGCAGAGTTCAAAATAGTAAAAGACCGCTAGATGAAAAAAACACGCATGTAGTGGACCTGTTGAAATAGAAGAAATTATGGAAAAATGAATATCGGGAAGAAAATTACTTTTAAAATTTCAATCTTAAAAATGAATTTATACATGATTTTATAGAGAATGAGCATAAATAAACAGGGAAAATAACTAGGAGGAATTTAAAATGTCGGATTGGTTTCAATTAGATAAAGAATATATGATGTCTACGTATTGTCGCACGAAAGTAGCAATAGAAAGAGGAGAAGGATGCAAGCTTTATGATGTGGATGGTAAAGAGTATTTAGATTTATTTTCTGGTGTCGGAGTGAACGTATTAGGATACAATCACCCTAAAATCGTGCAAGCGACAATGGAGCAAGTTACGAAATCGTTGCATCTACCGTTTCATTTTTTAAATCCAATTGCGATTGAGTATGCAAAGAAATTAGTAGAGTGCTCTTTACAAAACGGAAAGGTCTTTTTTACGAACTCTGGTACGGAAGCGACAGAAACGACATTAAAATTAATTGATAAATATAGATCTATTTCGAATGAAGAACGAAATGGAGTAGTTGTTCTAAAGGGAAGTTTCCACGGACGAACGTTAGGAGCACTTCATTTTACGAGACAAGAAAGTATATATCAAAATTTCCCTAAAACATCGATTCCTGTATATGAAGTGGAACGTGAAAATATAGAGCAATTAGAAGAAACAATTATAAATGAAAATCCGATTGCAATTATGCTAGAGCCTGTTTTAGGAAGCGGGGGGATTTATCCTTTATCAAGTGAATATTTGCAAAGCGTTCAACATCTTTGCGATACATACAATGTACTTCTAATAGTTGACGAAGTGCAAAGTGGTATGGGGAGAACTGGTAAACTATTTGCTTATCAAAATTTCAATATTACACCGGATATTATTCAAATTGGTAAAGGTGCAGGAGGCGGGATACCGCTCGGCGGAATTATTGTAGGTGAAAAGTTATGTGATGTATTTTCACCAGGAGATCACGGCACAACATTTGCACATTCATCAATGGGAACAGCTTTAGGTTTAACGGTATTAAATACATTGATTGAAGATGGTTTAATGCAAGAAGCTTATGAAACGTCACTATATTTAAATGATAGATTGCAAGAAATTCAGAATGAAAATTCTTATTATATTGGGGAAGTACGTCATGCTGGTATGATGTTTGGAATTAGTTTGAATGATACGAATGAAAATGTGAAGAAATTACAGGCAGAATTAATGGAGAAAGGTATATTAGTTGATGTCACGCAAGGGAATATCATTCGGTTACTGCCACCATATATTATTACGAAAGAAGAAATTGACGCGTTTGTTAATCAATTTATTACTTGTATTGCTACAGTAGCCGCTTTAACAATTTCGTAAAAGTTTGATATATCCTGTATGTAATTAAATATAAAAAATTAAAAGTTATCTTTTATAAGATAGCTTTTTTTAGTATGAATTATTATGAAGTGTTCTCAACTTTTGATATAAATGTGGTTGAAGAAATAAAGTGCATGCATTTAATAGTTAAGAAATTAAAACTTCATTAAAGAGATTAGATAGATATATAGGTAATAGTTAAAAATCGGTGATATAAATAAAAATGATAGAACGTTTTTTTAAAAATAACATACCAATATATATATGATGAGAATGAGGTGATATGTTGGAGAATAATGATATTCGATTTACTTCCTTACAAATGAGGACTGATAGATTTGGTTGGGCTGGTATTCAACATTCAAATAATAAGCAAGCCATTTTATTTACTCGAAACGGAGGAGTAGAGTGGGATGTTGTCAATCCTCCTAATTCAATTATATTATCCGTATATCCAATAAACTCTCGTAGTTCTTGGGCGTATGGTTTAACAAAAGTAGATGATAATCGAGAGCCTGCCATATTTTATACAGTTAATAGAGGAGGGAAATGGAACAAATTTATTTTACCAATTGAAGAAAATTGGGAACTGTCGACTGATGTGCAAGTACAAATGCATGCCACAAATATGGGGAGCATATGGATTATATTATCTAGAAAACTTAAATCGAATAAATTTCAGCATAATTTGTATTATACAAAATCTAAAGGAAGAGTATGGAAAGTAATAAGAAACATAAATATTAGTGATAGTATTTCAGGTGTAACATTTATAAATAGATTAGTTGGTTTTATTTCTTTACAAAAGAATTATGAAAAATCAACGGTATTCAAAACAATAGATGGGGGTAAAAGTTGGAGCCCTATAAAAGATGTTCCAAGTATTGAAGGAACTATTAATGGAAATTCCATGGCTTACAAAGCAATTTATAAAAATAATTTGTTAGCAATACCAACTAAAATAAATAATAATATATTTTTTATGAATTACTCATTAGATAATGGAAATACGTGGCATATTTCAAATGAAAAGATGAACACTAGTAAAGTGGCCGTATCTTTTTTTAGTTCACANTATGGTTGGGTTATAAATAGAGAAAACGGAGGAGTATATCAAATAAAGAAAAAAGGATTAGAATGGATTGAATTATCAAGTAATCCATTATTAAAAAGTGTATTTTGTTTACATTTTTTAAATCAGCATAATGGCTGGGCGTGTAGTAAAAAAGAAATATTTACTACAACGGATAGAGGTATAACATGGGAAAATGTAGATTATAAAATTAATCAAATTGATAAATTAACTTAAAAGAGTCCTAAAGAAATTAGGACTCTTTTTATATATTTAATGGGTACAGTTGTAACACATAATTATAAGAGGAAGAAGGAAAGTGTAGAGCTTATATTTTCAAAAATAGACGTTTGTTTTCACACAGTATAGTTCACTTTTGAATATGTTAATAAAGTAGCAAATTTAGAGTGAATTGTAATACTTAATATTTTAATTTCATATGAATGATGGTTCATGCCACATAATGTGTAAAAAAGGGGGATTGTAATGAAATCGTTAACGGTTATTATTTCGTATAATGATCGAGAGCAACTAGTAGAAGATTTAATTAATGCAGCATGGAAACTAAAACCAATTGAAATTATAATTTTAGCCCCTAATGATAAAAGTAAATTGTATGAAATAGCAACGAAATATAGATGTCATAGTGTTTTAATGAACAAATATAGTGCGCATTATCAAGGATATGAAGCTTGTATAAAGGCAGCAAAAGGAGATATTTTATTATTTTTAGATGGCAATTTTTCATTATCCACAAATGAAATGCAGAGATTTATTGAGCCAATTGTTACAAATCAGGCCGATATAGTTTTAAATAAAATAGATAAATTGATAGAAATAGGTAAATGTCCAAATATGGATATTGTATGGAGAAAAATGTTAAATGAAATCTTAAGACGACCAGATTTAAAAAGCAATTCAATACTTTCATTGCCATATGCGCTTACGAAGGAAGTGTTGGAAAATATCGGCTTTGATTATATGGAAAATATCGTTTTATCTCATATGAAGATTGTGAATCAAGGCTGGCGGATTAACGATCAATATGCAATTAATACGTTATCTAAAGATGAGACCATAGAGGAAGAAGGATATTTAATAAAAAAAGAGTTATCAAAAAATGAAAAAGAGAAAGTAGAAAGATATTTAAGCGGTATATCTAAATGGATAGAGAAAAAAGGAAGAAGAGTAGGGTTTACTGATGCAGGAAAAAGAAGGGATATTATTCAAAAGCTAGGTGAATCCAAGCAATACCCTTCCTATCATCAAGGCTGGGGAATGTATTCTTCAATTTATGACGGGAAGCAACTTTCTGTTATTATACCGGTGCAAAATGAAGAAGAAACTATAGAACAAGTAATACTTGAGGCAAGAAAAATAGAACCGCTAGAAATAATTGTCGTTGTAAATGGTTCAACAGATCATACAGCTGACATAGCTAAAAGACTTGGTGCCACTATTATTAAATATAACGAAAGACTTGGTCATAATGTTGGACGTGCTATTGGGGCGCTTGAAGCTACAGGAGATATTCTCTTATTTATTGATGGTGATTTTAGTGTTTCAGGAAGTGATTTGCATCACTTTACAAAAGCAGTTTTAGATGGCGTAGACATAGCGTTAAATGATTTGAATCCAATGCTCAATCCGCCTTTTTATGTTGTGGATATTGTAAAATATATGCTTAATTTAGCATATGGTCGTCCAGAATTAAGTAATGGTTCATTAGTAGCTATTCCACATGCAATGAGTAGATCATGCTTAGATGCAATAGGATGGGAAACTTTACTATGTCCTAGTCTTGCACAAGTAAAAGCTATATTACAAGGGTATAGGGTAGAATGTGTCCATTATGTTGATGTTGTAAAACCGAATAGAATTCGTTTAAAGGAAAATGTAAGTCAAAATGGACCTCCTCCAGCAGTATTAAGAATAATTGGTGATCATGTTGAAGCGCTCTCTTACTTGATAGAACAACTCGAAATGGATGGAAAGGGTGATTAAACTGTTAGACCAGTATAAAATAATTAACATTCCATATGAACAATTATGGCAAATGGATTTTCAAACTTCGGAGCCATTTATACTCAAGGTTGATTGGGATAAAGTAACGTATGAATTTTTAATTCGTATTAAGCCCAATGCTGATAACACAATTGTTTTTGGATCCGGAGCAGGTGGGTTTCAAGAACAGCCAATTGGTCCACCTATTTTTCATCGACATTCTTGGATGGATGAATTTGAAGATACTGTTAT
>Ga0058696_1001044_pt1 | contig 11026 bp, 7 predicted proteins | sample AgamicMgSfrz_FD_55077 | JGI IMG/M metagenome (GOLD analysis project Ga0058696, IMG submission 55077) | Agave microbial communities from Guanajuato, Mexico - Mg.Sf.rz | ecosystem: Host-associated > Plants > Phyllosphere > Phylloplane/Leaf | place: Guanajuato, Mexico | collected 2012-05-30 | reverse complement strand
CTCGCCGTACAGCGCGCGGTAGACGCGCTGCCAGTGATACGGCGACAGGCACGCGACTTCGGCGAGCCGGTTCAGGTCGAGCGGGCCGTCGAGATGCGCGCTGATGTACGCGTGGACCCGCGCCACGCTTGCCGCGTAGCGCACCCACGCGGGCGGGTCGGTTTTCGTTTCGGCTGGGGTCATCGGCGTGTCCGGGCTGGAACCGACGCCACGGTAGCACGGGCCGAATGGACAAATCTTGCGGAAATGCGTAGCCGCCCAGCATCCGCCCCTTTTTAATTTTCAACGAAATAGGGTCTTGTCCCGCCGAGAAGTAGAACTAAAGTTAAAGACGGTGAAATCGGGTGAACGCGTCATTTTTCTCGGGTAAGTTGCCCGGACGGAGCAGCACGCTTTTCGAATTACGCAGGTCGTTCGTCGATGTTCAATCGCCACACCACGTTTTCGGGAGAAGAAGAAATGGATGCTTCCAGCTTCATCACGTCGCTGCAGGCCACGCTAGGCGGATACCTGCCCAAGATCGCCGGCGCGATCGGCATCCTGGTGATCGGCTGGCTGATCGCCGTCGCGGTGCGGGCCGGCGCGCTCCGGCTGCTCAACGCGCTGAAGGTCGATCAGCGGATCACCGACAGCACCGGCCAGGGCGCCTGCGTCGAACGCATCATCGCCGGCGGCCTGTTCTGGCTCGTGCTGCTCGTCACCGCGGTGGGCATCTTCAACGTGCTCAACCTGTACGCGGTGTCCAATCCGTTCTCGCTGCTCGTCACGCACATCGTCAACTACCTGCCGAACCTGATCGGCGGCGCGGCGCTGACGCTGATCGCGTGGCTGATCGCGTCGCTGCTGCGCAGCCTTGCGAACCGCGCGCTGAAGGCGAGCAAGGTCGACGCCACGCTGTCCGAAAGCGCCGGCATGCAGCCGATGAGCGGCTATCTCGGCGACGTGCTGTTCTGGCTCGTGATCCTGATGTTCCTGCCGGCGATCCTCGGCTCGTTCGCGCTGTCGGGCCTGCTGTCGCCGGTGCAGGGGATGGTCGACAAGCTGCTCGCGATCGTGCCGAACATTTTCGCGGCCGCGGTGATCGGCTTCGTCGGCTGGGTCGTCGCGCGCGTGCTGCGCGGCCTGGTGACGAACCTGCTGGTCGCCGCCGGCGCCGACCGTCTCACGCAAGGGATCGACAGCCCGACGCCCGTGCGCGTGTCGAGCCTGGTCGGCACCATCGTCTACGTGTTCGTGTTCGTGCCGACGCTGATCTCCGCGCTCGANGCGCTGAAGATCGACGCGATCTCGATTCCCGCGACCAACATGCTGAACCAGTTNCTCGGCGCGGTGCCGGACATCGTCGCGGCGATCGTGATCGTGCTGGTCACGTTCTACTTCGCGCGCTTCGTCGCGTCGCTCGCGCAGAAGCTGCTGGAAGCCGCCGGCGTCGACGGGCTGCCGGCCGTGCTCGGCGTCGAGCGCGTGTTCTCGGGCATCCTGCAGCCGTCGGTGCTGGTCGCGCGACTGATCGTGTTCTTCGCGATGCTGTTCGCGTCGGTCGAGGCCGCGAACCGGCTCGGCTTCACGCAGGTGCGCGACGTCGTCACGCTGTTCATCGAATTCGGCGGCCACGTGCTGATGGGCGGCGTGATCCTCGTGATCGGCGTGTGGCTCGCGGGCCTCGCGCGCCGCGTGATCGAGCAGGCCGACCGCGAACACAGCGTGCTGTTCGCGCGNATCGCNCANTTCGCGATCCTCGGCCTCGTGTTCGCGATGGGGCTGCGCGCGATGGGCATCGCGAACGAAATCGTNCAGCTCGCGTTCGGCCTCGTGCTCGGNGCGATCGCGGTGGCCGTNGCGCTGTCGTTCGGCCTCGGCGGCCGGGAAGCGGCCGGCAAGCTGCTCGACCGCTGGTTCAACCAGCGCGGCGGCGGCCAGTAAGGCCNGTCGGCACGGCCGATCCGGCCCGCATCGCGCGGGCCGGACCGGCGTGGCAACGGGCGCGGCGGGCGTTGCCGCGAGCGGTACCGCAAGCGTTTCCGCAAGCGAAATGTCAGCCGCGATCTTTGCCGAATTTCGATAACACGTCGTTTAATGACTCTCTAGCATCGATTCTCAGTCGCGCGGGCCCGCAGGCCGGCGCCTTTGAGGAGAGTCCGATGAAAGCAGAGTCGAATGGCCGGCCCGCCGCCGGCGCCAAGTCCTCCGGCCAGCCCGCGCTGCAGCAGACGCTCGGGACCTGGCAACTGTGGGGCATCGCGGTCGGCCTCGTGATTTCCGGCGAATACTTCGGCTGGAGCTACGGCTGGGCGAGCGCGGGCACGCTGGGTTTCGTGATCACCGCGCTGTTCGTCGCGGCGATGTACACCACCTTCATCTTCAGTTTCACCGAGCTGACGACGTCGATCCCGCANGCGGGCGGCCCGTTCGCGTATGCNCGCCGCGCNTTCGGCCCGACCGGCGGCTATCTGGCCGGCGCCGCNACGCTGGTCGAGTTCGTGTTCGCGCCGCCCGCGATCGCGCTCGCGATCGGCGCGTACCTGCACGTGCAGTTTCCGGGGCTCGAACCGAAGCACGCGGCGATGGGCGCGTATCTCGTGTTCATGGCGCTGAACATCGTCGGCGTGCAGATCGCGGCGACCTTCGAGCTCGTCGTCACGCTGCTCGCGATCTTCGAGCTGCTGGTGTTCATGGGCGTCGTGTCGCCGGGCTTCGCGTGGAGCAATTTCACGAAGGGCGGCTGGTCGGGCGCCGATCACTTCAGCNTGGGCGCNTTCCACGGGATGTTCGCGGCGATTCCGTTCGCGATCTGGTTCTTCCTCGCGATCGAAGGCGTCGCGATGGCCGCCGAGGAAGCGAAGAACCCGAAGCGCTCGATTCCGATCGCGTACGTGGCCGGCATCCTGACCCTCGTGGCGCTCGCGATCGGCGTGATGGTGTTCGCCGGCGGCGCGGGCGACTGGACCAAGCTCGCGAACATCAACGACCCGCTGCCGCAGGCGATGAAGTACATCGTCGGCGCGAACAGCGGCTGGATGCACATGCTCGTGTGGCTCGGGCTGTTNGGGCTCGTCGCGTCGTTCCACGGGATCATCCTCGGCTATTCGCGCCAGATCTTCGCGCTGGCCCGCGAAGGNTACCTGCCGGAGTGGCTCGGGAAGGTGCATCCGCGCTTCAAGACGCCGCATCGCGCGATCCTCGCGGGCGGCGTGGTCGGGATTGCCGCGATCTACAGCGACGAGCTGATCCAGTTCGGCGGCCAGACGCTCACCGCGAATATCGTGACGATGTCGGTGTTCGGCGCGATCGTGATGTATATCGTGAGCATGGCGGCGCTGTTCAAGCTGCGCCGCTCGCAGCCGAACCTGGAGCGGCCGTTCCGCGCGCCGCTGTACCCGATCTTCCCGGCATTCGCGATCCTGGCGGCGCTCGTCTGCCTCGGTACGATGGTGNNTTTCAACGGGCTGGTCGCGCTGGTGTTCGTCGGCTTCCTCGCGGTCGGCTACGCGTACTTCCTCGCGACCCGNTCGCAGCGCGCGAGCGCGCCCGGCGACGCGCTGCTGGAGGAGTGAGCGCCGTGACGACGGNGAACGTGAAAGGCCGTTCCTGACGGCANCCGGCGCGCCCCGTCGAACGGGCGCGCCGTCGGCTTTTGGCAAGGAGATTCGAACGATGTCCTATACGGAGACGATCGGTCCGCGCACGTACCGCTTCGCGGACTTGAAGACGCTGCTCGCCAAGGCGAGCCCGCTGCGTTCCGGCGACCAGCTCGCCGGCGTCGCGGCGGCGAGCGAGGAGGAGCGCGTCGCCGCGAAGATCGCGCTCGCGGGCGTGCCGCTGAAGGCGTTCCTGAACGAAGCGGTGATCCCGTATGAAGACGACGAGGTCACGCGCCTCATCATCGACGATCACGATGCGCAGGCGTTCGCGGAAATCTCGCACCTCACCGTCGGTGATTTCCGCAACTGGCTGCTGTCGCCCGCGGCCGACGGCGCGGCGCTCGAACGGATCGCGCCGGGCCTCACGCCCGAGATGGTCGCGGCCGTGTCGAAGCTGATGCGCAACCAGGACCTGATCGCGGCTGCGCGGAAGCGCCGCGTCGTCACGCGCTTTCGCAACACGGTTGGGCTGGCCGGCCGGATGTCGGTGCGGCTGCAGCCGAACCACCCGACCGACGACGTGAAGGGCATCGCCGCGTCGATGCTCGACGGGCTGATGTACGGCTGCGGCGACGCGATGATCGGCATCAATCCGGCCACCGACAGCCTCGCGGCGATCGTGAAGCTGCTCGCGATGATCGACGGCTTTCGCGAACGCTACGGCGTGCCGACCCAGTCGTGCGTGCTCACGCACGTGACCAACACGATCGCGGCGATCGAGAAGGGCGCGCCGGTCGACCTCGTGTTCCAGTCGATCGCGGGCACCGAGAAGGCCAATGCCAGCTTCGGGATCTCGCTCGCGCTGCTCGCCGAAGCGCGCGAGGCCGCGCTGGCGCTGAAGCGCGGCACGGTCGGCAACAACCTGATGTATTTCGAGACGGGCCAGGGCAGCGCGCTGTCGGCGAACGCGCATTTCGGCGTCGACCAGCAGACCTGCGAAGTGCGCGCGTATGCGGTCGCGCGCAAGTTCGAGCCGTTCCTCGTGAATACGGTGGTGGGCTTCATCGGGCCCGAATACCTGTACGACGGCAAGCAGATCATCCGCGCGGGCCTCGAGGATCACTTCTGCGGCAAGCTGCTCGGCGTGCCGATGGGCTGCGACATCTGCTACACGAACCACGCGGAGGCCGACCAGGACGACATGGACACGCTGCTGACGCTGCTGGGGGCGGCTGGCATCAACTTCATCATGGGAATTCCGGGCGCGGACGACGTGATGCTGAACTACCAGAGCACGTCGTTCCACGACCAGCTCTACGTGCGCGAGGTGCTCGGCCTGCGCCGCGCGCCCGAGTTCGAGGAATGGCTGGAGACGATGGAAATCGCCGACGCGCACGGCGCGCTGCGCGCGGCGACGGCACGCGTGCCGCTGCTCGCGGGCGCGAACGACTGGATGGGGATTTCCGCATGAGCGACGCCGTCGAGAAGAACCCGTGGGCGCAGCTGAAGTCGTTCACGAACGCGCGGATCGCGCTCGGCCGCGCGGGTAACAGCCTGCCGACCGCGCCGCTGCTGGCCTTCAACCTGTCGCATGCGCAGGCGCGCGACGCGGTGCACCAGCCGCTCGACGCGGATGCGCTGCGGCGCGAGATCGAGGCGGCCGGCCTGCTGCCGACGCTGCGCGTGCAGAGCGCCGCGCCCGACCGCGACCACTACCTGCGCCGGCCCGATCTCGGCCGCAAGCTGTCGGACGACAGCCGCGGGCTGCTGGCCGGCTACGGGGCGGCGCTCGACGACGCGCCCGATGTCGTGTTCGTGGTGGGCGACGGGCTGTCGGCGTTCGCGGCCGCGAAGCAGGCGCTGCCGCTGTTGCAGGCCGTGCGGCCGCGGCTCGACGCGGACGGCTGGCGGATCGGCCCGGTGGTGGTCGCGACGCAGGCGCGCGTCGCGCTCGGCGACGAGATCGGCGAGCTGCTGCGCGCGAAGGTGGTCGCGATGCTGATCGGCGAACGGCCCGGCCTCAGTTCGCCGGACAGCCTCGGCGTGTACCTGACGTGGGCGCCGAAGGTCGGCTGTCACGACGCGCTGCGCAACTGCATCTCGAACGTGCGGCCCGAAGGGCTGCCGCACGCCGCCGCCGCGCACAAGCTGCATTACCTGATGACGCATGCGCGCAGGCTCCAGTTGACGGGCGTCGGGCTGAAGGACGACAGCGACGCGCTGCTGCCGGCGGCGGAAGCGGAGCGGATCGGCGCGGCTACCTGAACAGCCGCTCGCACAGGAAATCGACGAACACGCGCAGCTTCGGCGACAACTGCCGGCTCGACGGCCATACGATCGAGAACTGTCCCGGCGCGATCCGGTAGTCGTCGAGCACGGTGACGAGCGTGCCGTGTTCGAGCGCGTCGCGTGCGAGGAAGTCGGGCATGTAGCCGATGCCGAGCCCCGCGAGCACGGCGCCGCGCAGCGCTTCCATGTTGTTGCAGGTCATCGCGGTGCGCAGCGTGAGCGGCGTGCCGTCGGCGGCCGCGAGCGCCCAGTCCTGCAGCTTGCCGGTGGTCGGGAAGCAGTAGCGCACGCAGTCGTGCGCTTCGAGCTCGCGCGGCGTGCGCGGCGTGCCGGCCTGCGCGAGATAGGCGGGCGTCGCGCACAGCACGAACGCGAACGGGCCGAGCCGCCGCGACATCAGGCTCGAATCGGACAGCGGGCCGCTGCGGATCACCGCGTCGAAGCCGCCTTCGACCACGTCGACCATCCGGTCGTTGAAATCGAGATCGAGCTCGACGTCCGGATAGCGCTGCCGGAATTCGGGCAGCACCGGCAGCAGGAAGCGGTAGCCGATCACCGGCAGGCTCACGCGCAGCTTGCCGCGCGGGCGCTGCGCGGACGCCGTCACGGTCGCCTCCGCGTCGCGGAAATCCTCGAGGATGCGCTGGCAGCGCTCGTAGAAATGCCGCCCCTCGTCGGTGAGCGTCACGCGCCGCGTCGTGCGGTTGAACAGCCGCACGCCGAGCGACTGCTCCAGTTTCGCGATCGTCTTGCCGACCGCCGACGCCGAGATGCCGAGCGCGCGGCCGGCCGCGACGAAGCTCAGCGCTTCNGCGGTGCGGACGAACGCGACGATGCCGGAGAGGTTTTCCATCTTTCCATCGAATCGAAGGACGTGCGGCAACGCACGCGGGCAGGTGTATTGCGGAATTTTAGTCCGTTATATGCGGAGCTTAGCGTGGTTTTTCGCAGATTGAATCGGATTTATCTTCTGTCGCTCTGATGGCGCATCCGCGCCGGCTTTTTTCGAGGAGCGATGATGGATCACCCTGTTTCAGCCGCCCCGGCCCAGGTGGCCCACGCGGCGCGCCGGCGCGCATGGGTGCTGGCCGCCGTCTGCACGGCCGCCGTCGCGCTGCCGCTGTCGTTTTCGGGCGGCGCGGTCGCGACGCCGGCGATCGGCCGCGACCTGCACGGCAGCCCGGTCGCGATGAACTGGATCACCAACGCGTTCATGCTCGCGTTCGGCAGCTTCCTGATGGCGTCGGGCGCGCTGGCCGACCAGTTCGGCCGCAAGCGCCTGTTCGCGATCGGCGTCGGCGGCTTCACGCTGATGTCGATCGCGCTCGCATTCGCGCCGTCGATGCTCGCCGTTGATTGGCTGCGCGCCGCGCAAGGGCTCGCGGCGGCTGCGGCGCTGGCCGGCGGCACGGCCGCGCTCGCGCAGGAATTCGACGGCGCGGCGCGCACGCGTGCATTCAGCCTGCTCGGCACGACGTTCGGCATCGGGCTCGCGTTCGGGCCCGTGATCGCCGGCGGCCTGATCGGGCATTACGGCTGGCGCGCGATCTTCGTGACGAGCGCGGTGGCCGGCGTGCTGTCGCTCGCGTTCGGGCTGCCGCGCATGCACGAGTCGCGCGANCCGCACGCGACCGGGCTCGACTGGCCCGGCACGGCGGCGTTCACGGCCGCGCTGACNCTGTTCACGTTCGGCGTGATCGAGGCGCCCGCGCGCGGCTGGTCGAGCCCGCTCGTGATCGCGCTGCTGGCGGGCGCGGNNNTCGGCGCGTGCGCATTCGTGACGATCGAGACGCGCGTCGCGCGGCCGATGCTCGACCTGTCGCTGTTTCGCATCGCGCGCTTCGTCGGCGTGCAGGTGCTGCCGGTGTCGACCTGTTGCTGCTACATCGTGCTGCTCGTCGTGCTGCCGCTGCGCTTCATCGGCATCGACGGCTTCAGCGAGATCGACGCTGGCTGGCTGATGCTCGCGATCTCCGCGCCGATGCTGGTCGTGCCGCTCGTCGCGGCGACGCTCACGCGCTGGCTGTCGGCCGGCGTGATTTCAGGGCTCGGGCTGCTCGTCGCGGCGGCCGGGCTCGTGTGGCTCGGTATCGCGCTGCGCGGCGGCGCGGGGCCGGCGGCGATCGCGCCGATGCTCGCGATCGGCGTCGGGGCCGGCATGCCGTGGGGGCTGATGGACGGGCTGTCGGTGAGCGTCGTGCCGAAGGAGCGCGCGGGGATGGCGACGGGCATTTTCAGTACGACGCGTGTCGCCGGCGAGGGGATTGCGCTGGCGATCGTCGGCGCGGTGCTGGCCGCGCTCGCGCAAGCGGGGCTCGCGCACGCGGCCGGTGCCGCGGCCACGCCTGATGCAACGCTGCGTGCGGCCGCGCGGCTCGCGACCGGCGATCTCGCGGGCGCGGCTGCCGCGTTGCCGGGCGTCGGACGTGCGGCATTGTTGGCGAGCTACACGCATGCGTTCGACCGGCTGCTGATCGGGCTGGCCGCCGTCACGGTGCTGTGCGCGGTGGTGGTGTTCGGGTTTCTCGGCGGGCGGTCGGCGGCCGACGAAACGGGCGACGAGGCGGATGGCCACGCGCAGGCCGATGCGTTGGCGGCGCGCAGTCGAGGTGAGCCGGCGTGTGTGGAGACGCAAGGGCGTTGAGCGTTGCACCGTGGCGCGCGGGTGTTTCGGTGCTCGGTGCTCGGTGCTCGGTGCTCGGTGCTCGGTGCTCGGTGCTCGGTGCTCGGTGCTTCGATGTTTCGGTTCCCGGTTCCCGGTTCCCGGTTCCCGGGTGCTTCGGTCTTTTGGTCAATGCAGCGGCCGTGCCCACCTCGTCCGCTCGTTAAAGCCTCATCCGCCGCGCGTCACGCCAGCACGAGCGGCGGCAGTCCTGCATCCGCGCGCGCCTCCGCGCATTCCACCTCGATCACCAGATAGCGCAGCGCATCCGGCCATAGATGCGCGCGCCCTTGCGCATCCTCGTCGAGCGTCGCGCGACCCTGCACGAGCCAGGTCGTCTGCCGCACGAAATCGACGAACAGCAGCGCGATGGCCGGGTTCACCAGCAGGTTGCCGATCGTGTTGAGCAGGTGGTTGCCCGCGAAGTCGGGCAGCACCAGCGTGCAGCGGTCCGGGATGTCGACGAGCGGCGTGAACGAGCCGTCGGCGCGCGGCTGACGGCCGCGGTACGAACAGTCGGCATTACCGGCCGCGTCGGCGGTCGCGACGATCAGGAAAGCCTGCTCGCGGATGAAGGCGATGGCGTCGTCGGTCAGGGGGCCGCGATCGTTCATGGTGTCGGTCGGCGCGTGCGCCGTGGCGTGTGGATCGGTGATCCGCATGCAAGCGACATGCCACGCGGCGCGACGCGCGTCCGCGGGCCGCACACCGCCGCGCACTGTGGAAATTCCGAACACCGGCCCCGTCGCTGCGCAATCGCGGTGTTCAGAATCGGTACACCCGCCGTGTTGCGTGCGTGAACACCGCACGGTGCGAGCGCGCGCCGGCCGCACTCGACGTGCTCTCGTTCCCTCTCGTCCTGTTTGGCACGCATGTTGCGTAAACGGGACCAGCGCATTCCAACCGGCGCTGTACTCACACAAGCACGATGAACAGGAGACATGTATGAACCCGTTTGACCTGAAACAACTGGGCCTCGACGTCGAATACCCGTACCGTCAGCAATACGACAACTACATCGGCGGCAAGTGGGTTCCGCCGGTGAAGGGCGAGTATTTCGAGAACGTGTCGCCGATCAACGGCCAGCCGTTCTGCCGCATCCCGCGCTCCGGCGCCGACGACATCGAGCTGGCGCTCGACGCCGCGCATGCCGCGCGCCGCCAGTGGGGCAAGACGTCCGTGGCCGAGCGTGCGAACCTGCTGCTCGCCGCCGCCGACCGGATGGAAAAGAACCTGAAGCTGCTGGCCGTGGCCGAGACGATCGACAACGGCAAGCCGCTGCGCGAGACGATGGCGGCCGACCTGCCGCTCGCGATCGACCACTTCCGCTACTTCGCGGGCTGCATCCGTGCACAGGAAGGCGGCATCTCCGAAATCGACGACAACACCGTCGCGTATCACTTCCACGAGCCGCTCGGCGTGGTCGGCCAGATCATCCCGTGGAATTTCCCGCTGCTGATGGCCGCGTGGAAGCTCGCGCCGGCGCTCGCGGCCGGCTGCTGCGTGGTGATGAAGCCGGCCGAGCAGACGCCCGCGTCGGTGCTCGTGCTGATGGAACTGATCGGCGATCTGTTCCCGGCCGGCACGATCAACATCGTGAACGGCTTCGGCAAGGAAGCGGGCGAAGCGCTCGCGACCAGCAAGCGGATCGCGAAGATCGCGTTCACGGGCTCGACGCCGGTCGGCAAGCACATCCTGCGTGCGGCGGCCGACAGCCTGATCCCGTCGACGGTCGAACTGGGCGGCAAGAGCCCGAACATCTTCTTCGCCGACGTGCTCGACCAGGACGACGCNTTCCTCGACAAGGCGCTCGAAGGGCTCGCGATGTTCGCGCTGAACCAGGGCGAAGTGTGCACGTGCCCNTCGCGCATCCTGATCCAGGAATCGATCTACGAACGCTTCATCGAGAAGGCCGTCGCGCGCGTCGAGCGCATCAAGTCCGGCCACCCGCTCGACCTGCAGACGATGATCGGCGCGCAGGCNTCGCAGCAGCAGCTCGACAAGATCCTGTCGTACATCGACATCGGCCGCGGCGAAGGCGCGCAATGCCTGACGGGCGGCGAGCGCGCGGCGCCGGCCGCCGATCTCGGCACGGGCTACTACGTGAAGCCGACGATGCTGCTCGGCAACAACAAGATGCGCGTGTTCCAGGAGGAAATCTTCGGGCCGGTCGCGTCGGTGATGACGTTCAAGGACGAGCAGGAAGCGATCGAACTCGCGAACGACACGTTCTACGGGCTCGGCGCGGGCGTGTGGACCCGCAACGGCACGCGTGCGTACCGGATGGGCCGCGAAGTCGAGGCCGGCCGCGTGTGGACCAACTGCTACCACCTGTATCCCGCGCATGCGGCGTTCGGTGGCTACAAGCAGTCGGGCATCGGCCGCGAGACGCACAAGATGGCGCTGTCGAACTATCAGCAGACGAAGTGCCTGCTGGTCAGCTACCAGGCCGAGGCGCTCGGGTTCTTCTGATCGCCGAAGCCGGGGCGACGTG
>Ga0058696_1001039_pt1 | contig 11055 bp, 13 predicted proteins | sample AgamicMgSfrz_FD_55077 | JGI IMG/M metagenome (GOLD analysis project Ga0058696, IMG submission 55077) | Agave microbial communities from Guanajuato, Mexico - Mg.Sf.rz | ecosystem: Host-associated > Plants > Phyllosphere > Phylloplane/Leaf | place: Guanajuato, Mexico | collected 2012-05-30 | reverse complement strand
CAAGATGTCAAGAAAAATAAACTTAAATGTTATTTTAAAAGGAAAGGGAGAAAATGAAATGAAATCTGCCTTTAATGAAAAAGAAACGGTTTGGGTAATGAAACCGAATAAGGGCCTGCATATGCCGATATTTAATAGTGGTGTGAGAGAAGTATCATGACAGGGGATTTTTGGTCACCAGTCAGGCTATCGATACAAGTAGCGGGACTGGCGGGTATCCTTGTTTTCATTTTAGGAATTTTCCTGGCGCGAATGATGGCTAAAAAGCAATTCAGGGGAAGAGTCCTGTTGGAAACAGCGTTTTTATTGCCGCTTGTTTTGCCGCCGTCCGTCGTTGGTTTTTTATTGATCGTGATTTTTGGCAAGAATGGACTGCCGGGACAATTCATTGAAAGGGTTTTTGACCAGCCCCTGATGTTCACGTGGTGGGCTGCGGTCATTGCATCTACAGTGGTAGCTTTTCCGCTAATGTACCAATCCGCTAAAACGGGCTTTGAAGGTATAGATGAAGAAATTGAAAATGCAGCAAGGGTTGACGGGGCCGGCGAGTGGAGGTTATTCCTGTTTGTAACACTCCCATTGGCGGTCAAATCAATCATCACAGGTGCCATCTTAAGTTCTGCGCGTGCGTTGGGGGAATTCGGGGCCACACTCATGTTTGCCGGAAACATTCCCGGACAGACACAAACCATACCGACCGCAATTTATATCGCCATGGACTCCGGGAATATGACATTGGCCTGGCTATGGGTTGCCGTAATCATTGTCATTTCATTCATTATGCTTTTTATCGTGACATACATAAAATGAATGCTGTTTTTCGTAGATGCTTATGGATAAGCGAGGTGCGGCTTCTACGTCCTCTTTATGGGTGAATCCGTTTTTTTCGTAAAGGTTTCGTGCGGGAAGGTTCATTTTACCGGTCGAAACGGATATCTTTTCCCAGTCGACGTGTAATTGGAGAGCATGCAACAATGCGTCCGCAATACCCTGCCGAAAATAATCAGGATGGACGACCATTCGGCAAATCAGCATTTGGCCATTCTCTTTCGTATAAGATATGGCACCAGCTAAGGCATCACCCTTTAAATAGCATAAAAACGTTTCATGGCAATGTATGAATTGTTCATATGTTTCCAATAGCGGAGGTATATCGGCAAAACCGATCATTTCCGCTTCCACCTTATAGGCTTCTTTCTGCAGTTTAAATAGCTGCTGGCCATAGTCTGATTCCAGGTCCCGAATTCTCATGATCAAATCCCATCACTCCTTTTCATTACATTATAATGGAAGAGGGGGATTATTGTTTCTAATCAGTCTGTGTTATAATCGACAAACAATATGAACTAATGAAATGAGGAAGAAATTTGTTAACATTTGAAGAAAAATTGAGCATCATTGAAACTTTTCCGGAATTACAGCGAAAAGACGTTTCATTGGGACGTGTGAACTTCCATTATCCAGATAGCGTCCAGGAGAAAAAGATTGTCGTTCAGCACTTGCATCCCAATGGAAATGGGTTCGTTTACGCAGGGCATATGAGAAAAAAAGACACTGACCGTAAAGGGTTTATCAATATACGTGACTATAATGAAGCGGAATTAAAAGAATTGATCCAAAGAAGCGTGGATTACCTATCTGAACCTCCGGCTGAAATCGAAGAAGAGGAAAACGAGTTCGCTAGGTTGGAAGGGGCATGGATTGGCCCTGAAAAGCAAGAGCTTACACTTCAAAAGGAAGACCTGCTTTGGAATGTTTATTCAGGGTCGAATCTTGAGGAATGTTTCGAAAGTCCGGTTGAGGCGGAGCGCTACTTATTGGACGAAGGCTTCCGACAAAGCAAGAAGAGGAATAATGTAGAATTTTAGGATAATTTGTCGGTTGATTTACGGCGATAATCTTGTTTTTTTAGGATTTTCCATGATATAATATGAGTAATTATTTTTGTTCGGAAAAGTTTGANAGAAGGATTTACTGTAATAGGATTCCTCTTGAAACATTATCCAGAACCAAAAATAGTAATAAAATGGATTTTTCCAAACACAGGAGGAACTATCATGGTACAAGGTAAAGTAAAATGGTTTAACGCAGAAAAAGGTTTCGGTTTCATCGAAGTTGAAGGCCAAGACGATGTATTCGTACATTTCTCAGCTATCCAAGGTGAAGGCTTCAAAACGCTTGAAGAAGGCCAAGAAGTTTCTTTCGAAATCGAGCAAGGCGCTCGTGGACCACAAGCTGCTAACGTTCAAAAATAATTGAACGCATATAAAAAAAAGACTCCGATTTTGGAGTCTTTTTATTTTTCCTTTTTTTCGGCGATTTCCTTTAATGCTTTGTCCAATTTTTCTTCGATCCGTTTAGTACGATTAAAATGCCCTGACAGGAAAAATACGATGAATATAACGAATGCGACAAGCACTAGCATGAAAAGGATAGGCAAGAACTGGGTTATATTCTCAGTCATTGGATATCATCTCCTTTTTTCTCCATTATACTTCATGCTTACCGTTGCTATGATTAAGGGAGCCGAGTTTTAAAAAAACACTGAAAGGGGATATGCGAAAACGCATATCCCCTTTCAGTCAGTTTTGGAATAGAGAAGCGAACTTTTGAAGTCTGTGCAGGTCTGATACTTGATACATCTGTTCTATCTTCAATGTCACCAATAACTGGCTCTTGGCAAATAACATGTCCCGGAAATGATCGACCGCCCCACAAAAATGATTATAATTGGTTTCGCCAGTGCCGAAGACTCCCGTTTTCAGGCGAGCATAGGCAACTGTTCCAGTTCTTTATAAAAGGCTGCTGATTTAGCGGGAAGTTCCCCATTGCCCCATGTATAGGTGCCGACGATCAANGCATCGTAATCCGGCAATGTACGTAAATCGAATTCATTCATNCGATATAGGAAAGCCTCNGGTAAAAGGGCAGCGAGGGCTTCNGCAAGCGCTTTTGTATTGCCGCCGGCAGAATGATAGACAATGGCGATTTTANAGCTCATCGAACCCATTGCTGGCATTTACTTGACTGTANGTCCTTGACTTCTGTTCGAAGAAATCGGTTTTGGTAAGGCCGATGGATTCATCATCGAACGTTTTGATCCATGGCATCGGGTTCTCGCCATACTCTTTATACAAATTTTCAAGGCCTAGCATACGTAACCGTTTGTTGGCAATATATTCAATGTACTCATTGAATTCTTCCAAATCGAGATCGGCTTTCGTTTGGATATCTTCGAGCATGTATTCAGACCATTCCTTTTCTAGTTCGACTGCTTTTTCAATCGTTGTATAGATGAACTTCGTGTTATCTTCATTATTTAACTCAGGATATTCATACATCAAGATTTGAATGAGCATGCCAATGAAATCGAAATGGACCATTTCATCGCGATGAATATAGGATATCATCGTAGCGGAACCGGTCATTAAATTTTGGCGTCCTAGATTATAATAAAAGGCGAAAGCCAGATAGAAATAAATCCCTTCAAGGTTCGTTGAATGGATCAGTGCCTCGAATAAATGCTGAGGGCTGGGATCGTCCACGAACGTTTGATAAGCATCAACGATCGGTTGGTTACGCTTAATCACTTCAGGATGTTCTTTGATGCGGTCGAAAAGCTGTTTTTGCTTGCCTACCGGAATCAAGGAAGCAAGGATATAGGAATAAGACTCATTATGGATCGATTCCTGCTGGGCCATGTTGGCCAGGATGGCTTTTGCCGCCGGATCTTTGATGTACCGAAGGATCTCTTGCCGCCGGATCTTTGATGTACCGAAGGATCTCTACTAAAGTGGGCGTTTGAAGACTGTCCATTCCGGCAATCATCGTAAGGATATCGAGAAAAGCGTCCTGGATATCTTCATCCAATTCGCCCCACTGCTTTTTATCCTGAATCATGTTCACGCTCGAAGGCTTCCAAAAGTTATTGATGAGCTGTGTATAGGTATCATAGAATTTTTCATACTGTATATCGTTCCAAAGGAGGAAGCCTGAAGCTTCTCCTTTGAAAACACCGGTTGCCTTTGTTGGATGCGTCGGTTCGAGCATCCGAATTTTTTTTATATGATTGGTCATTCGTGAAAACTCCTTTAAGTATAGATTACTGGGTCATGATTGACGTTAACTTGAACAGCTTTCGCAGGCATTGTCATATTCGGAAGACGTCGAACGAACATAATACGTTGATTTCAACCCGCTTTCCCATGCCGTTAAATGGATATCCAACAGGACCTTCGCTTTGATTGTATTGTGTACATACAGATTAAAGCTGATTGCTTGGTCAATATGGCGTTGGCGGGCTGCGTTCTGTCTGATGCTTTCCAGTTGATCCAAATTGAATCGCGTCTTTTTATAATATTCATACGTATTTGGCGTCAAGCCTGGTGCGGTCACCTTGAATTTGAAGTTTTTCTTTTCTTCGTAAAATTCAATTTCATACAAAGGATCGATTCCATCCGTGGAATTACCGATTTTGGCTGTCGATGAATTGGGGGCAATGGCCATTAAATAGCCATTACGGGTTCCGTGCTCCTGCACGTCTGCTTTTAAATCCAGCCATTTTTGATCTGTATAGTCACGCAGTTCGAAATAGTCCCCGGTATGCCAATCAGAACCTTCAAAATATGGGTAAGATCCTTTTTCCTTGGCCAGTTCGTTGGATGCCTTGATAGTTAAGTAAGCGATCTTTTCGTATAAAGCATCTGCATAGCGAACAGCCTCATCGGATTCCCAATAAATATTCTGTGTGGCAAGTAAATGATGCCATCCAAACGTTCCTAAACCAATTGCCCGGTACCGTTTGTTCGAGATGGATGCTTGTTTGACAGGAAGATTATTCACATCAATGACATTGTCCAGCATACGGATCTGAATGGGAATCAATCTTTCCAGAACATCGCTGCCCACCGCACGTGGCAAGTTAATGGATGAAAGGTTGCAGACAACGAAATCGCCGCTTTTACGAACCACAACAACATCTCCATCTTCTGTTTCATATTCATCCGTGATCGTCGAAGGGCTTAGGTTTTGGGCAATCTCCGTGCAAAGGTTAGAACAATAAATCATACCTTTATGTTTATTCGGATTCTTCCGATTCACTTCATCGCGGTAGAACATATACGGTACGCCTTCTTCTAATTGAGAAATCATGATGCTTTTCATGATGTCCATCGCATTGATTTTTTCAAAGCTATAGTTTGGAAGCGTGCCATTTTCTGCGGCCTCGACAGCAAGTGCATAATGATTCCTGAAGCTTCCTTCGCCTTTCTTTTCGTCATAAAGATCTTCAAGTGAAAATCCAAGGGTTTGCTTAACGGTATGCGGATCGAAAAGATACCATTCTTTTCTGTCGCGAACAGCCTCCATGAATAAATCCGGTATGCATACACCTGTAAAAATATCATGTGCTTTTAATCTGTCATCCCCGTTTTGAGTCTTCAAATCGAGGAAGCTCATGATATCTTTATGCCAGGCATCCAAGTAAATCGCGATGGCACCTTTACGTTGACCCAATTGATCGACACTTACAGCTGTCTGGTTGAATAGTCGAATCCAAGGCGTCGTGCCGGAACTGTTTCCAGAGAAACCGCGGATATCGGAACCAAGCGAGCGAACCTTACCGACGTAAAGACCGACACCGCCGCCGAATTTAGATACTTTTGCGGCATCGTAGTTTGATAGGTAGATTCCGTCAATGGAATCTTCAATTGCGTCGATAAAGCAGGAGCTTAACTGTCCATGTGTTTTACCTGCATTGGAGAGTGTAGGAGTCGCAACGGTCATATAAAGGTTAGACATGGCCCAGTATGCTTCTTTTATCAATTGCAGGCGGTGCTCCGTTTTTTCCATTCGCATGATTTCCATCGCGATGATCATGAAACGTTCTTGCGGCAGTTCGAAGACCTTGTCCTTTTTTGGGCGGGCCAGATAGCGGTCATTCAATAAGTAGATGCCTATGTAAGAGAATAATTTATCTTTTTCCGGGTCGATCACCGATCCCAATTCCTCAATTTCCGCTTTTGTATATGAAGATAGCAGTTCTGGTTTATAAATGGGATAACGCTGACCTTCCGATAGCTGGGAGAGTTCTGTGATCAGCTCATAGAATGGGCCATAACTCTTGCCTTCATAACCTCGATTGGCTTGTGCATCCCTATACATTGTATTCAACAGTTCTGCTGCAGCAACGAAAGTCCAATCCGGAGCATCGATATCCACGCCTTCAAGAGCGAGCTGAATCAGTTTTTTTGATGCCTGTTCTTCGGTTGAGTCACTTTTGCGATCAAGCCATTTTGTAAAACGCCTTTTGAACTTTTCCATATCGAGACGGCCTTCGAATTCCTTCGATAACGTCTCAAGCTGGATGGATTTCGCTTCTGTGTCATTTTCACTTATGGTAGAGTTATATGTTTGAGTCATTAATAATCCTCCTTGTTAACTTCCGCTAAAATAAAAAAAACCGCCCAAAGAATTGAGCGGATCAAACGATAGAATAAAAGAGCCATGAAAAAATGCCGTTATACTATCGTTTCATCATCTCAATCCCCGAAGAATAAGAAACGTGAAAAATTCAAGGCAGGTCTCCTGACTCATGATCATCCTACTTTGAGTCCTTCCCGTATAGAGAGCTATACAGTGGTTTTCTCATTTCGTCACATTTACAGTTGCGGGGACAGTTCCGGGTTTACACCGGATTCCCTTTTCAGCCATCACTGGCACCTTGGATTATAAAAATTCTATATATAGTTATTTGAATTGTTTATGTAATCAATATCTAGTATTTCTGCTTATATTATCGTAAGCCATATACGATGATAATTCAACTAATATATTTGAAAAAAACCAACCCTTATCTATTGACAAAGTGATGGAAGAGGGTGGGGGAATGAAAGATTTTATGGGGGAATGGATAAATCAAGCGCTGATTTTACGGGATTTTGTGTTAAAATAAAGTGTCTAGTAAAGGTGGCTCTCCCTTATTGCGGTGAGGGGATTCGCGGAAAAATATTTATGAAAAAGGGGATAAAATCTTGGAAAAAGTATTAGTTTTTGGACATAAAAACCCGGATACAGACACAATCTGTTCAGCAATCGCTTATGCAGATCTGAAAAAGCAGTTAGGAATCAACGCTGAACCAGTTCGTCTGGGTGAAGTGAATGGTGAAACTCAATATGCATTGGACCAATTCAAATTCGATGCTCCCCGTCTTGTGGAAAAAGTTGCTGGGGAAGCTGATGGCGTAATCCTGGTCGATCATAACGAACGCCAGCAAAGTGCTGAAGATATTGACCAAGTCCGTGTGTTGGAAGTTATCGACCATCACCGTATCGCTAACTTTGAAACAAGCGATCCATTATATTACCGTGCGGAACCAGTTGGCTGTACGGCAACCATNTTAAATAAAATTTATAAAGAAAACGGCATTGAAGTCCCTAAAGCAATNGCAGGTCTTATGCTNTCTGCCATCATTTCCGATTCTTTATTGTTCAAATCCCCGACTTGCACGGAGCAAGANGTTGCNGCAGCAATGGAACTGGCTGCCATTGCNGGAGTCGACGCNGAAAAATATGGCTTGGAAATGTTGAAAGCGGGAGCTGACTTGAGCGACAAAACGATTGCCCAGCTCATCACTCTTGATGCAAAGGAATTCTCCATGGGAATGGCTAAAGTGGAAATAGCACAGGTCAATGCCGTTGATCCGAACGAAGTCCTTGCTAAGCAAGCTGAATTGGAAGCGGCAATTGAAGCGGTCATCGCAGTGAAGGAATTGGACTTGTTCCTATTCGTCGTAACGGATATCCTGACTAATGATTCCGTTGCCTTGGCTCTTGGTAAAGCGGCATATGCGGTTGAGAAGGCATATGATGTTTCATTAAACAATAACATCGCCGTCTTGGAAGGCGTTGTATCGCGTAAAAAACAAATCGTGCCGGTCTTAACCGACGTATTCAGCAAATAATACAGGAAAAGGGTTGCTCATTAAAAACATGGGCACCCTTTTTCTGTACATTCAAAAAAAGACTCAACCATCCCATTAAGGGTGTTTGAGTCTTTTTTCTTAATTCAAAGATTCCTTTTCTTTTTCATAGGCGATGACAATCAATTCTTTATTGGCTTCCTCGCCAAGTTTGCTTTCAAAGCTTTTCAGTTCATTCAATAAATCCGGTGACAGATTTGCTGCCGTATAATCCTGCTCGGGTGTCATGCTTTTCGCTCCTTTCAAAAGGAAATGATTCATGTTATCTATTTTGTCGGTTTGAAAAGTTTCTATTCAGCAGAATTTTACTTCTTTAAGATATTTTACTTTCTGAGGTGGCGAGTTTTTCAAGCAATGTCGAACTTTCTTCATCGAGTCCCTGGACTTGGACAGGTATTCCCAAGAGCTGATATTTAAGAATAACCGTATCGACAGCACCGACTGCTGAAGCATCCCAGATCTTGGAATGGGAGAAGTCGATGACGATTGCATCGGCTTTTTCCTTGAAGTCGAACTTCGAAACAAAGTCCTGGACAGAAGCGAAAAATATTTGTCCGCTGATACGATAAGTGATTTTCTTAGCCTGGATGTCTGCCGTTTTCTCTACTGCCACTTTAGAAATTTTAGCCGAGAAGAAAATCATGCTCAAAAGCACTCCGGCAAATACCCCTTTTGATAAGTCATGTGTATAAAGGACAATGAGGACCGTCACGATCATCACGGCTGCATCCGACTTAGGAGCTTTAGTGAGCCTCTTTAGGGAAGACCAGTCAAATGTCCCGATTGAAACCATGATCATGACTGCGACAAGTGCAGCCATCGGTATTTTGATAAGGACATCATTCAATACCACGATTAATACCATAAGGAATGCGCCCGCTACAAATGTCGAGAGCCGGCCCCTTCCACCAGATTTAATGTTGATGCCGGATTGGCCGATCATCGCACATCCTGCCATGCCGCCAAAACATCCGGCGATGATATTCGCAATCCCCTGGCCTTTGGCTTCCTTATTCTTATTACTGTCCGTGTCAGTCATCTCATCGACAATTTGAGCCGTCAATAACGATTCAAGCAGTCCAACAAACGCAAGGGCAATGGAATAAGGGAAAATGACCGCCAAAGTTTCGAAGGTCAAAGGGATGTCTGGAAGCATGAACATCGGAAGCGCTTCGGTCAATTGCCCCATATCCCCAACCGTCCGCACCGTAGCCCCCGTGGTAACTGCAACGATCGTCATGAATATGATGGCGACAAGTGGTGAAGGTATGACTTTCGTGATCAGCGGAAAAAGATAAATGATAGCTAATGAAACGGCTGTCATGACATACATGATCCATGTTTCGCCCACGAAATGGGTGAGCTGTGCCGTGAAAATCAAGATGGCTAAAGAATTCACAAAACCAGTCATGACCGGCTTTGGAATGAACTTCATTAATTTCCCGATTTTTAAAACCCCTAGTAAAATTTGCAGCAAACCAGTCAATATTGTTGCAGCAAGTAAATAGTTCAAGCCATGATCTTTAACAAGGTCGACCATGACGAGTGCCATTGCGCCAGTGGCAGCCGATATCATTCCCGGCCTTCCGCCGACAAAGGAGATGACGATGGCAATGCAGAATGAGGCATATAGACCAACCATTGGGTCAACGCCAGCAATGATCGAAAAGGCAATCGCCTCCGGAATCAATGCCAAGGCAACGACAATTCCCGATAGAACATCTCCTCTAACGTTGCCGAACCATTCCTTTTTGTATGCAGATGTATTCAAAGAAACATTCCTTCTTTCTTTTATATGTGTGTCCATTGCTTTTTTAACGCACTAAATTATAGCATGAGTCCTTTATTCTATCTATATGGATAATATAAACGACAAATCGAGGGCTATTCCTTTCTTATCGTATGAAGGAAAAATGCTTTAAGAGAGAAGAATTGGTGCAAAAGGTGATTGAGCTATCATGTGAGGGAAGTCAATTATATGGAGGTAGGCGAATGCATACAGGTCATGCTTGTAATAAAGTCAGTCGAATTGGATTTCCGTTAATGGCNTGGCCATTTTTGACGTAAGGGGCTCCTATAGGCTTTTGTAAAATTCCCGCAAAGGGAGAGTGGAGTAAAACGGTAGAGATCTAATTCATAATTAAAAATCAAAATAACATGGATTTCCCTTTCCTACCAGCTTTACGCCACCGATTGGAACCGATTCATGACATTCTAGAAATGGGTATTAGAACTATCGAAACGCGATACAATCAAAATCGTATAATGAAAAAAATCGTGCTTTAACTGTGTCAATATGTGGGCAGGAGGTAAGAGAGTTTTTTTATCGGAATGATATTTTCCTTTTACCATATATGGAAGTGGTGAGGATGAAAAGGCCAGCTCTATCAAAGCTTGGGAGTATGAACCGTCATTGTGTTAAGAGGCTATTCCTCATCAATGATACTGGATTTACATAAAGGACATGTTACTTCTTTATAATGCTTGAACCTGATCTTTCGAAGGTCGCTTCTGGATAACATTGCGAATGCATTATATCTTGTGCCGCATGCACAAGTATTTTTATCTTTAACTATGTGTCTCTCATCCGTAGTAGCTGAATAAATGGTTGGAAAGAACATATATAACCCTCCTTGTTTTAATTTTAGGCAAATTAAAAAGGGGCAAGAAAATTAATTATAAAGTGATCCATTCAAGAAAAATCTTGGCAGCCCGGCTGCCGTGACAACTAAGTTGTTGGTTTAGGCCCGTGGCTTTGCGTCTTTTACTTTCATAAAATTTGCCTGAATTAATCTTAACATAAAATTTGATGTGTTATGAAGTGCTGGNAAAATACTTATCAGTTTGTGGGTGTGTCATAAGGGTTGGNGGACTTTACGGATAGGCATGAACGTACCCTTCAAATCTTCTTCCTTGATTTCTCTTCGATAATTTCCCATATACAAAAAGCTCCAGGAGTATCCAGCACACTACAGCTGTATGAGCATTAAACAGGAGGAAGCCTGCTTAAGAAGCAGGCTTTCTTGCCAAAAATGTGATTTTAATGTGATCTGGCCAACTCCGGATTGCGGTGCAT
>Ga0058696_1001034_pt1 | contig 11094 bp, 11 predicted proteins | sample AgamicMgSfrz_FD_55077 | JGI IMG/M metagenome (GOLD analysis project Ga0058696, IMG submission 55077) | Agave microbial communities from Guanajuato, Mexico - Mg.Sf.rz | ecosystem: Host-associated > Plants > Phyllosphere > Phylloplane/Leaf | place: Guanajuato, Mexico | collected 2012-05-30 | reverse complement strand
AGATGAATCAGCCTTTGGGCAAATGATATAGAGCTTCGAGTACGTCAATGTAATACCCCGTCCCATGGGGGACGAACTCGGAAGCATGGATTGTGCGAGCATGACGTTCCGGAATGGGAGATGAAGAATCCAGGTTAGAAGTCTGTTCCGCATTTACCCCAGTGGCCTGGATCGTATTCGTCTCACCACGAAACAAGGCGAGCAGATCATGCAGGGGCACTTCATACAGGCTATCCACTTCACTGGCCTGTAAGGTGTAAGCCTCAAGTGACTGGTTGAGACATAGGCCGTATACCGAGCTGAATTCCCGGTCCATAAAGGGTACACCGCGAACCTCGCCTTGCAGCTGCTGCTTGGCAGTCAGCAGGTAAGACAGGGATTCAAAAGGAACATGTACGCCCAGTTCCTCCTCCAGCTCACGACTTGCCTCCTCAAGCTGCTCACCCGCAGTGAGATGTCCTGCTGCCGTTATGTCGTAACAGCCCGGGAAGGTATCCTTGATATCACGTCGACGTTGAAAAAGAACCATTCGCTGATTACCATCGTCACGCACGATCCAGCAGTGGAATGAACGGTGCCAATATCCTTTGGCATGCACCTCACTGCGAAGCTCCGTGCCGATCCAATTTTGCTGATCATCATAAATGTCGAAACGTTCTGGGGTCATGATACGTATCTCCTTATATAGCAAGTTTTAAAGTTCAAAATTTCACAAAGTATGTTTTTAAACGAAAGGGGAACAAACGTATGGAATGCATTGTACACTTTCAGGTCATCTATCCGCAACCACAGGAACGTAAAAGCCTTAGAGGACTTATTTTTGTCGGGCAAGGCCAGGAACCGGCAAACCATCAGCTAACGACCATGTTTAAGGATATGGGATTCAACGTACGTCTTGAAGATGAGACGCAATTGCTGTTTAAACCGGTCGATGCCTCGGCAAACTTTGAATATATTCGGGTGACCGAACTTGATACCGGGGAAGAAGTATACAAGGAAGATAAGGATCTGAAGTCNATTCTGGAGCATCTGTTGCCACGCCGATTTTAGTCCATAGGGATGATATAAGATAGTATAAGTATCAGCAGTATTCATTTGCTCATGGTCTAATGAAAAAAAGGCCCCACCTTTAGGGTGAGACCTTTCAAGCCGGAGCGTTTTCCTTACATAAACATGGGCATGGACAGAAGTAAACCTGTTGATTATGCCAGAGCGCCGCTGCCTTCTGCCTCCAGCTCTGAAGTACAGTGCGAACAGCGGGTAGCTGCAGCCGGTATTTCGGACAGACAGTACTTGCAAGCCTTGGTTGTTTTTTTCGGCTCGGGCTTTTTGTGCTCTTTGCTTTTAATATAATTGACGCCCTTGACGAGCATGAAAATGCAAAATGCAACAATCAGGAAATCAATGAGTATGTTGATAAATTGGCCGTAGGCGATGACTGTAGCACCTGCCTCATTGGCTTGAGCCAATGTTGTGATTTTCTCTCCGCTGGCGGTTCTCATATCCCCATCCAGATTAAAGATTTTCTGACTGAAGTCAATGCCTCCAAGCAGCTTCCCGACAGGGGGCATAATGATATCATTCACAAGGGACGTGACGATTTTGCCAAAAGCAGCCCCGATGATGACTCCGACTGCCAGATCGATCACGTTGCCGCGTACGGCGAATTCCTTAAATTCTTTAAGTATGCCTTTCATCTCAATAATCTCCTTTAAACAATAAATTCATAGTTCAGGCCGGGCTCCGTTATCATATTGTACAGAAAAAACACGCTCCAATCACCCCCTGTCCTACAAATTAAGACATGTTTTCACAATTTCCATGAAAATACTTCTTTATTTCACGCCGCCGATTCGGTATACTTCTAACATTGTCAGTTACGTTTACACTTTTATATTCAGGTTCGCGATCATAAATTGGATCGAATCTTGGAGCCAAATAATTAAATATGCCGTTACTCGTATATGTGCAGGAATAGGCCTGCATGTCTCTACCCGATCACCGGAATGATCGGACTACGGGAAAGATCTGCATGATCGCTATCATTGGGCACCCCCTCGAGGTCAAGGACTGAAGGTATATACCGAGATTGGTTCTTATAATATGGATGTCCAATGTATCCATACGCACATGCAGCATCCGATACGGCTTGTCCTGATAAGTACAAGTCCGTCTTTTCCCGTCTCCGGTTTTTCCGCAGCGTGTGAAAAGGCGGGCTTTTTGCTTTTTCCCATCGGAAATGGACATGCTGGCTGGCTGTATAGAGGGCACACAGGGGGAAGAATCACGATGCAATTGTTAAAAGACAAAGTGAGACAGGAAGGAATTGTCCTGTCTGAGCAAGTACTCAAAGTGGATTCATTCCTGAATCACCAGATGGACCCGGTTCTCATGAAGGAAGTGGGCAAGGAATTCATCCGCCGCTTTGAAGGAGAGAACATTACGCGGGTGCTTACCATTGAATCGTCCGGGATTGCACCGGGGATCATGACTGCACTGGAACTGAATGTGCCGCTGATTTTTGCACGGAAGCAGAAGTCGCTCACACTCACAGAAGACATTCTGGTTGAGAAGGTGTACTCATTCACGAAGCAGGAAACGAATGAAATTACGGTAGCCAAGAAGTTCATGAAGCCTGGCGATCGTGTGCTGATCATTGATGATTTTCTGGCGAATGGTGAAGCGGCCTTTGGTCTGGCACGTATCGTTGAACAGGTCGGAGCTGAAGTGGTTGGTATCGGGATCGTCATTGAGAAGGCGTTCCAGCCGGGGGGCCGCTTGCTGCAAGAAGCTGGATACCGCGTGGAATCGTTGGTTCGCATTGGGGCCCTGTCGGATGGACAGGTTACATTTGCGGATGAGGAGGGCTCGAACTAATATGGCACGCGAGCGCATTTTCCAGCGGCACCGGCATCCCATCAAAACATTNTCGCTTGGTTTGCAGCATGTCCTTGCGATGTACGCGGGAGCGGTAGTCGTTCCACTTATCGTTAGTAATGCATTGGGCTTCACCCAGGAACAACTGACGTATCTGATTGCCATTGATTTGCTCGCCTGTGGTGTGGCAACGCTGCTGCAGGTATGGGGTAATCGTTATTTCGGGGTTGGACTGCCGGTTATGCTCGGCTGTGCATTCCAAGCGGTATCTCCAATGATCTTGATTGGTCTGAACAGCGGAGTGTCTGCCATTTACGGGGCGGTCATCGCGTCAGGGATTTTTGTAGTGTTGTTCTCGGGCCTATTCGGCAAACTGATCCGTCTGTTTCCGCCCGTTGTGACAGGTTCGGTCGTGACCATTATTGGTCTGACTCTGATTCCTGTAGCATTTAGAGATCTGGGGGGTGGCCAAGGAGCGGAAGACTTCGGCAGTGGGACGAATCTTCTGCTTGGCTTCGGCGTATTGGTGTTTATTATTCTAATGACCCGTTTCACGACAGGATTTATCCGTTCAATCGCCGTTCTGGTCGGTCTTCTTGCGGGTACGGTAGCAGCCGGATTTATGGGCGAGGTTAATTTTGCCCCGATTCGCGAAGCAAGCTGGTTCCATGTGGTGAAGCCATTTTACTTCGGTACGCCAACGTTTGAGATTGTTCCGATTCTGACGATGATCCTGGTGGCGATTGTGAGCGTGGCTGAATCGACAGGTGTATTTATGGCTCTCGGCAAAATATTGGACAAGGATCTGTCCTCCAAGGATTTGGCCCGTGGTTATCGGGCGGAAGGGCTCGCCATCGTAATTGGAGGGATTTTCAACTCATTCCCGTATACCACCTATTCACAAAATGTAGGGCTTGTACAGATGACCCGTGTTAAAACTCGGGATGTCATCGTTGTAGCAGGTGGACTGTTGGTCGTGATCGGATTTGTACCGAAAATCGCAGCACTTGCACAGCTTGTACCCGGTTCTGTATTGGGCGGAGCGATGGTTGCGCTGTTCGGAATGGTCGTGTCATCCGGTATTCGTATCATTGGCAGCCAGGTCGATCTGAACCGGCATGAAAACCTGTTTATCATTGCTTGTTCCGTAGGAATGGGCTTGGGTGTTACGGTTGTACCTGAGTTGTTCGCGGGTGCACCGGACTGGGCACAGATTATGCTCGGTAACGGAATCATTGCCGGCAGCTTCACCGCCATCTTTATGAATTTGCTGTTTAATGGCCTCGGTACGAAGGCGACAGCTGCGAAAATGGCTGAACAGCAGGCAGATGTGATTCTTGGAGAGTCTGACAAGTCGGCATAAATAGGTACACGTGTTTAAGTGGTATCCGGAATGGATGCTATGTTAACTCACAGGATGAATCAATTACGTCATGAATAAATAAAGTTAATGGCATGATNGATTCACGGAATAAATGATATACCACCTAAACATCCGGATCGCTGCACGAGAGCAGTGATTCGGGTGTTTTTTTGCTTTGTTTTGGGAGTAACAGTCAGGGAAATGACATGTTGGATGGGAAAGGCGACTCAAACCTTAGTTAGGTTCGGATCGCCTCCTTTTGTTATTATGTTTAGATTTCGGAACGGGGCTCAGTTGTACAGTAAGCTACAGATGTCTCATNTGTTTCTCTGCAAAGTCACCAACCCAAGGCAGCTTCAGCCATTTTCCTTGCAGACTGGTGACGACCATGATAATCCATACGACTACTCCCAGCAGCGATAATAAGGATGCAACCATGGGTCCGAAGAGAGGCAGAAATGCCGATAATACATGACCCACCATGATGATGCCAAAGACCGTGACGGATTGAAGCGCGTGAAACAGCACAAACCGNCTGCGTTTCTCCACTGCCANGAACACGATTCCACCTACAAAGGTAAACAGATAACAGAGCATGCCGGCGATATTCTCATCCAGACCGCTTGAGGATTTCATGGGGGACATCCGGTCCAGCCTCCTTTGTCCTTTTTCTATACGTTATGAAGAAGGTGGACAGAACTGAACCGGGTTTAATTAAGAAAGTTACCAGGGAAACACACACAAGGCACGGAAACTTAGGAGTGGCACAGGAAGCAAGTCTAGTTACTTCGTATGAGGGACTTATATGAAAAACAAGGGCGCACCAGCCAAAGGTATGGCGTGATGTGCCCCGTCATGTTTTCNAGATAATCAANAGGCTTAAACGAATTTAAAGATCTTTTCGTTGAAAGTTTTTGCGTGGATGAGTAACTTTGCCGATTTTGTCGGTATCGTTCTCTTTGGGTACNAGGCGCTCATCCGTGCGGCCTTCATGATGATTGTCAAACATAAACTCNGTGAGTTTCCACTCCGATTTGCCCAGAACCGGATCAGCCGGGAAATGTTGACCACGGTGCAGATGTTCCTCGCGTCCCGCTTCGTTGATGTAAACTCCATCGACTTCCACCTTTTCATGCGAAAGGGGCAGCATATCCTGTTCTTCGCGGTCCATGAAACAGCGCCTCCTTTGGATACCAGTAATTTAACTGTATGNGTTGTCCGTGATAATATCCCCCGAATAGTTCCGTGTTATGCTGGATAGAATTAATTCCGTACAGAAGGGGCATATTCATATAATATGATTCGGAATTAAACTTTTTGGGCGTAAAAACCGTTATAAATAATAAGTAAAATCGTCAAGTCGTAACATACTCCCGAATATGCTACAATAAGATTATGATTCAAACCGAATCATATCGGGTATTTATAGTGTCAGGTACTTGCTTTAAGCGAGGTTCCCGACCTAAAGCTTGCTTTAAGCCGCGCACACAACTTCATGGATGGCATTTAAGACTTATTCGGCGTTCTCTAAACGGAGCATTCACTTTCAACGTTTTGGGAGGGAATTACAATGGCAACGAAAGGTCACAATGAGGTCAAAGAAAGTTTGAGGGAAATGACTCGGATTTTCCGTCCTAAGGATCCAAAAAAATTCGTGAAGGAGTACGTGAGGAAATACCGGATTACGGGTGGATATGAGGAAGAATTGACTTCTGTGGTCGAGCACGAGCTTGTCAAGATGGATTCTTCCGTGTCCTGAAACACATCATTGAATTATACTGTTCCGATATGAATAGAACCGTCTCCCGGGCGATATGCTCCGGCAGGCGGTTTTTTTTGCTGTCCTGACATTTACTCGTGCAATGAAAGGATATGAGGCATTGCACCACTTTTGGGCTGTGTTGCATTCCTTCTGCATATACATGGAAGTACACATAGGCAGGAAGGATGAATGCATGTGGACCCTATTTTGAAAACGAGAGAAGAGATTGACTACATGCGGGAAGCAGGCCGGATTCTGCGAAGCTGCCACGAGCATATCGAACAATGGCTCACCCCTGGCATAACCACAGGTGAAATCGACAGACGGGTAGAGGCATTTCTGGCCGATCGAGGAGCCACACCGGAGCAGAAGGGATATAAGGGCTATCCTTATGCGACCTGTGCTTCAGTTAATGAAGTTGTCTGTCACGGCTTTCCGGATGATCGGGAATTGGCTGCAGGGGATGTTGTGACCATTGATATGGTGGTAAATAAGGATGGCTGGCTTGCTGACTCGGCATGGACTTACGGAATCGGAGAACAACGCAGATCTATTCGCAAGCTGATGAAACGCACGGAGAGGGCTCTCCATCGNGCTATAGCACAAGCCGTGCCAGGAAATACGCTGGGGGATATCGGNAACGCCATTGAACGGACNGCGAGATTGTACCGCTATGGCATTGTNAAGCCACTCATCGGTCATGGGATTGGTCAGTATATTCATGAACCNCCCAATGTACTGCCTTATGGTAAACGCAGGACGGGCATGATGCTCACCGAAGGCATGGTTATTACAATTGAGCCCATATTTACGAGAGGTAGTTCTGGAGCCGTGTTCTGGGATGAAGATGGATGGACTGTCAGGACGGTAGATGGAACTTGGGGAGTCCAGTATGAACATACGATAGCGATAACGCGGGATGGACCGCTTATACTAACCGATGGAACGTAAGTCCTCTGACAGGGGAATTTGGTGTGTACAATTGGTAGTTTAGGAGAGAAGCTGAATTACAGGGTCAAGCGCCTAAGCCAGTTCATTGATGTGAATGAGAACAGAATGGAGCATTTGGCCCTGTAGAAGCTGGAAAAAAGGCAGCTGAGAAAAGCCTTATCTTTTTGCATAATACTGCATGTTTTTCATGTGAGAAAAGTCACTGAAAATCCACGATAAATCACCGAAATATGGCAAATATTTTCAAATTAAGAGGTTTACATTTATAACTGAAATCGTTTGCAAACTAAGTTGTGGTGCGGTTTTTATACATAAGTGAACAATTTGTGAACATGTGTCCAAAGATTGACAAAATCATACCCTCAACTTATATTTAATAAGTGATTGAACCATATAGAATGAATTGGAAGAATGCGCAGACATGCCCTTGGAAGGAAATGAAGGGGGTTCTTGCAGCGTTGTTTTTGTAAGCGTTCTGTATGACGGACAGGATTATACGTATCGGGCTGAAGCGACATAATTGGGCTGAATCTTCGAGCGATAACGGTAATCTACGAAAATGTTAAAAAAGTGGGGTAGATCAATGATGAAACAGTGGCAGGTTGCAAAGCGAATTCTCCCCTTGCTGGCAATGTTCTCTTTACTGCTATCCGCATGCGGGCGGGAAGACTTGTCGGTAATGAAACCTCAGGGTCCTGTGGCACAAGGCCAATATGATCTGATGAAGCTGTCCATTGCGATTATGATCGTGGTGCTCATCATTGTATTTGCCATTGCTGCGTATGTGCTGATCCGGTTTCGCAGGCGTGCCGGGCAGAATGAAGTTCCCGAACAGGTTGAAGGCAATTTCAAGCTGGAGGTCATTTGGACAGCCATTCCGCTATTGCTGGTTATTGTACTGGCCGTACCGACGGTTCAGACGATCTTTGCCCAAGGCGAGGATTTGTCCAAGGACAAAAATGCAATTCAGGTCAAAGTTACCTCACATCAGTATTGGTGGGAATTCACTTATCCTCAATATGATGTCACCACCTCTCAAGATCTTATCATCCCGACCGGCAAAAAAATCGCATTCGAATTGAAAACCGCAGACGTGCTTCACTCCTTCTGGGTGCCGTCTCTTGCGGGCAAAATGGACACAAACCCGGATGGAACAGTGAACCGATTTAGCTTCTCAGCTCCAAATGAAGGCGTTTACCGCGGGAAATGCGCGGAATTATGCGGAAGGTCGCATGCCTTTATGGAATTCAAAGTAAAAGCAGTCAGCCAGGAATCCTTTGACAGATGGGTCAATGAGATGAAAGCACCGGCAGTGCTGCCAGAAGACACACAACTTGCTGAAAAGTTCAAAACGAACTGCCTTTCTTGCCACGCCGTTGGCGATCAGGGCGGACCTGTTGCGCCGAATCTAACAGGAATCGGCGGCAAGGAAGCTGTGGCAGGTATCCTGCTGAACCAGCGTGAGGGACAGGAAGAAGGTAATCCGGTGCTGGATAACATGAAACAATGGCTCCATGATCCACAATCCGTGAAGCCAGGCAATACGATGCCGAATCCAAAAGATCTTGGACTTACGGATGAAGAAATCGACGGAATTGCCGAATATCTAGCCAACTACAAATTGGACTATGAATAGAACAGCAAGGACGAAGAAGGGGGTACACTACCTTGGCTCATGCTCATAGCGTCAAGCGGTACAGGGGCTTGATGGATTGGATCACCACCGTCGATCACAAAAAGATTGCTATTCTTTATTTAATTGCAGGTGGATTTTTCTTCGGAATTGGCGGGATTGAAGCGATTCTAATCCGGATTCAGTTGATGAAGCCGATGAATAGTTTTGTATCGGCTCAGGTCTTTAACGAATTGATTACGATGCACGGAACAACGATGATCTTCCTTGGTGTCATGCCAATCATATTTGCCATCATGAATGCTGTTGTCCCTTTGCAGATTGGTGCCCGGGACGTCGCCTTTCCATTTGTTAATGCACTGGGTTTCTGGACGTTCCTGTTTGGCGGACTGCTGCTCAACCTGAGCTGGATTATGGGCGGGGCGCCTGATGCAGGCTGGACGTCATATACGCCGCTCTCCAGTAGTGAGTACAGCGGGACTCATGGTGTGGATTTCTACACAATCGGTCTACAGATTGCCGGTCTAGGAACACTCATCGGTGGCATTAACTTTCTCGCCACGATCATTACAATGCGTGCACCNGGCATGTCCTATATGCGGATGCCGATGTTTACATGGACGACGTTTATCACATCAGCCATTATCCTTTTTGCATTCCCTGCCATTACAGTAGGATTAGTACTGCTAACATTTGACCGAATTCTGGGAGCCAACTTCTTTGATGTTGCAAATGGCGGTAACCCGGTACTCTGGCAGCACATTTTCTGGATCTTCGGACATCCGGAAGTGTACATACTCATCTTGCCAGCGTTTGGAATTATCTCGGAAGTTATTCCGACTTTTGCACGTAAGAGATTGTTTGGTTACAGCTCCATGGTGTTTGCAACGATCCTGATTGCCTTCCTGGGATTCATGGTATGGGCACACCATATGTTTACAACGGGTCTGGGTAATGTGGCCAACGCACTCTTTTCCATCTCAACCATGCTGATCGCTGTACCGACAGGGATCAAGATCTTTAACTGGCTCTTTACGATGTGGGGTGGACAGATCCGCTTTACGGCTGCGAACCTGTTTGCCGTAGGATTCGTTCCCACCTTCGTTATGGGTGGTGTTACAGGTGTCATGCTCGCATCTGCACCAGCCGATTTCCAGTTCCACGATACGTACTTTGTCGTGGCCCACTTCCACTACGTAATCGTTGGTGGATTGGTGCTTGGGTTGTTCTCTGGACTGCATTACTGGTGGCCGAAGATGTTTGGTCGCATTTTGAGCGAAACACTTGGGAAATGGACATTCTGGACATTCATGATCGGTTTCCAATTAACGTTCTTTGTACAGCATTTTCTGGGTCTTATGGGGATGCAGCGCCGGATCGTTACATACTTGCCGAATCAGGACTTTGACCTGCTTAACCTGGTCAGCTCCGTGGGAGCATTCCTGATGGGTGTCGGGGTGATCATGTTCCTCGTGAACATCGTAATCACAACGAGAAAACCGGTGAATGCNCCAAATGACCCGTGGGAAGATGGCCGTACGTTGGAATGGTCCATCCCGTCTCCACCACCGGAATATAACTTCAAGCAGACTCCGCTTGTTCGGGGAATCGATGCATATTGGAAGGAAAAGATGGCCGGACACACGGAGATGACACCTGCTGAACCGGTAGGTTCGATTCATATGCCATCTGCAACGCCGCTGCCGTTTGTCATGTCTGTCGGTATTTTCATTGCCGGACTGGGCCTGATGTTTAGCAAAGATGATTTCGGCAATGCCTTTATGAATGGACTATTCAACAACTATATTGTGGTTATTATCGGCCTTCTGATTACATTCGGTGCGATGGCACTGCGTTCACTTTATGACGATCATGGCTGGCATATCGAGCCGGAGGATCAGGATGAGAAGGGGGTTAGAACATGACAACTTCACATGCCGAACCGGTAAGTGGCCAATTGCCGCATGAACCGGAGAAAGCAACGCTGGAGGGACGCAATAAGCTCATTGGCTTCTGGCTGTTCCTTGGCGGCGAGACGGTATTGTTCGGAACACTCTTCGCAACCTTCCTGGCGCTTCGCGGCCAGACGAATGAAGGGCCATCGGCAAATGAACTGTTTCATCTGCCGCTGGTGGCAGCAGCTACCTTTATACTCCTCGTCAGCAGTCTGACAAGTGTCTTTGCGATCCAGGCCATGCATCGGGGCAACCGAAATGCGTTGGCGCTTTGGCTCGGAATTACGGTAGTGCTGGGACTTGGATTCCTCGGTATTGAAATTTATGAGTTCTATGAATATGTGGTGCACAAAGAGTTCGGGATGACCACCAGTGCATTCAGCTCCGCTTTTTACACATTGGTTGGATTCCATGGAGCCCACGTTGCATTTGGTATTCTGTGGATCGGACTTATTATCGGGCAGCTGTTCAGAAAAGGATTAACGGTCGTAACTGCACCAAAGGTATACGTCTCCGCAATGTACTGGCACTTTATTGACGTGGTCTGGGTGTT
>Ga0058696_1001029_pt1 | contig 11122 bp, 10 predicted proteins | sample AgamicMgSfrz_FD_55077 | JGI IMG/M metagenome (GOLD analysis project Ga0058696, IMG submission 55077) | Agave microbial communities from Guanajuato, Mexico - Mg.Sf.rz | ecosystem: Host-associated > Plants > Phyllosphere > Phylloplane/Leaf | place: Guanajuato, Mexico | collected 2012-05-30 | reverse complement strand
ATGTCATTCGAAGAGATTTGGAACATGCTTTACAATGAAACGATTGATGGGTGGTCAGAGAATCATTTAGCCTTCTGTGAAAAAATGATTAAAGGACAGCCTTTTTTCGAAAAGCTTTGGGAAATGGAAAACGAATCAAAAGTAAATTAGAAAAAGCTTGCAGCACAACACGCTGCAAGCTTTTTTTATTTGCGTTTTCTGCCAAGACCCATCGCATTCTCCATTTTTTTCAGCATTTTGTTCGCTGCGCGGTTTGCTTTTTCAGCACCTTCGTCTAGAATGCGGTCAAGCTCGTCTGATTCAATGAGTTCATAGTATCGATCTTGAATTGGTTTTAAAGCATCAATGACAACGTTCGCAAGATCTCCTTTAAACTCACCATATCCTTTGCCTTCGTACTTTTGCTCCAGCTCTGCAATCGATATGTTGCCTAATACAGAATAAATCGTCAGTAAGTTGGCAATTCCGGGCTTGTTCTCTTTGTCATACCTCACGATGCCTTCTGAATCCGTCACAGCACTTTTAATTTTCTTTTCAAGCTGCTTTGGTTCATCTAATAAGGTAATGAAGGATTTTTGGTTCGGATCGGATTTACTCATTTTTTTCGTTGGATCTGTTAAAGACATAATCCGAGCGCCTTCTTTTGGAATTTTCACTTTAGGCACAGTGAAGATGTCATTGTACTTTCGGTTAAAGCGTTCAGCAAGCGTTCTAGTCAATTCAAGATGCTGCTTTTGGTCTTCTCCAACAGGGACTAAATCAGTACCATATAATAAAATATCACCAGCCATTAATGGGGGATACGTTAATAAGCCTGAAACAACTGCTTCCTTACCAGCGGATTTGTCCTTAAATTGGGTCATTCTTTCTAATTCCCCAATATAAGCAACACATTGCAGCATCCATCCTGCCTGGGCGTGAGCAGGCACCTCTGATTGGATAAACAATGTCGCCTTCTCTGGATCAAGTCCAACAGCTAAATAAAGAGCTGCTAAGCTTCTAATATTTTGGCGAAGAGCTAAGCGGTCCTGACTCACCGTAATCGCATGCTGATCCACGACACAAAAATAGCCATTATAGTCATGCTGCAAATCGACAAATTGCTTCATTGCTCCAATATAGTTCCCTAATGTGACAGAACCGCTCGGCTGAATGCCTGAAAAAATTGTCTTCTTTGTCATACTAAAACCTCTTTTCTTCAATATAAAAAGGCCCACCCGTCACTTTTCAACAGAAAAGGGACGAATGAACCGTGGTACCACCCTTGTTATTTCACATAGAAATCACTCAAGACGTTGATAACGGAGACTGCTCCGTCTAAGCCTACTCACTTTTTTAGAAGTGTTCGGTTAGCTGCTCCAAAGCCCATTCCATACATGCCATTATCTGCTCACACCGGCCGCAGACTCTCTGTAAATGGTGAATATATGTACTCTTCTTTTTCATCGCAACAATATGTCTATCTATTATAAAGGATGACCATGAAAAAGTCACGAAGCCCTTATGTGACCTTCTCATCATGCTGTTTGACACTTAAAATTTTAGTTAAAATAACAAGTATCTGTCAGAAATTTTTAAAAAAGGATGATTAATTATATGTATAAAACAATATTCCTGCTGAATTTGTTAAATTATTTTAATCAATTTACGCTTTAATTTGTTGAAGTGATTGAGACTTTAGTTTATAAAAATCCCTCTTTATCCCCATTTACGTTTTTAAAAAATATATGAAATTGATATTGCAATAAATTATTCTATTCATTATAATGAATTTGTTCACACGTTTGTGCCAGGCTCTTTACATAGTGAAAATTCAGAAAAAACAAAAGAAATAGAAAGTAAGTTAGTCAGGGACTTTTTTACGTTATTTCTTACATCTGAATCTCATCTTCTATCGAGACCTTTGAACTAAAAACATATTATAAGGGGGAATACAGTTGAAAAAGCGTTGGTCTGTTGTTACTTTAATGCTTATTTTCACACTTGTATTAAGCGCTTGTGGTTTCAGCGGAAACAAATCAGGCGACAGCACGAGCAGTTCTGGAGAGGCTAAAACAACATTAAATGTGAATATCTCCACTGAGCCTTTTTCTCTACATCCGGGATTGGCAAATGATTCAACTTCAGGTAGTGTCATCCGTCAGACTTTTGAGGGATTAACAAGAATTAACGCTGAAGGGAAGCCAGAAAATGCAATGGCTTCTGATATCAAAACAAGTGCTGATGGTAAAACATACACATTCACACTTCGTGATGCAAAATGGTCTAATGGTGACCCTGTCACAGCTAAAGATTTCGAATATGCTTGGAAATGGGCATTAGATCCTAAAAATGAATCTCAATATGCTTACCAGCTTTACTATATTAAAGGTGCTGAAGCAGCAAACAAAGGGAAAGCAAAAGTTGCTGATGTTGGCATTAAAGCTAAAGACGACAAAACGCTCGTAGTTGAGCTAGAGAACCCAACACCGTTCTTTACTGAACTAACTGCATTCTATACGTATATGCCAGTCAACAAAAAAGTGGCTGAAAAGAATAAAAACTGGTACACAAATGCTGGTGAAAACTACGTATCTAACGGACCATTCGTTCTTTCTAAATGGAAACACGGCGGTTCTATCACGCTTGAAAAGAACAATGAATACTGGGATAAAGATACTGTGAAATTGAAAAAAATCAACATGTCTATGATCAAAGATACAAACACTGAGCTTAGCATGTTCAAAAAAGGCGAGCTTGACTGGGCTGGTTCTCCAACTGGAAGCCTTCCAACTGAGTCTTTAAAAACATTGAAAAATGAAGGCGGTCTTAAAATCCAAACGATCGCTGGTATCTATAACTACAAATTCAACACAGAAGTAAAACCTTTAAACAATGCAAATATCCGTAAGGCTCTTGCATACTCAATCAACCGCCAAGCGATCGTTGACAAAATTACGCAAGGTGAACAAGTTCCAGCTATGGCAATCGTTCCACCAACAATGGAAGGATTCACTGATAACAAAACTGGCTACTTCAAAGATCACGATGTAGATACTGCTAAAAAACTTCTTGAAAAAGGTGTAAAAGAATTAGGTTATAAGTCTGTTTCTGATCTTCCAACATTGAAACTTTCTTACAACACAGATGAAGGCCACCAAAAGATTGCACAAGCAATTCAAGAAATGTGGAAAAAAGACTTAGGTGTGAAAGTTGAACTTGATAACTCTGAGTGGAACGTATACATCGACAAAATCCACAGCGGAGACTACCAAATCGGACGTATGGGCTGGTTAGGTGACTTCAACGATCCAGTGAACTTCCTTGAGCTTTACAAAGATAAAGACGGTGGAAACAACGACACTGGATGGGAAAGCAAAGAGTACAAACAATTGTTGAATGATTCTGCAAAAGAAACAGATAAAACGAAGCGTGAAGAAATGCTGAAAAAAGCAGAAGAAATCATCATCAATGATATGCCTGTAGCACCAATTTACTTCTACACTCAGCTTTGGGTACAAGATCCAAAACTTAAAGGTGTAGTTGTATCTGGACTAGGTGATGTTCAATACAAATGGGCACATTTCGAAAAGTAAGAGTTATAGTGTAAGAGATCTACGGCAAGGATCTTAAGGTATATGGAGGATGTCTCTCCATATACCTTTCTTGCTGATTAGAGAAATTGTTGTAAAATCATGGAGGTGCAATTCCGTTGCTTAAATATATCGGTAAACGATTAATATATATTTTAATCACACTGTTTGTTATTGTAACTGCAACTTTCTTTCTCATGCAGGCAGCACCTGGTGGTCCATTCTCTGGTGAGAAGAAACTTCCTGCTGAAATTGAAGCAAACCTAAACGAGCACTACGGGTTGGACAAGCCCTTATTTGTTCAATATGTAAGCTACCTAGGTTCAGTTGCAAAATTAGATTTTGGTCCCTCATTTAAATATAAAGGACAAACTGTAAATGACTTAATCAGTTCTGGATTCCCCGTTTCCTTTACCCTCGGAATTGAGGCAATTCTCCTCGCATTAGCATTTGGTGTATTGTTTGGGGTCCTTGCAGCGCTCTATCATAACAAATGGCAAGACTATACGATTGCCATTTTAACGATCTTTGGAATCTCAGTTCCAAGTTTCATTTTAGCGGCGCTACTACAATATGTATTTGCATCTGAGGCAAGNTTTATAGCGATCTTCCCAGTTGCAGGATGGGAGTCTTGGGCCAGCACCGTACTACCTTCTATTGCACTTTCCTTCATGCCAATGGCATTTATCGCTAGACTTGCACGGTCAAGTATGCTTGAAGTACTAAATAGTGACTACATTAGAACGGCTAGAGCGAAAGGATTAACAAAATCAGCTGTGACGATCAAACACGCCATCCGAAACGCATTGTTACCTGTTATCACATACATGGGACCAATGGCTGCTTCAGTATTAACAGGTAGTTTTGTCGTTGAGAAGATTTTTGGTATCCCTGGATTAGGCTCTCACTTTGTCACAAGCATTACAAACCGTGATTACACCGTCATCATGGGTGTCACAGTCTTCTACAGTATTATTCTATTAATCAGTATTCTAGTCGTTGACGTCCTCTACGGTATTATCGATCCTAGAATTAAACTGACGAAGGCGAAGAAAGGGGTCTAACACATGGAAGAGATGAGAAAAGATTTATTTGTGCCTGCGACAGCTGACGCAGCAGAATCTGAAAAAATTTCTAAACCTAGTCTATCTTTATGGAAGGATGCTATGCTTCGCTTCCGTGCCAATAAACTTGCAATGGTTGGACTCACAATCATTTTTATTATTGTGATGCTGGCCATCTTTGTTCCGATGTTTTCTAAATACGATTACTCCACGACTGATTTGCTGAATGCTGACCAGCCGCCTTCAAAAGAGCACTGGTTCGGTACAGATGATTTAGGACGCGACATGTTTGTCCGTACATGGGTCGGGGCAAGAATTTCGATCTTCATTGGTCTTGCTGCAGCGGTCCTTGACGTGATCATCGGTATTATCTGGGGAAGTATTGCTGCGTTCAAAGGCGGCCGTACAGATGAAGTGATGATGCGTATCGCAGACGTTTTATGGGCAATTCCAACACTATTAATGGTTATCTTAATGATGGTTGTTCTGCCAAAAGGATTATTAACGATTATCCTCGCTATGACAGTCGTAGGCTGGATTAATATGGCACGTATTGTTCGAGGACAGGTTTTACAATTAAAGAGTCAAGAGTACGTTCTTGCAGCACAAACATTAGGTGCGAAAACATCTAGACTTTTATTTAAACACTTAATTCCAAACTCAATGGGACCAATTCTTGTGACGATGACATTAACGATTCCTTCTGCTATCTTCACAGAGGCATTCCTAAGCTATCTAGGGCTTGGAGTACCGGCTCCGTTAGCGAGCTGGGGAACAATGGCATCTGACGGAATTCCGGCCATGACGTACTACCCTTGGAGATTATGGTTCCCAGCCGCATTTATCTGTATTACAATGTTTGGTTTTAACGTGGTTGGAGACGGACTAAGAGACGCTTTAGATCCGAAGTTGCGTAAATAAGGAGTGATTAGGATGGAACGTGAACGTATTCTAGAGGTGAAAGACCTTGCAATTTCATTTAAAACATATGGTGGAGAGGTTCAAGCCATTCGTGGTGTGAACTTCCACTTAAATAAAGGCGAGACACTTGCTATTGTAGGTGAATCTGGCTCTGGTAAAAGTGTGACATCACAAGCCATCATGAGATTAATTCCGATGCCGCCGGGTTATTTCAAGCGCGGACAGATCCTGTTTGATGGGCAAGATATTGTCAAGAAAACCGAGAAACAAATGCAAACCATTCGAGGAAAAGACATCTCTATGATCTTCCAAGATCCGATGACTTCTTTGAATCCAACGATGAAAGTCGGGAAACAAATTACAGAAGTGCTTTTCAAGCATGAACAAATTTCAAAAGAAGCAGCTGAAAAAAGAGCCATTGAACTATTGGAGCTTGTTGGAATTCCAATGCCTGAAAAAAGAATCAAACAATATCCGCATGAATTTAGTGGCGGGATGAGACAAAGGGTTGTCATCGCAATGGCGCTCGCAGCAGATCCCAAGCTATTGATTGCCGATGAGCCGACGACTGCACTTGATGTAACAATTCAAGCACAAATTTTAGAATTAATGAAAGAAATTCAGCAAAAGGTTGAAACTTCGATTATCTTTATTACGCATGATCTAGGTGTTGTTGCCAACGTCGCTGATCGTGTAGCGGTTATGTATGCAGGACAGATTGTGGAGACAGGGACTGTCGATGAAATTTTCTACAATCCAAAACATCCGTATACATGGGGACTTTTAGCATCAATGCCGAGCCTTGACACAGATGGCGGAGATGAAGGAAAGCTGACTGCAATTCCAGGAACACCGCCAGATCTGACAAACCCGCCGAAAGGAGATGCTTTTGCACTCCGCAGCGATTATGCAATGAAAATTGACTTTGAACAAGAACCGCCAATGTTCAAAGTATCAGATACGCATTATGTGAAATCATGGCTACTTCATCCGAATGCACCTAAAGTTGAACCGCCTGCTTCAGTAAAGGCGAGAATGCGTGAACTAGAAGGTAGCTACGAAAAACCTGTATTAGTAAAAGAGGGTGAATAGCATGGCAGAAAAACTGTTAGAAATCAAAAATTTGAAGCAGCATTTCCATACAGCAAGAGGAACTGTGAAAGCAGTTGACGGGGTTTCATTTGATATTTACAAAGGTGAAACGCTTGGTCTTGTAGGTGAGTCTGGTTGTGGTAAATCCACTACGGGCCGTTCGATCATTAGACTTTATGATGCGACAGATGGTGAAGTTCTTTATAAAGGGGAAAATGTACACGGGAAGAAATCAAGACAAAAAATGCTTGAGTTCAACCGTCAAATGCAGATGATCTTCCAAGATCCATATGCTTCACTTAATCCTAGAATGACAGTACTTGATATCATTGCAGAGGGCATTGACATTCATGGTCTTGCGAAAACAAAACAAGCGCGTAAAGAGCGTGTGTACCAATTACTTGAAACTGTTGGGTTGAACAAAGAGCATGCGAATAGATACCCGCATGAATTCTCAGGTGGTCAAAGGCAGCGTATCGGAATTGCACGTGCATTAGCAGTAGAGCCAGATTTCATCATTGCCGATGAGCCAATCTCTGCATTAGACGTGTCGATTCAAGCGCAGGTCGTCAACTTATTGAAAGAGCTTCAAGAGGAAAAAGGCTTAACGTACTTATTCATTGCCCATGACCTATCCATGGTAAAATACATTAGCGATCGTATCGGCGTGATGTATTTCGGGAAATTGGTTGAGCTGGCTCCAGCGAATGAATTATACGAAAANCCGCTTCATCCATATACAAAATCATTGCTGTCTGCGATTCCGCTTCCAGATCCTGATTATGAGCGTAACCGCAAACGAATCAAGTATGATCCATCTGTTCACAAAGGAACAAACACCGAGTTCCGTGAAGTGAAGCCAGGTCACTTTGTGAGCTGTACAGAGGAAGAATTCAAAGAGCTTCAAGCTAAACAATCATGAGAAGAAAGAAGCGCTGCTAAGTCAGCGCTTCTTTTTATTTGGGTCTGGTTTCATATATTAGAAAGTGTCACTCAACAAAAAGAAATAAACTCACAATCATAGGTGAAGTGATAATAAGGAGTTTAATTCAAAATAAGGAAAAATATGATACGCTTAAGTTATGAAAGTTCAAAATGTAAACTATTTCGTTTGGGGGAGGACAATTGAAAAGAATAACATTATCAAATGGAGAAACAGTTGAAGTTGAGTGTCTTAGTTGTGCTTTAACGAATGGATTAGTTGAACCAGAAGGTGGCGTGGTTATTGAAACGGAGTACTTTCACGCCCATCAAGATGTGGCTTATCCAATCAGAGGGTTAATAATTTTAGCTTCAAAAGTTTAGATGATTTAACTAGTTCGGAAAGATTAGACTACATAGACGTTTTAGCAAAGATAAGAAAAGCACAAAGAACCGCTTTAGGGATAGAACATGTCTATTATTTTTATAACGAAGATACAACCCATCATTTTCATACTTGGATGGTGCCAAGATATGAATGGATGTATAACTTCGGGCGTTCAGTTGAATCAGTCCGACCGGTATTACTTCACGCTAGAAATGAAATGAACACCAAAGAAAATATTAAAGAAGTTAAGGAAGCCATCAACATTCTTACCAAAGAATTAAACGAGTAAAAAGAGAAAAAAAGGATATTGAATTGGAAAACCTTTCGTTATTCATTGTTTCATGTTCTCATTGTATCCTGCTTTTTTCAACGTCTTTTTTCAGGAAACCAAACGGAGGAAAGTGGATGCTTGTGTTTATGGTGCTCATTGGAATTGTGTCTTTTTCAGTGGAATATATGCTAAACTGAAAGACAAGCGGTCAGAAGCAAGAAGCACGGCGCGTAAAATATCTTTATGTCATCATGTTTCAAATCATGATGACACTTATCCTGTTTGTCTGTATTCAACTCGTCATGAATCGTTCGTTATAAAACTTTTTTTGCGTTAATTGAAAAAAAGTGAAACTACTTAAGACTTTGTTGCGTCTTACTAGTACAGGTGTTTAAATAGCAGGAAATCGGGAATATCTAAGGAAGTGGTTCTTAACTATAGCATAAGGAGCAGATCCATGAATTGGTATGAAAAGCTCAGTGAATACTTCCCGATAGAAGAAATGAAGTCAAAAGAGCATATGGAAGCTTTATTAAAGGAAAGAAGTGATATTTATCATAAGGAGGAAGGACCTCATCATGTGATGATGTACGCCGAATTTGATTCTTTCATCTTTATTGATTATTTATTTGTTTCCAAAGATGCAAGAGGTGAAGGCCTCGGGTCAAAGCTTATTCATAAGCTGAAGGAAAAAAAGAAACCGATCTTGCTTGAGGTCGAGCCTGTAGATGAAGATGACGCAGATACTGCCAAACGCCTAAAGTTTTACCAAAGAGAGCACTTCAAGCATGCAGAATCAATCGGTTATAAACGCAGGTCACTTGCAACAAATGAAGTGAACCGTATGGAAATTCTTTATTGGTCGCCTCTTACAAATCATGAGGAAGAGATCATGGAAGCCATGAGGGAGACTTATGAACGAATCCATACGTATAAAGATGAAGAATGGTATGGACAATCGTATGAGGATGTTGATGATGTATTGAAGATCATTGAAAATAGAAAGCAAAAAAATATTTTCGATCATCTCGACTAAATGAGAATGTTCTGACATCCAGCAGCACCACAAAATGAATGAAATTGTCTAGTTTTTGTCACAAAAATTGCAAGAAAATCTGTTCACACTTACTTTTTTATAGTATAATCACTATAAAGATTACTTATTTAGAACAATTTTAATTTAAGAATACAGATCAATATTCATTCTACAAATTGAGGAGTGAAGATTTATGGTAACATTATACACATCACCAAGCTGTACATCATGTAGAAAAGCAAGAGCGTGGTTAGAAGAGCACAATATCCCATATCAAGAGAGAAACATTTTTTCTGAGCCTCTTTCAATCGATGAAATCAAAGAAATTCTTCGAATGACAGAAGACGGTACAGACGAAATTATCTCAACACGTTCAAAAGTATTCCAAAAACTAAATGTCAATGTTGAGACAATGCCGCTTCAACAATTGTATAAACTAATCAATGAGCATCCAGGTCTTTTGCGTCGTCCAATTATCTTGGATGAAAAAAGATTACAAGTTGGATACAATGAAGATGAAATTAGACGTTTCTTACCAAGAACGGTTCGTACATTCCAACTAAGAGAAGCTCAGCGACTTGCTAACTAATAGAAAAACGAAAAGCTGCCGATCATTTGGCAGCTTTTTTATTTGTTATCAGCCGTTTGCTCATAAAAGAGGCTGGCTAAGATGACCACTATGACGGTTAAAAATGGAAGCATCAATTCAAGCGTGGCATGCTGTGCCATAAATTCAGTCAATTTCACATCACGCACAATCATTTCACCGCCAGTAAAGGCCAAAAGTGCACTTCCTCCGTACAAAAGAAACGGAAATTTTGTTAAAGCTGCATGAATCAGCTTGCTTCCCCAAATAATAATCGGTACGGAAATCATGAGGCCAAAAGCGGTCAGAAGCATGTTGCCTTTTGCCGCACCTGCAACTGCGATGACATTATCAAGTGACATAAAAAGGTCGGCAATCACAATGGTTTGAACCGCACGCAGAAGGGAGCCGCTGCTCTTAATCCGAATCGATTCCTTCTTTTGTTCAATTAACAGATTGTATCCTATATAAAGGAGAAAAAGACCGCCAATAAATTGCAAATAAGGGATAGTCAATAAATAAACTGCGGCACCAGTCATTGTAATTCTCATCAGTACGGCTAAAAGTGTGCCGATCCAAATGGCTTTATTGCGTTTGTCATTTGATAAGCTTCGACTGGCCATCGCAATAATGAGCGCATTATCTCCGCCTAAAATCAGGTCTATGCCAATAATCATCAGTAAGGATACGATCCAATCTGTTTCCATCCATTTCACCTCATGTCCCAAATAGAGCTCGTACAACCAATATATGAGGATAATTCAAATATATGTTTCTGCAAGTTTTCTCTGCAAAAAATGCGTTTTTATTTCTTTTATTCATGTTTTATCATAAAATAGATGCTTTGGCCGAGGGACATGCGGAGGGAATTGCGGCAGCCGTCGGTTTAAAAAAGGTATCTTCTTCAACTAAAACAAAGCCTAAAAAGGAAACGGCGCCAAAAGGCGTTAAAATGGCCATAGTGAAGTCGAATGCTGATGGGTGGCTATGGGTCTATGATAAGCCAAATTGGTCAGCAAAGCACAAAAAGGTGAAACATGGTGAAGCATTTACGATTGATAAGACCGTTACAGTCAACGGTTCAAAAATGTATAAGCTTAAATCAGGTCTTTATATCACAGCTGCCACGAAATACGTTCAGGTAAAACAAAAGTAAAATTAAAAGCCCTTCTTTATAGACTGACATAGCAGAATGAGACACAAATAAAACACCCTTATTAGACTGCCATGCTACCAAATGTTTTTGGTGCGTGGTAGCCTAATTTTTCTTG
>Ga0058696_1001027_pt1 | contig 11127 bp, 7 predicted proteins | sample AgamicMgSfrz_FD_55077 | JGI IMG/M metagenome (GOLD analysis project Ga0058696, IMG submission 55077) | Agave microbial communities from Guanajuato, Mexico - Mg.Sf.rz | ecosystem: Host-associated > Plants > Phyllosphere > Phylloplane/Leaf | place: Guanajuato, Mexico | collected 2012-05-30 | reverse complement strand
CTGAAAGCGCTGCCGCTGGTCAGCGCGTATCGCGCGAGCAAGGCGGCAGTCAATGCCTATACCGAATCGATGGCGGCCGAGCTCGAACCGTTCGGCGTGCGCGCGCATCTCGTGCTGCCGGGCCGCGCGCCCGACACGCGTTTCTCCGACAACGCACGAGCCAACATGCATGGCTTCGAGCACGAGGCGTATGCGGATTTCGTCGGCAAGGCCGTCGCGCGGATGCTCGATGCGTCGGGGCCGATCACCCATGCGCAGGACGTCGCCGAAGCCGTGTGGCGCGCGGCGACCGATCCGTCCAGCCCGATGCGCATGCCGGCCGGCGCCGATGCGCAGGCGTGGGCGGCGGAAGCGGGTTGAACGAGAGGGAATCCGTCGCGCCGGCCGGTTGAACCGGCGCGACGAATCGCGTGACGGAGAGAACGGCGTTACGTTACAGCGCCCGCTTGATCGCCTGCTCCAGCAACGACAGGCCGAGGTCGATCTCTTCGTCGCTGACGGTCAGCGGCGGCGCGATCCGGAACACGCCGCCCATGCCGGGCAACTGCACGATGTTCATGCTGAGCCCGAGCTTCATGCACTCGCGGGTGATCTTCGCGCCGAGCCCGTCCGCCGGCTCCTTGGTGCGGCGATCCTTGACGATCTCGACGCCGAGCAGCAGCCCGCGTCCGCGTACGTCGCCGATGCAGTCGAAGCGTTCCATCAGGTCGAGCAGGCCGCGCCGCAGCCGCTCGCCCATCGTGTTGGCGCGCGCGACGAGGCCGTCGCGCTGCACGACGTCGAGCACGCGCAGGCCGACCGCAGCCGGCAGCGGGTCGGATACGTGGGTCGTATAGAACAGGTAGCCGAGCTCGTGCGCGCGTTCCTCGATGGCCGCGGACGTGACCATCGCCGCGAGCGGCAGCCCGGCGCCGAGCGTCTTCGACAGCGTCAGGATGTCGGGCGTCACGCCGTCGCGCTGGCACGCGAACATCGTGCCGGTGCGGCCGACGCCCGTCTGCGCCTCGTCGAGGATCAGCAGCATGTCGCGTTCCTCGCACTTGCGCTTGAGCGCGGCCATATAGCCTTCCGGCAATTCGATGATCCCGCCCGAACTGAGGATCGGCTCCGCGATGAACGCGGCGAGATTGCCGCTCGACTGGCGGTCGATCAGGTCGAACGCGTAGTCGAGTTCGGCGAGCGGGTCGTGCGCGCCGTTGCGCTCGAAGCGCGGCCGGTACGCGAACGGGGCCGGAATCGCGAACGAGCCGACCGCCGCGGGGCCGACGCCCTTGCGGCCGGCGCTGTACGTGGCCGACGCGGCGGCGCCCGTCATCCCGTGCCACGACTGCGCGAAGCCGACGATCTCGTACTTGCCGGTGACGAGCTTCGCCATCCGGATCGCCGCCTCGTTCGATTCCGCGCCGGTGCTGAGCAGCAGCGCGCGGTCGAGGCCGGCGGGCGTGAGATCGGCCAGGCGCGTCGCGAGCTCGACGACCGGCCGCGACAGCATCCCGCTGAACAGGTGGTCGAGCTTGCCCGCGTATTCGCCGATCACGGACACGATTTCCGGATGGCTGTGGCCGAGCACCGCGCTCATCTGGCCCGACGTGAAATCGAGGATCGCGCGGCCGTCGGCATCGTAGACGAAGCTGCCCTTCGCGCGCTCGACGATCATCGGCTCGAACGTGCCGCCGTAGCGGACCAGGTGCTGCCTGGCGTTGCGCCAGAAGGTTGCGTCGTCGTTCAGGGACATCGGGCGGCTCCGGGCAAAAGGGCAGGGATCGCTTGCAGTCTAGGCGCGCGTCTGGTTTGATGGAATCGAATAGTTCTAATGCAAGCTAGAAAAGGGGCTAATACCTTGGCGCTTTCGCTCGAAATCGACCTGCTGCGCTCGTTCGTCGTGATCGCCGAGGTGCGCGCGCTGAGCCGCGCGGCCGCGCGCGTCGGCCGCACGCAATCCGCGCTCAGCCAGCAGATGAAGCGGCTCGAGGAAGTGGTCGACCAGCCGCTGTTCCAGCGCACCGGCCGTGGCGTGGTGCTGACGCAGCCGGGCGAGCGGCTGCTCGTGCATGCGCAGCGCATCCTGCGGCTGCACGACGAGGCGATGGCCGACCTGTGCGGCACGGGGCTGTCGGGGACGATCCGGTTCGGGTGCCCGGACGATTACGCGCAAGTGTGGCTGCCGTCGCTGCTGCGGCAGTTTTCGAGTCAGCATCCGCAGGCGATCGTCGAAGTCGTCTGTGGGCCGACGCCGCGACTCGTCGAACAGCTGGAGAAGCGCGCGGTCGATCTGGCGATGATTTCCGTGCCGGACGACGGCGCGACCGACGACGTCATTCGCCGCGAGCCGCTGGTCTGGATCGGCTATCCGGGGCTCGCACCCGCGCATTTCGATCCGCTGCCGCTCGCGCTGTCCGACCGCGACACGCTCGATCACCTCGCGGCGTGCGACGCGTTGAACCGCGCCGGCCGCGACTACCGCGTCGCGTATGCGAGCAGCAGCCTTGCCGGGCTGATCGCGCTGGTGCGTTCGGGTCAGGCGTTCGCGGTGATGACGCAGACGGCCGTGCCGGCCGATCTTGCGATCGTCAACGGCGATCCGCGCTTGCCGCCGTTGCCCGCCGTGGGCATTACGCTGCGGTTCGACCGGAAGCGGCCGTCGCACCTGACGGCAGCCTTCGCCGACCATATCCGGCAAACGCTGCCGTTGCTTTGACGGCCGACGTGAATCAGTCGACCATCGACGAAGCCGACGCCTGCGTGCGGCCCGGCCGCTCCGTCGCCGCCTCGCGCACGCGGATCGCCGCCTGCATGCCGGACAGCTTCAGTTCGGTTTCCTGATATTCGTTGATCGGCTCGGAATCGGCGACGATGCCGCAGCCCGCGAACAGCCGGCACGCGCCGCCCGCGATCAGCGCCGAGCGCAGCGCGACGATGAAGTCGCCGTTGCCGTGCGCATCGATCCAGCCGATCGGCGCCGCATACCAGCCGCGATCGAAGCCTTCGTACGCACGGATGTGATCGAGCGCTGGTGCGCGCGGATGGCCGGCCACCGCGGGCGTCGGGTGCAGCGCCGCGACCACCTGCAACAGCGTCGCATCCGCATTCAGCGTCGCGCGGATCGGCGTGCTCAGGTGCTGGAGCTTCGGCAGCCGGTGCAGCGACGGTTGATTGGGCACGTCGAGTGCGCGCGACAGCGGCGCGAGCGCGGCACGGATGGCGTCGACGACGAGCGCATGCTCGAGCCGCTCCTTCGCGGAAGCCATCAGCGCGGCGCCGAGTGCGCGATCGTCGTCGGGCGTGGCGCCGCGCCGGATCGTGCCGGCCAGCGCATGCGTGCGCACGTCGCCGGCCGCGACACGCGCGAGCCGTTCCGGCGTCGCGCCGACGAAGCACGCTCCGTCGCGACGGACCGCGAACAGGTGCGCATGCGCGTCGCGCCGTCGCAGCCGGCGCAGCAGCGGCGCGATCGCCACAGGCCGCGCGTACTGTTCGAGCACGTCGCGGGCGAGCACGACCTTGCCGAATGCGCCGTCGTGGATCGCGTCCACCGCACGACGGACTTCGTGCTGCCATTCGCTCGCCTGGAGCGCCTGCGTGTGCAGCAGGTGCGGCGCGTCGTCTTCCGCGGCCGGAGCAAGCGCGCCGAGCGACTCGATCCGCGCGAGGCACGCATGCGCGAGCGCGGCGGGATCGTCGTGGGCGGCGACGACCTGCTGGCACACGGCCCAGTGCGCATCGCCTTCGCGCACGATCAGCAGCTTCGCCAGCGTCATGCTCGCATCGGGAAACGATGCCCAGTGCGCGCTGCGCGGGCCGCGCGAATCGAACCGGAAGCCGCCGACCAGCCGCGGCGGCTGCGGGCCGGCCGTGATTGCATCACTCACGAGGGTGCGCCAGCGCGCATCGATCTGCGCGAAGCGCGTGTCGCCGGTGGCGCTCAGTTCGACCGCGCAATCCCAGCCGTACAGCGTGACGGACGCATCGCCGGCTTCGTGGAAGCACCACGGCGTGACGCCGTCGTCCCACGCGGCGATCAGGTTGAAGAAGTCGAGCGGGCGCAGCGGCACCGAGACCGACGCCAGCGTCGGCGTGCCGGTGGCGGCGGCGCGGCGGGCCGCACGCGCGAACGTGTCGTGCAGCAGCGGAAGGCCGGCGTTCATGCAAGCCCCCGCTGTTGTCGCCAGTATTGCGTTTGCTGCGCGATGTACCACGCGATGAGCTGGGCGAACAGCGTTTCGACGTAGTCGGCGTCGAGGCCGGCCTGTTCGGCCCAGCGGCGCCGGTCGGGCAGCATCGCGGCCACCCGCTCCGGCGCGGCGATGCTCGCTTCGTTCGGCTTGAAGCGCGACGCGGCCAACACGTACTGCATGCGCCGGCCGAGCGCGTCGATGATGTCGGCGTCCAGCCGATCGATCGCTTCGCGAATGTCGGGCAGCCCCGTGCAGGCGTCCGGTGTTTTCATGTGTACTCCTTTCCGTAACGAAGGGATTGGTCGATCCGTTCGACCAGATGAGCGATCACCGCCGGGTATTGGTGTCGCAGGTAGAAGTGGTCGCCGTCGAACGTCTCGACGCGGATCGGGCGCGACGCGACGTCCTGCCACGCGTGCGCCTCGTCGCTGTCCAGCTCGGGATCGGCGAGCGGCAGCATCACGCCCAGCGGCGCATCGATGCGCGGCGGGCGGTCGCGCCGATACGTTTCGATCGCGCGGTAGTCGTGGCGGATCATCGGCAGGTAGATCGCGCGCATTTCCGGATCGGCGAGCAGCGCGGCGTGCTCGCCGGACAGCCGGGCGACGTCGCCGACGAGCGCGTCGTCGGATTGCAGGTGCAGGTCCGACGGGCGCTGGCGATGCGGCGGCGGCAGCGCGGAAACGGCCACGTACAGCGGCGCGGCGCCGCGCGCCTCGAGCCGCACCGCGACCTCGTACGCGAGGGCCGCACCGAGGCTGTGCCCGAACAGCACGAGCGGTGCATGGGCATAGCGTTGCAGCGCGTCGGCGGCGGGGCCGGCGAGCGCGTCGATCGAGCGCAGGCACGGCTCGCCGAAGCGTTCTTCGCGGCCCGGATACTGCAGCGCGAGCAGATCGACGTCCCACGGCAGCACACGGCTCCAGCCGCGAAAGAAATTCGCGGTGCCGCCCGCATGCGGGAAGCAGACGAGCTGCGCGCGCGGGCACGGCGACAGCCGCAACTCGCGAATCCAGCTCGAACCGGTCGCGGGCGCGCTCATGCGGCCGCCGCCTGCAACTGGCGGCGCAGCAGGTCGCGCAGCGATTTCTTGCTGGTCTTGCCGATGCCGGTTTCCGGAAAGCGCGGCATGAATTCGATGCGGTCGGGGATCTTGAAGGCCGCGAGCCCGCGGTCGCGCAGGTAGCGTTTCAGCACGAGTCGGGACGGGGCCGGCGCGCGTGCGACCACGAACGCGCAGGTTCGCTCGCCGAGGATCGGGTCGGGCATCGCGACGACCGCCGCGTCGTGCACCTGCGGATGCGCAAGCAACAGGTTCTCCACTTCCTCGGCGGAGACCTTCTCGCCGCCGCGGTTGATCTGATCCTTGTCGCGGCCTTCGACGACGAGGTCGCCGTCCGCGGTGCGCCGCACGCGGTCGCCGCTGCGGTAGAAGCCGTCGGCCGTGAATGCCGTCGCGTCGTGCTCCGCGAGCCGGTAGTAGCCGCGGATCGTGTACGGGCCGCGTACCTGCAATTCGCCGATCTCGCCGGGCGCGACCGGTGCGCCGCTTTCGTCGACGATGCGCACTTCGTCGCCTTCGGAGACGGGGCGGCCCTGCGTGTGCGCGATGCGCTCGGGCGCATCGTCGAGCCGCGTGCAGCAGATGAGCCCTTCGGCCATGCCGAACACCTGCTGCAACCGGCAGCCGAGCACGGGCGTCGCGCGTTCGGCCGCGTGGTCCATCAGCCGTGCGCCACCGACCTGCAGCACGCGCAGGCTCGACAGGTCGGCCTGCCGTTGCGGCTGCTCGTCGAGCCACAGCAGCGCGAGCGGCGGCACGAGCGCGGTATGCGTGACGCGTTCCTGCGCGATCAGCGCGAAACTCTGGTCGGGCTCGGGCCGCGCGGTCGTTACCACCCGGCCACCTGCGAGCAATGCGCCGATCGTGCCGGGGCAGCACAGCGTGAAGTTGTGCGCCATCGGCAGCGCGGCGAGATAGACGGTGTCGGCATCGAAACCGCTCGCGGCGCTGCACGCGCGCACGTTGTACAGGTATTCGCGATGGCGGCGCGGAATCAGCTTCGGCGTGCCGGTCGTGCCGCCCGACAGCTGGAAGCACGCGATGTCGTCGGCGCGTGCCGCGCAGTCGTGCACGGGCGCCGCGTCGTACAGCGCGTCGAACGACGTGAACGCGTGATCGTCGCCGGCCATCACGATGTGCTCGAGCGTCGGGCAGTCGGCCTGCAACGCGGCCGCGAGCGGCCGGCAGTCGAAATCGCCGAGCTGCGACGCGCCGAGATAAGCACGCGCACCGGCGAAGCGGCAGAACGCGCCGATCTCGTAGTGACGGTGCGCGGGCAGCGCGAGCACCGGCCGCACGCCGAGCTGGAACAGCGCGAAGCACGTCTCGATGAAGCGCGCGCCGTTCGGCAACTGGACGACGACTGCGTCGCCGCGCACCAGGCCGAGGCGCGCGAGGCCGCCCGCGAGGCGGCGAATGCGCGCGAGCAGATCGCGATAGCGCAGCCGCAGCGCGCCGTCGACGACGGCGAGCGCGTCGGGATGGCGCTGCGCGCAGGCATCGAGCGCGTCGAAGAACGTCGTGTCCTGCCAGTAGCCGGCGTCGCGGTAGCGGCGCGCGAAGTCGTCGGGCCAGTCGGGCGCGTCGGCCGGCACGGCCGCCGCCAGGGAGGAAGGGGAGGATTGCATGCGCTGACCTTGGGTTCCGGCAAGTTGTCAGAAAATGTAAATGAGAGGTATTATCATTTGCAACAGGTGCTGCGATAGCGCCGTTTCTTTCGATATCGCGGCAATTTCGTTCGATCGGGCGTCGGTCGCGCGGCACCCGCCCGGTCCGGCCGGACAATCGGCCGGTTGCCGCCGGCGCGCGCCGGTCCGCGCGTGCCGCCCAACCAACGGACCTCCGATGAGATCGACCTCCTTCGCTTCGTCACGACGTCACCCGCCGGTGCTCGTGCCCGGCAATCATCCGGGTGTGGTGCACATCGACGCGGGCATGAAACTCATGAGCGGCACGCTGTGCTCGGATAGCCGCGACTGGTACGAGGAGCCGCTCGAAAAAGGGCTGAAGCTCGTCCTCGTGCAGAGCGGGCAGTTGCGCTGCCGCGTGCCGGGCCAGCCCGAGCAATGCATCAAGGGGCCGGGCCTGTGCGTGATCGCCAACGACGGCGAATTCACGACGCACCAGATCTACGACCGCGACGTACCGCTGCGCTACACGATCGTGCAGCTCGGCCTCGATGCGCTCGACCGCAACCTGAGCCTGCTGCCGGAGAAGATGCTCGCGCCGACGGGCGGCGATCCGCGCATCGTCAGTTGCCCGGCGTCGAAGGCGCTGCAGGCGCTCGCCGTGCAGATCGCCACGTGCCCGTTCGAGGGCGCGGTGCGCGAGTACTACCTGAAGGCGAAGGCGTTCGAGCTGACCGCGCTGAGCGCGCAGTTGCTGGCCACGCAGCGGCAGCACGCGCCGGCCGACGTGCGGGTCACGTCGTCGGATGTCGAGCGCGTGTATGCGGCGAGCGACATCCTGACGCGCGAGCTTCAGCATCCGCCGACGCTCGACGCGCTCGCGAGCCGCGTCGGGATGAATTCGCGCAAGCTGACGGCCGGCTTCCGCAAGGTGTTCGGCACGAGCGTGTACGCGTATCTGCAGGAATACCGGCTGCGGACCGCGCACGCGATGCTGTGCGCGGAGGATGCGAACGTGTCGACCGTCGCGTACCGCGTCGGCTACAGCCCCGCGCATTTTTCGATCGCGTTCCGCAAGCGCTACGGCATTTCGCCGAGCGATATCCGCGTGTCGTCGAACGCGATCGACAACGAGGAACTGGCGGGCGCGGCGATCTAAAACAACTGACCGGCCGCCTAAAGGAATCGACCGGGCTCATGGGCGTTAATGAGATAGATTCTCATTCACAGGTGGCCGCCGCCGCGCGGAACCGCCGTCGAACGACCCATACAAGGCGTGCCCATGAGCCAGACCGTTGTCGATTCCACTACCGACCATTCCGATCCTTCCTGTTGTTCTCCCACTGAATTTCGCGCGCGGCTCGTTGCGCTGATCGCCGAGCTGCTCGACGAATCCGTCGACGAGATCGCTTCACTCGACGATGACGAGGACCTGCTGAGCTGCGGCCTCGATTCGATCCGGCTGATGTATCTGCAGACCCGCGTGAACCGGCTCGGCCATGCGCTGACGTTCGATGTGCTCGCGCGCACGCCGACGCTCGGCGCGTGGACCACGCTGCTCGCGAATGCGCCGCGTATCGCGCGCACGGAAGCCGTCGTTGCTGCCGAAGCGGTCGACGTGCATGCGCCGTTCGAGTTGTCCGCGGTGCAGCAGGCGTACTGGCTCGGCCGCGGCGACGGCGAGGTGCTCGGCAACGTGAGCTGCCACGCGTTTCTCGAATTCCGCAGCCGCGCGATCGATCCCGTTCGTCTCGACACGGCATGCCGGCGCGTGCGCGAGCGTCATCCGATGCTGCGCGCACGTTTCGACGGCGGCTGTCAGCAGATCCTGGCCGAATCGGACGCGCCGGTGTTCGCGCACGCGGACTGGCGCGACCGGACGGCGGACGATGCGGAAACCGAATGGGCGTCGCTGCGCGCGTTCCGCTCGCACGAATGTCTCGACGTCGAGCACGCGCAGGTGTTCATGATGGGGCTCGTGCAGATGCCCGGCGGCGAGGATCGCGTGTGGCTCAGCGTCGACCTGCTCGCGGCCGACGTGGACAGCGTGCGGCTGCTGATGCAGGAGATCGGCGTCGCGTATGCCGAGCCGTTGGCGCTGCCGGCTGCGCCGTCGACGTGGTTCCCGGCCTGGCTCGCGCGTCGCGCGGCCGAGACGCGCGATGCGCGGGCCGCGGCGCGTGACGCCTGGCAGGCACGGCTTGCGACGTTGCCGGAAGGGCCGGCGCTGCCGCTCGCCCGCGCGCCGGAAACGATCCGCGCGCCGCGTTTCAGCCGCGTGGCGCACACGCTGAGCACGGATGAGTTGACGCGTCTGCAGGCGCGCGCCGCGCAGCATGGCGTCACGCTGTCGTCGGTGTTCGGCGCGGCGTTCGCGGCCGTGCTCGCGCGCTGGAGCGGCCGGCACGCATTCCTGCTCAACGTGCCGCTGTTCGACCGGCACGGCGATGCGCCCGATCTGGGCCGCGTGATCGCCGATTTCACAACGCTGCTGCTCGTCGAATGCGATGTGCGCGCCGACGCGAGCGCGGCCGACGCGGTGCGCGCGTTCCAGCAGCGGCTGCACGGTGCGATCGCGCAGGCCGCGTATCCGGCGCTCGACGTGCTGCGCGATGCGCGTCGGCAGGGCACGCCGCGNGCGGCGCCGGTCGTGTTCTCGTGCAATCTCGGTGACGAACCGTTCGTGCCCGATGCGTTCGCGCAGGTGTTCGGCGATCTGCACGACATGATTTCGCAGACGCCGCAGGTATGGCTCGACCATCAGCTCTATCGCGTGCCGGGTGGTGCGCTGCTCGCGTGGGACAGCGTCGACGGGCTGTTCCCGGACGGAATGATCGACGCGATGTTCGGCGCGTATGTCGCGTTCGTGCAGGCGCTGTGCGATCGCGACTGGCGGCTGCCGATCGCGGTCGAGCTGCCGTCCGCGCAGCGACGCGTGCGCGATACGCTCAATGCGTTGCCGGCTCCCGGCCGCGCGCGCACGCTGCATCACGATTTCTTCGCGCTGGCCGCACGCGAGCCGGCCGCCGTGGCGTTGCGATGCGGCGATCGCGCGGTGACGCGCGGCGAACTGGCCGCGCAGGCGCTTGCGATCGCGGGCGGCTTGCGCGCGGCCGGGATCGGGCACGGCGATGCCGTCGAGATCAGTTTGCCGCGCGGGCCCGAGCAGGTCGCGGCGGTATTCGGCGTGCTGGCGGCCGGCGCATGCTACGTGCCGCTCGACATCGCGCAGCCGGTCGCGCGCAAGGCGCTGATCGAGCGTGCGGCGGGCGTGAAGGCGGTGATCGACGACATCGCGTGCGCGGGCGGGCCGCTGCCGCATGTCGGCATTGCCGCGCTGCTGCGGCATGCGCCGCTGGCCGCGCCGCTCGAGGTCGCGCCGCAGGCGACCGCTTACGTGATCTACACGTCTGGTTCGACGGGCGTGCCGAAGGGCGTCGAGATGACCCACGCGGCGGCGATCAACACGATCGATGCGATCGATGCGCTGCTCGGCGTGCGCGCGGACGACCGGTTGCTGGCGGTGTCGGCGCTCGATTTCGATCTGTCGGTGTACGACCTGTTCGGCGCGCTGGGCGCCGGTGCGCAACTCGTGCTGCCGACGCAGGACGAAGCGCGCGATGCGGCGCGCTGGATCGAACTGATCGCGCAGCATCGTGTGACGCTGTGGAACTCGGCGCCCGCGCTGCTGGAAATGGCGCTGGCCGTGCCGGCGGCGAGCGGCGCGTGCCGCAGCGTGCGTGCGGCGCTGCTGTCCGGCGACTGGATCGCGCTCGACCTGCCGGCGCGCCTGCGCGAGCGCTGCGGCGATGCCTGTGCGTTTCACGCGCTCGGCGGCGCGACCGAGGCCGGCATCTGGTCGAACGTGCAGGCGGTGCGCGACGTGCCGCCGCATTGGCGTTCGATTCCGTACGGCCGGCCGTTGCCGGGGCAGGCGTATCGCGTCGTCGATGGCGACGGCCGTGATGTGCCCGATTACGTGCCGGGCGAATTGCTGATCGGGGGCGACAGTCTCGCGCGCGGCTACCGGAACGATCCCGAACTGACCGCGCAGCGTTTCGTGCAGCACGCGTCCGGCCGCTGGTATCGCACCGGCGATCGCGGCCGCTACTGGCCGGACGGGACGCTCGAATTCCTCGGGCGCGAGGATCGGCAGGTGAAGGTGCGCGGGCACCGGATCGAGCTCGGCGAGATCGAGGCGGCGCTGGCCGCGCATCCGCTGATCGACGGCGCGTGTGCGAGTGTCGTCCACGGCGAGGCC
>Ga0058696_1001020_pt1 | contig 11192 bp, 9 predicted proteins | sample AgamicMgSfrz_FD_55077 | JGI IMG/M metagenome (GOLD analysis project Ga0058696, IMG submission 55077) | Agave microbial communities from Guanajuato, Mexico - Mg.Sf.rz | ecosystem: Host-associated > Plants > Phyllosphere > Phylloplane/Leaf | place: Guanajuato, Mexico | collected 2012-05-30 | reverse complement strand
GTTCAAAAATGAATGTATCATTATTTGATTTTTTGATGATTAATCTGAGTTCATAATCCCCAGATTGTTTACTAGCTATAATTTGATCGCCATCTTTTTGAATTTGATCGGGTGTACTAATAGCATCGTTACTCAGTGAGGAATCGGAACAACCAAACAGGACAAGACAAATCATAAGAATAAGGGATATATGCTTCAATGTACGACCTCCTTTCCATTCAGAATCTTAGGTGTTGTTCCAATAATTTAGACGCAGCATAATGCTATAATGTTTCATTAATTTATAAATTTTACAATTTATATACATTTGTTTACATATAATATTTATTGATTTATCCGATGTGTGGTAATGCAGATCCATTAACCTGATTTATTCAATTTCAGCAAAGCAAAGAACGACAAAATCCAAACAAAAAAACCAAAGCTGTAAGCTTTGGTTCAAAATAGGTTGGCATAAATAGGCCCCTTCATCTCTTTAAGGATTGGTTAGGTAATATTGGAAAAATAAAGGATGAAATACCGGAATCACATCGTATAAAATTAATTCAAAAAAGACTTAAGTTCTTCTTCAAATTGATTTCCAAACTCCCTAATACCTTCTTTGGACGCTTTCAAAGTGTATAAATGGCCTAAATCCATAAAGATAAGTAAGTAGAGACGGAATGAAGCTGTTTAAAACCATGTTTGTCCAACCAAATTTAGCTTCTTTCACTATTTCAGAATTAACAACATATTTATAATTATAATAACCACCTTCACCTGGAGAGGGATTATGTTTAACGACAGTAAATTCAATGTAATTATCCGGGAAGTTTTTATCTCTTAAAATAGGCATTGTTTACCTCCATGATTGTAAAACTGGAGAGAGCATTAATCTTCTCTCCCCAGTCTGTTTTTTTAAGTAAAACTTAAATTATTTAAACTTAAACCGCCCTTAATCCAACGGCCTTCAGAAACTGATTCTGAATTGTGCTGATGCTATCTAATTTGTAAGTAGTAATAATGGTATTCAGAGCGTTACCAATAACAATTACAACTTTATTGATTCTATCCAACATAATACGAGAGTTAGAATAGTTTGTATCATAGTATTTCTCTACAGCAAACATTCCAGTTGACAGACTTCCTTTCTAGGATTAAAAAAAGCCGCCATGGGCGACTTTTAAGACAGATTGTTTAGTCTTCGTAAAACTTTATAGTCTCGCAATCTTCTCCAGTATTAGCTCTCTTTCAAGGTAACAAGATCAACTACCATCCAATTGTTATCCCTATATTGCAACGTTAGTTTTACAGAGATGGAACCCTCATTCGATCGATATTTACTTACCACGAGTGTGGCCTCATTCTGCTCGTCCGCCAGCTCAACCTTCTCAATCCGCAGTAAAATCCCTCGAAGATTGCTTTCATCACCTTCATATAAACCTTGCTTAAGCAATTGTTCATAAGTTAGGCTATAAACGTCCACCTTATATTTTGTTTGTAAGAACTTCGCTATTTCTTGTCCGTCAGAGTCACTTAATGCAGGAGTCTGATTATAGTCTATTGATATATACTCCATCGATCTATTAAGAGCTGAATCTGTCATTATGACCTCTTCCAATGCTGCAATATATAGTCCGCTTAGACCGTTATCAGCATCTGCATTCGTGGACGTGCTCTCACAAGATGTTGTCAGACTAACCAGTGATAGAACATAAATAAAGTACAACAACTTCCTGGGGATGACCCTCACCTCCTATGGATTCCTAAACTCATTAACGGAAATCTCAAGGAACATGTTGCATAATAAAAAAAGCAGTCCTCAGCGGACTGCCCGTTCGACTTTACATTTTCAGATCAAATTGGAACTGATCCAATTCTTCTTCTGCTTCACGCATTAATTCCAACAGTTGATCAGCGTATTCCCCAAGCGCAGCCCTGCTGGCCTCGAAGTTAAGCCATTGAATGGTCAGTGGAATGGAAATGAAACCTGTTAAGCAATCCCAAAGCGCATCCAGATTCCGACCATAATCATCATCTAACCCGAGCTTCGCCTGAAGAATATCATGCAATTCTTCTTTACCATGAATATCATTTCCATCAATGATTACTGTCTTCATACCATCCTACCTTTGGTCATTTGATTTGTTCAAACGTGCGATAATGATCGGTTGTCTTGTATATTAAGCCATCACTTGAATAGAGAATTCGGTCACTTCCCCGGGTTCCCCCAGAATAATTGATATCTGCCTCGTACCACGTTCTTCCCTTTTTCTTGGGTAACAAGCCTTCCCGATTCTGAAAAATATCACCGCCGATACTTTTGCCTGGGGCCACATCTTGCAAATTTCCTTCACTTGGTTCCCAGCCTAAAGCTCTGGCCTCCTTCTTGGTAATATAATTATCCGGAAGTTCCTGATGCTCGGCAAGATAATTGGCCACTTCGTCAAATTGGTTCAAGACAGCATGAGTCTGGGTCGAATCATCTACAGATAGCGATTCAAGTGAACAGCCTGCGAACAGCATCGTCGCAAGAATAATGAGTACGGTACCTAACCATTTTTTAATATACACTGCTTATAATCTCCTTTTAATCTTCTCAACTCCAAAAAGTATATACCAATCTAAACATAGTTCCAAGTATAGCAAAGTCCTTGCATTTAAACCTAAAAGGATTGAAGTAAATTTCAAAATGAAGTACTATCAATTTATTATGAAATGGTCATATGTAACTGGCGAACACGGTGAACCGTGAGGGAGCATATGATTTCTAATCAAGCCGTACGCCTGGGCAGAGGTAAGGAAGTTTTATTTCCTTGCCTCTTTTTATGTGGAAAGGGCGATGATGAAGATGAGCACAGAGACACTAATTTTAAATGGACAAACGGTAGCGGACTTCATGAAGGAAGAAATGATGGCAAAAGTTGCCTTGTTGAAGGAGAAGGGAATACGCCCTTGTCTCGCTACCATTTTGGTCGGTGATGACCCCTCTTCCGAAACGTACGTACGTATGAAGGGCAATGCATGTGCGCGTGTAGGCGTACATTCCATTAAAGTGGTTTTGCCTGCAGAAACGACGACGGAACAATTAATTCAAGAAATAAACCAATTAAATCAAGACTTATCCGTACATGGCATTCTGCTGCAGCACCCGGTACCACATCATATCAATGAAAGAGCCGCTTTTGATGCAATTAGCATAGAGAAAGACGTGGATGGCGTTACCACCCAAGGATTTGCACTAAATGCTTTTGGAATCGCCGCTTTCCCTTCCTGCACACCACAGGCCATTATTCGTATTCTAGATTTCTATAAGGTTCCGATCGAAGGCAAACATGCTGTCGTTATCGGGCGAAGTCCAATCCTGGGCAAGCCCGTTTCAGCCATGTTACTTAACCGAAATGCAACGGTAACCACCTGTCACTCCAAAACCGTCAATCTGGACGAAATCGTGAAGTCAGGAGATATTGTGATTGCTGCCGTCGGCAAACCATGTTTTGTAAAAGGAAGCTGGATTAAACCTGGTGCAGTTGTCATTGATGCAGGCTACAATAAAGGCAATGTAGGTGATGTGGACTATTCATCTTGCTTGGCTCAGTCCTCCGCCATTACACCCGTCCCGGGTGGCGTTGGTCCCGTAACAATCGCTACGCTGATCGAACACACGATCAAATCAGCCTTCATGCAATCTGAATGAACATTATATTTATGTAAGAAAGCACGCAAAGCTCACTCTATTAATGAGGGCTTAGCGTGCTTCTTTTGGAGTGAACATCAGGGCTAATGCTTCATCCGATTGTTAGCAAGTTCACATGTGATATCCATTTCCGTTGCTACTTACCTGGTTCTTGTCCTCTTTATTTTTGGGCAAATTGTAAAATGGCCGTCGCTGCACGAATACGAATATCCACGTCTTCACTGTGCAATGCATCTTTCAATACCTCGAGAGCTTCCCGGACCGTAACGTCATCTACGCTAACCGAATTATGGACTGTGGTTTCCGTTTCGTGAGTTCTTGAAAGCCATGGATCCAATTGAGCCTGTGATCGTGGATGCCCGAATGTTGAGATTATAGAAGTATCCGAAATCAGAGCACGTACTTTATCGTTTATTGCTGTCAGTGGAATTCGTCCCAACCATGTTACGCCTCTGCGATGACATATCGAATCTTCTCCAATGCTAGTGGAGTCATCGTAAAAATAGTCGCCCACATCCCCAACGTATGCCCACTCATCGTCATGAATTATGACATTGTCTCCATCCTGCATAATGTTTACAAACGTTTGTAGTGTACCTACTACCCGGCTCAGTTCCGATTCACGTATTGCATAATGCTGCACGATTTGCTCTTTCCATTCTTCAGCCGGCACTTGTTCCAGGTCCCCTGTAGCAGGCCAATCAACCCCAATATAATTATCTTCCAGGAAAGTTGCAGTTCGATCGATGCCGTGTATTGTGGATTGGATATGAAAAAGGTTCATGCTGCACTTGTCCTCCTCTGATGCTGTATACCGTAGAACGTATTTTACTTTCTAACCATTATAAATGGTTTGATTTTGTTTGACCAATGAACACATCGGCAGATGAATTCGGGCTCCCAGATGATTTGGCTCCCATTGCAGCGTTTCTTCAAAACGTTTTTTCGCTTCAGCCGCTTTTCCNAAACCCAACAAACCCAGACCATGCATAAACAAACAGTGGACCTGATTGCGCTTGTTCAAATCATCTTCAAATACGAGAAAGTCCGGCAAAGATACGGCAAAATAGTCAATTTTCACATCATCAAACAGATGTCTCTCTGCGTAATCAATCAGCTTGTTAAATCGGCGTCTTGCTTCTTTTGGATTGCCTAGTTTCATCCATGCTAGCCCCTGATAGAAGATCATTTCTGGCGGTTGATCGTTATAATACATGGCACTGGCCGGCTCTTCCAAACCTTGCGAGGCTATTGTCCAGTGATACACTGCTTCTTCTTGCCGGCCTAATCTGCTGTAGGTGTAACCAAGCTCGTAATGTACGTTATTTTCCTGAGCACCTTCCAGTTTACCCTCTCCCAGATTCTCGGGATATTGGAAGGCACGTTTTAAGAATTCAACGGCTTCCTCGAATTGACCCTGTTGACTCGCTTGCTTTCCAAGCTCAAACAGCGCGAGAACATATTGTCCCGTGACTTTACCTTCCCCGCCCTCCCATGGATGAAATCGACGCTCTAACAGAGCTGTTAACGCCTCTTCATGCTGGCCGAGCATATTGAGCAAGGTTACATATTCGAGGTAAAGGTCATCCCGGTGATGCACAAGCTGCATATGCTGCTGAAGTTTGGCCATCCGTTCCTGAGCCGTAACGCCTACCTTTTTGTACAATTGATCCAGTTCGTAGAATACGCGGGCATCTGCTTCATTACACTCAAAAGCCTTTTCAAGCGATTCACACGCAGCTGTTGCATCGTTCCGTTTATTATAATAAGCCAGGGCAAGATTTCGATGTACTGTTGCAAAATGATTGTCGATTTCCACGGATTGTTCCCAATGATGAATGGCATCTGCTGCTCGCTTTTTATCATAATACAGATTGCCCAGATAGTAGTGTGCCTTACTGTCCAATGGATGCATGGCAACTGCATGCTGCAGTACGTGCAGATCGAACAGGCTGTTTGGGAAACAATAATCTGGTGAAGCGGTCTGGGCTAACCGCCGCTCCTGATCTGCTTCTTCCGAAAGTTCCAGTCGGTCGTACATATACGCGAGCATATAGTGAACCATCGGGTAGGTGTGATTGCCGTGTGTCAAACGAATCTGCTCCAACACTTCTGCTGCTTCCTCGTACATGCCGTTGCCTGCATAATCCGATGCCAGATTCATATAATTGTGCACATCGTTACGCATGATTTTTCCGAGCTTGATTCGCGTATCATCGGCTTCTTCATGACGTCCCAATTGTTCCAACACTTTAGCTTTCTCGCAGGCTGCCCCAAAATCGGCAATGTCCAGCTTCAAGGTTTCCTCCGCGAACAGAGCCGCTTCCGAATATCGGCCAAGCTTTCGTAAAACCGCGGTCTTCACGAGTCTAGACTTGTAGTTTCTGCTATTTCGTACCAGAGATCTTTCCGCTAGCTCCAAAGCTTCGGCATAATGCCCTCGTTCGCAGGCGATTTGGCTTAATGCATAATAGCCACTGTCCTGAAATGCCGCAGACCAAACCGATTTATAAAACGCTGCGTATGCTTCTTCATTCCGCTCCTGTAAACGAAGAGCCAGACCAAGTTGATAATAAGCTTCGCTGTCGTACGGATTCGGATTACGCCAAGTCAACGATTTAATGGCCGTCCGGAAATGTTTTTCCGCCCGTTCAAACCATCCCTTACGAAGCAGCGTCATGCCATATGCGATATTAAGACGAATGTCGGAGGCATCCCTTCTCAAACCTTCTTCATAATAATGCTCAGGCTCAAAGGTGGCATGCCGATATTGTTCCAAGTGCAATCCTGCCAGATATAACTGTTCTGTACTCTTTATCTCCTCCGGTAGAGGAAGCGGTTTGGCTGGTTCAGGCACCTGTTCAATGGATGGCTTCGCCGGACGGTAAGAAACAAGTTCATGCCCGCTCGCATCATGGACGGTTACGATCAGATCATGTGCCTGTGTCTGGTCTTCGGGATCTAAAGTGAAAACCGATTGATAGGTCTGTTCCGGTGAGATCGTAACCGTATCTTTCAAATACGTTTTCTTCCGGCCCTTCAACTCAATCCTTGCCTTCTCGAACACCGATGTGGCATAGACCATCACCGTCACGGTACGACTTGTCTCATCTACTTCCAGATTCACCGCTGCATCAATCGATGCATTTTTCACGACACCGATATTTTTGTACGGCATGAAATATTGCTTGAACGATTTTTCCTCGTAAGGTTGAAGCCATGTGAAATCTGGCTGGTTGTCCGTAAACACGCCTGTCATCAGCTCGATATAGGGTCCGTCCTCATCGGTTAAACTGCGATCCCACGCCTGGCCGAACTCACCGTTACCCCAGGTCCATTGTTTCTTACCTGGGGACACATGATGGTTTGCTACGTGAAGCAGTCCTGCTTGGACGCCATGGTCGTATCCGCCAACAAAATTATAATCCGACTTGTAGGCCATATACGATGTAGGTACAGGGATGTTTTTATAACGTGAAATGTCCACGCCTTCCGAGTAATCCATTTTATAGTAGGTTCCTGTTGCAATGGGGAATCTGGACACATCACGCTTGCCATGGTCGAATACGGCCGTAACGTCCGGAGGAAATACCGTTTGGGTGTGGTCGTTAACCGCAACAGCGGGATTGGCCCACCACAGGAACGTTTGCGGCTCTGAAGTCCGGTTGAACATCTGTGCCGTAATTTCGAGGTAAGCTTTGCCCGGAAACAGTGTGAAGCCTGTTGTGACCTTCGTTCCATACATACGGTCGATCTCACTCACCCATACGGTAGCGCTTCCGTCTTCATTTTCAGTCATGGTATGCTCTACGGGTCCAAACGTATTTGGACGATGATGCTGCGGCCAATTGAATTCAATTCCACCCGATATCCAGGGCCCGGCTAGCCCTACGAGGGCAGGTTTAATGACGCGATTGTAATAAACGAAATCATAATGGTTCGTTTTGTCTAACGCCCGATAGATGCGACCACCGATTTCAGGCAAAATTTCAATACGCACATATTCATTTTCGAGAATGGCCATTCGATACAATTTCACTTCTTTATCATCCATAATTTTATCAATGACCGGAAGTGGGTAGACGCGTCCAGAGGACCCTTGGTAGACCCTTTTTTCCAGAAACATTGGATTTTTGTCAGGTTCTCCTGTGCCATAGGTAGGGATCTCAGTCTGTTCCTCCCATACGCGAACTCCCTTGGATACAGGTACAGACGACTCTCTTGTGCTCATAACGCTTCCTCCTTTTGTGAACTGTCAATGTATCCATAGTAAGAAAAATGAACGGCGGAGCACCATTCAATATCCTCTGTTTTTCATGGACTATATGGGGACACTCCAACAATCACGCATGAAGGTTATTTTTTCGTTTCCGAAATGCTGACGGTGTCTCGCCAAACGCTTCGCGGAACTTTCTTGTAAAATGAATGCCACAGTCAAATCCGACATCCGTAGCAATCTCCGCGATTTGCCGGTTCGTGCCAGCCAGAAGCTGTGCTGCCTTCTCCAACCTGAACTTATAAACGGTGTTCAGAATCGTATCGCCTACCTGCTCCTTAAATAAATGAGAGAGGCGCGAAGTGGATAAACAGCAGCGATTGGCGAGTTCAGGTATGCTTATCTTCTGCGCAGGATGCAACTGCAAATACCGTATGATCTCCGCTATTCGGGGGTCCATTGCTGCTGGAACATCCGGAGGATATGTCTGTTGAATGTGAATCAACGTCTCCTCCAGGGCCAGCTCAGATAATCGGCGATGCTGTTCGGAGCTCCCTTCCGAAAACCCATGACGCACCAATCTTCGAAGAGCATTGTGCATATCCTGCTGTGCCTCCTTCGAAACAATTCGCTGGTATACGAAACGATCGGAGGTTTCAGGAAGCTTCAAGTATGTACTCCAGTTGGGATCGGGAATGAAATGGACCCATATAAATTCCCAATGTTCCCGCTTCGTTCGATAATGATGCGGCAGCCCTGGCATGAGGATCGCCACATCCCCTGCTGTGCAGGTGATCGAATTCTTGCCAAGCTGTATTTCTCCTTCTCCAGAAAGCGTATACATTAATAACCAATCGATGCTCCCCGTTGGCCGGTGAATGTCATATCCTTTCAACTCCTTATAATGTCCTGCGATTAATATTCCAAAGGGTCGGTGTCCAACTATAGCATAATCCGCATGTTTTTCAGCCATTATCACACTACCTCGCTATGATCTATTCCGTATAAAATGTAGCTGTATCGATATTTCTTATATTTTCTATAACAGTAGAATTCGTCGTATAGAACATATCACAAGGAGGTTGACCCAGCAATGAGCCAGGTTTCGAAATTATCATTATTGGATGCAGATAATAAGGAAATCCATTCAGGAAAATTGGGAATGAATGGTGGAGCAAATCCCAAAGGAGATAGCTTTGGATTTACCAATTATTATATGACTCGTAATGGCGAGCCCTTCATTCCTGTCGTGGGAGAATTTCACTTCTCCAGGTTTTCATACTTGCACTGGGAAGAGGAACTGCTGAAAATGAAGGCCGGCGGCATTCACATCGCTGCAACATATGTATTTTGGAATTTTCATGAGGAAGAAGAAGGAGTTTTTGAATGGAGTGGTAATCGGAACCTGCGCCATTTCATCGATCTTTGCGCCAAACTGGATCTGCCCCTCATTCTTCGCATCGGTCCGTTCTGCCACGGCGAAGTTCGTAATGGAGGAATTCCGGATTGGGTAGTATCCAAGCCTATTGAGATCCGTTCCAATGATCCCGAATATCTGAAGCTTACACGCAGGCTGTATCGGGAAATCGCCAGTCAGATGAAAGGCAGCCTGTATCAGGACGGAGGACCCGTTATAGCTGTGCAATTGGAAAATGAATTCATGCACGCCGGGGCGCCGAATGATGCATGGGGTTACAAAACAGGGAAATTTCTGTCCTCTGGAACCGGAGGTACAGCTCACCTTGCCGAGCTGCGCCGTATTGCGGAGGATGCAGGGATTCGTCCTCTGTTCTTCACGGCTACCGCTTGGGGCGGCGCTGCCGTTCCCGAGGAAGGCTTTTTGCCCATGCTTGCAGGTTATGCCTATACTTCCTGGTTGCCTGACCAGCCTCCAAGCAAGGAATTTATATATCGCGATCTTCATGTTACTCCTGCGGAACCCGTTCAGTATGACACGCCCGAATATCCCGTTGCCTATTGCGAAATGGCTGGTGGCATGCAGGTCAGTTATAACGTGAGGCCGTCCGTTCCCGAGAACAGCATCGAGGCCATGACCCTTGTCAAGCTAGCCAGCGGCAGCAATCTGCTCGGTTATTATATGTATCATGGCGGCTCCAATCCCGTTGGCAAGAAGAGTTATCTGAATGAGCAATTCCTGCCGAAGATTACGTATGACTACCAGTCTCCCTTGGGTGAATTCGGCAGAGTCGGTGCATCCTATGACCGCATCCGCGCCATCTCTCTGTTTCTCGAGTCTTTCGGATCTGTCCTTGCTCCGATGAAAACGGTCCTGCCTGAGGGACAATCTACCATAGATCCGACAGATACAGAGACATTACGCTGGTGTGTCAGACATCAGGACGGCTCTGGTTTTGTTTTCTTGAATAATTTTCAGGACCAGGTGGACATGCCCCGCCGCAGCATACGAATCGAATTGGAAACATCCAAGGGTCACGTTGCCTTCCCTGCCGAAGGTGAACTTGAGCTGCCTGAAGGAATCGGGTTGATGCTGCCGTTCCATCTGGATCTTCATGGCGTGTCACTACTTAGTGCAACGTCTCCGCTGCTCACAGTGGTCGAGACTTCTGCAGAAAAAACGGTTTTCTTCTATGCGCATGAAGGGATGAAACCGGAATTCGTCGTTTCCAAAACAAATCTAAAGGATGTGCAGTGTAGCGAAAGTGTAGTATTGGATCAAGGATCTTACTATGTGATTCAACCGAACGTGGACCAACATCATTCAGTCAAATTCCTAACCACAGACGGAGGCTGCGTACGCTTTGTGGTGCTTTCCAGAGAAGAAGCGCAGAAAGCATATACCTTTGAACTGTGGGGACAACAAACGCTGGTCATTAGCGATTGTCCCGTTACGGTCAGCAATCACCAGCTTATCTGTACATCAACAGGAGCTTCCCGGTTTGCTGTTTCGCTGTATCCCAAGCCCGAGCACAATTTACAAACCCATCGTGCCACGATTCACTCTCAAAAAGATAAAGCAGCTCTCTTCACTACCTATACCATAGATCTGCCTGAATATGCGCCAGACGTGTTGATTAAGAGACCCACAGAGAAATCGGCTCTGCTGCAATTTGCCGGAGAGTGGCCCTCTCATGTTCACGATGTATGGCTTGAGGTGGATTATGAAGGTGATGTGGCTGAAGCGTTCCTGAATGGACGGCTCATAACGGATCACATTTCTTACGGAAAGACCTGGTCCATTGGCCTGAAGGAATTCTACACTCAGCTTGAATCCTCTGAATTGCACTTGTCCATAACCCCGCAGCGCAGAGGAACGGTTCA
>Ga0058696_1001017_pt1 | contig 11213 bp, 10 predicted proteins | sample AgamicMgSfrz_FD_55077 | JGI IMG/M metagenome (GOLD analysis project Ga0058696, IMG submission 55077) | Agave microbial communities from Guanajuato, Mexico - Mg.Sf.rz | ecosystem: Host-associated > Plants > Phyllosphere > Phylloplane/Leaf | place: Guanajuato, Mexico | collected 2012-05-30 | reverse complement strand
TGTTACGGGTATAGTCACTATGTCCGTTCCATATAAGGGTGAGGTTTATTCGATAAAGAAACGTGTATTATATTATGCAGAGAATTATATGCAGTTGCAAGGAAAAGAGAAGCAAGAAATCTCGGAGGAACTAAATCAATTAGCAGCATATTCAACTAATAGTTTATTGCAATTTATNGAACTTATTGATTCCACAATGGAGGGATTATCTCAACTAGAGAAGCCAATCTCTATATTGTATGGGGAGTTAGATGAACCATTATATAGAGATAGTGCTAAATACATATATGCAAAAGCATCTTCCTCTCATAAAAGGATAAAAGGGTATTTAAATTCAAAACATTTAATGACATTAGGTCCGGATAGAGACATTATTCATCGTGACATTCTAACATTTTTAGAGGAATTAGAATGGTAATATTTATATGTAATAAAGAAGACTCAACATTTTATTCATGAATATTTACAATAAGGAAGCGTACACATCTAAATGGAACGCTCCTTCTATAAGAGCATTCCATTTAAGGTATGTAACAAATGGATGATACTGATTCGCTAATCTAAAAAGGTTAATTCTGATTCATGTACTAGTATAAACTGAAAGAAATCTAAGGTTTTTAACTCGCAATAGCCTGTTTCATATTTATGAATTACTATATATTCTTTTTGTTGATATAAGACTCTTGTTCCGTTCACAAAAAACACTCCCCTTTGTATGATTTATAATAAATCGGACTTTCTAATTTCGATAAGGAAGGTGAAAATAATATATTATTTGTGACAAGTGAGAAAATTTCTAGAAGGGTTTATCACTTGAGGTACAATGCTTATATTACCTGGGAACAAAGTAAATGCTTATTCTTGAATAAGAGTAATGTGAAACAGTAAATATAAGAAAAAATATGAAAGGTAGAAGTCATTATAAGGGATTTCTGAAATAAGTGTAAGTAGTTACTCCATCCATTGGTAAATTTCTTTTTATAATTTCCGTTTTTAACATTTCAATAAAATCGTGAGAAAGCTTTTGTCTGTACGCTTCATGGTAGGCATCTATAAGAATTTCATTGTTTAGGATACTGAGGGAGTTCATTATTCCATTCTCCAATCTATAAATTGTTATTAAAAATATTCCACTAATCTTTTGAATTAAAACCAAAAAGAACCAAGATATCAAAGAAAATGGAAATAAAAAAACCGGAATTTCTCCCAACTGATAAAAATTTAACCATTTTAATTTTTTCTATAAGTTGGCTAGAAACAATGGAATATGTGTAGCCTTTTTAACGGTAAATATACAGCCGACACCTATTGAAAGTCGTTATATTTAGAATATCGCCAATTCTCATTAAATGTACAAAACGAGAATGCTGTCATTCTCGTTTTGTAATATTACTGCTTAATTGTCTTGATCTTGGTCATTGTCTTGTTCGTTATCTTGGTCTTGATCAGCATCTGCATTGGCACGGGAACGTGATTGGACACGAGCTTTTGAATCGGAATGAACATCGATGTTCAAATCGATTTTAGCATTACCAGAATCGTTGACTTTAGCGACGTTCGTGTTTTTATCAAGGTTTTTGACAGTGTTATCATTATCTACTTCAGTGTCTGTTCTTAAGTCATTATCTACTTCAAAGTCTACGTTTGCATCTGAACGGCTGTCGCTGTCACCTGAGCGTGAATTAGAGTTGTTTCTTTGGTTTGAATCCCCTTCGTTATTGCTTCTTCCCAAGAACCATGGTCTTCTACTCATTATAAAATCCCTCCTTGTCCTTATTCATTACTTAGTGTATTCAACGATTGAAAAGTGAGATGGTTAGTTACATTAGGACAGGCATGGATTTTTAGAAAATTCAGCGGTTATAACAAGTTGGGATACGTTATAAGCGGATGAAAGGAGAAGAAACATGATGATGAGAGAGAAAATTTTAAAAAACCAAGTAATTTTATCCGAATAGTCCAAAAGTTTGTTGACACTCCCTTTTTAGAACTGTTATGATAATTTTCAGAAATAACAAATATAGGAGAATCGACTAGATCACTAGAGATTCAATAAAATGCATATTTTGCATTTTGTTGAGTCTCTTTTTTGTTATCTGCTGATCGTTCGATAAGGATAAGGGGGGAGAATCCTAGAAAGACTAGATGCTTTTACACGTTAATCCGATTAAACCAATTTGAAAAATAAAAAAAGAGGAGATTGAACATGGGACATCCTACTATTTATCCTACAGGTGCAACAATTTATTCACCAACTAAGGCTTGGAGCGGCTACACAATCTTTCAAGCGCCAGATCTTGGGGCATTACTAATTGATATGAATGGGAGAGAAGTGCATTTGTGGAAAGGCTTAAGAGGCTTCCCAAATAAAATTTTTCCAGGTGGCTATGTGTTAGGACACACCTTTAATAGAGATCCACAGCATGGTTTTCAGGATGAAGGAGATGTGGCGCAGGTAGATTTTGACGGGAACGTTGTATGGAAGTTTGACAAGCATGAATTTATTACTGATCCGGGTTATGAAGGCAGATGGATTGCTAGAGCACATCATGACTATCAGCGCGAAGGCAGTCCTGTAGGATATTATGCGCCAGGGCTGGAGCCGAAAATTGACGGAGGCAATACACTAGTACTTGCCCATCGTAATGTCGTTAATACAAATATCTCTAAGTTTGAGCTGTTAGATGATGTGATTTTAGAAGTGGATTGGGACGGCGATATTGTATGGGAATGGTCATTCAGTGATCATTTTGATGAATTGCAATTTGATGAGGAAGCAAAGAAAACAATTTATGAACAGCCAAACCGCCGTTTCTTTGGCAATGAGTCTGGTGATTGGCTACATATAAACTCCATATCTGCGATTGGGCCAAATCGTCATTATGATAATGGTGATGAAAGATTTCATCCTGACAATATCATCTGGGATGCCCGCGAAGCCAATATCATTGGTATTACTGATAAACGCTCAGGCAAAATTGTCTGGCAAATCGGACCTGACTATTCTACGGAGGAACTTAAGGATATTGGCTGGATTATAGGCCAGCATCATGCACATATTATTCCGCAAGGACTACCTGGTGAAGGCAATCTGCTTGTATTCGATAACGGTGGCTGGGGAGGTTATGGAGCTCCGAATCCTGGTTCTCCTGACGGCACGAAAAACGCTTTGCGTGACCATTCACGCGTTTTGGAAATTGACCCTGTAACTTTAGAAATTGTCTGGCAGTATACAGGACAAGAAGCAAACTATCAAGCTCCTACAGATTCGTTTCGTTTTTACAGCCCATATATTAGTTCAGCTCAGCGACTAGAAAATGGAAATACGTTAATTACAGAAGGAGCGAATGGCCGTATTTTTGAAGTGAATGCAGAACATGACTTAGTTTGGGAGTATATTTCGCCATTTAAAAATGCCCGCAATTCCAATATGGTATACCGAGCATACAGAGTTCCTTACGACTGGGTTCCTCAGCTTGAAAAACCAGAAGAAGTGGAAATACTGCCATTGGAAATTGAAACATTCCGGGTGCCAAATGCGGCTCCAAGCGGAATTGATTCAGCGGTTGAAGTAAAAGGAGCGGCCTCATTCGGAGAAGGTGCACTTTGCGTTGCACGGTTTGATGAACAAGAGACAAAATAATTAGTTTTAAAAGGGGGGNATTTTTAATGAAGCAAAGATATAAAATAGCAGNTTTTAGTCTTTTGTTATCCGTTGTTTTAGCAGGCTGCTCAAACTCCACTTCAGGAAGTGAGGGCAAGGATGCCATAAAGATAGGAATTGATACAGCCGCAGGCGGTTCCTTGCAAATCAGAGCCGCAAATACAGAAGGTTTTTTTTCAGACCTGGATATCGACCCGAAAATCTCTAACTTTGCTTATGGGATTGATACAATCAATGCATTGCTGACAGAACAGACGGACACTGGGTTAGCAGCAGATTATGTCCTTTTGAACTCGTTAAACAGAGGAGATATAGTTGTCATTTCCTCTTTGTCACATAGCACAGAAGCCACGATTAAAGAATCCGAGTTTGTGGCTGTAAAGGGAATAGATAAACCTGCAGATTTAAAAGGGAAACGAATCGGTGTCGCAAAGGGAACAGTATCGGAATATCATTGGGCTAATTATCTAGAAACAATTGGCGTAAGCGAAGATGACATTGAATATGTGCCATTCAGCACACCTGATGAAGCAATAGTTGGCGTGAAAAAAGGGGATATTGATGCCGTTTTATCAAGCGGAGCAGTATTAGAGAAATTAAAAGCGATTGACGGAGTACATACAATTGATAATCTGTCTTCAGCTAATATTTCCACAAGCAGTTATCTTGTTGCCAATAAAGAATTTGTTGAAAACAACGAAGAAGCTGTCGTAAATCTGCTGAAAGCCATTAAAGAAGGGATTGCTTATGTTAAAGAAAATCCTGATGGGACAGCAGAGATTGCCTACAAGGAGCTGAAAGTGAAAAAAGAGGATACATTACGAGACTTAGAAAATATCAATTACACTATTGGATTTACGGAAGAGGATATAAAGCACTTAAGTGATATGAAACAATGGCTCCTAGACAGGGGAATATTAAAAAAAGACTATAATATCGAGGATAAGCTGGCGTTAGATGCGCTGCAGAAGGCTTTACCAGACGCAGTAACATATCAAAGCAAGTAAAGGGGAGGTGGATTCGGATAAAACTTCCGAATCCACCGTCATCCTTGTAAGGAAGAAGGGAGTAGATTAAATGACAATGGTTCAAACAGATGCTCCAAATATTGTTTTAAAGGGGTTATCAAAATCATTTTCAGAAAATCCTGATCAAGGAAGCTATGTGTTAGAAAATGTTGATTTAACGATAAACAGAGGCGAATTTTATATTTTACTAGGCCCAAGTGGCTGCGGGAAGTCGACATTATTAAATATTCTTGCTGGGTTTATCGAGAAATCAAGCGGAGAGTTAACGATTCAGAGCCAATCAGCTGCAAAGGAAGAGAATCGGGGATTTGTTTTCCAGTCAGCCGATTCAGCATTATTTCCATGGCTGACTGTAGAAGAGAATGTGGAATTTGGCCTGAAAATGAAAAAAGTAGCAACAGCAAAAAGAAAAGAAATCGCAAATCATTATATTAAATTAGCTGGGTTATCAGGTCATAATCAGAAATTTCCTAAGGAGATTTCCGGCGGGATGAAACAGCGTGTGCAATTGGCACGTGTCTTAGCGAATGATCCGCAAATATTATTAATGGATGAACCGTTTGGAGCTTTAGATGCGATGACAAGGCGAACGATGCAAAAGGAGCTTATAAGAATATGGACAGAAACTAATAAGACAGTAATATTTGTTACCCATGATATTCAAGAGGCACTTATGCTAGGTCAGCGGATCGGGATTATGTCAGTTGGACCATCCTCTAAAATAATTCAATCCTATCAAATCGACATGCCATATCCACGAGAACTTACTAGTCCAGATTTCAATGAGTATTATAAAGTTGTTCAGTCGCATTTTGATTAGGAGGAAATAAGATGAAAACAATCGTACAGCAGGAAGTGAAATTAAAACCATTAGAGAAAAAACTGCCGTTTAAATTCTATTGGAAAAAGGTTTTGAAAACAGGAATTATTACATGGATCGGTTTACTGCTCATATGGACAGTTGCTGCTCATTTTTCAGATCCGCAATTTTTGCCAAGTCCTCTTGCTACACTTCGGGGAGCAATTGAACTTGGAAGTGATGGATCATTATTCATTTATATGGCATATAGTTTAGTACGTGTACTGATTGGCTGGCTCCTCGGAAATATCGTTGCCATTCCACTTGGATTATTTATCGGCAGTAATAAGACGGTTCGAGAACTTGTGGAGCCAGTTATAAATTTTGTACGCTTTATCCCGCCGCTCGCGTTTATTACACTATTTATGCTCTGGTTTGGGATAGGCGAACAATCGAAAATATTCCTAATTATGTATGCAACGTTTTTCGTTGTTACGATTAATACTTTAACTGGAGTGCTTTCCATCTCTGAGGATAAAATTCGTTCTGCAAAAAGCATGGGAGCAACTGATTTCCAAGTATTGCGATATGTTGTCATTCCAGCAGCCATTCCCTTTATTTTTACAGGAGCTAAGCTTGCGATGGGATCATCTTTCATGGCAATCATCGGGGCAGAAATGGTTGCGGCCAATGAAGGGGTAGGGTTCATGATTTGGAATGCGAGATTATACTTCCAGACAGATTGGATATTTGTTGGCCTAGTTGTCCTAGGACTAATGGGTTTCTCTATGGACCGGTTATTTGCTTGGGCTGGAAGGAAGTTTTTGAAGAGATATAGTATTGTTTCCTAACAAATTAAAAGAAAAAGTAAATAAGCAGTCTAAAGAATTGGAATTAAAAATGCAGCCATTTAGGAGAAAAGGGCGGGAGTTTTTTCCTCTAGTGCCAATCAAGCATACAGCAGCCAATCACTTGCCTCTTGACGGCGAATTTACGTGTGAGGCTACTTATTTGGAAAATTTATTTGTACAAGATTACTGAAATAGAGCAACAAAAAAGGAGCCTTCACAACAAATGTGAAGGCTTTAAAAAGGTAATGAAATATATTTTCGGTAAATCATGATTAATTTTATATTACCCTCCTAATAAGATAATAAACATTATATGGATACGAAAACGTACTGTTCAAATAATTCTAACCTGTTTGGAGCATACTTCTTGTAAGAATCTTAGTATGAGGGGGAAGTTATTTGAAATGCCCGCAATGTATATATACGAATCCTGACGGAGTGAAGTTCTGTATAAACTGTGGCGAAAAGTTTATCAAGAATAATACGATGGGGGAGGATAACAGTTTTTTTTATGAATTTGCACATTATGTTGACATGGTTCCAAAAAAAGAACGCTCTGTAAATCCTAAATTCCATAATATATTTTCGCGTGTTTTTCATGATCATAGTGAACTAGAGGCAGAAAGGCTGTTTATAGTCGGGACTGCACTGACAACGCCAAAGATTACAGAAGTGACAGATACTTGGCCTAAACCGTGGCTGTTTGCAAGGGTATTTATTATTGCTCTCCTTACATTCGCAGGATTTTACATAGGTGTCAGCTATTTTAAAAATGCTAACTTTATACCTGGATTGATTTTAACAGGTTCATTTGCTGTTCCTTTCACGACCTTAATTTTCTTTTGGGAAATGAATGCTCCGCAGAATATCGCCTTTTATAGAATTATGTATATTGTTTTATTAGGTGGAATTCTCTCCATGCTAGTTGCTATATTATTTTTTGATATTTTGCGAAATACTTCAAATGCAATTACTACTGGAATAGTCGAAGAGCTTGCTAAAACAATAACAGTTATTTCCTTTGTCCGTTACAGAAAATACCGTTTTATTCTTAATGGACTGCTAATCGGTGCTGCTGTTGGTGTTGGATTTGCAGCCTTTGAAACAGCAGGCTATGCCTTAAGAGCTTTGCTTTCTGGGGGAGGTTCCCATCTTTACTATACTATTTTGTGGAGGGGAATACTTGCTCCCGGCGGACATGTTGCTTGGTCTGCTCTTGCAGGTGCTGCCTTTTGCAGGGTGCAGGGAGACGAGCCCTTCAGACTTAGCATGCTGCTGCGCTTCCGGTTCCTGCGTGTATTTATACTAGTTGTGTTATTACATGCCTTTTGGGATTATGATGCTACATGGATGTTCCCGTATGGACAGCTGGCGCTTATGGCAGTTTCATGGGTGGCTGTTTTCCTGTTAATCCGTACAGGCTTAAAAGAGATAGGAAAAATGAAATTAAGACTTTGAGGAGCAGATGAACTGCTTCTTTTTCTAACAGAGAATTAAAAATTCTACGCACTCAACATTTTACTAAAAAAAATACCAAGCAATTAGGAATGACCACTCCAAGATTAAAGGAATAAATTCTTTTTATGGAACTTTGTTGCTTCTGCTTCGTATAGTTACTATATAACTACAGTTCTAACCTTTTTAAATTAATAAGGTGAGGTGTTTTTTTTGCAGAGGACAAAGGATAAGGTGACAACATCAAAGGGGATACTAGAATATACAATCTGTGGTGAGGGAGAGCCGAATATTATCTTGATTAACGGCGGCTCTGGACCGCTAGAAGGCTGGATGAAGATTATCGAAGAAATTTCAACGTTTTCTGCCGTATTTGCTTATAACCGGCCAGGGATAGGCGGTAGTGATAAACCAAAAGAAGATCAAGACGGAATTACAATAATAGAAACACTTAGAGAAGCTTTAGCGAGTCTTGCAATCCATCCGCCATTTTTGCTTGTAGGTCATTCACTTGGCGGGTTATATGCAAATTTATTTGCACGCCTTTATCCTGATGAAGTGGCTTCTGTTGTATTTTTAGAAGCCAGCCATCCAAATGATGTGTTGCTGGATGAACATTATGGGAAGATTGTAAAATCAATCAACAAAATGTTTTCTAAGCTTGATTCATTCTCAACACATAAGAAATTCGACGAAGTGCATTTTGTAAAAGAGACTATCGAGCAGATTAACAATCATAAAACTTTCCCGGAAATCCCGTTATATGTAATAACAGGGGGAAAAGCAAACCGCCTAATTCCAAAGGAAGCGTTAAAAAGAAGGCAAGAAAATCAGCTGGAATTGCTTTTGTTAGCCAAACACAGCAAGCAAGTTCTTGCAAAAGAAAGCGGCCATTTTCCTCAGCTGACAGAGCCAAGGATTGTTATAGATACAATTCAGCAGGCTGTAAAGCACCTCAACAGCAAGGTGGAATAAATATTATATTGAGATTAAGGGCCATTTTTGCTACTATTATTTCATAGCTAATGATTTTGAAAATTAAAAGCGATTCCAATAGATTAATAGGCAGGTGCATCATGCAAAAAATCATTTTTATGGATATTGATGGAACACTGGTAAATGATCATGGCATTATACCAGCATCAGCAAAAGAGGCAGTACGCAAGGCAAGGGAAAACGGNCATTTAGTGTTCATATGTACAGGACGCTCGAAGGCAGAGCTATTTCCAGAAATATTAGAAGTCGGTTTTGACGGCATTATCGGGGCAGCTGGCGGCTATATTGAAATAGATGAAAAAGTATTGCTGCATGAAAGAGTAAGCAAAGAGGATGTAGAGCATCTTGTAGGATATTTTGATGAGCATGGTATTGATTATTATTTAGAGTCCAACGGCGGCTTATTTGCCAGCAAAAATTGCAAAGCTCATATACGTAAGATTATTGATAACTTTGTGAAGGAAAACCCACATGCAAAGGATGAAGTGGAGAAAGGGCTGCAGCCTTTTCATGATTGCCTTGTAGAAGGAGAAAATCCAATAAGAGATGATATAAATAAAATATCATTTTTAGGTTCGGACTTGCCAATATCAGAAATCAGTAAAGAGTTTGATTCTAAATTTAATGTCATCTCAAGCACAGTCCCAATATTTGGCGAGAACAGCGGCGAATTATCTGTTCCTGGTATTCATAAAGCAACAGCCATTGAGAAGCTCTTGAATCATTTGCAGATAGACAAACAATCTACTTATGCATATGGTGATGGACTGAATGATTTAGAAATGCTTGAATATGTTCAATACGGTATTGCGATGGGAAATGCGAAAGAACCAGTTAAATTGGCAGCAGATGATGTTACGGATACCCATGATGAACACGGAATTTATAACAGCTTTAAGAAATATGGATTACTATAATTTATAACATCCGGAAAGAATTCGCTTGCCCGAAACGATTAGGTGAAAGCAAGCCTTAAAGGAGAAATAGCTGCCATTTTGGCAGCTATTTTTTTGAATGTGTAGTTAATGGTTCACAGCCTCTGGATAGGAAGGACAGGTATCTTTCCTTATAATAGATGAAATTGAAACAAAAGATTTCTGTCTTTAGCTTCTTTTAAATCGTTGATAAAGGCTTCCGTAAAGGAGCTGAGAACCATACAATATAAAGGTTTTTATTAAGAAAACAACGGACAATTGAAATTTAGTCAGTCTGACTAAGGTTACATAACCTACCTTTTTGAATAAATCCATCCCAATGTATGTAAACAGGGAATCTATTATCAGATTCACTAAAAAGTAAATTTTAAACTTGCCAAATGTGTATTTTAAAACCCAGATGGAGCCAATGAAAAACGGACCGAATATTAAAGGGAATTCTGCTAACACATTTGGTTTCACATTATACGGAAACCACCACCATTTTCTTTTTTCAGCAAATCTTCCCTCTAGTACAAGGTAGGTACTCATTGTAAAAGCTGCTAATCCGTATTTCTTAAAGGTTTTTTTTCCGATCAGCGGGATGGACAGCCAAGGTAAAACAGCCATCAAAATAACAATCCATGTGTTTTTTTTCATATTATCAATTCCTTAAAATAATGTCTTTTTAATTTTAGCTGTTTTCTTTTTCTTATACGGATAATTTGTTTGTTTGATATAAAAGCAATAAATGTCAAAAAAACGGCTGTTGAATTTGCTAATCTTTAATTAAGGAGGGAATATATGGTTTATAGTCAGATGATACGCCAATCTATCGAGTTTATAGAAATGAACATGCACGAACCACTATCATTAAGTTTTCTTGCCAAAGAAGCAGGATTTTCGAAATATCACTATCATCGCATCTTTCAAAAAGAAGTTGGCGTCTCCGCTTCTGAATATATTCGATACCGGAGACTTGCCAATGCGGCCAATATGCTGCTTTACACTGATGAAAAAATTATTGACATTGCACTTTACTATCACTTTGAGTCACAAGAATCCTTTACTCGCTCCTTTAAAAGATACTATCAAATACCGCCAGGGCAATATCGGAAAATCATGAGCAAACTCACATTACAAAGGGAGGAAATAATCATGAAAGATAATCAATTATTAACAGGCTGGAATTTAAGCGGATCAAACCCTTTTCATTATGAAATGGGCATCGACAGAAAAAATGTCCATAAAGGAAAAGCATCTGGCTATTTGAAATCGGTTCAATCCTCTGTCCCTCAAGACTTTTCAACAATGATGCAGCAGTTTAAAGCAGATAAACACCTTAATAAAAGATTAAAGCTGTCTGGTTTTATCAAAACAAAAGATGTTGAGGTGAATTGTGGCTTATGGATGCGAATAGANGACAGCCTTGGTGATGTTTTGCAGTTTGATAATATGAGCAATCGGCCGATTACAGGCGATACAGAATGGAATCACTACACAGTA
>Ga0058696_1001015_pt1 | contig 11225 bp, 13 predicted proteins | sample AgamicMgSfrz_FD_55077 | JGI IMG/M metagenome (GOLD analysis project Ga0058696, IMG submission 55077) | Agave microbial communities from Guanajuato, Mexico - Mg.Sf.rz | ecosystem: Host-associated > Plants > Phyllosphere > Phylloplane/Leaf | place: Guanajuato, Mexico | collected 2012-05-30 | reverse complement strand
TCATGCATGGCATGGATAGCCTGAATGAGTCTGCTGCGTCCGGACTTNTCGGATGTGGGTGAAGGCGTGGATGAGTTCGTTGTCCGTCCATGGAAGCGCATGAGCAGTCCAACGATGAAGGCAGCAGCGTAGTGGGAAGCGACCAGAACGGGTGCAATGGCTACATTGTGGAAAAAACCGACGGAAACTGCACCAATCATGAAGATCGGATCTGATGAAGTGGTAAAGGCAACGAGCCTCTCACCCTCTTCCCGCGTAACCAGCTTTTGATCCCACAATTGGGCGGTTAATTTCGCTCCTGTCGGATAGCCGGAAGCGCAGCTGACCGCGAATACAAAACCGCCGCTTCCCGGAACCCGAAACAGGGGACGCATGAGTGGATTTAGTAGGGTCCCAAGAAAATGGACAATGCCGAAACCAAGCAGCAGCTCGGAAAGAACCAGAAAGGGAAATAGAGAGGGGAATAACACATCCCACCAGATGGAGAGCCCTCTTACACTTGCATGCCAGGTCTCTGCAGGGAACAGGACCATAAGAAAACAGAGAACCAGGAGAGCGAGTGTAATCAGGACATGGGTAAGTTTGTATGGAGCAGCCATGCATACCTCTCCTTTATTTTATAATGGTCGATAAGCTTTGCTGCAGTGCGTGTCGCTTGTGCCATCAATATATGAATAAAAGCGGACAAACAGTACAAATTAATATCCGGAAAGCGCTTGCAAAAATGGCTGTATTTTTAAACGATGTATGCTAAAATGATAAAAACGCCTGAACGTCACCTATTTGTCCAATAGGGTGAAATTCAAATCGGATGGAGTGATGATTATGAGTCTTGTCACCGGAATCCTGGTCTGTGCTTTTGTCTATGTGATACGTGCCTCGCTTGTACGCTCTGAAGAAGAGGACTGGCGAAGTTATTAATGAAATATATGGTGCGCCAATCTTGCGATTGGTGCTTTTTTTGTGTCTTCCGAAGTGAAGAGGCTCTAGAGGAAAAGGGCCGAAGAGATCTTGACTTACTGATGTTAGATAGGACTTTTGGGATTTTTTTGATAGAATGAAGATAAAGGTGATGACAACCTGTTCTCGATTTTGTTTTCACATTTAAGCATTGGAGTGTAATATATGCCAAAATTCGACATGACTAGTGAGGGTTTAGACGAATGAATCCCAATCTGAGTATTTATGAAAATCTGGGCGGAGAGCAAGGCGTCCGGGCATTAGTTGAAGCCTTTTACCCTATCGTCCAGCAAAATGAACAACTGGCTCCTCTATTTCCGGAAGATATACAGCCGGTTATGGACAAGCAATACATGTTTTTGTCTCAGTTTTTCGGTGGTCCTGCGTTGTTCTCTGAGGCGTATGGTCACCCGATGATGCGTGCCCGCCATATGCATTTTGAAGTGACCGTTGAACGGGCACATGCCTGGCTGGCATGCATGGATCAAGCGTTGACACAGATCGGTGTGGAAGAGCCGTTGCATTCTTTTGTCCTGCAGCGTTTGTCGGGGCCGGCACATCATTTTGTGAATACGCCGTAACTCCGAATACAGGTAAACGGGAGAGGGATGGAAACGAGTGGAATTAGAGCCTCTATATAAGGTGAAAATAACATGTCATTATTGCGAAACCGAGTTTGAAACCTCCAGAGTCAGACCGAGCTTGAAGCGGCCCTATCGGACAGATTCCGATTTTTGTGCCTACTATAAGCTGGAGAATCCCGATTTCTATGTTGTGCGAATCTGTCCTGAATGCGGATTTGCTTCAACAGAGAATTCAACAGACAAACTAAGCGACAAACAGCGGCTTGCGTTCAAGGAACAGATCGGCAATCGCTGGGAGAAACGGGACTACAGTGGTGCGCGGACATTGGATCAGGCCCTGGCTACGTACAAGCTCGGGCTGTTATGTGCTCAGGTGATTCAGGAGAAGGATCGCGTCGTAGCAGGACTGCTTCACCATATCGCCTGGTTGTATCGTTACCGGGAAGATCATGAGCAGGAACGGCGGTTTCTGGAATTCAGTCTGGAAGCTTATGTGAGAGTGTTCGAGCGGGAAGGCGCAGGCAGCAATGAAGCAAGGCTGCTGTACCTGCTTGGTGAGCTGAATCGCAGAACAGGCCACTTCCACGAGGCAGTCAAATGGTTCGGGCGTGTGATTCACGATAAACGGATCACGGATGCGGCCATGATTCGGGCATCCAGAGAGCAGTGGGCCGTGCTGAGGGAACAAATGATCTCCGGCAAGATGGAACTGCCTGAAGAAATGATTGAAGTAGATAAAGAGGCTGCTAAGCGCAGCCCCATCTAGGTGAATTTCGATTATTTGCGTACAGGTTTACTGGAGAGCAGATAATCACTGTCGTTATCAATAACGGTCATACTTCCGTTGCAACAAGGAAAGACCAGCAATTTCTTTTTGCCTTCACGAATGCGTACAAGCTCTCTCGGTTTGAGGGGCAGCAGCACATTGCTTGCTTGGCAGAACGGGCATTGCTGTACATAGATGTCCCCCATGACAATATCATAGGGCCAGCTGTTTTCAAAAGGGATCATTCCTGCTCGCCTTCTGAAGGGGCTGCTTTGGATGCTTCTTCTTTGGCCAGCTCCGCAATCTTCTGCAGCAGGATGTGCTGGGGCATGTGCATCAGATGCTCAAGCGGTACGCCAAGGGATTCTGCTAATTTGACGGCTGTGTCAGCCGATATTTGTAAAGGTTTCATCACATTTACCTCCTGAAAAAAAGTGGCTTAAACTATTTCTCTAGTATAGAGATAGAGCACTCATAAAACCAGTTTTTAATTGAAGTATTTTAGCTCGAATCCTTGAATCCCAAAAAGAGAGGTGCCTTATTAAATGAAAACACCATTAAAACCCGTATGGGATCTGGAGTCCATTTTTAGTGGGGGTTCTTCCTCCGAATCATTCGCTGCGTACTTGGCTCAGCTGGAGCAGGATGTACGGAAACTCCAAACCCTGTTGATTGAAACTGCTGCACCTAAGACACTTGAAGAAACACATGCTTTCGACGCTATCCTGGAATTATTGCAGAGCTGTTACATTCGGATTTCGGAAGGTTCTGCATTTGTGTCTTGTCTTTCGTCGCAAAATCAGAAGGATAAGAAGGCTACGCAGCTGCAAGGCTCCATTAGTTCTCTCGCGGCCATGCTGAACAGCAGCAAATCCCGTTTTGACAACCTCCTCAGCCAGACAGCAGATGACGTATGGGAGATGTGGTTAGCTCGCGAAGATATCAAGCCTCTGGCTTTTGTGTTGAACGAGAGCCGTACACAGGCTCGTGAGAAGCTGTCTCCTGAATTGGAAGGTCTTGCGCTGGACTTGGGCGTGGATGGCTACCATGGTTGGGGCAAGTTCTATAATACAATCGTCAGCAAGGTGAACATTCCATTTGAACAAAATGGTGAAACGATCATGCTGTCTGCCGGACAGGCTGCCAACAAGCTGAGCGACAGCGATCGCAATGTGCGTGAAACAGTTTTTGCCAGCTGGGAGAAGGCATGGACGGACGTGGAAGACTTCTGTGCCGATACATTAAACCATTTAGCCGGATTCCGTCTCAAGTTATATGAGAATCGTGGCTGGGACGACATACTGAAAGAACCACTGGCCATCAACCGGATGTCTCGCCAAACGCTCGATACGATGTGGGACGTCATTAATGGAGCCAAACCGGCACTGGTGAAGTATCTGGAACGTAAGGCGAAGCTTTTGGGTGTGGATAAACTCAGCTGGAGCGATATCGATGCACCTGTAGGCAAGTCGGGTGGTAAAGTGACTTATGATGAAGCTGCAATCAATATCGTTGAACAATTTGCCAAATTCAGTCCTAAGCTCTCAAAATTTGCGGAGATGGCGTTTGAGAAACGTTGGATTGAAGCCGAAGATCGCCCAGGCAAACGTCCAGGCGGATTCTGTACTTCTTTGCCGCTGAGCAAAGCTACCCGCATATTCATGACGTTCTCCGGAACGCCATCCAACGTGTCTACACTTGCGCATGAACTGGGCCATGGCTACCATCAGCATATTATGGAAGAGCTTCCTGCACTGAATCAACGTTATGCCATGAATGTCGCAGAGACGGCCTCTACATTTGCCGAGCTGATTGTGGCCGATGCATTGGTACAGTCAGCGACGGATGAACAGGAGAAGCTTGCTCTTTTGGAAGATAAGATCCAGCGCAGCGTTGCCTTCTTCATGAATATCCATGCCCGTTTCCTGTTTGAGAACCGCTTCTATGAACAGCGCAAAAAGGGCTTGGTGAATGCAGATGAGTTATCCAAGTTGATGGTTGAAGCTCAGCAGGAAGCCTTCTGTGGCGTTCTTGCATCGGATCATCCTCACTTCTGGGCATCCAAACTGCACTTCTATCTGACCGGTGTGCCTTTCTACAACTTCCCATACACCTTTGGCTACATGTTCAGTGCGGGCATATACGCCAGAGCACAGCAGGAAGGTACGGCCTTCGCGGATAAATATGATGATTTGCTGAGAGATACCGGGCGAATGACCGTGGAAGAACTTGCGCAGAAACATCTGGGTACAGATCTGACACAGCCTGACTTCTGGCAAAATGCTGCCAATCTGGTGATTGCCGATATTGAGCAGTTCCTTGAAATGACCGCATCCGCGAAGTGACAAATGCAGACAGCGGGTACCCAAGCATTTTGAATCGATTGCATCGTATACTCTAGGTGAAATAAGAGAGCTGCACCACATGTTAACCGATATGTGGATGCAGCTCTCTTTGGTTATTTTAGTAGTAGGCCAGATTTGAGTAATTTGTCGTTTTATCAAGAATTAGCTCGTTTTAAAGCGACGGATTGGCAATTAATTGTGCAATTTATAGTAATAAATACCCAAGTTTGTTTCATTTTGTTGAATGAGTATATATGTTGTCATATAATGAGTCGTAAGTCCTTGTTTTGAAGGATGAAGTGCATAAAGGAGGAACGTTAATGGTAAATATTAACCAGCTTTCATTAGCGCGACAGTTGGATCTGGTGTTTAAAGAGCTTGATAAGGAACTGTCAGGGTTGGACTCAGGTGTAGTTTTTGTGCAAATACGCAATAATGTAATTGGGAAGTTCGGTATTCGACATAATCCGATAACTGGACGAAATGGACAAATGGAAGCGGAGGATCAGGGGTTAACGGAAAGTCAGCGCTCCTCATTCCGCGCCATGGCACTGGAGACTTTAAAATTTAAGCAGAACTGGACGCATGGAGAAATTTCGTATGATTTCACCGTAAGACAAGGCATGATTTTGGTCGACGCCACCATGGAATCCAATTACAACATGGCTAACCTTATGATTCGTTACCCTAGAACAAATACATACAAGGATTCAGGAATGGAATCGACATCTTAATTGTGCAGATATGCACAAAAGCGGCACTTCCGGAGAAGGCCGCTTTTTGGCTAATCACCCAAGCATTAGTCCGAACTTAAGAACGACCAGACAATTGTTGCTCAGCGATTTGTACCAGACGTTTAGTAATGTATCCACCCAGAGAACCTGTCTCACGGGAAGTGTAGTTACCATAGTAACCGTCTTGTGGAATTGTTACACCCAGCTCTTGCGCAGCTTCCATTTTCAATTGTTGCAAAGCTGCGTTTGCTTGAGGAACAACCAGATTGTTGGAACGGCTTCCGCTACCTCTGTTTTGACCTCCGTACATGTGTGTCACCTCCTTATGGCTTGGTGATGTTAGTATGGTTAGAGAATACGGAAATATACGTGATATGGCGTAAGGGAAAAATTGGGATTTAAATTTAGAAAAACACATGAAAAAAGCCGATCCAGACAGGATCGGCTACATTGCTATAAGGAATATTATGTGTGGGATTGTACTACTCGCACAAAACAAGATTGAAAGTGATTACTCCTTGGTAGGCGGAATAACCTCAATTCGGGTGAGAAGTTCAACGGGCTGTTCTGGTTCCAAACGAATTAACCCGGTTTGTTCATCCGTCAGGGAGAGGTTCGGGGCATCGGAGAGCCAAGTGTAGGGCTCGATGCACAGAAACTGATCGGATTCACCCTTAGTAAAGAGAACCCAGTGTTTAAAATATTGTTCATCAGCTGAGTAGTTCAGCATATATCCATCTTGTCGACGGAGCTGAGCAGTCGCCGCCTGACCCTCCGCTGCTTTGAGAATCGTATCCCAGTTGCGTCCCTGCATATTTACGCCTTGGTTTAAGGTGTCCCATTCACCAAGAGGCTCAAGCTCGCCCGTGGGCAGCTGTTCCTCGTTCTGGGCATATACGCCGGAGACGGGCAGTTGGAGTGTCCACTCGGCAGGCTTGCCGTCTAGCAGGAACCATGTATGATATCCCATTCCAAATGGAGCGGGAGTGGAACCCAGATTGGTGACACGAAGACGCTGGCTCAGCACGGAGTTTTGCAGTCTGAACGTCATTTCGAGCTTCAGTGGTATCGGGAACTGTTCCATCCAATGCTCTTCATTTGCAGTCAGTAATTCGGTTGTAATGGCACAGCCATCTTCATCTTCTTCAATGTCGCTGACACACCAGGATTGGGTGCGATGGAGACCGTGAATATGGTTGTCATTTGCCGTATTCTGATCGAACTGGTACTGAACCCCTTCGTATTCAAAGCGTCCACGATGTATGCGTCCTGGTGGTACCAGAAGCGGAACCCCAAAATGATAAGGTTTCTGTAAATAAAAAGCTAAATCATCTTCTTCTGGGCTGCGGACGACATCACGATCCTGCACCAGATCACGAATCGAGATGATATTGTTTCCTAGACGCGGCAGCAGGGTGATCTCCAATTCACGGCTATGTAGGATATACGTGTCGTAACCATTCCATTGGCCTTTGGTCACTTGTTTCATATCGATGCTCCTTTTCCCACTTGAAATCTGTCTGCAAGCGGCTATCATGCTCCGCTGCAGGCGTGTCATTGAGTACATGCCAGCAATCCTATGCAGCCTTCCGAGGGAGTGCTAAAACAGGATAAGCAATTCCATCATAACAGATTTCGGCTTGGCGGGTAAAAAAAGCTGATTCCATTTTTGACAATCTGCGTGAAGCGGATTAAGATGGAATTCAGACGGCAATAACATATGAATTGAATTAAAGCGATGACAGGGACAAGTAAGTCAGGAGAAAGCTCTTCAGAAAGCCGGTGGGTGATGTGAACCGGTGTGAACTCTTTACCGAATGGCCCCTTGAGTGCCGATTGGAACAGGTGAGGTTTGTAGAAAGCAACCATACCCCAGTAGAATTGGACGTCTCTTCCACGTTACGGAAAATGAAGGTGTTTTTCGCATGACTGAAAAACACGAATAAGGGTGGCACCACGGTCTCACGTCCCTTGCGGATGTGAGGCTTTTTTGCGTCCGTAGAGCGTTGAAGGATCGGGTAATTTGATCGACAAATGAGGAGGCGCAAGTGACATATGAAAACTGTATTATCTGGAATCCAGCCAAGCGGTAAACTCACGCTGGGCAACTATATCGGTGCAATTAAGAACTTTGTGAAGCTGCAGCATGATTATCAATGCCACTTTATGGTAGTGGACCTTCATGCGATAACCGTGGCTCAGGAGCCAGCTGCACTGCGTGAACAGTCCGAAGCCGTGGCAGCGCTGTTTCTAGCTGCGGGAATTGATCCGACAAAATCAAATGTGTTCCTTCAATCCCATGTTCCCCAGCATGCTGAGCTTGGATGGTTGATGACGACACTGACATCNATGGGTGAATTGGAGCGGATGACCCAGTTCAAGGATAAATCTTCAGGCAAGGACTCTGTTGGTGCGGGTTTGTTCGTATATCCTTCATTGATGGCAGCTGACATTTTGCTGTACAATGCGGACCTCGTACCTGTAGGCGAGGATCAGAAGCAGCATTTGGAACTCACCCGTGATCTGGCAGGCCGTTTCAATCACCGCTATGGAGAATACTTTACGATTCCGGACCCGTATATTCCGCAGGTGGGCGCACGCGTGATGTCCCTGGACGATGCTTCCTCGAAAATGAGTAAAAGTAATCCGAATGCGGGCAGCTACATTGCCCTGTTGGATGCGCCAGATGTAATCCGCAAGAAAATCAGCCGTGCCACGACGGATTCCGGTCGCGAAGTGATTTATGACCCGGCCAACAAGCCAGAGGTCAGCAATCTAATGAGCATCTATGCAGAATGTGCAGGCATTACGCTAAATGAAGTAGCAGAACGTTACGAGGGTAAAATGTATGGTCCGTTCAAGAAAGAATTGGCCGAAGTGGTTGTCTCCGTTATTGAACCGCTGCAGGAACGTTATCGTGAAATTCGCGAATCCGGCGAATTGGCCGAGATTCTGGACACATCGGCACGCCGTGCTGAAACAGTGGCTGCCAAAACGCTTCATGATGTGAAAGATCGCATGGGGTTTGTTCCTAAACGTATGGTATAGGCATCGGAGATAAAATGACTCCATGTAAGCTTCACAAGGTTAATGGTTGCAAAAAGAGAGGAGCCAGTGGCTCCTCTCTTTTTTGCTCTAAATTAGGAAAATGAACTCTTCTCTTCCTGGTCAGGATGTTGATTCGGACGTGGAGCGTACTTCCTGACGTTCCTTCTTGGCACGAATGACGAATCCCCAGCCGATATTGGCAATGGATAGAATAAACAGCAGCGAGGCTAACCAGCCGTTATAAGAAATCGAAATCGCTGAAACCGTTAACAAAACAATCGAGGAGAATGCGAACCATAAGGACAAACCTTTACTCATTGGGAAAAACCTCCATCACAAATTTAATGAATCTCCGTATAACTTGAAGCGTGCGAGCCATAATAATCTTGCAAGCTTGCAATACATTACAGACACAGATTGAAAGGAGATTTTAAATATGGCTCAAGGATCTCGTTCTAACAACTTGGTGGTACCTCAAGCAACTGCAGCACTGCAACAATTGAAAATGGAAGCTGCACAGGAACTGGGTGTAACAATCCCGCAAGACGGTTACTACGGTAACTACACTTCCCGTGAGACAGGTTCTCTGGGTGGTTACATCACCAAACGTCTGGTACAACTTGCTGAGCAACAATTGTCTGGGTCTGGCAAATAATTCATCATAAAAGAAAGCAACAAAATAAAGGCCCGGAGCGGAAACGCTCCGGGCTTTTAGTCGCGCAACAGTTCCTTACTTGATTGTGCCTTCCCCAGTCCTTCTCGTCAAGACCGGGCAGATAAAAGTTTTTTATCCATTTTTTCATCGCTTAACCAGCCCACGTACGTATCAATCGTTTCAAAATTGCGGTCCATCACGACCACGGCGACAAACGGATACTGCTTCCGGTGTCGATACCGTACATCTGCCCATCGCACTTTATATCCCGCAGGTAGCTCCTCTACCTCTGCAACCGCATAGGAGGTGAAGTAGAGAAAGGCATTTACCTCTGGTGATTTACGTGAGGCAGCTACAGCCGCATGAGTGGAAGACGAGGCATGCAGATGCCAGGTCAGCTCTGCTCCATCCATTTTTCCAATTTCGTAACTGTCATCTGCAAAATGCTTCACCACATGCCAGCGGTTCCAGGATATCGTTGGAATGACAATATAGCGAAGCGCCGGTTTGTTGTTGTCCAGCCTTTTCACTTTGGCTACGGCCTGGGCATGCGCAATAATTCGCCATACATAGTAGAGGCCTATAACGATATACAGTGTGACAAATAACGGAGCAGGGGCTATCAGGTCAAAGGCCCACAGCAGGATCGCCACCACATGCGAGGCAAAGAGAAACGGATCAAAAATATGAATGATGTTCCAGGCAATCCAGCGTTCTGAGAATGGCCTTGCTGCCTGGGTTCCATAGGTGTTGAACAGATCCGTAAAAACGTGAACGCCCACGGCTACAGCTGTCCAAGCAGCGACGTGTCCAATAGGAACATCGGGGAAGATCAGTGCAATAACGCCCGTAATGAGCAAAACCCATAGCAGTAGAAAAGGTGGCGAGTGAGACATGCCCCGATGATTTCGAATGTACAATGAGTTGCTTTTGAGACGCAGCGCCGTATCAATGTCAGGTGCCTGGGAGCCTGCAATGGTACCCACCATCACCGCAGCCGCGAGCATGGGGCTGGAAGCCACGACAGGATCGACATAAGCCAGGCCTGCCAAACCGATACCCATGACAAAATGTGTAGAAGTATCCATAAACGTCTCCTTTGTAGTGTAGCTCGATTTCATCATATTATTGATTCTCTATCTAGGTGATACCCATATATAGTGTATATTATCCGCCTGCCTTGACGCAAAACAGCCAAAACCCGAAAAAGATGTCATAAGAAGCCCATTTCGCCCAGCATTTGTACGAGCATTGTCATACTCTTGGTCATTTTCCTATGATAAACTTTATATCGGAGACAAAGAGAGAAACCTCCAAACCGAGAATTAAGGGGGATTAACCAAGCGTGGACAATCAGTTGGGATACCAGGCTTCTTCCGATTCTGCAACATTGAACTCGCCTCCGACCAAGCCGGGATCGTGGAAAGACTTTATTCACATCACCAAACCAGGAATACTCCGGACCAATCTCATTGCCGTTTTTGGGGGCTTTTGGCTTGCATCCCAGTGGGATATCAACATGGTGAAGCTGCTGCTGACCTTACTTGGAACAGCACTTGTTATGGCTTCTTCCTGCGTGTTTAACAATTATTTTGATCGTGAGCTTGATTTGAAAATGGAACGTACCCGCAACCGGTCCTTGCCGACAGGAAGGCTAACACCAAAGGTGGTTCTGTCGTATGCCATTATGTTGGGCGTGCTTGGCTTATCCGTTCTTTTTGCTTTCTCGGGTATGCTTGCCGGATTATGCGGCATTTTTGGCATGTTTGTCTATGTTGTTATATACACGCTCTGGTTAAAACGATCTTCGACATGGAGCACATCCATCGGTGGTTTGTCTGGTGCAATGCCGCCAGTTATCGGTTATGTCGCTGTGACGGGNCGTCTAGACCTGGGGGCATGGCTGCTTCTTGCCATGTTGTTCCTGTGGCAGCCTCCGCATTTCTGGGCGCTCGCCATCCGCCGGGTAGAAGATTATCGGGCAGGTGGATTCCCGCTGCTGCCAGTGGTGAAGGGCATCGAGCGCACCAAGATTCAAATGATTCCTTATCTGGTGTTGCAGATTTTTGTTCCCATTCTGATGTATGCATACGGCTATGCCGGGATTTTTTATCTGACGGTGTCACTGGTTTT
>Ga0058696_1001010_pt1 | contig 11238 bp, 10 predicted proteins | sample AgamicMgSfrz_FD_55077 | JGI IMG/M metagenome (GOLD analysis project Ga0058696, IMG submission 55077) | Agave microbial communities from Guanajuato, Mexico - Mg.Sf.rz | ecosystem: Host-associated > Plants > Phyllosphere > Phylloplane/Leaf | place: Guanajuato, Mexico | collected 2012-05-30 | reverse complement strand
CAGATGACAGCTAAACAGCTTGAACAATCAGAGCAAATTGCCACACAGATAACGGATGCTTTAGGCGGCTATGGACTTTTTGGTGTAGAGCTGTTTCTAACAGATAATGGTGTGTATTTCAGTGAAGTATCACCAAGACCTCATGACACTGGAATGGTAACATTGGCAACACAGGATTTATCTGAATTTGCTTTACATGTCCGAGCTATTCTGGGCTTGCCTATCCCGCAAATCAGGCTGAATTCGCCTGGTGCAAGTAAGACTTTGAAGGCTTGGGAGGAAAATACTGAGTATGAAATACAGGGAGCTCGGGAAGCATTAGCATCTCCGGACAGCCAAATCCGGATTTTCGGAAAACCGAAGGCACTGCCTGGCAGGCGCTTGGCTGTTCTTTTGCAAAGAGGAGAAACTGCTGAAGCAGCACTCCAAGCAGCGAGAGAAGCTTTTACTAAGCTGTCAATTACCTACGGGAAATCTGAATAATAGGTTTCATCATACAGCCATGAAAAACTAGATTAAAAGTAAGGGAGACTATTATGAAAACGAAAAATCGCTGGTTAATTGCCCTCTCAGCTGTGGGCATTCACCTATCAATTGGATCTGTGTATGCGTGGAGTGTCTTTACAAAACCTTTGGAAGAAACATACGATTGGAGTTTAACAAGCATTTCCTGGACATTCAGTATCGCTATTTTATTTCTAGGTCTCTCCGCCGCCTTTTTAGGGCATTTTGTGGAGAAATTTGGCCCCCGAGCTGCTGGAACACTTTGTGCTTTTCTATTTGGATTGGGAATGGCAGGATCAGGGTTTGCAGCAAGTATTGAATCTTTACCGCTCCTCTACATCACTTATGGCGTCTTTGGAGGAATTGGACTAGGAGTAGGCTATATTACTCCGGTATCAACCTTAGTAAAATGGTTCCCGGATAAACGAGGTTTGGCAACAGGTTTGGCGATAATGGGCTTTGGTTTTGCATCAATGATAAGCAGTCCGATTATGAATAAGTTAATTGTAACTGTCGGTATACCTTCTACATTTTATATTTTAGCTATTATCTATTTTGTAATAATACTAGCTTCAGCTCAATATTTAGCTCCGCCTCCAAAGGGATATGTACCTGCGGGCTTCAAAAAAGCAATAGAGACAGGAACCACTGTCCTAAAAGAAGATTTGTCCCAGCTTACTGCAAATGAAGCAATCAAGACGAAAAGATTCTGGGCTTTATGGGTGATGCTTTTCATCAATATTACATGCGGAATAGCGATTTTGGCTGTTGCATCTCCAATGGGACAAGAGCTTGCTGGGATGTCTGTTACAGGTGCTGCTGTATTAGTCGGTGTTATGGGTGTATTTAATGGATTAGGAAGAATTGCTTGGGCGTCTGTGTCCGATTATATCGGGCGTCCTAATGTGTACACATTGTTTTTTGCGATTCAAATTGCTGCCTTTTTTGCTTTGCCTCATTTACAAGACGCTATCACTTTCTCTATAATAGTATGTATCATTATGTCTTGTTATGGGGGAGGATTTGCATCCATCCCTGCGTATATTGGAGATATGTTCGGAACGAAGCAGCTTGGTGCGATTCATGGGTATATTCTTACTGCATGGTCTGCCGCTGGCATTGCTGGACCTAGGTTTGTATCATGGATTAGGGACACGACAGGAAGTTACCAGGAGACATTGATTGTTTTTGCCTGCATGTTTATCGTTTCACTGACAATCTCTTTATTAATCCGCTTAGATATTAAAAAGATAAAATTGATGAATAAAGAAATAAGCGGAGGCAACAGCATTTAATAGGTTGGGGGTATTCCCCTGACCTTTTTTGAGTTTATCCTCCGATGATTGGAGATTAGCAATATGGAAAACTTTAATTCTCAGTTTGTCATTTCCTTCATTATCATTGCCTTAGGCTATTGTTTGAAGAAATGGCATATTCTCAAGGAAAAAGACGGGGAAGCGATGGCACGCCTCATATTCAATGTTACATTACCAAGTTTAATTATTGTAACCTTTCATCGCATCACGATTGATTCCTCACTAATAATGCTGATGGTACTAGGTTTTGTCTATGGGATCATTGTCGCTGTATTAGGCTTATTTTTATTCAGGAAGGAAGAGCGAAGGAATAAAGGCATGCTTGGCATGCTGATTCCCGGGTTTAATATTGGCTTATTTGCCTATCCTTTAGTGCAAGGTATTTGGGGAGAAGCAGGTTTAAAATATTTCGGCATGTTTGATATTGGTAATGCAATAATTACATTTGGTGTCAGTTATTTGATCGGAAGTTATTACGCGAAGGAAGGAGTCGTTTTAAACTTCAAGCATGTAGCTGGCAAAATGGGCAAGTCCATCCCGTTAATGACATATGTTATCATTTTTATTGTTAATATCACAGGCTTACCTTTGCCGTCAGCAGTAATAGACATCAGCTCTGTTATCTCTCAGGCAAATATGCCTCTGTCCTTACTGCTTCTTGGAATTTATTTAAACTTTTCTTTTGAAAAGAGCCATTGGAAAGGAATTGGAAGGGTGTTAGGGCTGCGTTATGGNGTTGGCTTGGCAGTTGGAACATTAGGGTTTTTTCTCCTGCCNGTTGATGATATGTTCCGCTATACAGTCCTGATTGGCCTTATTCTNCCTATGGCATCGTCTGTTTTACCATACAGTGTAGAATTCAAATATAACCAGAGATTTGTCGGCACAGCAGCAAACCTATCCATCCTTATCAGCTTTGTCTTGTTATGGGTGATAGGAAATATGATTGTTTAAAACAATAGGCTATCCTTTCATTAGGATAGCCCTTGTTTTATTTTGTAATAAAGTTTTCTGTATAATACGGTTGTGATTTATCGTTGAAAGCAACACCTACACCTAAGTAAGTAAAGCCCTCTTGCAGAATGTTCTCTCGGTGTCCTAGAGAGTTCATTAGGCCTTCATGTGCAAAAATGCTGCTGTATTGGCCGTAAGCAAGATTTTCACCAGCCATCGTATATTTAATGCCGTCAGCTAGCATACGGTCAAATGGCGATTCCCCGTCGAGATTTGTATGGTCGAAATAATTGTTTTCTGCCATATCCTCGCTGTGCTTCCTTGCTGTTTCCTTTACATTATCTTCCCATGTCAATACTCCAAGATCATTATTAACCCTGCTGGCGTTCGTTAAATCAAATAGCTGGAATTCAAAGCCTTCTTCAAGTTGGGNGCTTCCGTCTGTATAAAAATCATCTCTGTCATCTTCTAGCTGTGTCGAGACAATTTGCATGGCTGTTAAGGTGTTATTTTCATGTTTATCAAAAAATACAGTGACATAACTGCCGTCCATCTCAAATACTTCATAATCTCTGTCTTCCGGGAATTTATAGCGGACAAAGCCTTTTGTCAGCTCATCGAGGGGGTTTCCTAAAGTCTTCATGACACTGTCTTTGCTGCTGCCCTTTTTAACTCCGTTCGTAGAGGAAATTAAATCCTGGTTTGTATACAAAGCTGCTACTTTATCTTCTGAATCATAGCCAATCATAACAAAATTTTGATAACTTTCATGGTAGGTATTCCATGATATGCCGTATTCGTTTATTGATGCACGCTGCGGTTTGCCTAATTCCTTCTCAACAGCATCCTTTAAATCTCCCATTTGGATATTATAAATGGAAAAGGTTTGTTCGGATGGTGTTTCCAAATTTGGCTTTTCTGCAGGTTTTGTTTGCTCGGTATCAGTACCGGTATCCCAGTCTGGAAGAATATCTTGTGTATCTTGGAAGATATCTTTACTTTGCTCTATCAATTTTTCAATGAAATTGGCAGCTTCCTGCTCGCTCGCTTCGGTTTTTACATAATCGATTGCATTGGGTATCGTTTCCGTGCCTGTTTTATGCTGCAAATATTGCACACCGGCATATACAATTAAAACTAGCAGTGCCAGCTTTATAAGCCTTCTCAAAATTAAATCCCTCCATTTCATCTACATGATTGCCTGAATCAAGGAAAAACATAAGCAAAGTATTAATTTTTGCTTAAATTAGCGTATAAGGACTGAAGTTTGAGGGGAATGTATTATTTTAAGTATATCATCTTCCAACTAGTGATTCATCTTTTGCACAAGTGGGAAAATTTTCTTATGTATTTCTTTGGTACTGTGTAACAGCCTGTAATATCGATGTAATTTGGGCGTAATGGGCTATTTGAACAAAACATGCTATAATGAGCATGTAACAGTTAAGGCATGGACATGGTTTCCAAGCTATGAAGTGCTACATACTAGTAATGCAGCAATTTGTTTCGACAGAAAATAATTTGTTTAAAAATTGTTTCAAGGGGGCATTACTAAGCATGATAAAAGCACTAGAGGAGGCTACAAAATGCGATTAATTAGAGCCGATATAGACCAGCTTTTGCAGGATACGCTGGAACTGGCAAGTTGTATCAGTGAATGGAACATCAAAAATATTGAAATTGATGATCTCCTTGAAGATACAAAAAACTGGAATTAATATTCACTAATAAAGTCTAAATCACTTTTGAAAAGACGATGTTTCTTTTCCGAACTGATTTAGATTTTTTTTGTGTTCGCATATGTTGTTTAAATTTATAAAATATTTTGAAAAATAGCAGGTTTTTTTCTTCGGTTGGCGAAACAATAGTATATCTGATAATAAAGGAGCTGGGAATTTGGAAAAATTACAGGCAATTGAAATGAAAACGAAAGAGTACTTGGAGCAATCCTTTGCTATTTTGGAACAATATTTGCAGTTAGAAACAGTGTCTGCACAAAACAAGTCTATTCCAGAAACCGTAGAATATATTTCTGCCGTTATAAAAGATTTTGGCGGTGACGTGAAGGTGCTGGACGATCTTGGCGGTAATCCTGTGGTATATGGTTATTTTCCAGCAGGAGAGAAGGGAGATGCCAATAGTACGCTGTTATATTACAATCATTATGATGTTCAGCCTGCAGAGCCTCTTGATGAATGGGTGACTGAGCCGTTTGTGCCAACAGTTCGCGACGGGAAGCTGTTTGCGAGGGGAGTATCCGATAATAAGGGTGATACCATCGCAAGACTTACAGCTGTTAAGGTGCTGCAGGAAACAGAAGGTGGACTTCCTTGTAATGTGAAGTTCCTTATTGAAGGGGAAGAGGAGATAGGAAGCCCTAACTTGACTCCATATTTAGAAAAATATGCTGAATTATTTAGAGCAGATGCCTGTATTTGGGAATTCGGCGGTAAGGATGAACAAGAGCGAATCAGCATGGTGGCCGGCATTAAGGGAATGGCCTATATGGAGCTTACAGCAGTAGGAGCTGATATCGATATGCACTCTTCTGTAGGTGCATATGTCGATAACGCAGCATGGAGACTAGTTCAGGCATTAGCTTCTATGCGGAATGAGCAGAATGAAATTATGGTTGAAGGGTTTTATGACGGAATAACAACGCCAACTCAAGCGGAGGAGGAAGTGGTCAAGTCATTGCCATTCAATGAAGAGGCAGTACAGGAACTGTATGGATTAAAAAGACCGCTAATTACAGGTGCTTTAGGAAAAGACCCTCGTTATGCAATGGTTTTTGAACCAACCATGACGATCTGCGGCATGGAAAGCGGCTATACTGGGGAAGGAGCGAAAACGGTCCTGCCAAAAAGCGCAAAGGTGAAGCTTGATTGCCGTCTTGTTCCTGGTCAAGATCCAAACCATATATATGAATGTGTTGTGAATCATTTGAACAAGCACGGTTTTAATGATGTAACTGTTAAGTTGATTAACGGCCAAAAAGCCTACCGTTCTGATTTCAGCCATCCGTTTATCAACCATGTGAAACAATCAGCCCAAGAGGTATACAACAGTGAGGTAGTGCTTGCACCAAACTCAGCAGGAACAGGCCCGATGTTTGACTTTGGCAGGGTATTGAATCTGCCAATTGTCAGCACAGGAGTTGGCTGGGTCGGCAGTAAGGCTCACGCACCTAATGAGAGCATTCGCACATCAGACTACGAACAAGGTATTGTTTATATGGCGCATATGCTAAAAGGTTTTCCTGCTGCATTAAAAGCGGAAAAGTTAGAGCTGTAAAGGTAAGTTTTCAAAAAGAAATACAGCGCCAGCTTGAGAGAGCGGCGCGTATTTCTTTTTGTTTGTGCACATACTGGTAATCCTTACTTGCAGAAAAAGTTTTTAAAAATATTATATATTCCTCTTTTCCTCCAGAAAAGTTACGTTATAATAGATAGAAATAATAATTTACATATGAAGGAGTTTTTAAAACGTGAGTGAACAAGCAATCACAGTAACATTAGCTGCAGAAAAGAAACCGAAGCCAGATCCATCTAAATTGGAATTCGGTAAAGTATTTACGGATCATATGTTCATAATGGACTATACAGTAGAAGACGGCTGGCATAATGCTCAAATTCTACCATATCAGCCAATCACGTTAGATCCTGCTTCTGTAATTTTTCACTATGGACAAGCAGTTTTTGAAGGTATGAAGGCGTATTTGACAAAAGAAGACAAAGTATTGCTATTCAGACCGGAAAAAAATATGGAACGTCTGAATAAATCAAATGAGCGTCTGTGTATTCCAGAAATTGATGAAGACTTCGCTCTAGATGCTTTGAAGCAACTTATCAATATTGATAAAGATTGGATTCCATCAGGAGAAGGAACTTCCCTGTATATCCGTCCATTCGTTATCTCAACACAACCTTTCTTAGGCGTTGCAGCATCTATCAGCTATAAATTCATGATCATCTTGTCACCTGTTGGTTCATACTACAAAGAAGGGGTTAAACCTGTAAAAATCTTTGTTGAGAATGAATACGTTCGTGCAGTTGCTGGAGGAACTGGCTCTGCTAAAACAGCTGGTAACTACGCATCAAGCTTAAAAGCACAACAAGTCGCATCACAAAAAGGCTACTCCCAAGTTCTATGGCTTGATGGTGTCGAAAAGAAATACGTGGAAGAAGTTGGCGCAATGAACGTCTTCTTTAAGATTGGTGATGAAGTTGTCACACCTGTATTAAACGGAAGCATCCTGGAAGGTGTGACTAGAAGAAGCGTACTTGACCTTCTTAAACATTGGGATATCCCTGTAGTCGAACGCAAAATTTCTGTTGAAGAGATTTTTGAAGCTCATAAAAAAGGTGAGTTAAAAGAAGCATTCGGCACAGGAACAGCTGCTGTCATTTCCCCAATCGGCGAGTTTTTATGGAATGAAACATCCATTACTCTTAATGGTGGAGAAACTGGTGAGCTGGCGAAAAAAATCTACGACACATTGACGAATATTCAAAACGGAAGAGCAGAAGATCCGTTCGGTTGGACAGTCGAAGTGTAAAAATATATTCAGGCTGATTGAAAATATTTGCTAACAGCCAAAAAAAGCCGCTGCAATTAATTGCAGCGGCTTTTCTTGTTATGGCGTCTGTTTTTCCCTGTATAAAGGGAGCGTGCAGCAGCGGAAGGCTCCCCCTGATTTAATGATTTCTGTAATATCCACCTCAATCACAGTAAAGCCCCGTTTGCGGAGCTCAGCATTCACGCCTTTATTAATGGGAAGACTAATCACTTTTTTATCACCGATTGATAATACATTTGTTCCGAGTGTTGCTTGTTCCTCTGTTGTCACCTCAATAAGGGAATACCGCTTTTTTAACAATTCCAATTTATCTTTATCAATTTCCCCAGGATAAATTAGCGCGTCATGCGGTGAAAGGATATTGAATACACAATCAAGATGTAAAAAGCTGTCTGTGAAAGGAATAGCAAGCACTTCGTAGTTTGGCAGCAAGCTTTGGAGATGATTGATTGCTTTTTCATTTGTCCGGTTGCTGACACCAACATAAATGGTTGAACCGTCGATAAGCACATCGCCGCCTTCTATCTTGTCACTGTTTAATTTCGTAAACGAAATTTCATGTTCGTTCAGCCAGTTTAGCAGAACATGCTCTTCTCCTTTGCGGACATCATGTCCCATTTTGGCAACAAACATATGATCACCAAGTGTGAACCCGATGTCCCGAGTGAAAACCTGCTCCGGAAAATGTTCTTCTGGTGGCAGAAGCACTACCTCAATGCCTTCAGCTTTTAATGCTTCAACAAAGCCTTGATGCTGTTTAACCGCTAATTCAGTATCAATATTCTCTTTCATGTATTGCTTTTGGATCGCATTTATTGGCTCCTTGATAGTCATATATAATGGAGATGTTAAAATCACTCTTTTCAATGGGGCATATTCGCTATGGCTCCCAATCAACAATTGATCATTCTTCATATTGAACCTCCATTTTTAAGTTTTGGGCAATCCATTCACAGGCTGACGAAGGAAACTTTTAAGCGTTTAAAATGAATTTTTCAACCGCTTTGGCAACACCGTCGTTATTGTTTGTATCTGTCACGTAATCAGCTATTAACTTAATATCGTCAGGCGCGTTGCCCATTGCAATACCAAGACCAGCGAATTCGATCATCGCAGCATCGTTATAGCTGTCTCCCATTGCGATTACTTCTTCCCTTGTAATGCCAAGGCGATCTATCAATAAGGATAAGCTTGTTCCTTTTGTCACGCCTTTTTCTGTGAATTCAAGGAAAAAAGGTTTGGAGCGCATAACACTCAAATGTTCAGAAAGCTCTGTCTGCAATACTTTCTCCACATTTTTAAGAATATCCTCTTCTTTAACCATTAATACCTTAACAACAGGGTCTTTTATGTAATCAACAAAGTTCGGCACTGTTTTTATCGGCAACCCAGTTATTTGCGCTTCAATTTCTGTGAAGGGGTTGTTCTCCTGTGTCACAATAGTATCTCCAACATATGTATGAAGCCAAACCTTTTCTCTTTTACTCAATTCAAAAAGCTGATGTACAATTTCTGGTAAAAGAGTGCTGCTGAAGATTTCTTCATTCGTCCGGCAATTCGTGATTTTTGCTCCGTTAAAAGAAAGAATATAGCTGCCGTAATCAGACAGATGCAATTCTTTTGCAGTTTCCCACATTGCATAAGTAGGCCTGCCAGAAGCGAGAACCACCTTTACCCCTTGTTCTTGCGCTTTTATCAAAGCCTCTTTTGTTGCTGCTGATACAGTATGGTCATCCTGAAGCAGTGTGTCATCCATGTCTAATACAATCATTTTATATTTCATCGTCTTCTCCTCAAATTTTATTCTACATCTTAAGAATACATGAATTTCAGTTGATATTATAGCGGAAACGATGTTTTTTTTCTAAATGAAAAAGGGAAGAATTACCTTGAAAAAAGTATTTGAATTATCAGAAAATTGTTGCTATAATATAAAAAAGCAAAGGGGTTGATTCAAATGGAAAAGTATTTATTAAATGCACCACAACAGTCTGAAGGAAATGTAGTTGATTCTTTATTAGCTGAAATGGTTTTGGAGAAGGCCCTTTATAGTTTTCAAAAACGGAAACTCGAAAAGCAGATTGATGAAACATTAATCGCTGGTGATAAGTGTGAGTTTCTTCGTTTGACAGAAGAACTGAAAAAGTTGATTTCATAATAGAATGTTAATAAAGGCTAAAAGTTGTCATATATCAAGGCATGGAGAGTTAATCTTCATGCTTTTTTGTTTGTTTTTTTTCAGTAAAATGAAAAAGGACACCAAAATTGGTGTCCTTACGTTATTGAGGCAATAAACTGTGCTCCACATAGCACATTAGCGTTTATTGACTTATTCAATAGAGCTCATCGCAGAATTAAATATACCATATCTATTATTTAATTGCAATCTATTATTTTATTTATTTTTTTTAGAAGAAGTTAATTTGATTGAGAACAGAATATTACTACCATGTAAGCATTTTTTTACGTTATAATTTACTTTATACTATTGGGGTAAAGGGTGGGAATAATAATGACAACAATGTCTAAAGTGGCGGAGTATATAGAGGAACATACAGAAGTCCTTGCTCAAAGAATAGTAGAAGGAGTCCTCACCAGTTTAGAATTAAGCATCCCGGATGAAGAAAGAAATAATGCTTTTATAATGTATAAAGAGTTTTTAGGGTTTTTAGGCAAGTCTCTAGCTAATGGTGTGTCTGGTGTACCGGATGATATTATGGTTTGGAGTAAACGGAATGCAGAACAGCAGTTGGACTCAGGCGGCAGAATTTCTGAAATTGTTATCCGCTATCAGCCGACTAGGAGAATCTTCAATGAGTTGCTGACGGAGTTAAGCATCAAGTTTGGACTAGCTATTAGTGATAATGCGCTCATGATTAAAATGGTGGATGAAATACTTGATATAAGCTTAAGCGAAACAGTATATTCTTATGAATGTTTATCCGAAACTTACCGAAAGAAAGCCCAGCAGGAAATGGCTGAACTTTCAGCACCAGTTGTACTCGTAAAAGAGGGGGTAGCTGTTTTGCCGCTAATCGGCATAATCGATTTCTACAGGGCTGCTTATATTATGGAAAAAGTCGTACCGCAAATTGCCGGTCTTCAACTTGAATATCTTATCACAGATTACTCAGGGATTAAGAATATTGACTCTGAAATAGCTGCGCATCTTTACCAATTAGGAGAAGTTCTTCAGCTCCTCGGTATCAAGGTCATCGTAACTGGCTTGCGTCCACAGCTTGCTCAAACAGTTGTTGAAACGAGAATAGATATGTCAGCTATCAAGGTTTTTGCAAACCTTAAGCAGGCATTAGAGTATCTTAAATAAGTATTTATTGTAATTAGTCAGCTGCACCGCTTGGGAAACTCCAAGGGGTGCTTTTTTATTTGCTCCAAGCTCAATTGTTTGACTATTAACGCTTGAGAATATTAAGATGACATTACTTCATTAATTCACCCTAATAAAGGCATACTACACGAGTGGATTAGAAGTTAATTCAGCAATGTAAACATTATGTGAATATAATTTAAAGGAGTGTTAATTTTGAGCAATCAAAACGAAAAGTTATTCCAACCCCTGAACTTGGCGAATAAGCTGGAATTAAAAAACCGCTTAGTGATGGCACCAATGACTAATTTCTCCTCAAACGAGGACGGTACTGTAACACAGGCAGAGCTCGATTATTATGCTAGACGTTCTAAAGGTGTCAGCATGGTTATTACCGCATGTACATATGTAACAGAAAACGGCAAGGGTTTCCCAGGAGAGTTTGCAGCATATTCGGATGATTTCATCCCAAGCTTAAAAGAACTTGCTTCTGCAATCAAAAAGGAAGGAGCGAAAGCAATTCTGCAAATATTCCATGGCGGCAGATCTTGCCCGCC
>Ga0058696_1001005_pt1 | contig 11282 bp, 6 predicted proteins | sample AgamicMgSfrz_FD_55077 | JGI IMG/M metagenome (GOLD analysis project Ga0058696, IMG submission 55077) | Agave microbial communities from Guanajuato, Mexico - Mg.Sf.rz | ecosystem: Host-associated > Plants > Phyllosphere > Phylloplane/Leaf | place: Guanajuato, Mexico | collected 2012-05-30 | reverse complement strand
AAGCAATGCAGCTGATAAAGCAGCAAATGCTAATGGGGACCAATCGGAAAGTACGTCATAAGAAAATAGCTGATAGATTCCTGCCACAGCAGTCACCGTTACAAAAAAATGACAATCCTTCTTTTTCGTTTCAATAATAAACAGGAAATAAACAGCACTCATCAATAAAAAATTCCATCCCTGAAATACAGCTGAATGATAAAAACAGCTCAAAAAAAGAGTTGTTACAATCATATGGACAAGCATATAGACAGGAAGCAAACGATAGTAGCTTAAAGCCCATTTAGACTTTTTTCCCCTTTTCATAAACAATATGATGGCAAAATTAAAAACAATCATTAACAGGAAAAAGACATCAAGCGGTACATACAGTGCTGCAAACCCAAAGGCAAAAGCGGTTGAAACAGCAATTAATGCAAGTACACGAAAAAATAANGATTCCACTATTTGTGCACATTTATGATATACAGGTACAAGTACAGCTCCGGCGATTACCCCAAATAAATATTTTCCTTCCCCACTAAAAGAAAGATACATGCCTGCCAACTGGAAATAGCTGACTGAAAGAAATCCAATTGGTAAAAACAAGCCGCCTAGCACTGTAAATGCAAAAGCTGTTTTTTCGATTTTAACTATATTTTTAGCGATAAAGCCAAATCCGAAAAACACGAAAGACACTAAAAAGATACTTGCTGCCTTCATCCAATCTGCCATCGTGCTCCAATTACTCGTTGCAACAAATAAGCCGCCAATTAAAAGCAGGAAGACTCCAATATACAAAAGATAGGAAATATTTCTTTCGCGAATCTCTTCTGTACTGCGAATTTTTTTTGGTTTTTTCGTTTGAAGAGGCTTAGGCTCTACTTGTTTCTCTGGTTGTGTTAGAACCTGCGTTTGTGCAGACTTTGTTGCTGCCGCCATTTTCTTGTCGTCAACATAGCTGTTATAGCCGCCAAGAACCTCATCATACGTTTGTTCACGTATGTATCCATGCGTTTTAAGCAGTGCAAGCTTTGTCAAAAATGGATTTTCTGTCATTCCTATTAACCCCTTATGATAAAATTGTACATAATGTGTAATATTACATTATTTTAATAGAAATTTCAATATTATATACAAAAGTAATAAAAAAGCTGCTTAGCCTATTTGCCAAGCAGCAGAAAATTAATTTGGAATTTTTATTAGCGTGTAAGCTTCTTTATCTATATTGTCTAAAAAAGGACTTGGCTTATCTGTTTCTTTATAAACATATAATTCATGCATTGCTCTAGTACAAGCAGTATAGAAAAGTTCCTTTTCAAGCTCGTTCACATAGACAGAGCTGTTATAAATGATAACAGCATCAAATTCAATCCCTTTAGCTAAATAGGCAGGAACGACAGAAATTCCCTTTTCATAAGAGATTGTTCCCTTTTCCAATAATCGCACGGAACTTGAGCTTTTTAATGTATCATATACTTCTGTACTTTCCTTTTGTGTCTTGCAGATGACAGCGATTGTTTTATGACCTGCCTCTTTCAAAGTCTGCAAATCACTTTGTAGATTGGCAAGAATCCCGCCGTGATTAACTGCTTCCTTAATAATTGGCTTGTTTCCATGGCGGTTAAATGGTTCAATTTCATCCCCATTATGGGTCAAGCTTTTAGTAAATTCGATTATTTCCTTCGTTGAACGATAGCTTTTCGTCAGAGTGATTTTTGCAACATCTTCATCATTGCCGTTCTGAAGAAATTCATCATTCCCATGTGCATAAATCGCCTGGTTTAAATCACCTAAAAAAGTCATTTTGCTGTAAGGGAATAGCTCTTTAATATAGCTGATTTGAAAAGCTGAATAATCCTGTGCTTCATCCACAAATACTTGTCGAATACTCGTGCTAGCCTTTTTCCCTTCCAGTTTATCCTTTAAATAGGCAAAGGGTGTTCCGTCTTCATTCCAAAGCAGACCTTTTTTCAGATTTTCTGATGTTATTGTGGCAATATTGTTCCATTCTGTGTCTGAAAGCTCTTCAGGCTGCAAAAAGCTGAAAGCATTGTTGTATATTTTACTGTAATCGATAAACCGCAGATTTTTTATACCTTTATAAATGGATTTAAAACGTTTATTAACGATTAATCTGCGAAGAATAATCTCTTCCTTATCAAAATAAGCAAACTCATCTAAGTCATTATTCTTTTTCTCAGCTGCCTTGAAGGCATTTAGATAATCTTCTTTATCGAGCAGCATCATTTCCTCATCGACCCAGCTCTGTTTCCTCTCAGCTTTCGCATGTTTTCTCATTTCAGATTGAGTCCATTCCTTTAAAAGCTGCATTCGATTAGGAATGGTAATATGCTCATCTGCTTCATAGAATTTCCGTTCTAATTCTTCCTTTGATATTAGCACTTTCTTCCGGAAGGAAATATCTTTAAATGCAATACCTTTAATTTCTAATCCCGCTATATACGCATCGAGCTTTTCCTTAAACTTAAGACTGCTCTTATATTGAATACTTGTAAGACGGAGCTTGTGGCTTTGCTCCTCCTCATCAGAAAGAAGAGTTTCCAGCTGGGTGAATGGATCTTCCACCTCGAAAGATTTTCCAACACGACTGATGATGTACTCGTGCCAAGTTGTCTGCTGCATATTCTCCTCTCCTAGTTCAGGAAGAACAGTCGAGACATAGCTGTTAAATAACGGGTTTGGTGAAAACAGCATAATATTATCAGATTTAAGCGTGTTACGATGCCTGTATAAAAGAAATGCTACGCGCTGGAGTGCAGCAGACGTTTTGCCACTTCCCGCCACACCTTGGACAATTAAGTATTTGCTCGTTTCGTTGCGGATGATTTGATTCTGCTCCTTTTGGATAGTAGCTACAATGCTTTTCATCATAGAGCTTGCATTGGTGCCTAGCACCTCAAGGAGGAGTTCATCGCCAATTGTAACACCAGTGTCAAAGAGATTTAGGATTTTTCCGTCACGAATAAGAAACTGCCTTTTTAACTGGAGCTCTCCATCAATGTTTCCTTCAGGTGTCATATATGCTGCTGCGCCCGGTGAATAATCATAATAAACGCTGGAAATTGGAGCTCTCCAGTCATAGATTAAGAAATTTTCTTCGTTGTGATCCATCAATGAAGTGATACCAATATATATTGCCTCTGCTGGTTCTCCATCTTCCTTGAAATCAATTCGGCCAAAATAAGGAGAATACTGTAGTTTCTCAAGTGTTTTCAGCTGCTTATGTATTTGGCCGATGCTCCTCTCTCTTTCACCAAGCAGTTCTGCCTGCTGCCTAAGACTGATATGTGTCTCTAAAACATCATCTGGCTCGTCAAAGTTTACAGTAACGTCTTCCCAGAAAGTTTCGCGAAGATGTCCTGCATCACCGCCGACTTCCTTTCTGTTCACTTCCAATTTATTTATCTTTTTGCCAATTTCCTTTATAACCATATCTGCTCTGTGCTGCTCTGTTGAGATCTCTTCTATATCCTTTTTGCTCATTTTTTCTACCACTCCTTGTACTTACTATTTGACAAGCAGGATTTTTTATGATATTATAAAATTAGATATTTATAAATATTTTTTCATAGTAATATTTATAACTTTTCAAGTATATCATAAATTCCTTTACATATCTATAGAAATCATCCCATGCTTTGGTAGAAGCATGGGATTTATTTATGTTTTAACTACCTTTTGTCTTATTAAATCTTCGCCACTTTTCTTTTCAAAAGAAGGGTATCTTTCCTTTTTAAGTATACGTAATAGGCAAAGAAAAATACACCACTAAACGCCCTCATAACAGATGAAATGTTCATCGCACTATATATATTCGTCATTTCTAAGAGCACAACTCCTGCTTGCGGTGCCGCAAACGCAACAAGGGCCAAAAGGATATTATAATTTGATATACTCTGGCTCCTGGTGTCTTCGGTTGTACTGTCCAATAGCTGATTAAACAATAATAGTACAGTTCCTGACACGAACAGACCGGCGAGAAGATTAACAGCAACAATATATAGTAAGTTAGTTGATAATACTGTCATAAATGGAGTTGTTGCCATCCCTAAGGATACAAGAACGAGCATTTTAGAATGGGAATGCTTTTCAGCCATCCTTCCCCACCATTTAAAGCTGACGATTTGGCCGATGGAATTGGCGACAGCAAACAGGCTGATCCATAAGCCGGTAGCTCCGGCATACTTAATTTGGTAGATACTGAATAACGACCAGCACATTTGCCATGCAAAATTAAAAAACAGGCTGCATAACAGGAAATACAAAAATGGTTTATGCTTGAAAACCGCTAACCCGAACAATGATTTTTTTACAGCTGTTTTCGGTTTTTCTTTTATCGGTTCTACATGTCTTTTTAAATAGCTGATTTCAATAATCCCGCAAATGAAGGCAGCGATAAATAACAACTGGTAAGGCAATGGATTGCCAGAGTCGAACAGCTGCAGAAACAAACCGACAAGGAAAGTTGATATCATTGCTACAATTGTCATTACTTTATTACGGTTGCTAAAAAATATATTTCGCCTATTCTCTGAAACAATATCGGCAATCAATGCTTGCCAAGCCAGATTCGCAAAGGAGAAAGGCAGGTTCATAAAAGCAACAAGTATTATAAAAGTCCAGCTTTGCATGGACACTGGCAGGAAAACAACTAACGCCATTCCAATTAAAAAGACCCTTGCCATCATAAATGAATAGACTGTAAACATTTTTTTACTTTGCAGCCTGTTCATGATAGCTGAACCAAGGATCATCGCAAACATTCCAACAAATTGCGGCAAAGAACCAATTAGTCCAAGCTCATAGTTCGTAACACCAAGAACACTAATAGCGAATAGAGGGAAATAATTATTAGAGATATTAAGAATAAGAGTAGTATAGATTCCATTTTTAATACTCCATCTCTCATTAGCGCTATTTACCTGTTCATGTTCATCCATTATTATATCCATCCTTTACCTGAGTTGTTTTACTGCCTATTAAAACTATAATCAAAATTTATTTCGAATTCTGAACTTTTCCACTAGTAATAATACTCCCTTCCTATCGCTGTTTCAAGTACTTTTTCTGAAAAAAAAGCACCATTTTCTTAGCACTTGTTTAAATGGTATTAAAAGCTAAATTTACATATAAAAAAGCCGTTTATCCTTTTTGGATAAACGGCTATCTTTATTATTCGCCAGTATTTGTATCAGCAGTGTCTGTAGTTGAATCTGTTGATTCTTCTCCATCTTTCACATAGCTGTAGTCATCTCGATTAATTGGCGTAAACCCTTTAGGCGTATAGAAACGAAGCAGGTCTTTACTAACGATTGCATCAGATGTTTGCAACTCAGCAGCAGCACTTTCTGCTTGCTGTGCACACTCTTTACTATCTAATAATTCACCATTACCTGTATCGTAGCAATTATCGCCGATTTTTGTAACAGTCGGTGACACGTAATCTCCGTTGCGGAATGGTATTGTTTCACGATGATCTTCAGACAACAAATCAGATCCGATTTGCAGATAGTCCTTCGTATCCACTCCTAACAAATGAAGCACTGTCGGCATAACATCAACGTCTCCACCATACTCACTGACAACTTTTCCTTCAACGCCAGGAACATGAATAAACAACGGTACACGTTGAAGCTGCGAATTCATTAACGGTGTAATTTCATCTACACCCATAACTTTTGCCATTGCTGTATTATGGTTTTCTGAAATACCATAGTGGTCACCGTACATGACAACCATAGTATCGTCATATAAACCCTCTTCCTTCAAGTAGCTGAAGAACTCCTTAATTGACTCATCAAGATAATGAGCGGATTGGAAATAGTCATTAACAACTGAATCACCAAAATCTCCTGCCGGGAAGTCAGTATCCCCTTCATCCATTTCAAATGGATGGTGATTAGATAATGTAATGAACTTCGTATAGAACGGTTGTTCCAGCGATTTTAAAAGCGGCATGCTTTCCTGGAAGAAAGGAATATCTTTCATACCGTAGTTCTTTGTGTTTTCTTCAGACATATCGTAGTATTCTGCATCAAAGAAATAATCATAACCAATTGATTTGTACATTTCATTTCTGTTCCAGAAAGTCTTGTAGTTTCCGTGGAAAGCTGCTGACACATAGCCTTTTGTCTTCAGTATAGCTGGAGCAGACTGCAATGTGTTTTGCGCTTTATTCACGAACACTGACCCTTGGCTCATTCCATACAAAGAGTTATCCATCATAAATTCGGCATCAGAAGTTTTCCCCTGGCCTGTTTGATGGAAGAAGTTCTCGAAATAGAATGTGTTTTGCTCACCTACAAGTGAATTTAAGAACGGCGTAACTTCTTCACCATTAATCTTATAGTTAATGATAAAGCTTTGCAGTGATTCAAGGGAGATATAAACTACGTTTTTGCCTTCCGCTTTTCCGTAGTAAACGGAATTCGGTTCAGCAAAATTAGCATTGATATAGTTTTGAACTTCAGTTATATCACTGCTGTCAGCAAGAGCCCTCTGACTTTCTGAGCGGGCATTCTGCACGACATCATAAATTGTAAAGTTATATGCGCCCAAATATTTAACTAAATAGTTACGGTCAAATGATCTGCTTAAAAGCTGCGGACGATCTGCTTCTGCAAGACCTAAGTTGATGATAAACACCAAGATGGCAAGAGCAAAGACAGATTTAGCAGCTCTTCTATTTTTTTGAACTTTAGGTTTATAAACTTTCGTTGCCAGCAATACTATAAGTATAATCACATCCAGGAAGTACAGGATATCGAATATGCTCATCAGCGAGTTGATACTGTCACTGAGCTGGCCTCCATTCACCTTCACCTGCATAACAACAGGNACCGTGATGAAATCTGTAAAGAATCGGTAGTACACGATATTTGCATAAAGCAAGGTAGACATNATTCCGCTTATGACAACTATCATGACAGATTGTGCTTTACCTTTAATGAACAAGGCAAGTCCAATAAAGAATAAGGCAGAGCTTAACGGGTTCAAGAACAGAAGGAATTGCTGTAATGGCCCTTCAACTCCAAGGCTGAACTCAACCTTATAAGCAATGTACGTTTTCATCCAAAATAAAATAATGGCGATTAAAAAGAAAGAAGAATGTTTAGAGAAAAATTTCTTCATTAATTCTGCTGTACCTTTCAATCATATTCACCTCAATTCAAGTTTGTAGCAAAAAATCCAAGACTGTTTCCATTGGCTTTCTACAATTAGCCTTTTTTGTAAATTTTAAATGTCATTTCCTGTTCCAGTTAGTAAAAGCCTATGTTCAGCCTTCATCGAGATGTTCTTCGCTTTTACATCAAAATACCGTTTAAAATTATAACACAGGTTGANTCAAAGAGAAATAAATAAATATGCCTTCTTTTCCACTATTAACCTTCACATAGTGTTTACAAAAAGCATATNAATTCTTCAAATTAAACCCATCTTACAATAATTACAAAAAAAATGCTAGTGAAAAATTATAAGTAAAAAGAATCAAAATCTTCGTAACTCCAAATAAAATTCCGGACTTNCTCTACGCTGTTTCTTTAGACTTTGTGTGCCTGAATATTTCAAGTATAATAAAATTGACACCAAACAGGAGGATTAATTAGCATGAGTAAATGGAACAAAGAGGAGTTCTTACAGACACTAGAGGGTTTATTGAATATCAGCAGCCCTTCTGGCAACACCGATACAATTATTGAATACATAGAAAACCAACTTCAAGAGGACGGAATCAGTTCAAAAAGAAATAACAAGGGCGGATTGATTGCAACCATTCCAGGTAAAAGTTCTGACAAACAAAGAATGCTGACAGCACATGTCGACACATTGGGAGCAATGGTGAAGGAAATTAAAGCAAACGGCAGGCTTCGTCTCGATTTAATCGGAGGTTTCACCTATAACAGTATTGAAGGAGAAAACTGCCGGATTGAAACTGCTGCAGGTGATGTATACACAGGAACAATCTTGCTTCATCAAGCATCTGTACACGTATACAAAGATGCTGGCAAGGCGGAAAGAAACCAGGCAAATATGGAAGTCCGTATTGATGAGCGTGTATCAACTGCAGAGGATGTAAAAAAATTAGGTATTGCTGTTGGCGATTTTGTTTCGTTCTATCCAAGGGTAGAAATGACTGCATCTGGTTTTATCAAGTCCCGTCATTTGGACGATAAAGCAAGCGTTGCCATCCTTCTCCATGTTATGAAGCAGCTGCAGCATTCAACTGAACAGCTTCCGTATACAACCCATTTCCTCATTTCCAACAATGAAGAAATCGGCTATGGAGGAAACTCAAATATCCCAAGAGAAACAGTAGAGTATCTGGCAGTTGATATGGGTGCAATGGGCGATGGCCAATCAACAGATGAGTATACTGTCTCCATCTGTGTTAAAGATGCAAGCGGTCCTTATCATTTAGGGTTACGCAAAAAGCTTGTAGGGCTGGCAGAAAGCAGCAGCATACCGTATCAGCTTGATATTTACCCTTATTATGGTTCAGATGCTTCTGCTGCCATCCGATCAGGACATGACATTATTCATGGATTAATCGGGCCGGGAATTGATTCTTCCCATGCATATGAAAGAACTCATTTTTCATCAATAGAGGCAACTGCCAATTTGATTTATGCTTATGTATGGAGTGAAATGGTGAAATAATAGTATTAATTAAAAAAACAGCGGCAATGTGACTTTGCTGCTGTTTTTTTATGGGCGTNCGCCGTTTTGAAGNTCTTCAATTGATAAACCAAAATTCATTTGAAAGTGTGGATAATCTTTAAAGCTGACCCAATCACCGCCCCAATCAAACCCTAANGATTTTGCAATTTCGACAACTTCCGACCAGTCACTTTGAGAGTTNCCGTTTCCGTCATACTCCATATCCCATACGACTTCCCCATTAATATTCATTAAGGCNAAATCAATTGCGAGACCATAGTTATGATAAGATTCGCCACCCTTTGCATTTGTAACAATATCTCCATCCGTTGTCCTGCCTTGCGCGTAAAGCTCATCCTGCTCCTCAGAGCTTCTGAAATCTGCTGTAATCACCACATTTATGCCTTTATCTGCTGCTAAACTTATTAGCTCATCCCTTTTTTGGGCAACTGTCTCATTTAGTTCCGTCGGCATTGGAATATCCTCTTTTGGAGTAGTAATCTGGTCTTCCTGCCAATAAACAACTCCGAATAAACATATAATCAGACTGACTAAAAGGAAGCTGGCTATATTCCTGCTTTTTCTTTTTGTTGTCTTTTTCAATAATTTTCTCCTTGTTTCATCTATTATATAATCGTAATGGAACAGCAAGTCGTTCCTATTTTACCTGCTGCTGCTTAATTTTTTCGCCTCAAAATAAAGTACTTGTATGAATTTTTTTGTATGGATTTTCACTTGTTTTGGCAAGACTTCCTGTTCGTTACTGAGCTCTGTCATTTTACATCTTATTGTAGAAAAATCAAAAAACTTTGTCGCATAATTTTCAAATTTCGCATTAGTAGATGCACTTAAGCCAATGTTAGCCCAATGGGTAATTGATTGATAAATTGCCCTTCTCACACGCTGTTCGCTTGCTTTTGTCTCCCTGTTCAGTTCAAGAGCGGACGCTGCTTCACCGAGCCTCATTGTCGACAGCTTTTCAAATAATTCTTTTAAAGAAGGAAAATGAAGATCAAAACCATCATTTATTTCATGCTCATATAGATATTGAACCATTTCTAATAAATCTTTACTGCCGTTTTCACCGATAATTCCCAGTTCCGACAGCAAATACTCTGCTGATTCGACAATTTTANCGCCTGTTTGAGCAACCGTCCCGCTTGCGGTGCTTTCCACACTTGTTTTCAGTAAACTATTGAGTGAACAACGAATATCATTAACCGTTTTCTCGAGCTGAATGGATTGCATCACTTTATTAATGACAGCAACTAATTCTTTTTTATTAATCGGCTTCGTAACATAATAATCGACGCCTTCCATATAAGCATCTCCGATTAATTCCTTCGTTTCTACTTGAGAAAGCATAATTACCTTGCCTTTAAACTCTCCGTTCCAAGATTTTATTGTCTCTATACCATCACGTTCTGGCATCAGTAAATCCATGATGACAATGTCGATATCATTAAATTGTAAAATATTACTTGTTACTTTGGCCCCTGTCTCCGCTTCTCCGATAACAAGCCCCAGCTTTTCCCCTTCAATGATATGTTTCATTACAGATCGAATTGCCCCATCATCATCCACTAAAAAAAATCTCATGCATTATGCCCCTTTACCCATTTTACTAAATAACAGCTAGAACTTGCAGCTTAAAAAGCAAGGATACTAACCATTCCCTTAACAAATTAGAGCGCTTTTTAACCCGTTTCTCAAATAATCGTATTAGTTTTAAGCCATTACACAAACTAAGTCATATGAGATTCTTCGTTTAAGTCGCTTTTTATCAAAATAGTACTACATCTTTTCGATTTTGGTGTATTTTTTTATTTTTCTCNCAATTCAGTTATCAAGAAGAAAATTTTAAGTAAGAAGCNGATACACCGTTCATTATAGCAGGACAATAAAAAAGGACATGTGCTATATATCACTTTTGTGATAAAGCCATGCCCCATCTTAGAAAGCTTCTTTCTTTATTAGCAATCAAAATTTCCTCGAGATGGTGCGAGCAATGCTGATATAGAAAGGAGTTTTCTACCTATTAAAAATATGATTTCACACCTAAATAACGCGGCTTCCAGTATGAATTGCTCATATCTGTAATCGTAACACCTGTTGAAGTCCCAGCATGAATAAATTTATTGTTGCCCATATAAATACCTGCGTGTGATGGACCAGAAGTTGTCTCGTAGAACACAATGTCTCCTACTTCAGGTGTCGAAACTGATGTACCTGCATTCCATATAGTTGCAACCGTTCTTGGAATTGAAAGACCTACTTTAGTATAAACATAATTGATGAACCCACTGCAGTCAAACCCAGATGGAGTACTTCCGCCCCAAACATAAGGAACACCAATGTATTTTTGTGCTTCTGCGATCAATGCATCTGCTTTAGATGCTGTGTTTTGCGCTGGAGCTGTTGTTCCGTCAGATGCTGGTGCTTTAATATTTAAAACTTGTCCGACAAATATTGTATTACTGCTCAATTTATTCCACGTTTTCAATTGGTCAACAGTAATCTTATACTTTGTAGCGATAGACCATAAAGAGTCACCGCTAGCAACCTTATATGTTGCAGCTGTTGAAGTTGTTCCAGCAGTATTTGTTGTTGTATTTGTTGTT
>Ga0058696_1001004_pt1 | contig 11290 bp, 10 predicted proteins | sample AgamicMgSfrz_FD_55077 | JGI IMG/M metagenome (GOLD analysis project Ga0058696, IMG submission 55077) | Agave microbial communities from Guanajuato, Mexico - Mg.Sf.rz | ecosystem: Host-associated > Plants > Phyllosphere > Phylloplane/Leaf | place: Guanajuato, Mexico | collected 2012-05-30 | reverse complement strand
GCTACCCTGCGGGTAATTAGCGAGACGCCGTATCCGTCAATCGCAATATGATGAACGCGCTGGTACCAGTAGTAGCAACCTTCGCTTACTTGGAACAATGCTTCCGTAAATACCGGTCCTGTAGCAAGATGGACGGGTCTGGCGAGATCCTGGTGCATCCAGGCCATAGCTGACGCATGGGGATCCTGTTCGTCGCGAACATNCAGTACATGAAACGGCCAATGGTCTTCCTGTTGATTGAGGGTCTGGTATGGGCCGTGTTCATTCTCCCCATAAATCATGTTTAAAGATTCGGCCTCCGAGACGGTCTGGCGAACACTCTGCTCAAACTGTTCTACGTCTATATTTCCGTGAATAACCACGTACTCACCTGTGTTGTACATGGGGTTGTCCGGATTCAGCTGATGAGCAAACCAGATTCCGGACTGGGCAGCCGACATGGGCCACGTGCCATTCCGACGCTGTGACAAGTTCACCGCCCCGCTCAAAAGTAATCTCCGTTCGGCATCACCCTATGAGGCTGTGCATTCAGCAGCACTGCCCACGAGGCCAGCGTCGGCTGCTCGGCCAGATCGACAAAGGTCACATCTGCTCCTTCCACTCGAAAACGCTCCGCCAGGCTCATGATGCGTATGGAATCGAGCCCCCAGATCTCAATCAGATCATCATGCTCCCCGATCAGGGATGGCTGCTCCTGAAGCAGTTCGGCGACCTGTACTCGCAGCGCGTCAAGTCTCGTCTCACCGCTGCTGTCCGTACTAATCTCTGCAGACTCCATCGTTGCCGCAGTATTCGATATCGCCTCCGAGAAGTTTGCCCCGACCGTATCGGTTCCCTGAGCAGAGGAATCAAGCGATGCAAGCAATCGCCGGGTTGTCAGTGTTACTGCGCAGCGTTCAGACGCATAGGTTAGTGCCATGCGGTGTTTCTCGGCTGAAAAATCGGCTACCGCATCTGCAACCAGGAACGCCTGAATGTCCTTCATAAATGCCTCACAGGAGGTCATCAGACAACCAATATGGGCATAGATGCCGCATACGATCAGCTGATCCCGTCCCTGCTCCTGCATCAATTCAAGCAGTTCTGTCTTCTGGAAGGCACTGTACCGCCATTTGGTCATAAGCGTATCTTGAGGAGCAGGTGAGAGTGGTTCAATGATTTGTTTTTGCATAGGTCCCCCGTCAATGCCTGCTCCCCAAAAGTCCAGCTGCAATCCACGCTGCTCCGGCGTCTGTCCGCCNGGCTGGGCAGAATACACGACAGGTATGCCNAGTTCATGACACTTCGCACGAAGTTGTCCAATATGATCGATCAGCTCCACCACAGGCGATTCCCCGGCCGTAAAAGCATCCATGAAATATTGCTGCATATCGTGAATGAGAAGTACTGCACGCTTCGCATCCGGCGTCCACGTTACCTTATTGACCGGAAGCTCCGACTCTGCAGGCATTGCATATGACTTAATCACTGGAAGTGCCATCCATATCCCTCTTTTCAGCGTTATTATTTCAATCCGTTTCATCGTAGCCTTGCATCGTGATCGTTATATGGGCTGCTTCATGGTCAGCAGCTCGCGAAGTGCCTTCTTGCTAACCTTGCCGACACCCGTCTTGGGAAAAGATTGCACAAACTCAATCCGATCCGGGATTTTATAAGTCGCCAGGCCGCGATTGCGCAGAAAAGACTTGATTTCGGCAGCAGCCGGAGTCTCGCCGCTGGGTACGATAAACGCACAGGAGCGCTCACCCAGATATTCATCCGGCATGGACACCAGTGCTGCATCATGAACACCCGGATGAGCAAGCAGATGATTTTCCACTTCCTCGGCAGCCACCTTGTCTCCACCGCGGTTGATTTGATCCTTCGCCCGGCCTTCCACAATGAGGTACCCCTCGGGTGTAAGNCTTGCAATATCTCCTGTACGATAGAACCCGTCCGTGGTGAAGGATCTCGCATTATGCTCTTCAGCATTGTAATATCCGCGAATGGTATAGGGTCCCCGGGTCAACAGATGCCCGGATTGTCCCGGTTCCACCTCCAGATCCTCGTCATCCACAATCCTTACCTCGTCATACGGGGACATCGGCTTGCCCTGTGTGTTAATAATGATGTGCTCAGGATCATCCAAACGGGTATAGTTCACAAGCCCCTCGGCCATGCCAAAGACTTGCTGCAGCGTGCAGCCCAGGACAGGTCTAACACGTCCAGCCACCTCCGCACTGAATTTGGCTCCACCGACCTGAAGAACCTGCAGGGATGTCAGCTTGGTTCCTCGCGCAGCGGCCGCATTCAGCCAGATAAGGGCGAGCGGCGGCACCAGCGCCGTGATGGTCACCTGATGCTCCTTAATGAGCGGGAAAGCTTCATCCGGGCTTGACCCCCGTGACAGCACAACGGTACCTCCTGCATAGAGCGTGCCCAGAATTCCTGGTGAGCTTAGAGGGTAATTATGTGCTACAGGCAGAACAGCCAGGTATACACTTTCCGGGCTGAGTCCGCAGACTTCAACGCTTNTNCGNAGACTGTAGATATAGTCATCATGGGTGCGCGGGATCATCTTGGACAGTCCGGTGCTTCCACCAGACAACTGAAGAAAGGCTACATCCGAAGAGACCGGTCGATCATCATGCGGCTGAACGGGGTGCGTATACAGATCCTCAAGCGATGTGAATGGACCGGCTTCTCCTGCCACGATGATATGTCTAAGGCTCGGCACCTCTGCCTGAACTTCTGCCCCTAGTTTGCGATAATCAAATCCTCCATCCTGATCCGGGATTAGATAGGCTACAGCCTCAGAGAATCGGGCAAAGTACTCGATTTCACTTTTACGATGCAAAGGCAGTGCAAATACCGGCAGCGCTCCCAGACGGAACAGGGCAAAGATCGCTTCAATAAAAGCTGGCATGTTCGGCAGCTGCACAATGACGCGGTCATATTGCCGTATTCCCTTGGCATACAACCCTGCCGCCAACCGGTCGACTCTTGCGTCCAACTCTGCATAGGTTAATTGCTCTTCACCGCTAATAATGGCAGTACGATTGCCATAAACATCCGCACGTTGCCGGAGCATTTCTCCAAATGTCATGCCCTCCCAGCAACCTTCCTGACGATAAAGCTCTGCAAACTCTTCAGGCCATGCCTGATATCCTGGCAGCATCTCTTTTATTCCTCCTTCAAACGGGATACGGCCGAGTCCAACCCCATGGCAAGCAGCATCGTTCTGAATTTGGCGGAAGTCTCCGCCAGTTCCGCTTCCGCCGTGGAACCCGCTACGATGCCCGCTCCGGCAAATAAACGAAGTTCATTCCCCTCCACTTCGGCGCAGCGGATGGTCACAGCCCATTCCCCGTCGCCCTCGCTGTCGCACCAGCCAACCATGCCGGTAAACAGTCCACGATCAAACGGCTCTTGTGACCCAATGGCCTCTCTGGCTGTTTGTACAGGCGTTCCGCAGATTGCCGGAGTCGGATGGAGCGCAAAGGCCACCTCCAGTGACGATATATCTTCATCCATCAATTCACCATGAATCTCGGTAGACAGATGCCACATCGTGCTTGTCTGAATCAAGGAGGGTTCTGCCGGAACCATCAGCTCTTTGCAGAGTGGACGGAGTGCAGCGGCAACGGCATCAATGACAACAGCATGCTCATGCCGATCTTTGGCTGAAACCAGCAGCGCCTCTGCACGGCGGCGATCCTCAGCAGGATCATCACTTCGGGCAGCGGAGCCAGCCAGCGGATTTGCCCGTATGAGGGTACCTTCTCGAGTAACCAACAGCTCCGGGCTTGCGCCAATGAACGTACGAGTGGCCTGTTGTTCTATTTCTGCATCAGCTCGTTTCGCCGTTGTTATAGTACTTTTTGTTTCAGGAAGTTTACTCATTGGAACGGCAAACGTATACCCATGTGCATTATCCCTGAACAAATTACGAAGAAGTTGATGTGTATCCACGAGATCATCTGAGGTCACACGCAGTGTGCGGGATAACACAACCTTGTCGAGTTCCCCCTGCTGCATCTGCCTCAGCACATGATTGACACTTCGTTGATAAGTCTCAGCTTCAGGCACTTCGTTAATCTCACAGCCAGCAGCGGCCGGGCGCCTCTCGTATGATCCGTTCGCAGCGTGGCTTGGAGGTTCTGCCCATTGTATCGTTTCGGGGATAAACAGCTCGGCAGAGGATTGATTGGGATCAAAAGGTATCGCTCCCACCACAATCGGATTCCGAAGGCCCGTTTGCTGCGCCTGCTGAATCAATTTGCGAACCTGTTCGATAACAGAATGTGCTCCTTCCACGTGTTTACCATGGGCATGATCCAAGTTTCCTGAGGAATCAGATATCACCTGCTGCTGAACAGCGGAGACAGGAAGCCTCATTCGTTCGCCCTGAGCGAGCAAGGTATGTTGCGGTGAAGACCAGAAAAAGGACGTCCCCTCCCGATACTGTTCCAGAAGGTGTAAGGCGGAGGTTGCAGCGATTGCACCCGCTTTTGACATATTCATCATCTCCTTATCTTGATTCAGACGCCGAGCGTGGCGCCTCCATCCACACACAAATCATGCATTGTAATATGCCTTGCCTGGTCTGATGCCAAAAAGAGTACGGCATCTGCAATATCGGAAGGCAATGCCAGCCTGTTCAGAGGAATGCCGAGACGGTAGGTCTGCTGTGATCCTGCAATGACGGCTTGCGCGCCCTGTTGTTCATCCTGCCACAACGCTCGCTGCATGGGGGTGTCCGTCGACCCGGGAGATACAATATTGCAGCGGATATGCTGCTCCGCGTATTCGAGCGCGAGACATTTGGTAAACATGGTGGAAGCCGCCTTCGAGGCTGCATAAGCCGACATGTGCATCCGGGGCACGCCGGAGGCATTCGAGCCAACCGTAACCACCGTTCCCGATTGGCGCCTCGCCATATTCTGTACAACTGCTCGTGACATATAAAATACACCGTGGGTATTCACATCGAACGTTCTTGTCCATTCCTGGTCACTCAGGGTTGCTACTGTACCTGTATGCAGCACGCCAGCCGCATTTACCAAAATGCCAATCGGTCCAAGTGTGGCCTCAATTCGCTGAACGGTATCGTCTACCGATTGGCGATCTGCAATGTCAGCAGAATAAGCAGCAGCCTGATGGCCTTGATTGTTCAGATCCACAGCCAGCTGATCAAGCTGCTCTTGCCGAATGTCTACTGCCGCCACAATTGCACCCTGTTCAGCCAGTGCTCTGGCAACCGCTTCGCCGATTCCCTGTGCTGCACCGGTGACCAGAGCCACTTTTCCATGAATTCCTGTATAACTCACGCTGTGTACCTCCCCTGAATTACTGCCCTGTTGAACGTTAATTGATTGTTGAAGTTGATTGGATCATCCATGACATCTCAGCCCATCCGAAAGCAGACTATCCCATATCCGATTCAGACAAACAGCTCATTCTTCTGCCCCTATGCTTCCGGGCTGCAAGCAAAACGTATCGTACGACTGATCAGAAACGGCAGCACCGAGACATGATTCTCTTCCTCGAACTCGGTATATTGAATTTCGAGCCCCGGCTGTTTCAGTGCAGCCAAACGTTCCGTTAAACCCGATGCCTTGTCATTGTTGCGAGCAGGATGACTCTTCTCCTGTTCTCCCATGCCAATCCAGACCTTGACGTTGACCGGATGCTTCTCCAGACCTGCAATGAACTTTTGTTCCTCGGCCTGCATCACCTTCTGGTTCCAGTGAAGCGAAGGACTTCCAGCAATGTAATAACGGAAAGCCTCCGGCTTGGTGAAAAGGGTGTGCAGAACGAACAACCCGCCAAGAGAATGGCCAAAAATGGCCTGTCTGTTTCGATCTATGTTGAACTGCTGCTCCATGTCCGGCTTCAGTTCTTCTTCAATAAATTGCAGAAATGCATCAGCTCCCCCCTGCTCCGGGAGAAGTGTCCCATCCGACTTGTGGGTATATTCGGTCGTGGCTTGCGGAGTAAAATCGTAGTATCGATGAGGCGAGAACGGGCCTGCTGTCGGATACCCGATTCCAACGACGATCGCCGGGAGTGCTCCGGTCTTCTCGGGCCTGCGTCCCTGTATGCGAGCTGCTTCCACCATCGTGCCAAATACCGAATTGGCATCAAGCAGGTAGATTACCGGATATCCTGACGGCGGGGCAGCCTCTGCGGGCTGGTAAACCATAATCTGATAAGCATGATTCCCCACACGTGATTTCATGGTCCATTGTTCTGAACGTGGAATGGGAACAGTACTGCGTGTTATTTGCTCAAGAGTACCTGAGCCTGATTGATTGGGCTGAAACGTCATTACGGATGGATCCTCCTCGTTGTTCAACTTACATGGTTATGTGTATATAGATCGTATCGAATTATATGAGATTGATTCTCATTACCAATTATAGAAGAGTGCTTTTGTCTGTCCCATGGACGATATCCAGAATTCATTTTGATTATCTCCATATTTCCATATTTTTCTTAATTTATTTATGCCTTAACAAAAAAACAACAGCTCCTTCCCGTGACACCTCGAACACAGGAATAATATCCGGTTCCAGGCACCCCGAGAGGGAGCTGCTTCTTCGCTACTATTATTGCGTCAACGCCTTCAATGTATCGTCAATGACATGACCATAGGCAATTAATCCGCCACCCAGCCATGGTGCTGGTTCGACTGCGTATACATTTCCTGCCTTGACTGCAGGCATGCTCTGCCACACTTTGGTATCGGTCATCTCTTTCATGCTTCCTGGTCCCTGCTCCACAGTGAAAATATAATCTGCATCAATTTCGGGCAGCACTTCGGTAGAGACGATGGCACTGTTCTCCGTCTCGACGAGTGCAGGCTTGCCGAGTCCCAACTGTTCATATACAACATAGCCGCTGAAGTAATTCCCACCCATCATGCTGATTCCGCGGGGAGCAAAGCGGATAATGGCTGCTTTCTTGCCGTCCGCTGCCTTGGCAATTTCCGCCTTCGCCGCATCGACCTTGGCATGATACGTCTCGATTGCTTGCTCAGCCTCAGCCGTTTTGCCAAGCAGATCGCCTATGATCTCCAGAGACTTCTCTACATCCCCGGATGCATTGTTAAACACATAGGTTGGTGCAATCTTCGAATAACTCTCATAGACACCATTCTCGGCGTAATTCGCCGTGTGCAGGATAATAAAATCAGGGTTATAAGCCATCAGCGCTTCTGGCGAAGGCAGCCCACTCGAGAAATCGAGTGTCGGTACGCCACTTAGCTGATCCTGTAAATACACATGCCCTTGGGTACCACTGGCCCATTGAGCAACAGGTGTAACGCCGAGTGTAAGCAGGGAATCCTCCAGATAAGGTGCAAATACACGCTCCACTTTGGCAGGAACAACAACATCATGTCCCAATTCGTCTTTTACGGTCCGTTCGCCAGCCGTGGTTTCTGCAGTCTTTTCTTCTTGTACGGCCGTTTCCGATGAGGCTGTTGTTGAAGCTTCGGTGGTCTTCTGCTCCTGCTGTGCTGCTCCCTCATTTTCTGACTTGGAGCCACAGGCCCCCAGTAATCCCACCATTAATGCCAGCACAATCAAGGCTGATAGCCGATTATTGATCCATGTACTTGGAGCGAAACGTTGTCTGCTCTCTTTTTCCTGCTGATGCATGATATATCCCCCTTGATAAACATTCTCATTTAGATAGAAGGATTATATGTCATGTCGCTCGGGAATCACCATGGACGTTATCCAGATATACATTTGGACAATATCCCGTGAAAATGAGCAATGCCTCATCCAGCATACGCATGACGCCTACTGCAGAGTAATCGAACCAGGGATCGCCGGTGATCAGGTGAGTCTGATACTGACGCACAGCATTCAGCTGTCTCCATACTGGGGAGTGCTGCAGACTGAGCCAGTATGCTCGTGATACGGCCTCGGGACAGACCATGATCAAGATCCGGTCCGGATTCATTAGAGTCAATTGTTCCAGCGTCAGCGGTGTATTGGTACTGGCATCGGGAAAGGTCTCCAGCTGCAATGCGCCATAGAGCACCTCCTCAATCCCTGGATTACTATAGAGATAGAGGCGCTGNCCATATACCCGGATCACGGCCACTTTCTCGCGNCCCACTTCTTTTTGCACGGATTCCCGCGCTTTCTCCACCCGCTTGTTATATAGTCCGATCCACTGTTCTGCCTGTTCCTCCCGTTCCAGGAACGCAGCAATCATGCGCAGCTGTGCACGCCAATCGGTCTGATGCTTGGGTACAAAACAGCAAGGCGCAATCTCCGCAAGTCCTGCTTGATCCTCTTTACTGAGTTGATCGGTACCAATGATGGCGTCCGGCCGAATATGCACAAGCCGCTCCACATTCGCTTCGAATCTCCAACTGGTATACGGATCTGTTAGTTTAAGATGTGACTGGATTTCCGTGCGGTGCGCGTTATAATAATACGCTGTCCATTTGGGGTCGATGGGCGCAGCAATGGGCATGACATTGAGGGCCAGCAGCTGTCCGATGACGCTGGAGGAGCAGGTGGCAATGCGTTTTCTGGCATTTTTGGCATAATCGGAAGGAGAAACGCCAACTTCTTTTTTGAACTTACGGCTGAAATAATATTCATCGCTGTATCCGACTCTGAGCGCAATATCACGCAGCTTATACCCGGTTTCCTTCAGATAGCGCTTGGCACGGTTAATGCGAAGATCTGTAAGATACTCCATCGCGCTGAGACCGTAGGTTTTTTTGAAAAGATCGACAAAGTACTTCGGACTGATATTCGCTCTCTGAGCAAGATCGGCTATAGACAATGCTTCATCGTAATGCTCGTCCATATAGGCTTTTACCTCAGCGAGATCCGTCTTGGGACTGCGACTCATAACGGGGGTTCGCACAGCACGGTGCAATTCATTCTCCAGTAACATGAGGCCACTCCTTTCGATCTGTTTGATCAGTTTAATATGAAGCGTACAGCGTACGTTAAGGTCAGTATGACTGATTCACCATTATCGACAATGATAATCATTATCAATTAAGGTATCACATTCATTTCCTCTCAGTCAATCCATATATGGAAATATGTGCACCGTTTCTGTTCAATGATCACTGTCATCCATATGCATAAAAAAAGCCAACGACGTGACCATGGTGCACGTGTTAGCTCTTGGATTTAACCAGTGATCTCTATTCTTATTTATTCGTTCCTAGTCCCGGCTCCGCAGCTTGCTGAGCAGGCGTAAAATCTCGATATACAGCCATACCAGGGTAACCATAAGCCCAAATGCGCCGTACCACTCCATATATTTTGGCGCACCTTGTTCAGCACCACTCTCAATAAAGTCAAAATCAAGCACCAGATTCAGTGCCGCCACGATAACGATCACGACGGAAATACCAATTCCGATCAGACTGTTGTCATGCAGATAGGGAACGGTAATCCCGAACAATCCCAGCACGAAACTGAGCAGATACATGATCATAATGCCGCCGGTTGCCGCTACCACTCCCAGCTTGAAGTTCTCCGTAGCTTTGATCAGTCTCGTTTTGTAAGCGACCAGCAGTGCGATAAACACGGCCATGGTCAGCAAAGCAGCCTGTAAGGTAATGCCATTGTACAATGACTCGTAGGTTGCGGAGAGTGCGCCCAGGAACATGCCTTCCGCGATCGCATAGATGGGAACCAGATATGGTGCTGCCACAGGTTTGAATGAAATAATCAATGCCAGAATGAATCCGACGATTGCACCTCCGATCGCCAGAGGAAGCACTTCCTGACCGTTAAAGAACATCATCCATGTCGCAAATGCACTTCCGAGCAGGATCACCAGCGTAATGAACGACTTGTTCACTGTGCCGTTAATCGTCATGTAACGCTGGTACCGGTCATCTCCATATCCGCCGGCATTTTCAAATGTACTGTCTTTGAGTGTAGGGTTACCACTACGTCCGATCAAATCCATCACCTCTTTATGTATTGGGTCAATCTTTAAAACCACTCTTTACGTTCTACATTTTCATTGATCTGTTCTACTGTTAAAATTCTTTCTATGTTCAAATGCAGACTTGGATGCAATCGGTCGATTACATCCTTATCCATCATTACTGCCCTGTAGGACATATGTCCCACGCTGTAAAATCATTCTCCAGCTGGGTACAGACTTTTCTTAAATGCTATTTCGTTGCTGTAGTTACTAGGCAGAAGGCTTAGTTATAGAACACTTTGTCTACATTGTATTTCGCACGCTTCGTATTAATGATATAGGTCTCGTAAATTTCGCGGTCTACGGCATCTTCCACCAGACAAACTTCAATGGTCGCCACTTCTTCCCGGTGGTTCTTCATTGGAGAAACGGTATCCTCAAAATGTTTTTTGATCCGCGGTCTCAATTTTCTTGCTTTCCCGACAAATAACAGCTCTCCATCGGCATTGTAAAACATAAAGATTCCACCCTGTTCTCGCGTGATCAGGTGAAAATCGGTAAATCCGTAAATGTGGCTAAGCTGCGGGTTAACCTGCTTCGTGATGGTTACATCCGGTGTTGGTACGGTAATCTGAATCATTGGGCTCACTTCCTCATTATCTATAGGCTTACATCCTATCATACATTATTACAGGAAACCATTTCATCCTATAAGATGCACAATTCACGCTATTTTCAACTATTACGACAATAATTTCAAAAAAAAGGTTAACTTCCCTGATTCAAAGTGGTACTATAGGGGTATGAGGAAGAAATTGGGCACTAAGACATATGTCTTTATATCTACTTCTGTCTATTGTACCCTATGAATCATGATCTTTTTCATACTGAATTCTGTAATGTGCGCACCACAACAAGAGGACAGTTAGCAAGTACGCAAGTCTATAGCTTTTAGGATTCATCATTAATACGACCCTTGCAGCAAGCAAATGTAGAAAGACATTAATTGTAGAATGTAATGTAGAAAAGAAGCAGATGTAGATTTGAATTAGAAAGCCTGCAATTCCAGTCAGTAAGGGAATAACTAGATACACGTAGAAGAACCGATAGCTATCGATCCTAGAAAAGAATGGTCATGCCATGCAATCTTAGTAAGTCATAACTTCATAACAGCAGATCTATATAGAATTGGATCAAGCTACACCCCCAGCCCGGCACGAAGCCAGGGCTTTTTTACATTGTGCTCCGGCTTCTAACCATCGCCGCGATCAACTGATTATCGTAAGCCACATCTTTCCCCGGTGCTTTAAACCATTTATAACAACCCCCGTATACTCATATCTAACTTCATTGAATCTTGAGTTCGCATTATATTTAAAAGAAAAAG
>Ga0058696_1001003_pt1 | contig 11297 bp, 11 predicted proteins | sample AgamicMgSfrz_FD_55077 | JGI IMG/M metagenome (GOLD analysis project Ga0058696, IMG submission 55077) | Agave microbial communities from Guanajuato, Mexico - Mg.Sf.rz | ecosystem: Host-associated > Plants > Phyllosphere > Phylloplane/Leaf | place: Guanajuato, Mexico | collected 2012-05-30 | reverse complement strand
GTTGCACGAATACGTTTGTCATCTGTAATTTTACCATCTTCGAGCGGCACATTGAAATCTACACGGACAAAAGCCCGTTTTCCTGTCAATTCGATATCGCGTACACTTTTTTTGTTCATCTGTATTTCCTCCGCACCCATGTATTTGGTGGACCNATCANGNGCCCAAATCCCCTGTCANTCCTGGTGTTTTTGAGAAATTTGCAAAATGTTGATAGATAAAGAGCGGAAACAATAGCATCTGTTTCCGCTCTATGTTATTGCAGATATTACTTNATCATTTTTGCAAAGTGCTCCAAAGTGCGAACCAATTGAGCNGTGTAGGACATTTCGTTGTCATACCAAGCTACAGTTTTAACCAGTTGTTGGTCGCCNACAGTCAGAACTTTAGTTTGAGTTGCATCAAACAGGGAACCGAAAGTGATACCTTGGATATCGGAAGATACGATTTCGTCTTCAGTGTATCCGAAAGTTTGTGGATCGGAAGCTTCTTTCATTACTGCGTTAACTTCTTCAGCAGTTACTTTTTTACCCAGAACAGTTACGAGCTCAGTCAGGGAACCAGTAGCTACTGGTACACGTTGAGCTGCACCGTCAAGTTTACCTTGCAGTTCAGGAATAACCAAACCGATTGCTTTAGCAGCACCAGTTGTGTTAGGGATGATGTTTTCAGCTGCTGCGCGAGCACGACGGAAGTCACCTTTAGGGTGTGGAGCATCCAACGTGTTTTGGTCGCCAGTGTAAGCGTGAATTGTAGTCATCAAACCTTGAACGATTCCGAATTTGTCTTGCAGTGTTTTTGCCATAGGAGCCAGGCAGTTTGTTGTGCAAGATGCGCCGGAGATTACAGTTTCAGTACCGTCGAGGATTTCATGGTTTACGTTGTAAACGATGGTTTTCATGTCGCCAGTAGCTGGTGCGGAGATAACAACTTTTTTAGCGCCGCCTTTAAGGTGCTTCTCAGCTGCTTCTTTCGTTGTGAAGAATCCAGTACATTCCAGAACGATATCTACGCCCAGGTCGCCCCAAGGAAGTTCTTCTGGGTTACGGTTAGCCAGTACTTTAACTTCTTTGCCGTTCACTTTGAAGAAGCCGTCGTGTACTTCAACATCGCCATCGAAGCGACCTTGAGTTGTATCATATTTAAGCAAATGAGCCAGCATTTTAGCGTCAGTCAAGTCGTTGATTGCTACTACTTCAATGCCCTCTACATTTTGAATACGGCGGAATGCCAAGCGACCAATACGTCCAAAACCGTTAATACCTACTTTAATCATGAGTAAGTTCCTCCCAAGTTTTGATTTAATTTTTTTATGAAGCTTATATATTCAAGACAGACGGTGAAGTCCGTCAAGACAACAAGAATTGTGGTGAATAAATCTTTATTCCATTTCGGCAACGATGACTTCGGCAGCAGCCTCGTCAATAATCAGAATATCTTCCTGTCCGAATCGCAGTACAGAATGTATGGCAGCCGCCTTGCTTTTGCCACCCGCAATCCCGATGACCACATCGGTCCGTTCAATATCCTGAAGTCGCATGCCCAGAGTGAGCATGGTATGTACCACTTCACCCTGATCGTTAAAATAATAACCGAAGGATTCAGATACAGCTCCTTGCTCCTGAAGCTCTTCAATGATCTCCGTTGCAAGCTTGCGTCTTCGCGCCATCTCCACGGCATCACCGATTCCATGAATTACGATTCGAGACTGTCTGATCAGCTGAAGAATCTCCTGGACGCTAGGGTCCTGAATTAATGATTCATAGGCATGATCGCTAAGCAAATCCGGTACATGCAGGAGTTTATATTGTGCTCCTACCCGTTTTGCCATCGTCGATGCAATCGTATTGGCCTGAATTTCAAGGCTNTCTCCCAATCCGCCGCGTGCTGGCACGAACCAGACACCTTTCAGCGATGTTGGCGGAGTCAGCTGCTCTGCTACTTCTGCCGTTGTTGATCCGCCTGTAACGGCAACAACATCGTTATCATTCATCACTTGACCAAGAGCTTTCGCTCCGGCCTTACCCAGTTCCCGTTTGGCAAATGGAGAAATGTCCGAATCGCCGGGAACGACAACTACCTTTTGCAGACCGTAGGCTTGCTTGATGCGTTCTTCCAGCTCGGATAATCCGAACAGCTCTTTGGCTACCGGCTCTAACTGCTGCAGCAAATCATGCCCTGCCTCGCTGATCTTCATTCCTGCACTGTCAATTTCAATAAGTCCCTGAGCCTTTAATAAATCGGTCTCAGCCCTCAGAACCCGCTCGGTCATCTGCATGGAATTGGCTAACGTCCTCCTCCCGATCACATCCGATAACATGATCTGGTGCAGAATCGTATACCTCTTCTTCAAGACATCCATGAGATCAGGCAGAAGCTGCTTTTGCACTTCTAAAATCGTTCGCATGCTTTCCACTCCCGCAAGCTTCTCGTTCCAAGCTCTCTTTCATGGCCCTAAAATGTCCCGGGTTAACTTTTTAAGTCCCACGTCTATTCTACCTAAAACTGACGCGACATGCAAGTGTTTCAAAAGCCTTATTTCACAGTGTTTTGGGGCCATTGTACGCGCTTATTTTCACAATCTCCGACTTCCATGGGAAAGTGCAGACTCATTCATACCATATATAGAAGGAAAGCAAAATCCACATCTATATATCGCTTCTATTGACTCCAGGATCGCGCCTCGTGCAGCATGTCCAAAACCTCTCTTAGCATTTACTGAAATGCTTTCTTTATCCATTCTTCATCATCATGATCATATTCAGGCCAATCCAAACCATAAGCATGATCATCCTCTTGCAATTCAGCATCTCATGAGCTATAATCATTATTGCTGTCACATCAATGTGCGCCCGTGGTCCAATGGATATGACGTAGGCCTCCGAAGCCTGAGATCCAAGTTCGATTCTTGGCGGGCGCGCCATTCTTAATTAGCAGCTCATAACCCTTTTAACCAACGAAACCGTAAAGGTTTCTTTTTTTTCAAAGTTAGTTTGACTTTCTTTGACTTTTTGTTTGAAATTGTTTATGATGTGGGTAATACGGTAACAGTTTAAATAGATACACTATTCCATGAACATTTCCGAGGAGGTTTTTCACGTGAGTTATATTCCTATGGTCGTTGAACAGAGCAACCGCGGTGAGCGCGCCTATGACATCTATTCCAGATTGCTGAAGGATCGCATTATCTTTCTAGGCAGCGATGTAAATGACGTTGTTGCGAATGCCATCATGGCACAGATGTTGTTCCTCGCTGCGGAAGATCCGGAGAAAGACATTCATCTATACATCAACAGCCCAGGCGGATCGATTACAGCCGGTATGGCCATTTACGATACAATGCAATTTATCAAACCTGATGTATCTACCATCTGTGTAGGTATGGCTGCTTCCATGGGCGCATTCTTGCTCAATGCAGGTGCAAAAGGCAAACGTTTTGCACTGCCTAACAGTGAGATCATGATTCACCAGCCGCTGGGCGGCGCACAAGGTCAGGCTTCGGATATCGAAATCCGTGCCCGCCGCATTCTGAAAATGCGTGATACCTTGAACCGCATCATTGCTGAGCGCACAGGTCAACCACTGGAGCGTATCGAAAAAGATACAGACCGTGACTACTTCATGAGCGCTGCTGAAGCTGCAGATTACGGTATCATTGATAAAGTCATCGAAAACGTTGGCTCCCAAGGCGTTTAAGCCAAGGTACCATATTGAAGATATGAGCAGGCCACTCGGATTGACCTGCTCATACTACGAAGAAAGCGCCCCTTGTCATGAACATGACGAGGGGCGCTTTTTTTATATCAAGAATGATTTTAATGATTACTCTGGTGCGATTTCACTGAAAGGCTGTGTCCCTTTAGGAAGAAGCTCCTTGTACGTAAACGAGAATTCAGGGAAACCTTCTGCATATGCAGTGTACTCATACAGTTGGAAGAACACAACNACGCCTGTTGGCGTTACATAGAAGTCCTGATCCTTGTTCAAACCTTTGTAGCCGTCCAGGTAACCACCGCGAGCCTTGAGCTGTNCACCGACTTTTTTGCCAAGCGTCTCACGCATGGTCTTGTTATTTTGCAGCACATCATCCAGACTTAGCTCTTTACCTGTATCCAGCGCAAAGGTGTGNCCTGTTCGTGTAGTCATTCCGTGGGCACCGGCATAGTCCTCATAACGCTGAGTAACCAGTCCCAGCACGCCATTTTCGTTATACGTCACCACATAGGTGCTCTCAAATGCATACGGGCGTTCTGCGGTTGCGGATCCATATTCTGCAGTCTGCTTCTTGAAATCAGCTACGAATGTGTCTACTTCGTTTTTCAACACTTTGTTGATCGCTGCCTCAGCTTCATCGCTAGCAAGTCCACTTACCTGCGGATATTGAATATCCACTTCAGCATTTTTGATGCTGACTTTAACGGTTGCCGATTGAACCTTCACGCTGTTTTGTTTTACTTTGCTGAGTGAAAGTGTTTTTGTTTTACCATCCCAGCTGCCTTGAACACCCAAATAATCTCTCATCGCAGAAAAAGGAATGTACAGGCGTCCCTTGATCAGCTTCGCTTCAACATTAGGATAATAATTATTTACTCTCAGCGTCGGCTCGCCATCAGCCAGACTGATTCTCATCGTGTTGTTCGCTGCAGTCAGTGCGTATTCTTTAGTTTTTGCGTTATATGTTAATGTACCACCGGCCACATCCTTAACAGCGGTGAGGGATACCCAAGTGGATCCGCCCTGCAGAAGTCCTTTTTGTGTCAACGTTTTGCCTGCAGACTTCAATGTAACATCTGTTGATGCCGTAACTTTGGAACTAACCGAAGCTGCTTGCACGGAGTTATCCTGCCATACCGCCCCACTACCTACAATGATTCCTGCCGCGAGTAATGCACTTGTCCACTTTTTCCATGATGTCATATATAAGACTCCTCTCGAATTTGCCTAGGGTTCATTGCGTATGTATCCTGATCGCATATCTCATACGCTCACCTCTCTATTATAATTAACCCAATTCAGGAAAGGTTTACAGCACCAGTTACAATGTTGTTCAATCCCAATCCATTTGGTAAAGGTTTTGTCACGAACAAATATACAAAAAAGACATCAAATTAGAGTCATTATTCATGTTGAAGCGAGTATGTTGATGCCTAACTTCATCAAAGCTCCCTTTATAACAAAAAAGGGCCTTGTCCGATGGACAAAGCCTCTTCCTATGTTAAATCAAGCTTTATTTCATTTCATACGTGATGTTCAGTGTCGTGCTCACTTTNACCTGACCTGTTTCAATTTCTGTGCCAGCAGCAGACTCTGCCATATCCTTGGCCATCGAACTTTCTGTTGCATAGAACACAGGCACATTGGCATCCCCTTGACTCACTGACAACACAGCACCCAATTGACGTTTAACCGCTTTGGCAATCGCTCCTGCTTTCACATCAGCATTGGCTACTGCCTTCTCGATCACTTGTGCTTCGAAGTTTTCCGGATTTTCTACCGTAAAGCGTACATTCTCAATATTGTTGGCACCTGCCTGTGAAGCCGCATCCAGCAATTCACCAATCTTGTCCATCTCGCGGTAAGTGATCGTGAGCGTGTGATGAGCAGTATAGCCTTTAACTTGCTGACCTTCCTTATCGCTATACGTATAATTTGGCTGTACATAGAATTGACTGGTTTGAATGTCATCTGCACTGATTTTCCACGTGTTTTTCAGCAGGTTGGATACCTTTTGAATTTTTGCGGCATTGGCCTTCTGAGCAGAAGCTGCCGTCTCTGCAGTGCTATTCACACCGATTGAGAGATAAGCAATATCCGGCTTTACCTGTATCTCACCTTTACCCACTACATTAATCACGTTCTGCTGTACCCCTTGTACTTCTGCAGCATACGCATAATTTCCCGGTGCCACCCATGCTGTACCACCAACGAGCAATGTTCCTGCCACCAATACCGCACCTAGCGGTTTCATCCATTGTTTACCCATTACGAATAGCCTCCTTATGTCTAAGATCTCATTTTCAAAGCAGTTTGATACCTTATCAGACGGAGGCGATTTCCAAAATGTTGCACTTGATTATCCTTATAACGCAAAAAAGCCCCTTGCGGGACTTCTTCATGTCATGTTAATCATATCTTATTGGTTTTCAAGTTCTTCCTTGCTCACCAAACTCACTAAAGCGTTTACAGCCTGTTCGGCGTCCGCGCCTTCAGCACTAATTTGGATTTCTGTACCAGTACTGATTGCAAGGCTCATGATCCCCATGATACTTTTTGCATTAACTTTTTTGTCGTCCTTCTCGACGAACACTTCAGATGAGTACTTATTCGCTTCTTGAACGAACAGTGCCGCAGGTCTGGCATGGAGACCCGTTTTCAAACGGACAACTACCGGGTGCTTTGTCATGGAAACTTACCCCCTATTAGAAATCTAGACATTAAATACACAATTATATTTATAACATTATACCATTAACCCGCGCAGGACACTAGAAGAAAAAAACCAGAACACTTCCGATTCTTTACCCAGGTCCCAAATTCGTTAACCGTGCCGTTCATTCCGCACTTTTTCAGCCAGCTCGTCAATCTTGCGAAGCCGATGGTTAACACCGGATTTGCTGACGGTACCTTTTAACAGCTCGCCAACTTCCTTCAGGTTAATGTCAGGATGAGCCAGTCTGACCTCTGCGACTTCACGCAGCTTCTCAGGCAACGACTCCAATCCGACTTCTTTTTGCAGCAGCTTGATATTGTCGATCTGTCTCACGGCTGCCCCGATCGTCTTGTTCAGATTAGCCGTCTCACAGTTGACGATCCGGTTGACGGAATTACGCATATCCCGCATAATCCGCACATCCTCAAATTTGAACAAGGCCTGATGCGCCCCAATGATGCTGAGCAGCTCAATAATTTTCTCGCCTTCCTTAATGTATAGGATGAATCCTTTTTTGCGTTCTATACACCGGGCATTGAGATGAAATTCATTGGCCAGATCCACAAGGGCCTGACAGTGCTCTTCATACATGGATGCGATCTCCAGATGATACGAGGACCCTTCCGGATTGTTGACCGAGCCACCTGCCATAAACGCGCCGCGTAGATAAGCCCGTTTACAACAGTTTTTCCGTAACAGCTCCTGATTAATTCCTGGAGTGAACAAAAAGCCTTCCGATACAATGTACAGCTCCTTCAATATCTCCTGTACCATGGACGGAATACGAACAATGTATACATTGTTCTTTTTCAGCCGCATTTTTTTGCGGACAAGCAATTCCGTATGCACTTGAAAATGCTTTTTTAGCAGAGAGTATGCCCGTCTTGCGATCGCGGCATTCTCCGTCGAAATATCCAAGATGACTTTTTTATTCGATAACTGCACCGCACCAAGCATACGGATGAGGGCTGAAAGTTCCGCCTTTTCGCAGCACGGTTCGCTCTCGATCATGGTTAATTCTTTTTTGGTCTGTGCTGCAAACGACATGGGACTTCACCTCTTCCGTAATATCCAATTTTGTACCAGCTGATAGATGTGGTGACTAAGCTTATCGGCATCATGACGCAGATAGGTTTTAAACAGAACGAGTGTATCCGCAACCACCTGATAGCCAGAACTTTTTAGTACATCCATATCCAGAACAACCGGTTTTGCTCCTTTTTCCGCATACTTATTCTGCACCTGCAGCGGAATTTCACCATTATTAACGATAACATAGTCAAAGAGCTGATGCCCAACGTGCTCATGAACCGCCTTGAGGTGGTCACTCACCGTGTAGTTATCCGTCTCTCCAGGCTGTGTCATCACGTTACAAATAAACATCTTCACGGCATCTGCCTCGACAACAGCCTCAGCCAGCTTGGGCACTAACAAGTTGGGCAGAATGCTCGTATACAAGCTGCCTGGCCCGATTAGGATGGCATCTGCTTGACGAATAGCCTCAACAGCCTCTGGCAACGGCTCCACGTGATCCGGTTCAAGGAAAACGCGTTTAATGCGTCCGCCCGCTTCAGGGATTTTGGACTCGCCTGTAATGATTGAGCCATCCTCCATCTCCGCATGCAGCACAACCGCCTGCCCAGCTGCTGGCAAAACCTCACCACGAACGGCAAACACGCGGCTAAGTTCCCGCACTGCGGTTACGAAGTCGCCTGAAATATCCGTCATTGCAGCCAAAATCAAATTACCCAGGCTGTGGCCTGCAAGCCCCGCGCCTGTATTAAAACGATATTTTAGCATATCCGATAGCAATGGCTCTACATCAGCCAGCGCCGTAAGCACGTTACGAATGTCGCCCGGAGGCGGCATTTGCAGTTCGTTGCGCAGGATGCCTGAACTGCCACCGTCATCTGCTACCGTGACGATGGCCGTGATGTCCAGCGGCTTCTCTTTCAAACCGCGCAGCATCACGGATAACCCGGTTCCGCCGCCCATTACAACAATTCTCGGACGTTCTCTTCGTGGTCCGGCCTCTTTCATCCCTTCACCCTCTTCAATGACGATCACGGTCAGCGTCGCGATGGCTCACGGTAACAGCTTCAGTTTCGCTGCTTCCCAACATTTTGCCCAAATATTCGGATATGGCTACCGAACGATGCTTGCCTCCGGTACATCCAATCCCGATGATCACCTGACTTTTGCCTTCCTTCCGGTATTGCGGAATCAGGAAGTGCAGCATATCGAGCAGTTTAGTCAAAAATGACTGTGTTTCAGGCCATTTCATAACATATTCATATACATCACTATTCTGCCCTGTATTCGGACGCAAATGTTCAATATAATGCGGATTCGGCAGGAAACGGACATCAAACACCAGATCTGCATCGATTGGAATGCCATATTTAAATCCAAATGACGTGATATTCACCGACAGCATATGACTTTCCAAATGAGAAAAACGGGAAATAATCCGCTCTTTTAGTTGCGCCGGCTTCATTGTACTGGTGTTCAGCACCTGGGTAGCCGAATTCTTGAGTTCCTCCAGCATCTTGCGCTCCAGACGGATGCCGTCGAGCGGCATACCCTCAGGAGCCAGTGGATGTCTGCGTCTGCTCTCCTTGTAGCGCTGTACAAGGACAGAATCCGTTGCATCCAGGAATAGAATTTCGCAATGAATGGTAAAATGATCTTTTATATAGTTCAAAGACTCGGACAAAGCCGTAAAGAATTCCCGTCCCCGCAGGTCAATCACGAGGGCTACCTTACCTATTTTGCCGTTCGATTGTTCAATCAGTTCCGCAAATTTCGGAATCAACACCGGTGGCAGATTATCCACGCAGAAAAAGCCGAGATCTTCCAGGCTCTGTACCGCTATCGTTTTGCCTGCTCCGGACATGCCCGTAATGATAATGAGCGTGGCGCCTGTGCCCGGTGAAACTTCACCTTCAAGCATAAATGTCCCCTCCTTATCATATTGCTGCCTAATCATATGGTTCCGAGGTTACTATGAACGCAAGAGAAGTCCTGCCGCGCCAACAATTCCTGCATCATTGCCCAGAGTTGCTTCCAGGATCTGAACACCCTCCTGCAGCGGTTCAGGTGTCAGTTTCGCAAATACAGCACGTACTTCATCAAACAGGATATTCCCGGCTTTGGATACGCCGCCTCCAATAATGAACATTTCCGGGTTCATGACTGCAGCGACAGCCGCCATTGATTTACCCAGATAGAATGCAGCACGATTCACGATACGCAGGGCAACTTCATCGCCAGCTTTGGCTGCATCGAATACTTCCTTGGCTGCAATTTTGTCCACGAGCGCCAGTGACGTATGATCACCGCGTTCTACCGCATCCTTCGCCATACGGATAATGCCCGTTGCGGACGATACGGTTTCTACACATCCCATTTTACCACAACCGCACTGAATGGCTTCCAGATCAGGCACAACACTGACATGACCCAGTTCTCCCGCCATGCCGGAAAATCCCTGATAGATTTTGCCGTTCAGTATCAAACCTCCGCCAACACCTGTGCCCAGCGTGTAGCACACGCAATTATCCACGCCCTTGCCGGCACCTGCCCAAGCTTCACCCAGTGCAGCAACGTTAGCATCGTTATCTATTTTGACTGGCTTGCCCAGACGCTCTTCCAGAATCGAACGAATGGCTACATTCCGAAATCCGATGTTAGGAGCGAGAACGATAATACCCTCGCGTACATTCGTGAACCCGGCTACCCCAGCTCCTACACCTTCAAGCTGTTCCCAGCTATATGGCGATTCTGCCACGATATGACGGACATACTTCTCGATGTTGGCGATGACCGTGTCTACGCCCTTATCCACTTCTGTCGGCCCTTCATACGTATGCATAAGCTGACCTTGTTCATTGCATATACCGACCTTGATTGCTGTTCCGCCGAGATCGACCCCAACGTAGATTTTCTCAGACATGCCGCAAGCCACCTTTATCTATCTAAAATAGTTTAATCCCACGTACCAACTATAATTGAAGGATACGCCTGGGTCAAGACGATAAGACCATTGATACAGAACGCTTCGCCNNGATTGTGAACCCTGTCACATCCTTATCATGNATACGTATACAACTTCCCTCTCTTCTATTAAAACGCAAGCTTCACCGCTCCCTGCTAGAAAGGTAAGCCTCAACTCATGATATTTCACAATCACTCGATCCATTCGTAAAAGATGACAGTTATCACCTNAAAGTCATGACAACTCTTACTAATCCCGTCACAGTTCGTTCGGTAAGATGGAANTATCTTANAGAACAGACAAGGGACGTGAATACAGATGAACACCGATTTAACCATTTGATCTCGCCGAAAGGATACATCAGCTTGGCCTATCTGCCGCATTATCATCCTNACGACCTTCGCCCGTCCCGGTTTTCTGGAACGGGCCATACAAGCTGGTCTGCAAGGATACCTGCTTAAGGACGAGCCAAGTGATCGATTGGCGGAAGCCATTCGCCGTGTCATGAAGGGCGGAGGGAAGTGTCCCCCGAACTGGTCTTTGGCGCAGCCAAGGAAGCTAATCCCTTAACGGAACGGGAGAAAGAAGTACTTAAACTGGCGGCAACTGGCATGAACGCCAATCATATCGCCACCACACTCCATCTCTCGTACGGTACAGTGCGTAATTATCTGTCTGAAGCCTTCAACAAGCTTGGGGCGAAAAATCGGATGGAAGNGGTCAGTNTGGCTGANGAGAAAGGCTGGTTGTAAATCGGATATGCGTAATCCATTGACNCGATCCAGGGATGAACTACATATATAAAATGCAGCCTCTGGCCCATGTGCAAAACAAAAACGCCTCCCCTTACGGGAGGCGTTTTATCTTTTT
>Ga0058696_1001002_pt1 | contig 11300 bp, 11 predicted proteins | sample AgamicMgSfrz_FD_55077 | JGI IMG/M metagenome (GOLD analysis project Ga0058696, IMG submission 55077) | Agave microbial communities from Guanajuato, Mexico - Mg.Sf.rz | ecosystem: Host-associated > Plants > Phyllosphere > Phylloplane/Leaf | place: Guanajuato, Mexico | collected 2012-05-30 | reverse complement strand
ACTGTGTCCCATCCATAAGGAATGCAATTTTTCCAGTCTCGACATGATGGGAAAGTCCTTATAGAAACAACCCGTTCCCATTTCTACAACCATTCAATTGAACTTTTCCTTCTGTGGTATGTATTTCGGTTCGAGCATTGATATATCACCAATTTTAAATCGATAGGAGGAAACCACATAATATCACCTGCAAAATTCCCCATATAATCCAATAATCACGAAGTTATTATGTCATGAAATAAGAAAAAGGGAAAGTGACTAAGCACATTTCCCTATAACTTATGATTGGCGATTGTTTTAAATTAAATTCTCATATACCGGTTCGGAATTCTTTAATTTTTCCACCTTTTCTTCTTGACCGGTATCTGCATTAATGAAAATACGGTAGGTATCGTCTTTAATCGTACCGAGAAATTCATAACAAAGAACTTCTTCACCAATATCATTGGTGATTAACGCCTTTCCTTCTTCCATTATTTTTACGTTGCTGTTGATTTTGTCCTTTGCTTCTTTCTCGGATATGTTCGGATTCCCTACTTCCCTGGTTTTATGTGATTTTAAATACTCATCAGCTGAAAAACCTATAACGGATCCATCATCCAATGCGATTTTGACCTTGACTGAATCTGGATAAATCTTGACTCCATTTTCTGATGTTACGAAATTCAATAATGCGATATTATCGTATTGAGCACTTTCAAATAATTCAAGTGAACTGAAATCATGTTCCTTTAAAAAAGCTTCGGCTTTTGTATGGGCTTGATTCAAATCAATATTTGTTTTGTTCACATCTCTATTATTGATATACCAAATAGGGTAACCGCCTTTTTTTGTCAAATCCATATTCAATTCAGTATCTGAATCTTTATCGAGGATGCTTACACTATAAAATCCAAAATCGGAACCTTTTCCATTTTCTTCTACATTNACCTTCAAATTTTTGCTTTTTGAGTGTGCATAGTTTTTTGCTGTCGCGATTGCTTCTTCTTTCGTAATGGTTTCACCTTGCAAATTTTTGAAGTTTTCATCCCTCTGTTGTGCAGAAGTAAAAGTCGGGTTCATCTCATTCGTTTCCCCGTACCCAGATACCTTTTTCTCTACCGTCTTTAATCCGTCAATGATCGTGTTATCCGAATTTTCTTTCCCTGATGCAAGAGCCATCTCGACATCCATCCATCTTAAATTGTTTTTAAGGACTAGATACTGCACTTTCCTTAACTCGCCCTGGATGTCTCCTGCCTGTGTGTACAAGGATTGCAGTGTCGCATATTCCTTATCATTCAAGGGTTCTTTTTCAAGGTCCCGTACCGCTGTTTTATAACTGAAGTCCGCAATTTTTGATAAAAATTCCTCTGTCTTGTTAAAAGGAAGCAAGGTTAATGGCAACTGCCCGACATCACTTTGGGCTTCGGAAGTGATACGCCAAACATCTGTTAACGCCGGACTTAATGAATAACGTGAATTCATGGCCAAAGTACTGCCGACCTTATCNTGCAATAAATCCACTTGATAGCTTAAATCATGAAAGGCNCGCTGATACGTATTTTCCGCGTTGATTAATACAGCATTTTTNTCCTTATGTTCTTGATAACCCCAGAATGCAGTTCCCGCAACAACTACAACAAGCAGGGCAATCACTATATTCCTGATCATTNTCCTTCACCTCTTTACTTACAAAAGATATGTTTTCCGATTCTTTTAATTTGTTCCCTTGACCAGATCCATTTACTTGTTGCCGTATCGGGATTAAAGTAATATTCTGCATTACCGCTTGGATCCCACCCATTGATAGCATCCACCACGGCTTCTTTCGCCCTTTCGTTCGGTGTNAGCCAAATCTGTCCATCCGCAACAGCCGTAAACGCCCCAGGTTCAAAAATCACTCCCGAAATGGTATTAGGNAATGCNGCACTTTCCACCCTATTCAGGATTACAGCTGCAACGGCAACCTGACCTGTATATGGCTCCCCTCGCGCCTCTCCATAAACGGCATTGGCCATCAGCTGTATATCGTTTTGAGAATAACCACCTGGAAGATTGGCAGATGTCGTTGGTTTGGAAGGGGCCTTTCCGGTAGCGGTCCCTCCAGTTCCATTTCCTTTCGCTTTTACCTGTTTTTCAATGGGGACTCCCCCAAAATAGGTGAACTCGTTTCCTTTATTGATTTGCTCATGAACCCATGCTTTATTGAAATTAGACGCATTCGCTAACTTCTGTTTTGTTGTAGTCCCTGCTAAACCATCGATTGGCAGCCCGAAATCTTGTTGAAAGTTTCGAAGTGCCCAATAGGTCCCCCATCCATAGGCTCCATCAATCTTTCCCTTATAGTAACCGATGTTTTGCAGGCGTGCCTGCAGTTCAATTACATCATCTCCAACCGCACCTTTTTGAATGACTTGGCTCGAAAAGGCATTTGTTCTTGTTTCCGGGTAAATTCCGAAACATATAGTTATACACGAAAACAGCAAAAGCCATTTCCATTTTGACGAAATTCCTTTCATCAAAAACACTCCTCTTTTTCTTGAATTAATGTAATTCTATTTTCTTCTTTACTGGCTTTTTTATTCCAAACATAAAAAAAACGGAGCGGGCAAAATATGCCAGCACTCCGTTTTTTGATAGTATTCGTCATTTGCTAAGGTAGTGATTCTGTGAAAGTTTTTCTGCGTGAAAGTCAGACAACAAACGTGCTTTCTTTACTTTTTTCATGCCTAACCACCATAGATAAATCATGAATGGCATAATAAAGTACACCCAAAATTTTTGGGAAACCAAAATATAATCGTAAACCCCATGTAACGAAATTGGTATGATCAATGCCAATAATAAATAGACCCTATTATTCGAAGCCGAAAATTTCGCCTTGCCCAAATAATATCCCATGATCACACCGAACAAAGCGTGACTGGATACAGGGAGAACGGCCCTGAGAAAAGCGTGTTCCACCCCGTTGGCCAGCAGGTACAAAATATTCTCCATTGTAGCGAATCCAAGGGAGACTGCAGCTCCGTAAACAATCCCATCATATGGCTCATCGAATGCCACATGCTGATAAATAACGTAAATGAGTATGAACCACTTGAAGAATTCCTCAAGCAGTGCAGCCCATAAAAAAGCATTTGCTAAATCCGTATTCAAGATATGTTCGGTTTCGAGCACATACTGTATGAACATAATCGGCAATACAAGAAAAACACCGAATATAAATGTTTTGACCACAACCGATATCGGCTCGGTCTCATATTGATCTTTCAAATAGAAATAGCTCAGTAGCGCCAATCCTGGCGCAATAGCCGCTGACAACATGACCAGCATTAGCTGACCCTCTTTTCATCTTCGTTTCCTTAATCGTACCATGGAATGAAGAAAAACTGAATCCAAGAATCAACTCTTCCATTTTTTATTTAATCCTTCAGTACTTAAAGAAGGTCTCATCTANAGGGTTTTCNCTTGCCAGCATGACAGCTAACTTAATTCGTGCCTTCTTGCTGTCATAATCAGCGCCTAATATCACACCGCGTTGTTTTAAATCAAATGCGCTGCCTTCATAATCATAAGCTGGGTNCACTTTTCCTTCTTCTGCACTTGTAGTCATGATGATCGTTATTCCTTTATCGATTGCAGCTTGTATGGAGGTTACCATTACAGGGGTGACTTGTCCCCTTCCAACACCCTCGAGCACGATGCCTTTCGCACCGTTTGCAACCGCAGCATCAATAAAGAGGCCGTCAGCTCCTGTATGGCACTTGATGATATCGACCCTTGGGATGAGATTCTGAATATCAAAACACTCCCTATGTAAAGGTTTTTGATAGATGCTCACGACATCATTATCAATTATCCCCAAATATCCATAGCCAAAAGATTCGAATCCCTGTAAATTGGAAGCATGAACTTTTTTGACATACTTTGCTGAATAGATCCGCTCATTAAAAACGACCACTACCCCAACATCCCTAATAAGATCACTTGCAGCGCATAATAACGAATTCCTTAGATTGGAATATACATCGGTGCCCACTTCTTGAGGAGAACGTTGGGAGCCGGTTAATACGATTGGACGTTGGTCATTACTCGTGACATCAAGGAAATATGCCGTTTCTTCAAGTGTATCCGTACCGTGTGTCACGACGATTCCCGTAACTTCAGGATCCTCCAATTCCTTTTGTATGGCTGATTTAAGCTGCTGCATTTTCTCAAAGGACATGGACATGCTTGAAATCCGGAAAAGATCAACCACTTTAACCTCGATATCGCTGGGCAATTCGCAAAGAGATGCCAACTCATGGCCAGTCAATGCACCAGAGGCCAACATCCCATTCGCAGTTTCTTTACTGGCAATAGTCCCACCAGTCGTTATTAACGATATTTTTTCCATACGGTCACAGCTCCTCATTTATATCATTCACTTTTCTTTAACGGCCAAATGATGGGCAATCAATCCACCATGAAACCTGCCATTCTCGATGAAGATTTCGTTCGCATTATTTCCGGCTGCCAGAACTCCTGCAATATAAAGACCTTTAACGTTCGTTTCCATCGTTTCCTCGTTATATGCAGGCCTTCCAGTCTCCTTATCAATAGTTATCCCCATTGCAGCTAAAAAGGAATGGTCAGGATGGTAACCAGTCATTGCAAATACAAAATCATTTTTAATGACTTTTTCCTCATCACCCACATGATAAATCACGCTGTCTTCCGTTATCCTGTCGACATTCGCATTAAATTCCATCTTGATCGTTCCATTGCGGACTAATGATTCGAATTCCGGAAGAATCCAAGGTTTGATACTTGGAGAGTAATCCGATCCTCTATAAAGGACTGATACCCTTGCTCCTGATTTGACCAATTCCAAAGCTGCATCCACACTTGAGTTTTTGCCACCGATGACTGCAACATCACAATTATAGTAGGGATGGCCCTCCTTGAAGTAATGAAATACTTTAGGGAGCTGTTCGCCCGGTATGCACATATAGTTAGGATGGTCATAGTATCCGGTCGATATGATCACATGCAGAGCTGTATAGTCCCCTTTCGATGTCTTGACTAAAAACTTGCCATCTTCTCTTTTTTCCACTTTTTCCACTTTTTCGAATGTATTGACCCGCACTTCTTTCCTTCTGACTACCTCCCTATAATAGGCTAGCGCCTGATTGCGGACCGGTTTACGGTTTTCGATTATAAAAGCGACATCACCAATTTCCAGTTTTTCACTCGAACTGAAAAATGTTTGATGTGTCGGATAACGGTAAATGGAATCAACCACATTTCCTTTTTCAATGATCAGGGACTGTATTCCCACTTCTTTAAGAGCGATCGCAGCAGCCAATCCACACGGGCCCCCACCTATGATAATGACTTCTTCAACATTCATCTTTATTCTCCACTGCCTTTCCATCCACTATGTGATACGTTCGTCTAAAAATAAAAACTCCTATCAATACATGATAGGAGTTTTTACAATTCATTTCAATGATAAAGCAATGAACATGATGTTAACTATATTAAAACCGATTTGAATCCTTTTAGATCCAACCACGGAAGCGAGAAGCTTCAGCCATTTTTCTAACGCCGATCATATAAGCCGCTAGACGCATATCAACGCGTCTTGATTGAGCAAGTTCATAAATGTTATTAAAAGATTTCACAAGGATTTTTTCCAGCTTTTCGTCCACTTCTTCTTCAGACCAGTAATACCCTTGATTATTTTGTACCCATTCGAAGTAGGAAACCGTTACACCGCCAGCAGAAGCTAGCACATCAGGAACAAGAAGGATTCCGCGATCCGTCAAGATTTGAGTCGCTTCAATTGTTGTAGGTCCGTTAGCTGCCTCGACAACGATCGATGCTTTGATATCAGCAGCATTTTCTTCAGTGATTTGGTTTTCAATTGCAGCCGGAACTAAAATATCACATTCCAATTCAAGCAGTTCTTTATTTGAAATTGTGCTTTTAAACAATTTCGTTACGGTTCCGAAACTATCTCTCCGATCGAGAAGATAATCGATATCCAATCCCTCAGGATCATGGAGTGCACCGTATGCATCTGAAATACCAATGACTTTAGCACCTGCGTCATGCATGAACTTAGCTAAGAAACTACCTGCGTTACCAAAACCTTGAATGACGACCCGTGCCCCTTTAATATCGATGCCGCGTTTTTTGGCAGCTTCATTGATACAGATCGTTACACCCTTAGCAGTGGCTGATTCACGGCCATGAGAACCACCAAGCACTAGCGGCTTACCCGTAATGAATCCTGGCGAGTTGAATTCATCCATACGGCTGTATTCATCCATCATCCAAGCCATGATTTGGGAATTTGTAAATACATCAGGTGCCGGGATATCCTTAGTCGGCCCCACGATTTGACTAATTGCACGAACGTAGCCCCGGCTCAGTCTTTCAAGCTCACGGAATGACATATTTCGAGGATCACAAACGATACCGCCTTTACCCCCGCCGTATGGCAAATCTACGATGCCGCATTTCAAACTCATCCAAATGGATAATGCCTTCACTTCACGTTCCGTTACATTAGGGTGAAAACGGATACCGCCTTTTGTAGGACCAACAGCATCGTTATGCTGCGCACGGTAACCCGTGAAAATTTTAACCGATCCATCATCCATGCGTACCGGTATCTTCACCGTCAATAAACGCAAAGGTTCCTTCAAAAGCTCAAAAACTTCTTCCGGGTAACCCAGCTTATCCAAAGCTTTATGTATTACAGTTTGGGTTGACCTCAGTACGTCGTGTTTTTCTTCTTCATTTACATGGCTATTGCCTTTTGCCGATTCCATTAAAAGTACCTCCTAGAAAATCTCATCCATATATAAAATTAAAATGTACAAATAGTCCTCTTCATGTGCTAGTATACACCTTCGTTACATTAATGCAAGAGTAAAAATGGGAAATTAAAAGTTGGAAATATTCTAAAAATGAAAACGTTATCATATCAACTGCTTTCTTACTCTTTTACCGTATATCTTGTTCGGCCGAAAGTTGACATAAAAAAAGGCAAACCACATTTTTTTACCGAAATGCGGCTGCCTTGTCTTCTTTGTTTTACATCAGCTAAAATGTTTGATCAAAACATGTATCGCTTCATTTTCGATTATACAAGTTCCATATTCATTGATGCGGCTGAGTGTCAATGTAGATGCATGGCCATACTCAGCCGCTAGAGATATGACCGTGTCATATGTCGTGTCTTTAACATTTTCGATAAGTAAATAGTATCTACCCTCAAAATGATAAAGGGTACTTTTAAGCAAACCTTGAAAAGATAATCTATGAGATAATTGGACGATATCTTCAAAGTCATCGAAAACATAAAGAATATGGGGGAAATCATCAATTTTCACCTGTAAATCCAAAAATTCCTCTTCGTCTGCCAATAGTTCCTCTTCTTCCTTTGTCACAATGATTATCAACCCTTGTGCAGGCAAGGAGAAAATTTCGATTGCAATGGAGCCACTCATTTTAAAGCTGAGTTCTTCGCACGCTTCTTCGACCATATCCTGAAATAGCTTGTGGACCTTTAAGGAATTCCCTAAAATATCTTCTTTCGTTATGCCTCTATCAATTAAATCATCAAGGGTCAAAAAAATCTTGATTTTATTATTAGTTAATCGTTCCAGCTTCATAAAAAAATGCCCCCTGGTTACCATCTTCATACATCATATGAAGCCTTGGTCTTGGAGTGCATATCCATTATTTCTCCTAATACGGCCGTCGCTAACCTTTCAGCCACTCCTCCCATTTCGATTGCGTGTCCCCCATTAAGACTCCGCTGAAGGCAATTCGGTCTTCTTCAGAAATAAGGCTCAAAGCCGCACCGCCAAGACCCACCTTCAAATCCGGAAAATCCTTTATTAACGCTTCAACCAGCTTAAATGTTCCAGCAAGATTCTCTTTCAGTGAACATGACATGAATAGGTAAGAGGGCTTAATGATGTTTAAAACGGTGAAAAGGTCCTTATCAGCAATGGATTCTCCTAAATAAATGGTTTCATACCCTTTCCGCTTCAAAAAAATGGTGAAGATTAATAGTCCAAATTCATGTTTTTCACCGGGAGCGCAAACGGTAAGGGCTTTCGGAAGAAAACCATTAGTCGGAATTGTATGCATAACCGAACTGATCCTGGATTTTATTATGTTCGANGCAAAGTGTTCATGAGCGGAAGTAATTTCTCCCCTTTCCCACTTATCCCCAATCTGAACCANTATTGAACCGAGTACATCCACTATGGTTTGTTCGATTGTATACATACTGAATGCTNGGCTTATCAGCATATGGGCTTTATTTTCATTGAAATTCAATANAGCTTCGATTAATTCATCCGATAACTTAATCGCTTGTTCATCCTTANGGTTCGTTTCAGGAACTCCAGGCGCTAGAGGTGCCNGTACTTTCGAGAAGTGAAACGGCTTGGCTTATTGTAAAACCTTGCTTTGTTTTANTAATGAGCCACTTAAGGATTTGCAGATGNTTTTCAGTATANAGCCGGTGCCCCGATTCATTCCTNACNGGTTCGATAAATTTATAGCGCCTTTCCCAAGCCCTAAGGGTTCCCGACTGAATGTCCAGCAGNTTTGAAACTGCCTTTATATTATATTTACCTTCTTGCATGGTTTTACAAGGCCTCCAATAACTGTACGATCATTTGATGAAATTATAGTGGATTTTTTAAGGTCTGTAAAATCCCGGTATGCTCGCTCAAAAGCAGCCTAATAGGTTTTTTCCACAGCTTCGCCTATTTCGGTGTCTGTCCCCCTTTTCAGGGTGAAGAGGTGCGTTTCAGGCTTGGCTTCAAGCCTTAAAGGCACTGCNCTTGTCCCATAGCCATTACTCGTCANATATATACAGTCCCCCTCTTTTTTAACGCTTCCGATCTGATAGGGCCCGAATCCGAATATGCGAATCTGCCCGCCATGGGTGTGACCTGNCAGGACAAGACTAATATGGTGTTCCGGAGTCAACTGTTTCTTGACCAATGGATTATGGCTCACCAAAATCCGGAAANCTTCATTCCCGCAATCCGACAGGGCAAGGTCAAGCCTATCACGTTCTTCCGATATATCATCNATGCCCAGAAGAGCGATTTTGCTGCCATTCTGAGACTCAAAAGAAACAGCTGTATTATCAAGGATCTTCACCCCATGTTTCAAAAGAGTCGCATCCAGTTCATGGAAGTCTCCTTCATAATCATTATTACCCCAAACAAAATAAAGGGGACCAAGTTCTTTTAATTTCAATATATTTTTTTCCACACGTTCTAAGGGAACCCCGCTTTCCCTGATGTCACCGCCGATTATCACCAAATCTGCCTTGTCACGTGTTTCCTCAATCAATTTATCCGCAACGATACGCCGATGAAGATCGGATATAAAAAAAATCCGCACATCGCCAAAGCCTTCAGGAAAGTCTTTGAAATATAGGTCTTGAGAAATCACCCTATCTTGCTTAGCCGTACGCCACATGTAAAAGATCATGGCAAATGACAGCAGGATGATGATTAAAAATAATCCAGATAACCATAACATCTTCGTTAAACCTTCTTTCCATCCTTATCCAAACGTACTTTCATATAACCATAAAACGGTATTACCCGCAATTAAATATGATTTAACGCGATCATCATTTATTTTCATGATATAAGTTAATATCATAATTCTTCTTCATCATTTCAAAAACCTTATGACGATTTTTCCATTCTTCCTCTTTTTCCCACAATTGCTTACTTTTATTAATGATTTCACAGCGTAGCAGTTGAAACTCCTTTTCAGCTTTATCTAGCTTTTTTTTAATTAAAACCATATATCCATATAGACCAATCGCTGCCGCCAAAAAAAGGAAATGGCTAAAATGGTCGACGAAAACACTAAACATACTGAAAAAGGAATAGGAATAAGGTACAACGATATAAAAATAAAGATAAATCATAAAAAGGACAGCAACAATCATGGTTGCCCATAAGCTTTGAAGGTGCTTCTTTTTAAGTGCCTCGAATTTTTTCTTCCGATCCACGACATTTTGCAGCATTTGTTTTGTTGCTTGATCCGTTTTCTCATCCAGTAAAATGATTGTCGATTCCATCGCATTTCCTCCTCTGCTCTTTCAAATCATGATATGAAAGAGTAGAGGAAAAAATGATAATGTACCTGTCACGATGGCCTTCATACTTAACCAAGTTGAACAATATTAAAAATACCCTGCCTATAAAGACAGGGTCAGACTGGAGACAAACTCGTTTTAGGTTTTTAAAATTTGAATGTTGATTTTCACTTCAGGCACTCGGCCTTTCCGCGGGCGGTCCGCGAGTCTCATCGGCGCCATTGCGCCTGCGGTGTCCCCCTTGGACACGCTTTTCCCCGCAGGAGTCTCGAACACCCGCTCCAATCAACTTTGTTTTAACATTAAGGTAGAACTCCTTTTGCCTAAAGTCTTTTTTGTTTTGAAATAGAAGGATTTAAAAACTTGATTTTTTCTAAAGGTGCCATNATTATTTCTTGATTGGAATTTTCAATACCTGACCTTTGGAAATTTCATTGCCATTCAGCCCATTCCACTCCCTGATCAGAGGAATCCCTTCCTGTGATTTGTAGTAATTCATGGAAATGCGAAATAATGTTTCTTCACCTTGAACAGTATGTAAGACAACTTTGTATCCCTCTTTATCCGGTTTAGCGGCTTGTACATTTTTCTTTTCTGCTGCTGCTTTCTTTGCCTTTTCCTCAGCTTCTTGCTGCGCTTTGGCTTTAGCCTCAGCATCTCGCTGCGCTTTGGCCTTTTCCTCAGCTTCTTGCTGTGCCTTGGCCTTTTCCTCAGCTTCTTGCTGTGCCTTGGCTTTTTCCTCAGCTTCTTGCTGTGCCTTGGCTTTTTCTTCAGCTTCTTGCTGCGCTTTGGCTTTTTCTTCAGCTTCTTGCTGCGCTTTGGCTTTAGCTTTAGCCTCAGCTTCTTCTTTTTCTTTCTCCGCTTCAGCCCTTGCCGACTCTTTTTCCTTTAAGTCCTCTGCCGTTGCCGTAGTTGGAATCGATTCTTTATCTTCCTCTTTTAAGACGACTTGGTCATTTTTAGTAACAGGTAAAGGCCTATCCTGAAAATATGTATAAAGGCTGTAAAATCCAATTGGAAGCAAAATGAAAAATAACGCTAATAATTGTATCATTGGAAGTTTAATCTTCACTTTACTTTTTTTCTTTTTATTATGGTGGACTTTGCTCCGTTTGGGCAATGATGACTTTGCCTTCTGGCGTTCAATTCGCGAACGAAGTTCACCAGCCTGATCATTTTC
>Ga0058696_1001000_pt1 | contig 11302 bp, 8 predicted proteins | sample AgamicMgSfrz_FD_55077 | JGI IMG/M metagenome (GOLD analysis project Ga0058696, IMG submission 55077) | Agave microbial communities from Guanajuato, Mexico - Mg.Sf.rz | ecosystem: Host-associated > Plants > Phyllosphere > Phylloplane/Leaf | place: Guanajuato, Mexico | collected 2012-05-30 | reverse complement strand
AATGAGTACATATCGGAAATTGATCTAGAGAAATTAGTAAGTAAAGAATATCTTTATAAAAAAGAAACATGGGATGTTTTTTTAACAATTAAGACTGATGGNGAAGAAGTTGAAAGGGAATATGAAGCTACGTTGAGTGGAANCTTTGATCTTTTACGTCGCTATAAACTATTGGATTATCTAGAATTTAATTTCTATCGAAACTATAAAAAGGCGATATCTTTAACTATCTCAACATCAGAATCTTTGTTTAATCTTGAAAACTTACAAGTTAATGATGATTCTATACTTGTTATAGAAGGAATATTGAAAAAAGGAATATCCTTGGATAATGTTGTTTTAGTCAAGGAATCATCCTTTGAAGAGGGGCAACATGTAGTAAATGTAGTTGACTTACCTTTTAACACTATTGGTGAATTGTTAATTATTAATTTTTCCTATAAAGAAGTTTTTAATAGTATTTTTACAGGTGAAAATGATTNCTATTCCATTTATTTAGAAGGATATGACAAATGCATAGAAACAAAGGTAAGAATTCCTTTAATATCAGAAGGAAAAGGGATAAGTATTGATAGTCTCCAAGTAAATAACGAAACTTATTTACTGTTAACTAAAGAAGGGAAGTTGGTCTTTACATCTAAAAAAAGGACTATTCATGCAAGTGATAATAACCTGAAGATTGCAGTATTAGGTTCTTGCTTTAGTCGTTTAGCTTTTAGTTCTTCAAACTTTTATAATCCAAATTATAAAAGTAGGTATAATGTTGTATACACTCAATTCCATTCGTCCATTATTAGTTTAATGAGTAATCCTGTAGAATTCCCTGAAGAGAAATTTGAAGGATTTGACGAAAGGGAAGTTGGCTACGTTCGCAGTGATTATCGTAAAGACTTCTTTGCTCAAGTTGAAAAAACACAGCCAGACTATCTTTTGTTAGATTTTTATGTTGACGGTGCGAAAGATATTTTGTTATTCGATGATGAACATGTAATAACNATTAATTATATGTTAAGAAGAAATATAAATTATCTCTATGAATTAAAAGATAATGTGAAAGTTTTAACNCATAATGAGAGAGATATAAAGTTATATATGGAATTATGGGAAGAAAGAATAAAAGAATTTGCTGAAAAAATAACTAAATTTATACCTGAAGAAAGAATTATTCTGAAAAAGGTTAGAAAAACAGAACATTTCCGAGATGAGAATGGAAAACTAGAGAAGTTTAATGATAATAAGTATATCAAAAGAAGTAATTATCTTTTTGAATATATGGAAAACTACTTCCTTCAATTGCTGCCAAAAGCAAAGATCATTGATTTAAGTAACGAGAAATACTATTCTCTGTATAACCATCCTGAAAATAGTACACCGGACCATTTAGAATCGAAGTATTATCAAGAAATGTTAAGTCGCCTAGATGAGATAACCTTAGAGCATATGTTAAACAAACCAAAGGTTGCTGCCATTTATTAATATAAAATACCCCTATTTTAGGCTGGGGGTATTTTTGTTATTCACACTATACATCTGTACAGGCTACCCTGTAGTAGAAATAGCTCTTTCATAATCAAGAGTAATATGGGATAATGGCATTTGGTAAAATTTATACTAAATAATAATTTTTTATAAGGAAGAAGAATCTTATGAGTGAAATATGGAAAGTGTTAAAAGAACAGCTTCATTCTTTGCCTTTAATAATAAGGTTAGCCATATATGAAACAAGGTCAAAATACCAGCAGCACTATTTAGGAGTATTATGGCAATGGTTAAACCCGTTAATCCAAGTGCTTGCTTATTGGTTCGTTTTTGGTTTCGGCATAAGAAAAGGCCAACCTGTTGGGGAACACAGTTTTATCATTTGGATGTTGGGAGGAATGATAGCTTGGTTTTTTGTAAGTCCTACTGTTGTGGAAGCTTCAAATAGTGTTTTTAAACGAATAAAAATGGTATCAAAGATGAACTTTCCCGTTAGTTCATTGCCATCTGTAGTTATAACTTCTAATTTATTTATCCATATTATAATGGTTTTGATTTATATTATTATCTTATTATGTTCTGGTGTTTTACCATCATTACATTGGCTACAATTTTTTTATTATTTTATATGTTTAATACTATTCACCTTTTCACTAACATTATTAAATTCTACAATTAGTGTCTTGATAAGAGATTACCAGCAAATATTACAAGCATTAACTAGGCTTCTATTTTTTATTACCCCATTATTTTGGGACCCAAGTCAAATGAGTGAGCCAGTACAAACCTTATTAAAACTAAACCCAATATATTACATAGTTGATGGTTATCGAAATAGTTTCTTAAATGGATATTGGTTTTTTGAAGATATATGGTATATGCTTTATTTTTGGCTCCTTACGCTTACCCTATTACTTTTAGGATCAATTCTTCATCTAAAGTTCAGGGATAAATTTGTAGATTTTCTATGAGTTAAAAGGAGTATATAAATATGAATATAAAAGTATCTTTTGATAATGTATCTAAAAAGTACAACTTAGAAAAAAGTAAAAAAGATAAAATAAAAGACCTGTTCTTAGGAAAAAAGAGTGAATCAGAATTTTATGGAGTGCGAAATATTTCCTTTAATGTGTTAGAAGGAGAAACNATTGGTTTTGTTGGAGTAAATGGATCTGGTAAATCGACTATGTCTAATTTATTGGCGAAGACTATTCCCCCGACTTCTGGAAAAATAACGATGGAAGGGCAACCCTCTTTAATTGCAATTGCAGCTGGGCTGAATAATAGCCTAACTGGTAAAGATAATATTTATTTGAAATGCTTAATGATGGGCTTTTCTAATAAGCAAATTGATGCAATGTATCAATCGATTGTTGAATTTGCTGATATAGGGGAATTTATTGACCAGCCGGTTAAAAATTACTCTAGTGGAATGAAATCTCGACTTGGTTTTGCTATATCAGTTCATAATGATCCAGATATATTAATAATTGACGAGGCTTTGTCAGTAGGAGACCAAACATTTTATCAAAAATGTGTTGATAAAATAACGGAATTTAAAAAGCAGGGTAAAACTATTTTTTTCGTAAGTCATTCCATTAGCCAGATAGAAAAAATTTGCGATCGAGTAGCATGGATGCACTATGGGAAGTTAATAATGATTGATGAAACAAAGGTTGTCGTTGCTGAATATAAAAAGTATATAAATTGGTTTAATAGACTTGCAAAAGAACATCAAATCCATTACCAAAATACACAAAAAGAAGAAAGAAAAAAACCATTACAGCAAGAGGAGCTTGGACGTAAAAAATCTAATAATAAAGTGAAAAAAAGCTGGAGCAGTAAAATTCAAGTGATTATGGCAGCTTTATTATTATTACTAAGTGTGTGTGGATTATTCTATGGAAAAGCTATAGAAGAGGAATGGAAGGATAACAGGAAGCAAGAAACAAGTAAAAAGCCAGAAGAGGATGCTGTAGTTGTAACTGATAGTTGGAACCCACTTGATAAAGCTGGGGTAATAATTACGCAGGATGCTGCCCTTTATAACGATAATATGGCAACAGAATTGTCTAATAAAACATTGAGTTTTGGCCAAGAAGTACATTTAGTTTCTCAAAATTCAACTGTGACGGAGATTGCTTTGGATAATGATCCCGGTAAAAAATATATAAAAAATGAAGATGTTTCCGCAAAAGTAACTGAAAATAAATCCATAACAACAGCCACTTTTGCACCATATTTTTCTGATAATGTAGTCAACTCATATGAATTTTTATTTCAGTTTCTAGGTTCCTCCGTTACTGATTTAGAAGCAAGTCTCTACAATGCAGAACAAACTGATTATAACGGAATGCCTGCCATTTATCTTGAAACTGAAAATATATACTATTTGATTGAGCAAGAAGTGGTGACGGCTATTGTTATTGTTGATGTACCAGAAATAAGCTCCACAGATATAAATATTGATGAGCAGGATTTAATTTATGATAAGGAAAAAAACATGTTTTTAATTAAAGCTGAAAACATGCAGTTTATCGTAAACAATGTTAAAAAATCACTAACTATACAAGCTATATAAATTTTAATGCTGACCAGGCTAATATGAATGATATTAGAAAAAACTGCATTCCTAATTGTTGGACATAACTACAACTAGGAGTGCATTTTTTGACTAGATATAATTACTACATAATAATATATTTACTAGAAATAAGACGAATAAAAGGAGATGAATCCGTTATAATATTGGACTCATCTCCTTTTGTTTTACCGAATTAATGTAGCTTGCACCTTTTTTGAGTCTAATCAAATTAGGTGTACATATTAATATGGGTTGATACTCACTGTTTTGCTGTTTGATTATTTGCATAAACTTTAATATTATTAGAGTTTTGATAAAGAATGCTATTTTTAAGATTAGTTGAAGCTGTTTCAAGGCTATTATTATGGACTAAAAGAGAGGTAACATAATTCGCCTTAACACCAAAACCACTAAAGTCAGAAATTGAGTTTTCAGCAATAGTAACACCATTGGAAAAATTAGGATAAATATTTCCTTGTTCATTGATTGAAATGCCATCAGTAGAAATAGCGTTTAAATCATTTTTGCTGATTTTAATATTACTGCCATATGATATAGAAATTCCTTTATAGACATTAGATATTACATTTTCATCAAGAGTAACGTCTTTTATCCAGGAAAGATCTATAACTGCACCTTTAAAATTTAAATTTTGATTGGTGAAAATATTTCCTTTAACAGTTAGTGAATCCATTGTGGCAAGAGTATCATTGATGAACCAACCTCTTCCAAATATACCATTCTTTTTACTGTTATTGAATGTATTATTCTCAATGACATAATTGCTGCCTGATTGAGGCTTATTAGTTTGCACACCATCTACAGTCTTTGAAGATTCACCTTGTCCATTAGTATTTGATAGCTGAATGCCAATGTAACAAGAAGTAAAAGTATTATTTGCAATATAAGTATCTTGCCATTTTAGAGGTCGAATTCCAGCAAGAGTCATACCATCAAATCTATTATTTATTATTTTTATTCCTTTATTAAATTCGTCATAGACTGTTAAGTGATTACCTACCCCTACTGGCCAAGCGGTTGTTCCTTTGGTTCCGCTGGGGCCAAAATAATTATTGTCTATTGTTATATCTTGTGAAGGAGTTCCATCATACTCTCCAAAACGAGGGAATCCCAATTTTGTTTGTTCAGCTATTTGCACAGCTTCTGAATAGTAGCGAGAATGGTCAGTGGTAACGTCTTTATAGCCAAGAAACTGACAATTTTCTATTAAAACATCTTTTGATCCGTTAATATCAATCGCGTGTCCTCCGGCTATATCTTTAACTACCAGATTTTTAATACTAATATTTTTACCATGTGCTATCCCGATAGCATTAAAGGGGGAAGGGTAATTTTCTAAATTACCGTCTAGTGTTCCGCCTTCAATAGTGATATTACCTTCCCCATCGTATTTTTTATATTCTTTAGTAGATTCTCCGTTAACAATGATGGAGGAGGAATGGTTTCTTTCCAGAATAGCCCCTTTTTCGAGTGTAATATTTGTATTACTATATACTACTAATGTATCTGTCAGTTTATAGGTTCCTTTAGGAATAGTAATAGTAATTGGCTTGTTTGAGCTTTTGGCACTATTTAAGGCCTTCTGGATTATAAGTGTATCGTCTGTTTTGCCGTCTCCAACGGCACCAATTTTTTTAATATTGATATTTTCAACTGATTTGTTTTTATCTGAGGTAAAGAAGAAAGAAAAAGAGACTATTAAGAGGAGTAACAAGATAAATAGAAATAAAATATATTTAGTTTTCTTTTTGGGTCCTTTGATTACAGTTCTCATAACCTATTCCTTTTTTGAAGTTTCAGGAGGACTTCTTTNTATTAAAAGAAATTTCCTCCTGTATAAACTGTAATAGACTTATGAAAATAATTCAAGTGAGATGTTTCTCCAAGAGATATCTCCATTTCGCATTAAATATGGTCCTACTTTAAGGAATTTACCTTTTTTAGGCTTAATTATAAAGGAACATCTTGTCCATTCATCGTTTTTTATATCGTTAATTTCATGTACTTTAATGTTTTTGAACCATTGAGAATCACTTTGAAAAAGAAGATCGATTTTATTGAAAGTTCTTAAAGCAAAAATTGATTTTAAACTATCAATTGCTTCAATATCTTTGACTTTAATGTCAAATGATAGCTTAAACTCCTTGGTACCGTCAGTATTAATCTCAACAGCATGCGACCATAATTGGCGATGTAAATCTTTTTCTATTCCTTCGTTTTTTATAGAGACGATGGAGGATTGAAGATCATCGTTTTCTGGTGGCAATATTTTAAACTCCTTATGCCAATAAGTCCAAAAGGATTTACCATCATTGAAAGTGTGGTTTTTTAATAAATTATCTCTAAAAATTATATTTTCTTTAATTCCAGCTTGTTTTGCTTGATGCAGGTCTTTCAAAATAATACTTAACAATTTGGTGGTAAAGTCTCTATAAAAATCGTCAGTATAATGCACATAAAATAAATCCCAAATATGATCTTCTTTTGAATAATATTCTTTATCATATTCAATTACGGCTACATTGAAGTTTTTCTCAAAATATTGATAAAAATCATTAAGAATGTCATTGATTTTTTGAACGTCAATTGCCTTATATATTCCTGTTTCACTGATTTTTTTAAGCTCTTTCGTACTTTTTTCTATATATAAGTCAGTAAATTGAACCTTATTAATAATAATTTTAACATTTGGTAGTTCTTCTCTCATTTTAGCCATGAAAGAATTTACAGCCTCTTTCCACATGTTAAAATAAGCTGTAAGTTCATTATCTAGTTTCAGTGTCTCTCCCAATGGTAAAGTCGAATAGAAGGGAGCTTTCTTAAATAGCCANGTTTTATCCGTGATATAACTATTTCCAACTTCTCTAATACCAAAATACACATCTGCGTAAAAATCTAATATTAAATAATCAGGATTTTGTATCTTTAAGGCATCCCAAACCCCTTTTGTTAATTCTGTCATTAAGATTTGTTTATTAAAATCAGTAATATCCCCATCCAACATATGTGGTTCAAACGGAATAGGTTCAGACATTAAAGAGATCATTGACATATGATTTTGTGATAACACACATTTATAAAATTCTTTATATTCCTTAATAAACTGTGAATTAAAACCATCTCTACTAACACAACTTCCGACAACTGCAATTTTAATGTTGCTCATAAATTTCCCCTTTTAACTCTTCAATAGTAACTTACTAGGAATCTATTCATAATAGTTGAAAGATCTACTGACATAATTTTAACAAACATTATATATAGATGACCAACTCTTTACTATAATATCGGCTACATCCCTGTTTTTTTTAGATTTAAGTTTACAATAAGTTTACACAATTTTTATAAACAATTGTTTTTACAGGGATATCCATCAAATTTCCTTTATACACTCCCTCCAATAAGGACACAAAATCCNCNCCAAAATTGTAATTGTGTATCCGCTTACACGTTGGTAAGATAAGAGCATAGAAACGAGGTGATGGAAATTCATGAATAAGCGTCAATGTGAAATCATTGATATTTTGCTTGGGGAAAGGAAGTTTGTGACGGCTTCTGAATTGGCAGTGAGGCTGTCTGTGTCGAGGAAAACGATTTATCGTGATATGCAGGATATTGCGGATAATTGCTCTGATTACAGGCTGACGAAGAAGGAGAATAATGGCTATTTGCTTGAGGAAGTGGATAGTGTTTCTCTTAGTGATCAGTTTGAGCATCCTGATGAGAGGCGGCTGGATTTGCTGTTGTTTCTTCTTTCCATCGCTCCTTGTAAGACCTCGATTCAGAAAATATCGGAGCGGTATTTTGTCAGCCAAAGCTCGATTTTGAATGACTTTAAGCATATTGAGAGGAAGCTGGCTCCTTATAATATCAAGCTGTCGCGGACGAACGAAGGAACCTTTATTAATGGTGATCAGTTCTCTCTTTACCGACTGATGGCTGTTATTATTGAAAGCTATTTAACGCAAATAGGTGATCTCTTTTGTCAGTATGATATTCCTGATTCCATTAAGGACATCCAAGTGAGGAACAGTAAACTGGGTGAAATTAAGCGAATTCTCCATGAGTTTCAGGAGGAACAGGACTTGCTGTTGGATCAGCCCTATTATTTAACCTTATTTTGTTCGCTATTAGCTATTGTTGAAAAGCAGACACACCAGCTTCAGCCGTTTCCGAATGAAGAAATGATTTATGAACTAATAGACACCAATTCTGCCATTTATCCGATGACTATCGCATTAGCCAGAAAGCTAGAACGGCAGTATTCCTTCCAATTGAAGCAAAATGAAATGCTGAATCTCTACTATATTTTAAAAGCGTATAAGCTCAACTCCCGCTTCCTGCTTAATCAGCAAACAGAGGTTGTCTTGAACAGCCAGGTTATTACCTTGGCAGACCAGCTGATTTTAAGGGTTGCGAAAAATAGCGGCTACCGGTTCACAGAGGACAGGGATTTGCGGGAAAGATTGACGATGCATCTTCACTCCATGGTTTACCGACTTAATCATCAAATTTATATTATTAATCCAATTTTGAAATCCATTAAATCAAACTTCTCGAATATCTTTCAGCTTGTTAAGTTTTCGGCTAATGAGCTATTGGAAGAAAGCATCTATGATAAGCATTTAACAGATGAAGAGATTGGCTATATTACTCTCTATTTTCAAATTTCCTATGATGACCGCTTTGCGAACCAGATTCCGATTCTCATTGAATGCACGAGTGGAGTTGGCACATCTCATTTGCTGAGTGAAAAAATCAGGAAAAACTTTCCGAATATTCACATTAATAAAATCATCGCTCAAGAGCGCATTAAGCAGTCTGATTATGATGATGTTGAGCTTGTCATCTCAACAGTGAAGCAGCATAGCATCAGCGACAAGCCGACCATTCTTGTCAGTCCAATATTAAATGAAGATGATAAGTACAAGATTGACCAGTTTATTAAGGATTACTATAAAAACCAGGTGATTATCTATAACAGATGATTACAGTACTCAAGTAATAGGAGGATTAAGATGGATGTACAAATGGATGATCTAGATTTTACGAAAGTAGTGACAGAGGATTTAATCAGTCTCGACTTGAAGTCGACGACAAAGATGGGCGTCATTGCAGAATTAACCAATCTATTATTTGTAAACGGTTGCGTAACAGATGAAGCAGCTTTTATAGAGGATGTTCTTTACAGGGAAAGTGCTGGACCGACTGGCTTAGAAAAGGGCATTGCCATTCCTCATGGCAAATCGGATTCTGTCCAGAAAACATCGATTGCGATTGGCAGGACAAATAAGGAGATAGAGTGGGAGTCTCTTGACGGAGGACCAATTAATATTATTATTTTGTTTGCTGTCAAGAATAGCGACAAGACAACAACACATATTAAGCTGCTTCAAAAGGTTGCTGTGCTCCTTGCTGATGAGGAGAAGATTGAAAAGTTTCAAACGCTGCAGACGAAAAGGGAGTTCATTGAAATCTTTGCTGAAAACAATTGATAGGAGGAATAGGTTATGAATATTGTTGGGATTTCTGCTTGTACATCTGGAATTGCTCATACGTATATTGCGAGGGAAAAGCTGATTAAGGCAGGGCAGGAGTTTGGCCATAAGGTCCGGATTGAGACACAAGGTACAATCGGAATTGAGAATGAGCTTACTGCAACGGAGATACAGGAGGCCGATCTTGTTATCATTGCCGCAGACATTAAGGTTAGTGGAAAGGAGAGGTTCAAAGGCAAACGAATTATCGAGGTGCCGACACATATTGCCATAAAAGCACCAAAGCAGTTATACAAAAAGATTGAAGCTGAATTAAACAAAAACCAGTGAAGGGGTCTTTTCTATGCTGAAAAAACTGCAAATTAAAAAGCATGCATTAACTGCTATATCCTATATGCTTCCATTAGTAGTAGCGTCAGGGCTACTAATTGCCATTGGAAATCTGACAGGCGGGACTGTCATTGAAAATTACCAAGCAGCATTTTCGATTCCGTCCGCTCTTGTCTCTTTAGGTGTTTTGGGAATGGGCTTGCTTGCTCCGGTCATAGCTGGGGCAATTGCCTACTCAATTGCAGACAGACCAGGGATAGCACCAGGCTTGCTGATGGGTCTTATCGCAAATGCGATTGGTGCTGGGTTCCTGGGCGGTATGCTTGGCGGTTTTATCGTCGGTTATTTCGTTCTTTTCTTGAAGAATAATTTGAAGGTGCCGAGATGGGCAGAGGGACTTATGCCGATGATGATTATTCCGCTCATCTCAAGTCTGGTCGTTGGTCTCCTCATGTTCTTCGTGTTAGGGGTGCCAATCGTCTGGGCGACAGATGGAATGACAGCGTTCTTAACGAGCATGCAGGGCTCGATGCGCTTCTTGTTTGGAGCAATCTTAGGCGGCATGGCAGCCTTTGACTTCGGTGGTCCAGTCAATAAAGTCGCTTCCCTTTTTGCTGACGGTCTGTTACTTGAAGGAATATACGAGCCAGAGGCAGTTAAAATATTGGCATCAATGGTGCCTCCATTCGGTGTCGCGATTTCATGGGTATTATCTAAAGCCTTGAAAAAGAAAAAATATACGAAATCAGAAGAGGATAATATTAAAATCGCCTTTCCAATGGGAGTTTGTATGATCACAGAAGGTGTTATCCCGATTGCTGCGGTTGATATTGTCAGAGTCGTTGTTTCCTGTACACTCGGTGCTGCTGTTGGCGGAGGCTTCTCGATGCTGTGGGGTGTGGGCTCACCAGTGCCATCTGGCGGTATGTTCATCGTACCGGCAATGAATCATCCAATCCTGTTCTGTCTGGCATTGCTGATTGGTTCTGTCGTTACAGGCTTGATGCTGTTCTTCTGGAAGAAGGAGCCTGTTGAGAAAGCGGAAGAAGAAACAACAGAGGAAGAGGAAATGGACTTATCTGATATTAAAATCTCATTCTAATCAGGAGGGAAAAAGCTTATGTATGTTTCCATGAAAGGCATGCTNGCCCGTGCCAACAAAGGAAAGTACGCGGTGATGGCCATCAATTGCTTCAACTTAGAAACAGCAAAGGCAGTNATACTTGCTGCTCAAGAATTACGGGCGCCAGTCATCATTGATCTGCTGCAGGACCATTTGCAGGCACATATTGGCAGTAACCTGCTGACAAGGCCAATTATAGAAATGGCCCGGAATGCAAGTGTGGAGGTTGCTGTTAATCTCGACCACGGCAAGGATGTTGGCTTTGTG
>Ga0058696_1000996_pt1 | contig 11329 bp, 9 predicted proteins | sample AgamicMgSfrz_FD_55077 | JGI IMG/M metagenome (GOLD analysis project Ga0058696, IMG submission 55077) | Agave microbial communities from Guanajuato, Mexico - Mg.Sf.rz | ecosystem: Host-associated > Plants > Phyllosphere > Phylloplane/Leaf | place: Guanajuato, Mexico | collected 2012-05-30 | reverse complement strand
AGAGGAACAGGCAGCGGCGTCAGAGCCAATTGTTCGAGTACAAGAGGAACAAGCAGTGTTGTCAGAGCCAGTTGTTCAAGTGCAAGAGGAACAGGCAGCAGTGTCAGAGCCAGTTGTTCGAGTGCAAGAGGAACAGGCAGCGGTGTCAGAGCCAGTTGTTCAAGTGCAAGAGGAACAGGCAGCAGTGTCAGAGGCAGTTGTCCGAGTGCAAGAGGAACAGGCAGCGGTGTCAGAGCCAGTTGTCCGAGTACAAGAGGAACAGGCAGTGTTGTCAGAGCCAGTAGTTCAAGTGCAAGAGGAACAGGCAGCAGCGTCAGAGCCAGTTGTTCAAGTACAAGAGGAACAGGTAGTGTTGTCAGAGCCAGTAGTTCGAGTGCAAGAGGAACAGGCAGTGTTGTCAGAGCCAGTTGTCGACGAGCTGCCGTATTATGTTTTCCCTGAGGATGAACTTTTGAGCCCGCCGATCTATAATACAGAGCATGATGGCTGGATAGAAGAACAGACGGAGCTTTTGAACCATACTTTTAAAAACTTCAATGTACATGCAAAAGTGGTGAATGTTACTCAAGGACCATCTGTTACAAGGTATGAAGTACAGCCTGAGCCTGGTGTTAAGGTCAGCAAAATCACTAATCTATCAGATGATTTGAAATTGAGCCTAGCTGCTAAAGACATTCGGATTGAGGCGCCTATTCCTGGGAAGCATACAATCGGAATCGAGGTTCCTAATCGTACGAGCAGACCTGTTTTGCTGAGTGAAATCCTTAATAGTGAAGAATTTAAAGAATCTGCTTCACCATTGACGGTTGCTTTAGGACTTGATATTTCCGGCAAGCCGATTGTCACTGATTTGCGTAAAATGCCGCATGGGCTAATTGCAGGAGCAACAGGCTCTGGTAAAAGTGTTTGTATCAATACGATGCTTGTAAGTCTTCTTTATAAGGCAAAGCCAGAAGACTTGAAGCTGTTACTCATTGATCCAAAAATGGTAGAGCTTGCGCCATATAATTATATTCCTCATTTGGCTAGTCCTGTTATTACAGATGTGAAAACAGCAACAGCTGCATTAAAATGGGCTGTTGAGGAGATGGAGCGGCGTTATGAGCTGCTTGCACATGCAGGTGTAAGGGATATAACGAAATTTAATCAGCTTGCTGAACAAAACCAACAATACGCACAAAAGCTGCCGTATATTGTTATCATTATTGATGAGCTTGCCGATTTAATGATGATGGCCCCTGCAGATGTAGAGGAAGCCATCAGCAGGATTGCACAAAAGGCAAGAGCTTGCGGCATCCATTTGCTTATTGCCACACAGAGACCGTCTGTAGACGTTATTACAGGGCTTATAAAAGCAAATGTACCGACACGGATAGCATTTTCTGTATCATCTCAAATTGACTCAAGAACAGTTATTGATATAAGTGGAGCAGAAAAACTCCTTGGAAAGGGAGATATGCTCTTNTTNGAGAATGGGACATCAAAGCCAGTTCGTTTACAAGGAACATTTGTTTCAGATGAAGAAATTGACCAAGTCGTTGCACATGCAAGAAGAGAGAGAAAGCCAGATTATTTATTTGAACAAGAAGAGCTATTGAAAAAGGTGCAAATGTCAGAAGATGAAGATGAGCTTTTCTATGAAGCGTGCGAATTTATCATTGAACAAGGCGGCGCATCTACATCCAGTCTTCAAAGAAACTTTAAAATCGGCTATAATCGAGCAGCACGACTAATTGACATGATGGAAAAGCAGGGGTATATTTCAGAGGCAAAAGGCACAAAGCCTAGGGATGTACTTATAACAGAAGTGGAGTTTTTACAGCTCCATGACACAGAGCAACATTAATTTTTGGGAAACTGCATGTATCACTAATATAATTCCTTTCCATAGGGAATATGATTGATACATAGTTTTTCTTATTAAAAGATGGTATAATGAATAAATGCGAGTAAAAAAAGGAAAAAAAAGTTAAATCTACCCCGTTTGGATATTTTCCTCTTCTAAAAGATCTTTAGAAGAAAAAATTACTTTAAACGGGGTCCATAGTGGAGAAATTTATGCTATGAGCAAATTATAGGTTCATTTCATATACTGTGTAAAAGATATACGATAGTTGGAGGTTCTTTTATATGACTATTTACCACTTCGTAGGTATTAAAGGGTCAGGGATGAGTGCACTTGCACAAATCCTGCATGATATGGGTTTACAAGTTCAAGGATCGGATGTAGAAAAGAGATTTTTTACACAGGTGGCTTTAGAACAGTCAGGAATTAAAATTCTTCCTTTCTCAAAGGAAAACATTCAGCCTGGGATGAATATTATTGTGGGAAATGCTTTCCCTGATACGCATGAAGAGGTTGTGGAAGCTAATGCATTAGGTCTTCCAGTTGTCCGCTACCACCGTTTTTTAGGCGATTTTATGAAGCAGTTCACAAGCGTTGCAGTAACAGGTGCACATGGAAAAACATCAACAACAGGCTTGCTTGCGCATGTTATGAAAGGTGCAAAGCCGACAGCCTATTTAATCGGAGATGGAACAGGAAGAGGAACAGAGAATGCAGAGTACTTTGCATTTGAAGCATGTGAATACAGACGACATTTCTTATCGTACTTCCCTGATTATGCGATCATGACAAACATTGATTTTGATCATCCTGATTATTTTGCTAACGTCGATGATGTCTTTTCTGCATTCCAAGAAATGGCTTGGCAAGTAAACAAAGGAATCTTTGCTTGTGGTGATGATGAACAGCTCCAGAAAATTCAAGCAAAAGTGCCTGTAGTTTTTTATGGTTTTGATGATGAAAATGACTTCCAGGCAAGAAATGTTGTGAAGACTACAGAGGGTACAACGTTTGAAGTATATGTAAGAAATACTTACTACAATACATTCTCGATTCCGACTTTCGGAAACCATAATATCTTAAATGCATTATCTGTCATTGCCCTAAGTCATTATGAAGATTTAGATGCAAGTATTGTGCAGGAAAGACTTATGTCATTTGAGGGTGTTAAGCGCAGATTCTCTGAGAAGCGCATTGGTGAGCAAGTAATCATTGATGACTATGCGCATCATCCAACAGAGATTAAGGCGACAATTGAAGCTGCAAGACAGAAGTATCCAGACAGAGAAGTAGTGGCAGTTTTCCAACCGCATACCTTCTCAAGAACACAAACCTTCTTGAATGAATTTGCAGACAGTTTAAACCTGGCAGATTCTGCTTACTTATGTGAAATTTTCGGTTCAGCTCGTGAGAACCATGGCAAGCTGAGCATTGAAGACTTAGCAGAAAAGGTTCCAGGCAGCAAAATCATATCAGAAGAAAGTATTGAAGCATTAAAAGCGCATGAAAAGGCAGTTATCCTGTTTATGGGCGCTGGAGATGTTCAGAAGTTCCAAGATGCTTATGAAAAATCATTAGTATAAAGTAAAAAGATGCTGAGTAAATCAGCATCTTTTTTTATCTAATCTATTATTTTAGATTTTCAGGATTCAGNGCTTCCAACTCAGGTATCACAAATCTTCCGTCTTTTCTAATTAGTACGCCGTCAAAGGAAATTTCTCCTCCGCCATAATCAGGTCTTTGAATGTTGACCATATCCCAATGGATATTAGAATGGTTGTCATTGAATGCATCATCATAGCATTGTCCTGGAGTGAAGTGGAAGCTTCCGTCGATTTTTTCATCAAACAGAATATCCTGCATTGGGTGAAGGATATATGGATTTACACCAATGGCAAATTCGCCGATAAATCTTGCTCCTTCATCCGTATCAAGAATTGCGTTCAAGCGTTCTGTATCATTGGAAGTAGCTTCAATAATTTTTCCATCCTTGAATGTCAGCTTAACCTGTTCAAATGTAAAGCCTTGATATGGAGATGGTGTATTATAAGTAAGTGTTCCATTAACAGAATTGCGCACGGGAGCTGTATATACTTCTCCATCAGGAATGTTCATTTGTCCTGAGCATTTTATTGCAGGTATATCCTTTATAGAGAAAGTTAAATCTGTTCCAGGACCAGTGATTTTAACTTCGTCTGTTTTATTCATCAAGTCAACGAGATTGTCCATCGCTTTATCCATTTTGCCATAATCAAGGTTACATACATTAAAGTAAAAGTCCTCAAATCCGTCTGTGCTCATTTTNGCAAGCTGTGCCATTGATGGGCTTGGATAGCGAAGCACAACCCATCTAGTTTTTGGAACGCGGATTTCACGATGAACTTTCTTACCGACAGTAGCACCCTCAATTTTCATTTTTTCTGCAGGCACATCAGCATGCTCATTAATATTATCTCCNGCACGAAGTCCGATATAAGCATCCATCTGGCTCATCACATTTGCTTCAAAGCTAGCCAGCATCTCATATTGCTCCTCTTGTGCGCCTAAAAGCAATGCTCTGTTTACATCATTATCCTTTAAGGACACAAAAGGGTATCCGCCTACNGCATACGCTTCTTTTACAAGTGCTTTGACAAGCTCCTTTTGCAAACCAAAGTTTTCAATTAGGACTTTTTCACCCTTTTGCAATCTGATCGAATAATTAATTAAATTTTTAGCTAACAGCTCTATACGTGGGTCTTTCATATAATGCCTCCTGTATTTTTAAAAGATTTTGACACTTCGCCATATGTAGAAATTGTTGCATAGCACAAAAGTCTGTATGCTCAACCATTTTATTGTACCCCAAAAAATATTTTTCTTAAATAATATTGTGTAAAATTAACCAAACTATTGATGCGTTTTGACACAAAAGTTATAGGATGAATTTACCTGTTTTATTTGTTTCTGGATGTTTTTCCAACTATAATAGAAGAAAGGTTTAGGCATTAGCCAAATTGGGAAAAACAATGAAAAAGCGGAGGTGTAGCTGTAAATGATTATCATTTTATATTGTAGTGTTGCATTAATTGCCATTGCTTTCACTATTTTGGTTGTGTATGTTGCCAGAACATTGAAATCGTTACATATCACTCTTGATAGTGTCTCAAAGACTTTAGTTGGTCTTGAAAGACAGCTTGATGGGGTTACAAAGGAAACGACTATCTTGCTGCATAAAACAAATGAGCTTGCTGAGGATATTCAGCAAAAATCAGAAAGCCTTAATGGTGTGGTTGATGCAGTGAAGGGCATTGGCACTTCAGTAAGAGGATTCAATGATTCTATTCAAAACATTAATCAAAATGTGGAGCAAAAGCTTGTGCACAATCAGGACAAGATTGCTCAAGTGCTTCAGTACAGCAAGATGTTCTTTAATATTAGAGATCAATGGAAAGCTAGAAGAGCAGCAGAGAACGGCATAAAGGTTAAAGTAAAAGCACATTAAACTTTTTAGGAGGGATAATGATGACAAGAGAATACGAAACAACAGTCGTTGAAAATGAAAGTTCAGGTGGAAAAGACTTTTTAATTGGTGCAATTGTAGGAGGAATTGTTGGAGCTGCAACAGCCCTATTCCTTGCTCCAAAGCCTGGTAAAGAACTGATTCAGGATCTTAATCAGCAAGCCGGTATCCTTAAGGAAAAAGGGATTGAGCTTTCTGGAACAGTGAAGGACAAAGGGACAGAATATATCAGCATTGCTAAAGATAAAACTGGCAGCTTAGGCAGCACTGTTTCCAAGCATTCAAACGATTTAATGGGCAAGGTGAAAGGCTTAGGCAAGGATGAACAGCAAACAGAAGCTGCTGTTGCCGCTGGAGCTGAAAATGATCCTTTTCAACACGAGTACGATGAGATTCAAAGAAAGCTGGAAGAAACTAAAAAAGCTTTTGATGAAACAGAAAGCAAATATAACCAATAATAATAGGACGCCCCAAATATGGGGCTGCCTTTTTATTTGATGATAAGACCGGAGGGATATTATGAAAAAGATTGAAACAGTTGAGCAGTTTGAAGAAATTTTGAGCAACAATAAGACAGCATTCATCGTAAAGCATAGCCTGACATGTCCGATAAGTGCAGCAGCATTTGACGAATACAAGCAATATGCGGATTCAAATTCAGAAGTGGATACTTATTATTTGGCTGTTCAAGATGCACGACCACTTTCTAACTATATCGCGGAAACATTTAATATAAGACATGAGTCGCCGCAAGCACTGCTGTTTTCTGATCGTTCTGTCGTGTGGAATGCATCACATGGTGGGATTACCGTTAATTCCCTTAAAGAAGCAAGCATTAAAGCATAAGAAAAAGGATGGCATATTGGATTTCTCCATATGCCATCCTTTTTTATTTTGCAGGAACCTTCCATACAATGGAGAGCTCATCCCCTTTGTTAATAGGAGTTAAAAAGGTTGCAGATTCTCCATTTTTCAAAAGCTCAAAGCTGCCTTGCTTATCCTGTGGAATGTCAATTTGCACATAAGCAAATAAATCCTGGAACAGAAATCCTTCAAATGGTTTTTGCTCAATTTGGATTTTTTCATAAGGTGGAACCTTGTCATCCAGTTTTAATGTATGCCCATTTCTTGTCACCTGGGCAAGCTGTTTAGTAAGTGTTAGCTTTTTGCCGTTAAAGGTGACAGGAAGGACTTGGTATAATAGCATCTGTCTTCTTTCCGCCAGCTCGGTCACTGTTGGAATTAATCTTTTTTCGATGAGAATTTCATCCGCGCTGTCAAAGCTGTGAGTTAATCTAGAAGGAAGTCCATTACGAAAAATCTTTCCAGAAAAAGCAGGTATTATTGTATCCTTATCGTTTATTTTAATTTGATATGGACGCAGCTCCTCCAAATAGTCGTTTAATTCCAGCGTTTCAAGGAGCTCCTGAAGTGTTTTGACAGTCAAGACATTGATTTCATCGCGATCCTCAATCCAGGCTTCATGTGAAGCTGCTTTGCCATTACATAATAATTTAGGCTGGATGGTGTATTCCTTCCCATTAATACGGACAACTCTTCCACTGTCTAAATCTATTAAGCTTTTTATTTGAACTTGTGTTGGCTCTCCATCTTTCCCTTTAAAGACTTGCAGGCTTTGTCCGTTTTCGACAAGATCATCTAATGAGCAGACTTTGCCGTCCCTTTTTATCACAGGACCTTCCCCATGTGAACCTGGAATGGTTATTTTCTNTCCATTTAATGAAACGATTTTTGCCATCCCTGGCTTGCCATATAATTTGGAAAGGGATAAGCCTGAGGCAAGCAGACAGTCGCCAATTGTCAGTTTATTGACCTCAAATAGTCTGATAGGCTGTTCGTTTACATATACAGTCTTATACTGCACAGGAGATTTTTCTGCTGCAATTGCTATTCCTGCTGGTGTAACAAGCTCTGGCCCTTTAATGGAAGGGTCCTTAAAGGTAATATTGCTAATGGCATCAATTCCTCTGATTGCTACACGGTTTGCAGGCAAGTTCAGCATGTCTGCGATTTTTTGTTGGAGGGCAGGTGTTTGGCTGCCTCCGCCTACAAGCATGACAGCCTTTGGAGACTGGTGGTTATTTAACAATAAAATCTCCCTGCAAATAGCATCTGCCAGCTTATCAAGGGCAGGTGAAATTTGTTCAACAACTTCAGCCCTGCTTAACTCTGTTGAAAAGCCAAGAATATCAGTAACAGTTATTTGCTCCAGCTCTGACAGCTGTTTTTTTGCTTCCTCTGCCAGCGGGAAATCTAATAAATATTGGTCACTGATTGCTTCCGTAATTTCATCTCCAGCTACAGGTACCATTCCATATGCAATAACGGTTCCCTGATCTGTGATGGCAATATCAGATGTGCCTGCTCCAATATCGACAAGAGCGACATTCAATCTTCTCATAGATGGAGGAATTAATACGTTGATGGCAGCAATCGGCTCAAGTGTCAATGCTTCCATTTCNAAGTCCGCCCTATGCAATGCGGCAATCAATGATTCAACAACAACCTTTGGCAGAAAAGTAGCGATTATTTCAACTTTAGCAATACTGCCTTGCTGGTCAATTAAGCTTCCCATTTCTTGCTCATCAAGTGTATAACGAAGAACAGAATAGCCAACACAGTAATAAAATTGACTGTTATCCCGGCTGTTTTTCTCCGCTACAATACTTTGGGCTTGTTGTACGGCAGCAAGCTCCATATGTAAAATATCCTGATTTGTCATCATCGGCTTGCCCTCTATCTCAACAGCGTAAGCAGCCTTTTCCGTTTTTAATGCTCTGCCTGCCGCAGCAACACTTACTTTGCGAAGAGGACCGTGCGTTTCTTCCATTTTTGATTTTATTTCTTGAATGATTTTGGCTACTGCAAGCACATCATGAATTTGTCCATCAAGCATGGCTCTTTCTTTATGCTCAATGGAAAGAATGTCTGCAACATGATAATTATTATCTAGCACTTCCATAATGATGCCCACTACAGAACGAGTACCAATATCTAATGCAAATAATTTATCTTTATTTTGCAAAAAATACACCTTCTTTTGTTTAAAAATAGTANTGATTTACTAGAAATTTCATAAAAATAAAGAATAAAACACTTTAGTGCTTAAAAGCGTTTAATTAATAAAGAAAACTCGTGACATTGGAATAAAGTTGTTTTATAATTAACCCAATTAAGAGAAATGTAACATATTTTTAAGTTGGTATAAAGACTAATACACAATTGACCAAACAGGCTTTTGGTAAAGTGAAAATTGTTTGGTTTGTTGATTGAAGGGATGATGGAGAAAGTGAGCAATAAAGAATTAGAAATGCTTCGTGACAGAATTGACGAGTTAAATTTAGAAATCTTAGAAAAGATTAATGAAAGAGCTGATCTTGTTCAAAAAATAGCACAAACAAAGGTTACGCATGGAGCACATCGCTATGACCCGGTAAGGGAGCGTAAAATGCTTGATAACATTTTAGCAAANAACGATGGGCCGTTTGATAATGCAACAATTGCTCATTTATTCAAGCAAATTTTCAAAGCAGGCTTGCAACTGCAGCAGGAAGATGACAGTAAAGCACTTCTTGTTTCCCGCAAGAAGAAACCGGAAGATACAGTTGTTGATATTAGAGGCACAAAAATCGGTGATGGTGTCCCTAAATTTGTTTTCGGTCCATGTTCAGTGGAATCATATGAACAGGTTGCTAAGGTTGCTGAGAGCGTAAAGGCAAAAGGTTTAACATTGCTTCGCGGAGGAGCATTCAAACCAAGAACTTCTCCATACGATTTCCAAGGGCTTGGTGTGGAAGGGCTAAAAATTTTAAAGCGAGTTGCAGATGAATATGATCTTCGTGTTATCAGTGAAATCGTTAGCCCGCAGCATATTGAAGAGGCGTTGGACTACATTGACGTTATTCAGATTGGCGCAAGAAACATGCAAAACTTTGAACTGCTGAAAGCAGCAGGAAGTGTGAAAAAGCCAATATTGCTAAAAAGAGGCTTAGCAGCAACAATTGAAGAATTTATTAATGCAGCAGAATATATTATTTCCCAAGGTAATGACCAAATCATACTTTGTGAGCGCGGTATCCGCACATACGAACGTGCGACAAGAAATACCCTAGACATTTCTGCAGTGCCAATTTTAAAACAAGAAACACATCTTCCTGTATTTGTTGATGTAACGCATTCAACAGGCAGAAAAGACTTNCTGCTGCCTTGTGCAAAAGCGGCCCTTGCAATTGGAGCAGACGGTGTTATGGCAGAGGTACATCCAGATCCTGCTGTAGCATTGTCAGATTCAGCACAGCAAATGGATATCCCTCAATTCGATGAGTTTTATAAATCAATTCTTGAATCACCATATGTAAGAGCATAACANNAAAACAGATGGAATTATTCCATCTGTTTTTTTGTTTAAATGCTATTATGTATATGATTAAGCAAATATGTCCATAAAAAGAGTAGTATCGTGTATCCAGGTTATTACGGGTAATTTGCATTATAATATGTTAGAATATTTAGAAATGAAAACGCTCTGTTCGTAGAGTGATGCTTAAGTAATTAAAAAAAANGGTTTTTTTGAAAAAAAATGAAAGCTTGTCATTGCGGCATTTGCAACGTTATCGTATGATTAAATACATAATTAGACAAGATTAGCTAAAATGAAACAAAAATGTTTAGGTTCTAGCTACTTGCCGTAAAATAAATATAGAGAATGTACGTTAGAAGGAGTGTAAAACATGAATATTACAATATATGATGTNGCAAGGGAAGCCAGTGTATCCATGGCAACTGTTTCCCGTGTGGTTAACGGAAACCCGAATGTGAAACCTGCAACAAGGAAAAAAGTACTTGAGGTAATTGATCGCTTAGGATACAGACCTAATGCAGTAGCCCGNGGTTTGGCAAGCAAAAAGACAACAACTGTTGGTGTTGTTATTCCTGATATTTCAAGCACTTTTTATGCAGAGCTTGCAAGAGGAATTGAAGATATCGCTACAATGTACAAATATAACATTATCTTGAGCAACTCGGATCAAAATAAAGATAAAGAGCTTCACCTGCTAAATACAATGCTTGGAAAACAAGTGGATGGTATTGTATTCATGGGCGGTAACATTACAGAAGAGCATGTTCAGGAATTTGAAAAATCTCCTGTACCGATCGTTCTGGCTGCAAGCGTTGAATCAAGCAAAAAAATATCTTCTGTAAACATTGATTATGCACAAGCAACATATGATGCTGTGACATCTTTTGTAGAAAAAGGTCATAAAGTCATTGCACTTGTACTTGGATCATTAGAAGAGCCTATTAACAGCGATCATAAGCTTGAAGGCTATAAGCGAGGNTTGGCAGATTCAGGCATTGCTTTCAAGGAAGAGCTTGTTATTGAGGGTGACTACACATATGAGTCTGGAATGGAATCTTTCGACAAGCTGATGGAATTAGATGAAAAGCCGACAGCTATCTTTGTTGGTTCAGATGAAATGGCAATTGGTGTCATTCACAGTGCAGAGGATAAAGGCTTTAAAGTTCCTGAGGACTTTGAAATCATCAGTTCAGACAACACAAAACTAACTTTGATGGTAAGACCACAGTTGACAACAATTGTACAGCCTCTTTATGATATCGGAGCTGTTGCAATGAGATTGCTGACAAAATACATGAACAAAGAAACAGTGGAAGACGGAATTGTAGTATTGCCACATCGAATTGAAGCAAGACAATCAACAAAATAACGACAAAGATGGCTTAATAACAGCCATCTTTTTTTTGTTTTTTCAAGGCTTTTTTCCCATTAATTACACCTAGTATTTAAATCTATTGGTCTATAAAATGAATTAGTATGACAGTTATATTACAAAAAAATTTATAGATAGATAGAATTGCTTCTAGGGGGAAACATATGAAAAAATTAATGTCAATTATGCTCATTTTTGTAATTATTCTTTCTGCAATTCCTCAGCAAA
>Ga0058696_1000994_pt1 | contig 11343 bp, 9 predicted proteins | sample AgamicMgSfrz_FD_55077 | JGI IMG/M metagenome (GOLD analysis project Ga0058696, IMG submission 55077) | Agave microbial communities from Guanajuato, Mexico - Mg.Sf.rz | ecosystem: Host-associated > Plants > Phyllosphere > Phylloplane/Leaf | place: Guanajuato, Mexico | collected 2012-05-30 | reverse complement strand
ATTTCNTTCCCTTTTTTAGCCTGGATACCGATCAAAACGGAAATGACGAAAAAAAACAGGATGAAAAGGACGGCAATATTCATCTTGAATCTCCCTTCTGATTAGCAGGATCGAGCAGATAAATAATCCCCATTATACCTGTGGTCAGCACAGACCAGAGTACAATCCAAAAATGAAAAAATGGCATACCCAGAACATAGGGAGTCACTTTATTTGTAAACAAGGCGCCTACGATNAAACCAAGAAACGGGATAATTCCGAGCCAATATATTTTTTTCATTCTCTTAGCCCCCTAGTATGTTAGATTTAACATTTTTAAAGTCCCATGAACATATAACTTCACCCCATTTTGAAAAGCCTGTTCATCGACTGTAAATTTAGGATGATGGTGAGGATATATAATCCCTTTTTCTTCATTACGAGCCCCTATTCCAATATAAGTTCCTGGAACTACTTCTTGAAAAGCAGAGAAGTCTTCACTTCCCATAATTGGCTTTAAAATCTCTCGACTTTCTTCACCAAATACTTCACAAACCGTTTCGTCCATCAATCGGGTAACTTCTTCATCATTAATGGTAGGAGCATANCCAAACTGATAATCGAATTCATATNTAGCTCCATGTGCTTCAGTAATCCCTTTTACTATCCGTTCAATAAAATTCGGGATTTCTACCTGCAGCTGTGGATTAAAGCTTCGAACTGATCCACCAATGCTTACCTTACTNGGAATAACATTAATCGCACTTCCCCCATGGAACTGAGTCACTGAAATCACCAGAGCTTCCTGGGCATCACGATACCGCGAAACAATGTGCTGGAGATTCGAAACCACCTGTGTTCCAATTGCAATTGGATCGACGGTAAGTTCAGGTTGTGAGGCGTGCCCCCCTTTACCTACCAAGGTGATGTTAAAAGTATCGGCCCCAGCCATTATCGGACCGTAACCCAAACCAATTTTCCCTAAGGGAAGAGTCGACAAGAGATGGGCGCCAATGATCATATCAACCCCATCAAGCGCACCAGCCCTCACCATTTCTTGAGCTCCACCTGGCGGCAGTTCCTCAGCATGTTGAAATAAAAAACGCACCTCCCCTTTAATTTGATCCTTTATCTGTGTAAAGATTTTTGCTGTTCCGAGCAGCATCGCCGTATGCCCATCATGTCCGCAAGCATGCATGACTCCTGAATTCTGTGACACAAAGTCAAAATCGTTTTCTTCTTCAATTGGAAGCGCATCCATATCTGCCCGAAGTGCAATGACCTTCCCAGGCTGCTGACCGATCAAACGAGCCATTATACTCGTTTTTGTCGGACGGGAAATTTCCAATCCACCAAAAGTTTGCAGCTTTTCATAAACAAATTGTGCTGTTTTTTCCTCCTGAAAAGACAGCTCCGGATACTTATGTAAATATCTTCTCCAAGCAATCACTTCATCTTTAACAGCCTCGATCAAATCATGAATCATTATGGTTTGAGACATACGCTACAACCCCTTTTCGTTTGATTTTAAACAGCAACTCTTAATTTAGGTTAGTTTAAGGAAAAAATTCCTTAAATAGAGTATAATCTCATACAGTCTTCATTACAATATTTTTCGAAAATTCAAAACCGTTTTTCCCACACTAAAAAAGCACCCAAATTATGGGTGCTTGTAATTTATAATAATTGATAAATCTTACTCGGCCTTCCTCGGGTGGCATTAGCCTCTTCACCAACGCATTGTGCCAAATCAACTTCGCACATATCCGCAACAATTCGCCGTACATTGCGCTCTGTCATCTCTAGATGTGTCGCTAAGTCCTTTGTAGTAAAATCATTCCAGCCCATTCTTTGAACAAGCGCCGATATCTTCTTATACGTTTTAACACTGATATTTCCGTTTTTCAACTTTTCTATAAGGGGTTTATTATGGGTACGGGTATCATATTGCAGTTCTTTCTTTTTGCCTGGTGATTCGATTATTTTGCCATCATCTTGAATAATCACAATTTCTCGCTTTTTCATCTCTTTTGAATGTTGAATAGCACGAAAAGCATTGATTTCCGCCGAATANGCAGTCTCGCCGAAGCCAATTCCAACTGCAACGGTTGTATCTGCTTCAAAAGCCAATTTTTCAATCGTTTCTTCGAGCGTAATGATTTCTCGTTCAATTGCGCCGCGAGAACTAAAAATCATGTACCTTCCATTCCCTTTCTCTGAAAAGGAACCATTTATTTTTTCACCAAGCTGAATCAACATTTCTTTAAGCCGAAGCTCCAAGTACTGTAAATGATATGGAGTTTTCATTTCCTCTGCCACTTTATTAAAATATTCGACTTCAATGATTTCGACTCCGATTTGTGTATCCTTAAAGTAGGATGCCTTTACTTTTTCAGATAGAATTCGAAGAGTTTGCCTCACTTCCATACTCATCGACATACGGTAGGCTGGAATGCCCAATTCCCTTAAAGCTTCACACACGGAAGGAAAACAAGAAAAAGCGCCTTCTGTCTTTCCCGTATTCCATAAATCCAAGTGAAAATGTACCAATTCATCCGTATCAACATCTGTCTCAAACACTTTCGTATAAATCTTTTGGGTTTTTATATTCAACTGTGACAAAGCTTCTTCACTAATATTATTTGAGGACATAGTATCGATACTTAGATGCTCAATAATTTTCCCTTGTTCATAGATCATCTCTAAAAAGGATTTATAAAAACCAGATTCCGTAGCTGGGACATGGACCATTATTTTATCTGTACATAGTGTTTTTCCCGCAATTTCATAGGGAAGTGGACCAGAAAAAAGCCATGCATGTACATGTGAATCATGTTCCTTTACAATATTCTCTACCTCTTCGGTCCTTACATAGGGCAAAGAGATGAATTCCAACTCATGTTTATATTCTTCTGCCGCGGCTAAAATTTGTTCTATAGAAGTTTTTAGACCGACAAGTCCGATTTTATACATCCAGTAATCGACTTCCTTTACCATCTGTAATAGATTCATTGTTATTTGTAGAATATCCTGGTTTAATCCAAGTCATGATATCGTAATCCTAATTCTTCTGCTGTCTAACTATTATTTCAATTTGTATGAGCCCTTGTTTTTATTTTTTTTGTTACCTCTTGATCATATCAGCAGCAAAAAGAAAAATGTGGTAGCCAATGCTATAATATATAGTTGTATTCATACCCACGCCAAATTTTTTTCTCTTATGTCTCATTTTATCATGCAACATGAAGGAAAAATACGTTGTATTCGTTATTCATCTATAATCACTGCACGGATAAATATAGGTAATGATTCACCACTCTATGTACCTTAAAGTAGGATATTAAAGTTATTTAATAGTTTAATTATGTTTTTTAAAATAGGTGTTTTGAAGAAATACTGTGCTTTATTTTATAGACGCTTCTCTGGGGTGCCCAATCAAAATAGCATAATATATTTTAGGCTAGGGAGAGTTATATAAACCCCTAATATTAATGCAAAACAAAGAAGGGGATAGGGCCTTCCAGTCACATCATCTCTTAAAATTATTATTTTGTTAACAACTTTTATTCAGAACATCTCCTCTTAGGTACGATTATAATGTCCGCCCATTACAATAAAAAAAGCTGCCTCAATAACAGCTTCGCATTTCTGGAATCCTCTACGAATGACCCGATCCACCAAACTTATCACTGGTCATAGACAAATCCGCAGGAGCAACGATTTTCCCCAAATAACAGGTGATAAGATGCGGGAAATTCATGATTGACTCGTTGAACTTCATGTACAAATTCCTTACTATCCTTAGGTACTGTTGAAAGTGCATCCGCTTTTTCTTGTGAATCAATATGAGCTCCTGGAGGTACAAACCTACCAGGCGGTATTCGAACGCCATTCGTTACTACTGCATTATAAGAAATAAATGAGCCTCTGCCTACAGTTGCGGTATAAACAATGGAATTAAAACTAACAAATACCTTATCTGCAATATAACAAGGCCCATGGACCATCGCACCATGAGCAATGGTCACTTCATTTCCAATGAATATTGAATAGCCATTTGTCCCAACTAAAATCCTTTTATTGAATAAGCCATGTAAAATTACTCCGTCCTGTATATTTGAATTGGATCCTATATAAAAAGGAGTTCCTTCTTCCGCACGTATACTTACATTAGGCGCTACATAGACATTGTTACAAATGGAAACATCACCTATGACACTGGAAAACTGACTGACAAATGCTGTTTTATCAATTTTAGGAAAGCGTTGAACAGGATTTAATGAAGTAATGGGGTTGGGGCTTATAAATGGTTCAAAACAGTGAGATTGGTTATTAGAAGAGGCGTTTGATCCTTTTTTTTCACCCAAGCAACTACCTCCCTCACAATCTATCGGGCTTAATTATTTTATGCAGGAAGATGGGTGGAGAATGGGCAATCATTCAGATATCCATCCCTTTCCTACAGTACAGACGATAGAATTTTTTAGTCTTTGCCTTGGTATAGAAATAGACGCGTGTTAGAAACTAAGGATAAAACCCATCGATCCTGTTATGCACCTGCCAGTTTGTAAATCAACCAAAAGAATCACGAAGTTTCTTCGCCACCGGGGATCTAAAACGTGAAATATACCACAATCAATACAGATATCAATGGAATTAAAAAGAATGACCCCTGTTTAAACAAAGATCATCCTCCTTAAACTAGCCTTATTTACTCTGTTCGTTACAGCGGGTGAGCTTTTAACAGGGACCGCCATATCCTTGGACCGCGCCATTACCGCTACCATAACAAGTAGCTCCAACAATGATTAAGAGTATAAACAATACGACTATAAAAGCGAAACCTCCACCAAATCCACCAACACCGTTATCAGAATCACAATTTGATTGATGACCGCAATTTGACAATAGAAACATCTCCTTATTTGTTTTAAGGAGGAATTAAATGGGTTCCTTTACTTTATGTCTAATTGGGATATTGGCACAATAATCTTACCGGAAACCGAATTCATTTACGTGAATACGCAGAACCGAGGTGCTACTTTTTTAACATATAAATTTTACGAGGTCTTCCCCGAGGTGATTGAAGTTCTTCTCCTTTGTACTCCACTAAACCGCTTTCACTCAAACCACTAATGATTCTCTGGGCATTTCGAACGGTCATGGATAAATGGGAAGCTAAGTCCGAGGAAGTGAAGCCGTCCCAGCCCATACGATCGATCAATGCTTCAATCTTTTTATACGTTTTTACACTAATGTTAGCCTGATTCAATTTATCCAGCAGTTCTTTATCATTAGAACGGAAGGTGTATGCCAATTGTTCTTCTTGACCTACGGATTCGATCATTACACCATCTTCCTGGATAACAACAATTCCAGAACTTTCTTTCTTTTTTGAATGACGGATCGCCTTGCGGGCATTGATTTCTGCCGATGCAGCCGTTTCACCAAAACCAATGCCGACTGCAACAGAAACATCCATCTCAAGGGCCAGTTGTTGAACAGTACTTTGCAAGCTGCCAATTTCCCTTTCAATGGCCTTTCGTGAACTAAAAATTTGATAGCGGCCGTTTCCATTTTCGATGAGGGATCCATCTAATTTTTCGCAAAATGTAAGTAATGTTTGTTTAATCTTAAGCTCCAAATGCTGTAGATGGTAACGAATATTAACCTCGTCCACAAATTGATCAAACTGATCAATTTCAATGATNTCCACACCTATCTGGCTATCCTTGAAATAAGTACTTTTTGCTTTTTCAATTAAAATCTTGACCGCTTGCCGAATTTCCATTTTTGTCATATTAATTTTGTAGACAGGAACATTTTCCTTCTTCAAGGCCTCATATACAGATTGTAANACGGTAAGGACCCCATGTACCTCCCCTTCCCTCCACAACTGAAGATGAAANTGGACAATTTCTTGATAATCATATTGTTCATCAAATGTTTTTACATNAATATGTTCGGTGGAAATNCCNAGCTCTTGCAGCGACTCATGCAAAAAAAAGTCTTCCAATCGAATCATATCGATGGATAATTTATCGAAAAAATGTTTTTGATCTGCAGACATTTGTAATAAACATCGATATAAACTAGATCCTACAGGAGGACAATATGCAATATTGGCCTCTGAATCCAACATTCCTTTTGCTATTCTATAAGGTACCGGTCCAGAGAAAAACCAACCATTTACTGCACTTTGGTGATTTTTTATGATGTCAGTCACCTCATGTGCATCTTCATATGGAAAATCAATAAAATCAATTTCATGTTCAAATTCATTCGTAACATCCCGAATTTTCTTTATAGATGAAAGTGGACCTACAACCCCAATTTTATACAAGTTTTTTTCACCCCTACATCATACTATTCGTTTTATTATATCAAAATAACCAACCCTAACAGGGAATAAAAATGATCTCCAAAAATACAAGCATGGTAAAGCACCGTTTGACATGTATAAACGGTGCTGCTTAATGTGGTTTACTTATCTATCGTAAGTTCAGGTATGGCGTGATTTAATCATTAAATGGTCTCGCATCTTATTGCTCACTTCACAAAAATTACCAGAAAATATTTTCCCTCTTTTCAGAAAATTCTATTGAAATAGATTATTCTTAATTATATAATACATTTAACGAAAATAGCGTTAAATATTCGTTAAATAAAAATCAGTATATTTGGAAGAGATTAATGAAANTTCACAAAGGATGAAAGACGCTANTTTGAGTTTAAGGCAGGTTTAGAGAAAAAGTTTATAAATGGAATGCTGCAAAACGCAAAACTACAAATGGAAGAAGGTTTAGGAGGAGAATGTAATGGAACAAAAAGTAATCAAAGATACAACTAATCTTCAAAATCAGAAAACGGGTGGTTTTTTCAATAGAGTAGAGCGAATAGGAAACAAAATNCCCCACCCCTTTATCTTATTTATTTATATGATTGCCTTTTTATTTGTTGTAACCGCTCTCTTATCCGTTTTCCATGTTTCGGCATCGGACCCCATTAGTGGAGAGAAAGTGGAAGTTCAAAACCTTTTAAGCCGTGAAGGCATCCAATGGATTTTGCCGAATATGATTAAAAACTTTTCAGGGTTTTTACCATTGGGATCTATTTTAGCCCTAATGCTGGGAGTGGGACTCGCTGAAAAGGTCGGATTGTTAGAAGTTTTGATTCGGAAAATGTCGTTAAAGGTCTCAGGGAAATACGCAAGTTATTTAGTTGTATTTGTTGCCTTCTTCAGTCATGTTTCTTCTGATGCTGCGCTTGTCATCATGCCTCCCCTTGGAGCTTTGATTTTCCTTGCTGTGGGACGGCACCCTGTTGCAGGGTTGCTCGCTGCCATCGCTGGGGTTGGTTCAGGTTTCACTGCCAACTTATTAATCGTCACAACAGATGTCTTGCTTTCAGGAATCAGTTCGGAAGTAGCGAAAGGCATGAATGCAAATTTGACCGTTAATGTTACGGATAACTGGTTCTTTATGGCGACTTCCGTTCTCGTGCTCACGGTAGTTATATCCTTGATTACAGATAAATTTGTTGAGCCGCGTTTAGGAAAGTATGAGGGTGGCGGTAAGCATAAAAAATTGGAGCAATTAACGAAGCAACAAAACAAAGCACTCCTGGCTACAGGTATTTCAGCAGTGATTTTTATAGCTGTCATGGCCGCTCTAGTCGTTCCAGAAGGAGCTCTATTACGGAATCCAGAAACGGGAGCCATCCTCCCTTCTCCATTCATGTCCGGAATTGTCGCAATCATCTTACTCTTCTTTTTTACAGTTTCCATTACTTATGGAGTTAAGGTGGGAGCAATCAAGAAACAAAATGACATTCCGGAATTATTGGTAGACCCAATTAAAGGCATGGCCGGATTCATTATTATGGTTTTCCCGCTTTCCCAGTTTGTCGCTTGCTTTAACTGGAGTAATATGGGTAAGTTTTTGGCTTTATCCATCACAGATCTGTTGGAACAGCTAAACATAGAAGGTGCACCTGTCCTAATAGGGCTAATGTTCTTATCTGGACTTCTTTCCATGTTCATTGCCAGCGGCTCGGCAATATGGTCTATATTGGCACCCGTTTTTGTCCCAATGTTCATGGTATTAGGCTATCATCCTGCCTTCGCCCAAATGTTGTTCAGGGTAGCAGATTCATCTGTACTGCCATTGGCACCTGTATCTCCATTTGTCCCACTATTCTTAAGTTTCTTACAAGAGTATCGAAAAGATGCAAAACTAGGAACTTATTATTCTCTTATTTTGCCTTATCCGATTATCATCTTCATCATTTGGACATTATTGGTTGTGGTTTGGTATTTCCTTGGCCTCCCAATTGGTCCCGGAGTATATCCGAAATTACCGTAATTTGAAAAGTCCCAAGCGCCTCGTATGTCCCTTAAGTGACTTGAGGGGCTGGGCCGCTTGATATAGACACTAAATCGTATGATACGAATTATCATCAAATAAAATTAGGAGTGAAACGAATTGGATATTATTTCTTTAAGACGTGATCTTCATCAACACCCGGAAGTTGGCTTTACGGAATTTCGTACTGCTTCAAAGGTAGTGGAAGCACTAACATCCCTGAAATATAACGTGATATTTGGAAAAGATGCTTTAGATGGTGATTCCCGCCGTGGAGTCCCCCCTATCGAAGTATTAGAGGAAACATTTAATAGAGCATTACAAGATGGCGCCAATCCAAAGATCCTCCAAAAAATGGAGGGTGGATATACTGCCGTCATTGGTGTATTAAAAGGAAAAATGGCTGGCCCAACCGTAGCCTTCCGCTTTGATATGGATGCATTGCCTGTTACGGAAAGTACTGATTCTGACCACTTCCCGCAAATAAACGGTTTTCGTTCCAAATATGAAGGAAATATGCATGCCTGTGCACACGATGGCCATACAGCCATTGGCTTAGGACTTGCTGAAAAATTAGCGGATGGCAATTTTGCAGGAACGGTAAAGCTTATTTTTCAACCAGCTGAAGAGGGAGTACGCGGTGCCTATTCAATTGTACAAAAAGGAATTTTGGATGATGTGGATCATATATATTGTCTGCACCTTGGCACAGATGTCCCTCTGGGAGAATTTCACGGTGGGTCTTCCGGCTTTTTAGCAAGTACGAAAATGGCTGCCCATTTTCATGGGGTACCTTCTCATGCAGGTGCTTCTCCTGAAAAAGGAAAAAATGCATTATTGGGAGCAGCCACCGCATTATTAAATATTCATGCCATTCCTAGATTCAGTTCAGGCTCAACCCGTGTGAACGTAGGTGTTCTTAATGGGGGAACAGCCGCTAATATAATTCCAGCGCATGCAAAAATGATCATTGAAACCCGATCTGTAACCGAAGAAGCAAATGCTGAAATGGAGAAACGTGTTCGAAATATCGTGGCTCATAGTGCAGGTATGCATGAGCTTGAACATGANATTGAAATTATAGGACAAGCAATTACGATTCGCTGTGATCAAGAACTTGTCGAACTGGCCATGGAAGAAGCCAGGAATGTAGATGGTTTTTCAACAATCGAAGCATGCAGGAAATCCGGTTCTGCTGGAAGCGAAGATGCAAGTTTCATGATTCGAAGAGTACAGGATAATGGCGGGAAAGGGACATATATGATTATTGGGACTGATATTCCTGCACCACATCACCACCCTAAATTTGATATTCAAGAAGAGGTTTTACCAAGGAGTGTAGAACTTTTGAATCTTATTGCAAGACGCCTATTAAAATAATTCTTCAGAATATATATAGGAAGGAAAGAGTGAAAAATGACATATGTAAATAGATTATCGGAAATCATTGAACAAAAAAAAGATAAATTCATTGAAGTTAGTGATAGTATATGGAATTTTGCAGAAACACGTTTTGAAGAATATCAATCTGCTGAATTGCTATGCAAAACATTAGAAAGCGAAGGATTTTCTGTTGAAAAAGGTGTTGGAAACATAGAAACGGCATTCATTGGCAGCTTTGGAACCGGTAAACCTATTGTGGCAATCATGGGAGANTTCGATGCATTGTCAGGTATGAGTCAAAAAGCGGCTACAGCTAAACAAGAGCCAATAATACAAGGTGAAAATGGCCATGGCTGCGGTCACAATTTACTTGGTACGGGATCTTTAGCTGCAGCTGTNGCAGTGAAGGATTATATGNAAGAGAATCATATAAATGGGACAGTTCGTTATTATGGATGTCCTGGAGAAGAAGGCGGATCAGGCAAAACCTTCATGGTCAGAGAAGGTTTGTTCGATGACGTTGATTTTGCATTTTGTTGGCATCCACTGGATGTTAACGGCGTCATGTCGATGGATTCGCTTTCCAATTTCCAAGTGTATTATAAGTTTAAAGGCAAAAGCTCCCATGCAGCAGCATCACCACATTTGGGACGGAGTGCTTTAGATGCCGTAGAACTTATGAATGTTGGCGTGAACTATTTAAGAGAGCATATTATCCAGGAAGCAAGAGTCCATTATGCAATAACGAATTCAGGTGGATTATCTCCTAATGTTGTCCAACAAGATGCCGAAGTTCTTTATTTATTACGAGCTCCAGAAGTTTCACAAGTTCAAGATATTTACTTAAGAGTTTGTAATATTGCTAAAGGCGCTGCCCTGATGACAGGAACTGAATTGGAAATCGTTTTTGATAAAGCCTGTTCTAATGTTATCCAAAACACTGTGTTAGATTCCGTCATGTATAAGAATTTTCAAGAATTAGGCATTCCACAACACGATGATGATGAAAAACAGCTTGCCAAAGAAATCCGCGCTACCTTAACCGAACAAGAAAGGAACAGTACAATCAATCCATTTAAAGATAGTCAAGATGATGCACTGGCACATTGGTTAGAACCCATTGAGGGCATCCAAGCGCCATTAACAGGTTCCTCGGACGTGGGAGATGTTAGCTGGATTGTACCTACTGCCCAATGCACAACAGCTTGTTTTGTACTTGGGTCACCTTTGCATAGCTGGCAGTGGGTTACACTGGGATCAACATCCATTGCCCATAAAGGAATGCTTCATGCTGGCAAGGTTATTGCGGCAACTGCAGTAGAAGTACTTCTAAATCCGGAATTAATTGAAAAGGCAAAAACGGAACTAAAAGAACGATTACAAGGAAAAAGCTATATCTCCCCTATCCCGCAAGATGTAAAGCCTTTAGTAAAAAGATGAAGACTGGATTACTAGTTGCCGTAATCATAAATTGTTCGCAGCCAAACTCGACTTCTTCGAATTTGGCTAAAATCTCAGGGATCTTCGATTGGAAGATCCCTTTTCCATTTGTGCTTATGAGCTCGCTGTTAAGATCAGGAAAGACCCTGTTTCGAAAATCTCTAAGATTCATAAAGAT